>Ga0247737_1000740_pt1 | contig 13566 bp, 19 predicted proteins | sample UWRJL028104C2_FD_180937 | JGI IMG/M metagenome (GOLD analysis project Ga0247737, IMG submission 180937) | Plant litter microbial communities from Arlington Agricultural Research Station in Wisconsin, United States - UWRJ-L028-104C-2 | ecosystem: Environmental > Terrestrial > Plant litter >...
TATCTCACGTCAATGCCCGCTTAGCTCAGTCGTAGAGCGCGCCACTCGTATGCAGCTTGGCTTGCGGAAATGGTGAGGTCGGTTGTTCAATCCAGCCAGCGGGCAGCTGCTTTTTCTTTTGAGGCAGTGATTCTCTGCAAGTCAGTAGTACCCTACATTTTTCGATGTTTTAACTCGAGTCTAGTAACACCTACTCATCCGGTATACAGTCAGGTTTGCTCCCGCCTGATTAACAGGAATTAGTGATGAAAATGATGTTGGTCCATCCCAGTTCCATAATCGTATTCGTCCGGTTATAGTAATTGTGGCGAAATATTGGTGTTCCGGGATCAGGCCCGTAACAAAGGTGCCCATTCTCGAATCACCCTATAAGGGCGAAACCATCATCTATGTTGAGTCGAATAATGCTTGCGGGTGGTAGAATCCGATCCCAATCCCAATGTTGCATCTTTCCGTGCAGGTTTTAGAAATGTCCGGAGACCGATATCGAATATAATTTGAAACGATGAAGTCTGGTGCATCCGCAGAGGACTCAAACGAATGGCGTAGTGTTACCGTCTACTAGTATGGACGGTGCAATTAATTTCCGGACGCCATCGCCGGTGGCTGTTTCCGAGTCTGTCGGAGGCTGATCGGACCACCATGGTCCATAAAGTGCAATAGCGCTCATACTGAACCACTGTATTTTTTGGTACCCATTGAAATCCTACGACCATCATGGTAATGGCGACGAATGACTCAAGCATTTCAGGAGCGGTGGAGCTTCCAAATCCTTTCACACCAATGGCCTTCCTGCCGCCAGAGATAGCTTATCAAGTCACTATTTCAACTTACATTGGGGTTGGATCGATGGGTGTATGTGATAATTTATATTCTATTATGCTAATCAAGCTTATTGGTTGTCTTTTAGATGATGACCTGGGATGTCCTCAGTAATTTAAGGCAGGACTATGCCTTGCTCGTCAAATTTCCTGTCCGTACTCCGACCATTGTCTACTTCATCTCAAGGTATGTGGCCAAGTTGACTGTAGATCTATGACTCCCTAAAAAAATTCCACTCAAGGCTAGCATCCTTTTCATTTGTGCTGGCTGCCACAATATTCGACAGTGATTGATTAATTTCTCTCGATGCAACAACTTAGCTTATTTTCCACTGTCCAGCCGCGAGCATAAAAAACTGTGCGATGGTGCAGACACTTTCCGGCGGACTAGTTTCCTTGGCTATCTCAAGCACTGCCTTCCTCATGTTCCTCCGCGTCCGCGCTGTCTTTAACCGAAACAGTTATGTGGTCGCTTTCTTTGCGTTTATGTGGATCGCAGTCCTGGGAGGAAGTCTGACCGCTATTCCGGGTGCAGGAGGGGCGAACATCGGCCCTACCAATTATTGCGTGGTTACCAAAGCGGAGCCATATCTTGCAACTGCAGCTCTTATACCTTTGGTCAATGACACGCTTTTGTTCCTCGCTATATCATGGAGGCTTATGAAGAATACGCACATGGAGAACTCGATTCAAACTCGATTTAGGATTCTTGCTTTTGGGGAGTACCTGCTACCGTTCTCGAAGGCTCTTTTACAGGATGGGCAAGTTTACTATCTGTAAGTTCTTGGTTGATGTAACTTATCCACTTCTCATTGTTTCTTCTACCATCTAGGTCCACCGTCACGGCGAATCTGTTGACTGTCATTTTGCTGTACCTCCCTGGTGTACCACCCGTATACAGAACAGCGTCCGCGATCCCTGACACCGTACTCATGAATGTGATGGCGAGTCGCGTGTTTTTGCACACGAGATTTCAAGTTGGTCACTTCAAGGAGCCTTCGATTTCCAATCGAATGTCACAAAATGGTCCCCAAAATTGGAGTGCACCTCATGGTAGTGCGGTAATAGCCCTTGGGCCACTTCAATTCGCAAATAGGGATGAAGGAGCCAAATCGAATCAGCCGGGGATCCCGGTCGAGGTCACAGTTCTGAGTGAACGTTGGCAAAAAGTAGGATGAAAAATATATCGAACAAAAGTAAGGACATTCTGAAGCGGTTTGGACATTATGTGCTAGTGTACGTCTTCGAGCTTCACTACTTAGCCAAGTCGCAAGAGTCTGTATTATTATCACGGTCAGGTTAATTAATTCCATACGAATCGATGATGACCGTATATTTCGAAGAGAAAATTTATAGTGATATGAAGTATTCTGAAATAAAGACCATTCGTGAGTAAATGTACCGTAGAAAAGATCTTGCAGCGTGCTAAATAAAGGGGACATCCCCAATAACAAACCTCATCACCGCGACTGTAAGCCTATCCAAAATGTTGGCCCTACACTACAACCTAAATCGTATATGAATTCTTCTGTATTTGAGTGCCGGTTGTGGATAGTGCAGCCATCTTGCAAATAGACACAGTCGTGGACTGAATATTTTCTCCCCGCATACTAGTCGTGTGATTGACGCCGTTGTTATCCGCCAATATCGATGTTGGTGAGGACATCGTTGCAGGGTGATGAGCACCACCTCTCGCGGCGAATTCCCAGTCCGCGCCCGTCGCATTTTCCATATCGGCACGCTGAGCAACATTCCCGCCATGCCTCACTGCGTGACCTAGGTCGACTTGGATGAGCAGGAGGGTCGGCATTATAACCTACATTTAAGAGTGCAAAGTACTGGCGATTAGAAGCATGTCAGTGAAGTTCTGGGGAAATAGACGCACCACCATCTTCATACAGCATACGCCCATGATAATCTGTTTCAGGTACGAAGAGAAAAATTAACAAGTATCCATGAGCGACACGAAAGTCAAGTCAGCAATGGTGCCAATTACCTTTGGCAAGGAATCGAAGGGCAATACGATGAACAACAGGACGCAAACTGAATACACAGCGCTTGATTCGATCCTTTGATGAAGAAAAGATGTTAATTTTGTAACACAATGTCAAAACAGAGAGCACTCACCACACGGCCATGACTAATTTGTACTTGCGCATTTCTCGACTCCCTGATCCAATCTCCCCGGCATTTTTGGCTATCCAAATGATCCTCCCCACTATAGAAGAAACGCTTTAGAATATGCATATGATGTAGAAATGCAGGTGCTCACCAGTGACGAGTGTCAGGACTAGGTTTATCGCGAATATCGACCAGATGTAAACTAGGACATAGGGATTGGGAGGGGTCGTGTCAAGAATTACACATAGAGAGCCCCATACTACGCTCTGGGAATCAGGTTCGCTAATCCACGAAGAAGTGTAAACATACCACATTCAGCTACCACCAAAAGAGATGCAAAAATGAGGAGGCATTTTGAGCTTTTCCAAATTATGTAACATCGAGATAGCTTTGTTGATGGAGGACGTCAGAAACTGAGAAGGCAAAAAAGTTTTTGTCTTACGAGGATGAGTTCTGCAATAAAACTGGAGTTAAGAAGTGAGTGATGATACATGCAGCTAAAACCAAGGACACGTACTTGTTCGCCACATAAATTGGCCCCTTGTTAAACCCCATCCTGACGAACTTATGAAACCCTCCTTTGCCTAAAGTATGCAGGATATCGTGTCTCATCGAATGGAAAGTTATCGCAGTATCCGCCGTCGATAAAGCAAACATCGCAATGGCCGCAGCAAATAGAAACCAACGAAAGTGCCGCCTTGGCCCAGCCCCAACACGATCATAATTCCGAGCAATGGTGAAAATGCAGATCACGAAAAGCACGCAGTGCAGGCCATAAAGCAGGACGTCGGTCTGTTGAAGATAAGAGTTTGGCAACTCGTCAGACACCAAGCATAGTTCTCTGACTTACCAACGCGGCTGCATTGAAGGTGGCCAAAGTGTCCAGATAGGAACCAGCTGAGTAATTCGCGTTCATTAATGACACAAGCGCAGAGATAGAGAGTCAAGTCCACGGTGTGTTCAAGAGCCCGTAAATTTGAGATTTAGGTTTGGAGTGCGACCCCATAACGGTTGCAAGCGTAGCACGGTCTCCGACTTGAAATAGGAGGGTTTATGTACGCCATGTCAACTTCAAACCACCTTCCGGCACATTCCGGATCCGCATCAATGCCAAGTGGAGAGTGGACCAGAGGTCAGATTCAAATCTCGGGCGCTTATTCGGCGCATATGCAGAGCCCCAATATTCCATTAATGCCCAGAGATGCACATGCATTACCTATCAAGAAATGCTATATAACTGCCAGTTTACCTTCCCAAATGCCGCTGTAACTACGTCCACAGGTTGCGCAATCCGCAAATTGTCTGATAGAATTGCTTTAGAGACCGGCAAGCGTACACTCGCGCCGGTGAATTCGGTCAGCCCTGCATTTTTCATGACATCCCCGGTCCAAAGGCACATGCCGGGAGCATTCGTCGTGGTGCTAAGCCTACTTGCTGTTTTCCTACACACTTATATCTTGCGTATTTAACCCAAGCTGTACATGCACAAAGTGTTCATGTTTTTCTCAAGTTACACACCAGCAAGTGAGTCATATTCTGCTCTTGGATTATATTGGATTCTCACAGAAAGTTCACGATCCCTGCGATGGTTTCGGATGCAGGGCCATGTCGTTTGAGTGTATATATAGGGGCGAATTTGAAATCAAATTGCATCCGTCTGAGGACGCCAACCAATCCCTCAAAGTAGCAAGAAGATCTACCTCAAATCTACCGTTGTCGCTCTCTGTCTGAACAATGATGTTGAGTGCATATCAGGACTTGACCGAGGCCGTCGCTGCAGACCAGTCGATGACCCAAGTTCTAATATTCGTTGCACACACGGCAAATTTGGTACGAGATTGTCTATTTGAATTTTGTCCAAGTCTCAGCTTTTGTCATAGGTCGAAGCCCTCCTGTATGGTGAGCAGCCCATGATTTCGACAGCCTTTAGAAAATCCCTTTACCTTTCTACCTCAGGCATTCACGTAGCCCTATTCTGCTTCTGTATGAAGATCCTTATCCATCGGCGCACCAAGCAATACTTCATCCTAGCCTCCGCCATCCTCATGTTTCTACTATCAACAGTTGACATTGCGCTCACCATGCGCGTCTTCACACACGACCTATCGAAGAAAATGGAACCTGCAAGTCAGCAAGTCACCGTGTTCAAGAATCCTATATTTGTGACGAACAAGTAAGTTTCTCTCGTCCTCAAAGCTGTACATTTTGGTAATGGAAATCAACAGCTTCATAGCCGAATTAACCTTGGTAGGTATTGTTGAATGTCGTTTGTCAATCCTGTGTGAATTTGATATTCTCCACATCCAGCTCTACCGGTGTTACATGGTATGGAATCGCTCGAAACGTGTACTCATATGCGCGTCCTTCCTGGTTCTGGCCGACTCTATTTTGGCTTTCCTTGGCCTTAGCAAGGCTCTTATGTCAACTGAGACCGTCTACATCCCCCTGTATTTGTGGTCACTTCTAGCAATCAATATCATTCTTACCGGTGTCATTGGTGAGTCTTGTCTCATGACGTCTGAAACGGCGACTTCCTGACCTGCGTATACTCTTTAGTCGGCAGGATATTCTGGATATCCCGAACTACAAATCATATGGGTCGAAGGCAGTCAGTGACCGCCTATCATACCATCATGGCTATCTTGTAAGTGGATTTTTTAACTACCGATCACCTCATCACCCAAACCATCTTTCTATCAAGTGTCGAATCCAGTCTTGTTTATTCTATCTGTATTCTGGCTGTCATGCTGATACCAAAGCGGTCCATCGTCCGAGTGAGTAGCCGGATCCCTGTATCTTGCTACCAGCTAAATCGATGTGGTCCAGTGGTCCGCTCTCGCTATATCCATAAGAATGGTGGTATGTATAGTGTTCCACCCACCTCAAGAATTTTTTCTAACGCTGCATAGACAATAATGCCCACCTTACTCATTGTCCAAATCGGCACGAAGCGTGCTCTACGGGACACTGGTCGCGAGATGACAATGCCCACTACCAGCGCGGCACACCCACCCTTCGAGTCTATTGGTGGTCGTTCGATGCGCGAGGGTGTTTCCCTACGAGGATTGTCCAATATCGTTGAAGATGAAGAGGCATATGGCACGCCAGGTGTCGATTTAGCACCTAAGTCCTAAACACGCATAAATGGAAAGTTAACCTTTTAACTGTGACACATGACTCCAGATTCTTACCGAAATAGTGTCCACTACTCTCTTTTATCATTATCTAGTGCTTCTCTTGGTCTTTGCAGCCTTGATACTCTATACATGAGTTGTCCTCGACATCAAAGGAACCAAACATGGCGATATACTAGAATTGCAAAGTATGCATGCAGATGAAATACCTTAACTTAACCAGAACTTGGGTTTCAGACGTCAGGAACTCGTTATATATATATTACCGCACGTAAGGTCGCCAGTTCAAGTAATCCATTCCCACTACCGTAGGTAGAGGGTCTTAGCAACACAATTTTAACTTTTCGGCAGAAGATTTCAGACTATCTAAATCGTGCTAATAGCTGCGATAAGCAGACGCGACTTCGCCGCAACAATTTAGAATGCCAGAGACTCACATATTCACGACCTCGTCAAAGAACTGTCTCTCTACATGTGCAGACGGTGATTTCCTCGACTGCATCGAGTAGACGAGACGAACATGGTGGTATGATAGATAGTCAACCGACTTTGACCTATGGTGAGAAACCCGAAATATGGTCCGTGGATTCAAGAAGGATAGCCAGGTGGTAGTCAAATTACAAGTAAGGCGCTGCCATAGAACCTGGGCAAATAACCAGAGCAGGGTGTATGGAACATCGAATATTAATTCACAAATATTTCACATAATAAAAGTTCAAAACTGTAACAAGTGACAAGTGATGTGCATCGAACCTATCAGTCAACATGCAAGATTTGCACATCTAACCAGGAATCTTCAATGGGGAGGTCGAGTCCATTCACTTTCATGAGATTGATCATCTGCGCAATGAGCTCACAACCCGTCTGTTCCCTTGATGATGCCCATCTCCTCTGTCCCAACCGGTCAAGGAATGCATGGTGAATCTCAACCCAGAAATAGAGCCAAGCTTCTAGTGTTGACGCAGTCTCGTCATACAGTGATGTCTTGTTAGCAGGACGAAAGTAGCCCAAGCGCGATATAAAGCCTAGCTTCCTGTCGTAAACGTCTAAAGGATTCTGGGCGAGCCACCGATCGAAAGGAGAGCTAATGCTTCGAGTGCAAAGACCAGCCCAGAGGAGGACCCACGAAAAGGACTCGAGTTCATGGCGGTAGAGCCGGGGTATTACACCATTGTAACCAGGTTCGAAAAGAAGATCAAACGCCATGAAGGGTTTTGTTCCAGTCCTCTCGTAGTCTGTCCTCGTGGGGCTCGATGCGCCAGGCTCCATGATAGCAGAAAGATCGAAGTCGTTAAGGACGCCCGTCGATCCGTGAACCATGCAATTACTCAAGCTGATGTCGCCGTGAGCAATACCAATCAGCCATAGTAGATAGTGACCTTGCCATGATGGAATTAGTGAGATGAAGTGAGCACCCTGCAAAGTTCAACATACAACGGATGATTTCCCAAAACGCTCTCAAAAATGCCTTGGGCTCCACCAGTGTCGCGAGTCCAGAGAGTCTTTTCGAGACCATCCAAAACTGGACCCTGGAACCAGTCGTAGGAAGTCCAAGAAGCTGTCGAATTATTGCTGTTGATGTGCCTTCGACCTCCCGGAAGTGGACGATGTTAGGAAGATGTCCCGTAACGGCTTCTTGATGCTCGACGGGAAGGTAATCCCTTACCCGATCCAACGCAACTTGAAGAATGTCAGGTTCCTTTTTGCGCGATCTTTCTGGCCAAGAGACTTTGAAGAAATGCTGCGCGTCTTCAGCTTTTAGAGGGTCAGGATCAGGATCAGTCTTCCTCCTGGTAGTTGCGCGCGTCTGCATTGGGGTGTGATTGTTGACTGGGGCGGCGGAGTCGCCAGAGGTTCCGTTAGGATCGATAGTAACAGCACCAGGAGCCGCAGTTTCAGGCGAGGCATTAAGATTAGAGGCAATGGGGGGCGGGGTACTAGGCTTGAGAGTGAAGCTCGCCCCGTACATCCGTCGTCCAGATAGTTCGAAGTTAGGCCTAGTTGCAGTGTCTGTGTGGATTGTGCCTATATCATCCAAAATCGTCTTCGCGTCACCGTACCCCCGCAACCGCTTAGACCGCTGAATGACGTCCATGAAAACGATCAAGAGGGGAAGGTGTCTGATGATATCGATAGGAGCCGACTCGATGCATCCCTCCGCATCGTACCAGCGTACACTCAAGGCGGTTCCTGCAAACAAGCTCAATGATTAACCGACAGCTGCTTGACCACTCGTCATATATTACCTGAAATATAAATCCCTATAGCATGCGTAAATTCCCAGGAGGATCGAAGGCGCTCAATGCCGTAGTGGATATGAGATGGAACAGTGATTTCGTCATCTACAGGATCGACAGGGATGCCGGCACCGGTCAGTAGTTCAGAACGGGCTTTCTTGTTTTTTGGGTTGTCGACTATCAGCAGATGATCATCAGGACTGCGAAAATTCAAGGCAAGAAGGGCAGTGTACCGTTGTCAACTGCATCCTGGCCGCTCGCGACTTCACCCGTTGTTTGGTTACTTTGTGATCCTGCGAGGAAATCAGATAGCACTCGAGAAATATTAAGTAACATACCCAGTGTAATGTTGGTAAGACCTAGTCGAGAGTAACATTCGCCGAGGAAGTCCGCACTGAGCTTGGCACGATGCTTCTTGACCTCGACGAACTGGTCGATTTGGGACCATGATCGCGGTGTGTCGGACGGCGCGATCCCCTTGGCGGCGACGGTTCTGAGGTCCTCAAAGTTCTTCAAAAGGTCACTGTTGGATATCCAACCTCGAAGAACGCTCGGGGAAACAGAAATGATAGCGGGCTTTGGATTGACTGTTCCATTAAGTGAAGAGGACTGAATTAGGAGAGGATAGTTCCTGACGAAGATGATATCGGGATCACTGCCAGGTTGATCTCGGAGAGTCCGTTCCAAAATCGAGTTTAATACAGTAGTAAGGGACATGCAACGGTCCATCTTGGTAGTGGCTCTACAGCTGTGCTTGATGAGAACCACAGAACACACAAAAGTGGGCACATACTAATCATAAAGGGATTCCTTGATCTGTCTGCAAATGTTCGCATCCCTCAGTTTGTAATATTTCGGCCCCTTCCCTTTCGAGTTCTTGGCCTTTTCCCACTGAGAATTCGAGTCTTCTCGTTGTGCAAGGTTGCAGAATTCGATAGCATTGTCCAAGAGGTTGATATAATCCTCAGTAGCCTTGGCCATGAGTAGTCCCTCGTCTTCGCCCGAAAACATATTCGTCGTTACGTCCATCCAGGCCAACATAGCCTTGAGCATCGCTTCCAAGGTAACGGGCCGTTTGTGAGACAGATCGTCTTGCACAGAATTGATACTCTGGAGAGCAGTGGTTCTATGATCTAGCGTGTTTAGCCTTCGAAAGCACAGTAGCTAACGACAAACCTGTTATCAAAATGGCACTCGATGTTCGGAGCTGTACTAAGGTTGTTGAGCGTCGTTTCGTTCGCTCGTAGAGGAGCGCTATAGTTGACCATGGTGGTTGGGGGTAAATTAAAAGCTGGCGTATAACTCGATCAAACCAAGTAATGAGTCGTGGGAAGTGGCTGTGCAAGCTCCTAAGAGGGCACACTAATGTGTTCGAGTTGGTGCTTTATTCGAAGCCACAACTACACAGTTGGAAGAAAGGGTGGGAGCGTATACCTGCTCGGAGCTGTAATACCTGGAATCCTGAAGCGAAGGCACCGTTGGTGACCGAGATTTTGATGAGACTGTTTTGGCTGAAGTCTCAAAGAGGCCATTTAGACGCTGGTAGAGTGAAACACCAGTCGCAAGATGGATCTCAAGTAAGATTAATTGATTTGGCAAAATACAGTGTTTTATTCACTGGGGGAGTCATGAGCTCAGCAGTTGCCCAACTTTGGTTTCTACTTCGGCAGCTGAGAGGTTGTCTAGCTCAACGTGCTTCTCAACTCCCAGCTCTAAATAGATGTCAGCACATGGAAGACCATATGGCAACGAGCGACGCACCGAATCTCGCAAAAACCCTCGCTGGCGTACCAGTTGCCTCTCTAATCATTACGGGTAGGTCTGGGTTGTGTTTCTTGATTACTGGGTATTTTGAGACGACAAACTGCCTGTAGATTTGTTCATTGCGAAAGTTCCCGGAGACACCTGGCAATCTGACCTTGTCCCTGCTGAAGCAGCGCCCGTCTGAGAGCACAGAATACGAACTTCTCGTAGTGCGGGAGAAAAGGCTTTTGTGAAGTTCATGGTGAAAGACGGAGTCAGGTTGGGCGACACTCGGAACGCTGAACGACGGGAAATCAGGCTTACGTCAGCAATTTCCCGCAAATCAACAAGCCTTTGCGTTTCAACCCACGCTCCTCATCCACAACAGTGACCAGCAGGTTCCCCCCTTGACGCTGCCCTCGACGTTGAGCAGCCACTGTACCCTTCTCTCAGATGGACGACGAAAAGCGACAGGATGACTGGGCAAACAGCCGCAAGAACAGGCTACCTTCCTTCACCGAGGTCCTTTCGAGAAGAACAAGGCCGCCTGTTGATCTCTTCATGTTCTAGTAAGTCGTCTAGTGGATGGCTCATGCTGCAGGAACTCATTCTTCGTAGTCTCTTTCTTCAAAGAGAAGGAGCTGAAGACATCCTGGACTTCTGGCTTGACGTGCAACAGCACGAAAACCTCTGTCGTGCATACTTCAAGGACGTTCGCAAGTCTGGGCGGACTATCAAGGACGACTGGCCTCACTACTGGGACTATGCACGAAGACGTGGATCGATATATGGTACGGTTGTCGGACTGAATGATGGCGGAGGGACGAAAAGGAGTACTGCTAGCACGAGCGAGCTGCTGTCAGATCAAGACAGGCGCAACCTAGCTGCTGTAGGAGACGAAAAGGGAGGACGCTCAACAAGCCCAAGACCAGGAACATCCGACGCCCATACCCGTGTCGCCTCAGCATCACCAGTTGACGCACTTGATCAGGCACCTCGGTCCTCAACGCCGTTCTCGCTGTCAGGTCGCACGCCCACACTCTTCAACCTCAAACGCGCCTCTCGCGCACCTACAGTCATTCCTCGCTCAGCTGCCATCACCAGGATGGACCTCATCGCCTCGGCTGAGCGCATATTCTACCGCTACCTCTCTCCTGCAGGCAACACCATCAACTCACCAGAGAACCACGAAATTTACCTCCCACCCGCTCTTCGGATCCACAGCTTCCCTCTAAGCAGCTCACAAGAACCCAAATCGCAAACAGAGCTGGCGCTGATGGCCCAGATACCGGACATCTTCCACGCTCAGAAGGAATACTGCTTCCGGGCGATGGAACAGGACGCATTCCCTCGATTCCTGCGCTCGAAAGCCTTTGGCAACCTAACGCCAATCTCGGCTTTGGTTCGTCTCGTGCTTGGCCTCCTCATCCTATGGATAGGCCTTGCAGTGGGCTTTGCCCTAATATTCTTGGATATACACCCAAAATCCAAGAGATTTTTCGTGAGTAACCATCATTCACAGTCCACTCCTGTGTCAGTTGGATATCTTGATTTCTGACGACTTCTTAATTAAATATAGCTGTTTATTCCGTTTGGACTGGCCGTCCTTTTCCTCATCTCACACCAATACGAACTTGATCCCATCCTTGTTTTCCTCGGCCAGTCTGAGACCACTCCGTTCCGAACATTGTCCATCCGCGAACCCTACGTCAAGAAACTCCTCATGGGTCGTGCCATCTGGGTCGCTGTACTTGTCGCCGCGTTCACAACAGCTCTGACGATGTTGTTCTGGGCAGTTCCAGGCCATCGTCTATAGTCCTATTGCTAGACATCTCAAACTCTGGACCATCGCCTTCTCTCTTTGTCTGGACTGGCAGGAAAGTTGGGAACTCTTGCAGCACCTGTGTCTTTGGTTTACACAAGTGCTCGGTAAATGTATTTCTTTTGTTGGTGATCTGTTCTCTGCTTTCTATTCTCTTTACCCTACAAGCTAAATACCCACTGCGCCGACAATGTGTTTCCAACTTATTCAACGATAACGATTTCTCTACCCTTCTTAGTAGCGTAGCATGACGGACTGGGTGATAGTTATTTTATTTTAATACTTATCTCTTCGTCGCCTTCCACCCTTTTTATCGACTACTTTTCAAGATCGCGTCCTTTCTGCTTGTCATTTTCGCCTTTCTTGTGGATACCCCGTCGAGCAATGGCATTGCGCCTTGCTGTTGTTGACCCATTAGTCACTCTTTAACTCCTTTTTCACTCTCCATCAAGCAAGTGTCGTTGTATGCAAATCCTTATGAAAATATGACTAGACAATATCCTAAGTCCGAACACGAATTCTGAGGGTCCATGATAAAAGGTGTGGGTCGATAAGGCAGAGCTTGCGTTCTTCAGGCCGATGAGCGAAGATGCTCAAGACATCTTGATAGTGTTTGGGCATCCTTTGAATACAAAACCTTATTAGGAACGATGGGACGAGACCCAGATGATGCAACGCCTGTTGGATCTGGCGGAAGGAAAGTTGACCAGGCACGGCCTTGTCCGGAAGTACAGTATGAGATACAGGACTAAATGTTGAGTTGAGGATGCACAACATTTAACCTTCAACACCCATATTAACAGCAATGATAGGCTTGGCTCCAGGATTGCTACTAACAACGCAAAGTTTTCCTTGATTCTCGAGGCTTTCCCCCACAATCTTCACGATATCACCAGACCTGTTAGACAATTCGTACTTCTCCTTCACCATCCCACCATCCCACTTGAGATCGCCGCTCCAGTCGTGCCACGAGGCAATGACCTGTACCCCTTGCGAGCACCAAGGGACTTGATATCCTCCTCTGGGAGTGTAGTTTCGACGTCGAGGTACTCTATGTCCAACTGCAACGAGAGTCGAAGAAAATCTATCCATTCCTGATGGCAGCGTCTGGGAATGCATCACCTCAGGGGGACTTCGTCCTATTTCATAATCCCTTGCATCAGCAAAACGGGGAGATCAATATATGGCTCTGTAAGGTAATATATAGGTCATAATGTTACATATTCACTATATGGTCATAAGGCAGGCCAAGGCCTTATGCTTTTACGGGTTTTGTACAATCTTCACCAGCCTTGTTATTTTCGGCAAGTATTGTGAGCATTGTAGACGTCACCAGGGCATATCACGCCCTATAGTGCAGGGGCATGTCTAGGTCTATATATCTACGTCACCTCAAAGATCAATTTTCTACTGGGCTGGTTTTTATCCGAGTTGATCGCGATTCATTGAAGATTTCCCAAAATGGGATTCCACCTCCCGAAGTCTTTGACCGAGCATCACTTTTAAAGTACTGATATGCCCCCAATATATTGAACTACTGATGAAGCAAATATTCAAGTACTAATGTACCATTTTAATTTGTGCTGACCCAGCCCTATTTATTTAAGTACTGACCTAACCCCACAAAATAAACTACTGACTGAACAATATTTAACTACTAACTAAGCATTTTTCAAGTTCTGAGGGAC
>Ga0247737_1000741_pt1 | contig 13564 bp, 12 predicted proteins | sample UWRJL028104C2_FD_180937 | JGI IMG/M metagenome (GOLD analysis project Ga0247737, IMG submission 180937) | Plant litter microbial communities from Arlington Agricultural Research Station in Wisconsin, United States - UWRJ-L028-104C-2 | ecosystem: Environmental > Terrestrial > Plant litter >...
GCCACGACCATGGCGCGGTGATCGCCGGGGATGCCGAGCGCCTCGAGCGGCTCGGCCACGATCGCGCCCACGGTCATTCGTGGATCGAGCGATGCATAGGGGTCTTGCAACACGATGCCGGTCTCACGGCGCAGCCAGCGCAGCGAGCGGGCGCTTCCCGGCAGAACCGGGCGGCCCTCGAAGTCGATCGTCCCGGCGGTCGGCCGGTCGAGAGCGAGCAGCAGGCGCACCAGCGTCGACTTGCCGGAGCCGGACTCCCCGATGATGGCGAGGGCCTCGCCGTGCTCGACGGTGAGATCCACGTCGCGCAGAGCCGGTCGCACCAGGGGGCGGGCGAACAGACCCTCGCGCGGCTGGTGGTAGTCGCGGCTCAGCCCCCTGGCCGTCATCATGGCCGTCATCGGCTCGCTCCCGGGCTCCAGGAGGTGGCGCGGGCCGCGGCGATGAGACCGCGGGTGACGGGATGCTGCGGCGCGCGCATCACCTCGGTGACCGGCCCCGACTCAACCGCCCGTCCGTGGGAGAGCACCACGACATCCGTCGCCACTTCGGCGAGCACGGCGAGGTCGTGCGTCACGAAGATCAACGAGGCCCCGGTCGTGTGCACCAGTTCGTCGAACAGCTCGAGGATCTCGGCCTGGATCGTCACGTCCAGGGCGGTAGTGGGCTCGTCGGCGATGAGCAGCGAGGGCGAGCAGGCGATGGCCATGGCGATCGCGACCCGCTGCCGCTGGCCTCCGGAGAGTTCGTGCGGGTAGCGTCGCAGCAGGCGCTCCGGGTCGGGCAGCAGCACCTCGCGGGCCAGCTCGAGCGCGCGCGCGTTCGCCTCGCGCGTCGAGAGGCCGTCGTGGATGCGCAGCGGTTCGCCGATCTGTCGGCCGACCCGGCGCAGCGGGTTGAGCGCGGTACGCGGCTCCTGGAAGACCATGCCGATCGCGCTGCCTCGGATGTCTGCGAGCTCACGGTCGGGGAGCCCGAGGAGTTCGAGCGGCGCAGCACCGTCCACGGTGAGCAGGATGCTGCCGCTCGCCGTCGCGGCATCGGGAAGCAGCCCGAGCACCGCCAGTGCGGTGAGCGATTTGCCAGACCCGGATTCGCCGATGATGCCGAAGCGCGCACCGTCGGCGACGGCGAAGCTCAACCGGTCGACGACAGTGCGGCCGTCGATCTCGATGGTGAGGTCGGTCACGGTGAGCGTCATCGCGCGACCTCTGCCCGTGACCGGCGGCGCTGCCGACGGGATTCTTTGAGGCGCGGGTCGGTCGCCTCGCGCAGCGCATCGCCGAGCAGGTTCAGCCCGAGCACGGTGATGGTGATGGTGAGGCCGGGCCAGAGCACGGACCACGGGTGGATGGTGATGTACCGCTGCAGCGAGCTGAGCAGCCGCCCCCATGACGCCGTCGACGACGGGGCGCCGTAGCCGAGGAACGACAGGCCGGCCTCGGCGAGGATGGCGACCGCGGCCGCCAGGGAGAGTTGCACGATGAACACCGGAGCGACGTTGGGCAGCACGTGTCGGGCGAGAATGCGCCAGGGGCCAGCACCGCTCGCCCGGGCGGCGAGCACGTAGTCGGTGCCGAGGGCGCCGCGCACCTCGCCCCGGGCGACCCGGGCGAGGTTCACGCCGAAGCCGATGCCGACCGAGACGATCACCACCGCGAGCGAGCCACCGAACACCGCGGAGAGCAGCATCGCGATGAGCAGGATGGGAAAGGCGATCAGGATGTCGATCAGCACCGCAACCGGCTCGCGCACCCAGTGCGAGGTGAGCGAGCCGAGCGCGGTGAGCGCGATGCCGATGATCCCGGCGACGACAGCCGACAGCGCGGCGACGACCACCGTGGTCTTGCTGCCGGCCATCAGGTAGCTGAAGATGTCGGAGCCGATCGCGTCGGTGCCGAACAGGTGCGCGAACGACGGACCCTGCCAGGCGATCGACGGGTTCGCGGTGAACGGATTCTGCGGGGTCCAGAACAGCGCGACCGCGGCGGTCAGCAGCAGCACGACCGCGACGACGCTGCCGACGAGGCCCGCCGGACGTCGCCAGAGCTCACGAAGAACGCGGGGCATCACGACGACACCTCCGTGCGCTGGCGCGGGTCGATGAGGCGGTGCGCGATGTCGACCGCGAATCCGACCAGCAGCACGATGGCGGTGAGCGTGAAGATGTCACCCTGCACCTTGGGAAGGTCACGGTTGCCGACGTCGCTCACGAGCATCCGTCCGAGTCCTGGCAGTTGGAACAGCTGTTCGACGATGACGGCGCCGACGATCAACCCGGCGATCTGCAGGCCGAGCGAGGAGATGACCGAGAGCATCACGTTCGGTAGCCCGTGCGTGATGAGTGCCCGGGTCTTGGTGAGCCCGATCGCGGCGGCGGTGCGCACGTAGTCCTGGCCGATCGCGTCGAGCGCGGCGGAACGGGTGAAGCGCAGCAGCACCGCACCCTCGATCACCCCGATGGTCAAGGCGGGCAGGATCAGCGAGCGGATGGCGCGGCCCGGCTGATCCCACCCGTCGAGGGGAAAGCCCTGGGTGGGCAGCCAGCGCAGGGCGAGACCGAACAGGGAGATCAGCAGTACCCCCGCCCAGACCGCGGGCACCGCCGCGAGGGCCTGCGCCGAGATCGCGATGACCGCGCCACTGGCCTTGGCATGGCGGATCGCCGACACGACACCGAGCGGGATGCCGATGAGCACCCCGAAGACGAGCGAGAGCAGAGCGAGTGGCAGAGTCACCGAGAGCTTCGCGGCGATCTCGGTGGCGACGGGGGTTCCGGTGACCAGCGAGTCGCCCAGGTCGAAGCGGAGTAGTCCGCCGACCCAATCGGCGTACTGCAGGAAGACGTTGCGGTCGAGCCCCAGCGACCTTCTGATCGCCTCGATCTGCGCCGGTGTCGCCTGAGTGCCGCCGATCACCTGGGCGACATCGCCGGGCAGCACCCGCAGGGTGAAGAAGATGAGCGCGCTGGCGAGGAACAGGCCGAGAACGAGGAGAAGGAGCCGGGTGATGATGAAACGGATCACTCGGCCCCTTCGCTCGTGCAGATGGTGGTGCGGGTACGGCTAGCTCTTCACCGAGAGTTTCGCCAGGTTCAGGCGGGCGGTGGTGGAATCCGTCGGGAAGCCGGTGATGCCCTTCTTGATCACCGTAAGCGTTGTCGCCGTGTACAGCCACTCGGCCGGGGCGTCGTTCGCCACGATCTTCGCCGCCTGCTCGAGCTTCGCCGTCACGACCGCGGGGTCGGTGGCCGCGAGCGATTCGGCGTAGAGCGCCTGCACGGTCGGGTTGTTGTAGCCGAAGTAGTAGTCCGGATTCGCCCAGTTGCCGAAGTCGTGCGACTCGGCGTGGTCGACGTAGCTCAGCTGGTAGTCGTGGTTCTGGTAGACGTCGTTCAGCCAGGTGGCGAACTCGACCGAGTCGACCTTGAGTGTGATGCCCACGGCGGCGAGCTGCGACACCAGTACGTCCGCGACGGTGGTGCCGTAGACGTTGGGGATGGTGAGGGTGAGGTTCAGGTTCGTCTGTCCCGCGTCGGCGAGCAGCTTCTTGGCGCTCTCGGGGTCGTAGGCGTCCACCGAGTCGAGGTTCTGGTAGCCGGGGTCGATCTGGGGGATCGGGCCGCCCTGCGCCACACCGGCGCCGCCGATGGTCTTGAGGATCGCCTTCACATCGATAGCCCGGCGGATCGCCTGGCGCACCCGGAGGTCGGTGAACGGCGCCACCGCGTTGTTGAAGGCGAGGGTGTACTTGTCGGTGGTCTTACCGCGGTGCACCACGAGATCCGGGTCGGATTCCAGTTGCTTGGTCAGGGTGGCATCGAACTGGGTCTGCACGACGGTGTCGCCGTTCACCAGTGCGTTCGCCTGCGCGCTCGGGTCGGTGATGTAGCGGAAGACGATCTTGCCGACCTTCGCCTTGTCGCCCCAGTAGTCGGGGTTGCGCACCAGGGTGAGGCTGTCGCCCTGCTTCCAGGATGACAGCGTGTACGGGCCGGTGCCGTTGGCGGTGGTCTTCAGCTTGTTCTTCGCCGCCTTCTCGAGCACGATTCCGGCGCGCCCGGAGAGCGCCCAGAGCAGGTTCGAGTTCGGCTTCGACAGGGTGATGACGATGGTGTCGTCGCCGTCCTTCTTCACCGAGGCCACATCGGCGAGGTCGGCGTTGCCGGCGTACGCGTCGTTAGTCCGCACCTGATCGATCGACCAGACGACGTCATCCGCCGTCAGCTTCGTGCCATTGCCGAAGCTGATGCCGGTGTTGAGCGGGAAGGTGTAGGTGAGGCCGTCCTTCGAGACGCTGTGGCTCTTCGCGATCACGTCGACGATCTGGTTGGTCGGCGTGCGACCGACGAGCCCCTGGTACACGTTGTCGATGAGCACCTGGTCGATGGCGATGCCGGGCGTGGTGCGAATGTCGAGGTTGGTCGGTTCGAGGATCAGCCCCACGTTCACGGTGGGCAGGTCGCTCGCGGAGTCGCCCCCTCCGGTGCAGCCGGTCATCACCAGCGCCGCCGTCACCGCGATGCTGGCCGCGATGAGGACTCTTCTGCCGGTGGTCTTCTTACCGAGATGGCTCTGCTGTGCGAGGCGGAGTGCCATGGGGTTCCTTTCGGTGCTGCTGTGGGGTGCTACTGCTGTGTAGGGCCGAGACGTCGAGAACGTCGGGAGAGAAATCAGGCAGCGGATGCCGCGAGCGCCTGGTCGAGATCGGCCACCAGGTCGGCGGAATCTTCCAGCCCGATGGACAACCGTACGAGGGACGGACTGATTCCCGCCACTCGCTGCTGGTCCGGCGTCATTCCCGAGTGGGTGGTCGAGGCGGGATGGATCACCAGGCTGCGCACATCGCCGATGTTGGCGAGATGGCTGAACAGACGCAGGCTCTCGACGAAGGTCGCCCCGGCGTCACGCCCGCCCGCGATCTCGAAGGAGACGATCGCCCCGGCACCGCGGGGCAGATAGCGGGCGGCGAGCTCAGCCGAGGGGTTACCGGTGGCCTCCGGGTAGTGCACCCGCTCGACCAGCGGATGCGCCTGAAGGAAGGCGACGATCGCGCGGGCATTGGCGACGTGCTGGCGCATGCGCAGGCTGAGGGTCTCCAGTCCCTGGATGAGCAGGAAACTGTTGAACGGGGAGACCGCGGGGCCGTAGTCGCGCAGCACGGTGGTGCGCAACCGGAGTGAGTAGGCGAGCGTGCGGCCAGAGAATCTCTCCCAGTAGCCGGCCGGGTTCTGACCGATCGGGCTGGAGAAGCCGGGCCAGCGGGTGGCATCGGAGTAGTCGAAGCTGCCGCCGTCGACGATCACGCCGCCGATCACGGTGCCATGCCCGGACAGGAATTTGGTGGTGGAGTGCACGACGATGTCGGCCCCGTGGTCGAGCGGGCGCACCAGGTATGGCGTGGCGAGGGTGTTGTCGACGACCAGCGGCACTCCGACCGCGTGGGCGACATCCGCCACCGCCGCGATGTCGAGCACCGCACCGGTGGGGTTGCCGATGCTCTCGGCGAGGAAGGCGCGGGTTTCTGGCCGTGCGGCTGCCCGCCACTCATCGAGATCGGTCAGGTCGTCGACCAGGGTGGCGGTGATGCCGATCTCGGAGAAGCGCCCGAGGATGAGGTTGAGCGTGCCTCCGTAGATCTGCTTGGAGACGACAACGTGGTCGCCCGAGCGCACGATGTTGAGGATGGCGAGAGCCGTCGCCGCCTGCCCGCTCGCCACCGCGATCGCGTATGCGCCGTTTTCGAGGCGGGCTATGCGTTGCTCGACCACCGAGGTGGTCGGGTTCGACATCCGCGTATAGGCGTAGGAATCGAGGTCGTCGAGGGCGAAGGATGCCGCCGCCTGCTCCGAGCTCTCGTAGATGAAGCTGGTGCTGGCGTAGATCGGGGTCGCGCGCGCTCCGGTCGCAGCATCCGGTGCCGCTCCGGCGTGGATCTGCAGGGTATCGAAACCCCAGGCGGCATCGTCGCGATCGGGACTGTTCCCCGCTGTCTCCGTCATGGCTCCAGGCTATTGGTCGGTGTCGGGCGGCAGCGGGCGTGCCGTCACAGAACGTAGCGGTTCTGCGCGCTCAGCGGGCGACGGACTCGGCGAACGACCGGATGACGGCGGCGAGCTCCACCGGCCTCTCCTCCTGCACGTTGTGGCCGGTGTCGAGCTGCACGCCCGTTGCGCCGGGTGCGCGCGCGAGGAACTCGTCGACCACGGCGGGGGAGAGGAAGCCGTGCTCGGCGTGGACAAGCAGCATCGGGGCCGTGATGCGCTCGAGGTCGGCCCAAAGTGTCTCGAAGTCCTGCAGCTGCACGGTCTCGCCCGGTTCCAGATTGGTCAGCTGGTGCTTGAAGATCACACTCCCGTCCTCGCGCACGCGGGTGTTCAGCACGATGCCGCGGTCGAGGGCGGCACGTGAGGCACCGAAGCCGAACGCGATGGCCCGCTCGGCGATCTCGTCGCGCGAGGCGAAGACCTGCGGCCCGGCGAGGAACCCGGTGACCTGTTCTGCAGCCTCGGAGCTGAGGCCGGGGCTGAAGTCGACGATCACCAGGCCGGCGACCAGGTCCGGGCGCTGGGCGGCCAGCGCGATGGCCGTGCCGCCGCCGAGCGACTGGCCGACGACGAGCTGAGGGCCGGTGCCGAGGGCGTCGAGCACGGATGCCACGGCTCCGGCATTCCGCGACGCCCGGTAGTCGCGATCCCGCCGCCAAGACGAGTCGCCGTGACCGGGCAGATCGACCGCGATCGCGGGCGTTCCGAGTTCGGCGATCGTCGCATCCCAGGTATGGGCGTTGAGGCCCGCGCCGTGCAGGTAGGTGGTCGACGAATGCTGCCCCCAGACGATCGCGCTGAGGTCGTAGCCGTCGGGGTCGATCACGGCTGCGCGATGCGGCGTCTGCAGCGGGGTGAGGATGCCGAACTCTGCGGCCTCCTGCTCGAGGTAAGAGAATTCGTCATCGGGAGAGGGCATGCCCCCATGCTGCCGTGTTTTGCGACATGCCGCCGGTTGCTCAGCAACCGGCCCTGGCGCTTTAGGTTAGGCATGCCATACTTAGGCTGTGCTTAGTTCTGACGCCGTGGTGCCCGACACCCTCCTCGACTCCATTCGCTGGAGCCCGGCGGCGACCGACAGGCTGCTGCTGGCTGGCACCGAAGGCAGCATTCCTGCCATCCGCGCCATCCTCGCCTCGCTGCCCGTCAAAGCGCGCGGCCAGGTCTTCGTCGAGGTCGATGGAGCAGACGACATCGACCCGATCGTCGGCCCCGGCCGCGTGATGGTGTGCTGGCTTCTGCGCGAGCGCGGACAGTCGCTGCAGCGGTCGATCGACTCCTGGCTCAGCGAGATGCTGCCGACCGAGTTCGACCGCGAGCACAGCGTGTATGCCTGGATCGACGGCGCGGGCGCCGCGCGCACCCTCAGCTCGAACTGAGCCCCAGCAGCTTTTCGGTGCGGTCCCACAGCTCGCGCGCGAACTCCGCGTCCCCGGCCAGCCGGTGCGCTCGGCCATTCGGGGTCAGCCGACTGAAGTAGGTGCCGTTCGCCGCGTCGATTCTGTCGGACGTGGCGAGAAACAGCAGCCCCTCCGCACCCTGCTCCGGTGTCGAGAAGAACCGCCCGGCCACCGCCTCCCCGAATCGCATGAGCGGGAGGCCGGAGCTGAAGCCACTGCGCACCTCGCCCGGGTGGAACGAATACGACTGCAGCCCGGTGCGTCGGGCGAGCTCGGAGGCGAACAGGATGTTCTCGAGCTTCGTGTTGCCGTAGGCCCGCCAGCCGCCGAGCCACCGTGTCCTCTCGAACTGCAGATCGTCGAGATGGAGGTCTGCCCAGAGCGTGGCGTTGCTCGCGGTCGTGATCACCCGTGCCGCGCTGTCGCGCAGACGGTCGAGCAGCAGATGGGTGAGCAGGAAGGAGGCGAGATAGTTTCCCTGCTGCGCCGTGTCGAAGCCGTCGACGGTGGTGCTGCGTTTGGCGATGAACCCGCCGGCGTTGTTGGCCAGGACATCGATGCGCTCGTACCGGGCGAGCAGGGCATCCGCGAGTGCTCGCACCTCGTCGAGTCGGCTGAAGTCGGCGAGGAAGGCGGTGCCCCCGGTCTGCTCGGCGACGGCACGGGTGCGTTCGGGGTTGCGCCCGACGACGGCGATGGTCGCGCCGCGTGCGGCCAGGGCTGCGGCGGCGGCCTGCCCGACGCCTGAGCTCGCCCCGGTGATGACGATGGTCCGACCGGTCAGGTCGGGGATCTCGCGGCTCACGCCGGGAGGCCGAGGATGCGCGCGGTGTCGTCCCAGAGCCGGGCGCAGGCGGCAGGGTCATCGGCGATTCTCCGGGTGCGACCGAAGGGACTCAATCCGTCGAAGTAGGTCCCGTTCGGCACCCCGAGGTCGACGGTCGAGGCGAGGTGCACGAGCGGCGCCGCGCCCTGTTGCGGGCTGATGGCGAGACTGCCCCGGGTGATGAAGTTGCCCAGGCGAACGAGCGGTGACTCGGCGCCGAATCCGGTCGCCACGTATCCGGGGTGGAAGGAGTATGCGGTGATCTGCGGCACGCGGCGGGCCAGCTCGCGGACGAACATGATCGTCTCGAGTTTGCTGGTGCCATACGGGATCCAGCCGCCGAGATAGGGCCGCCTGGTGAACTCGAGGTCGTCGAATCGCAGGGATCCGACGAGGTTCGCCGCGCTCGCCGTGGAGATCACGCGCCCCGCCGATTCGACCAGGCGTTTGCCGAGCAGAGCCGTGAGAAGGAACGGCGCGAGGTGATTGTGCTGGAAGGTGCGCTCGTGGCCGTCGGCGGTGACCCCGCGCGTCGACACCAGCCCGCCGGCGTTGTTGGCGAGCACGTCGATGGAGTCGTAGGCCTCCAGCAGTGAGTCTGCGAGGGCGCGCACGTCGTCGAGACGGTCGTAGTCGGCGAGGAACGGGCTGCCGCCGACCTGGTTCGCCACGATGCGCGTGCGCTCGGGGTTTCGGCCGACCACCGCGATCGTCGCGCCCCGCTCGGCCAGCGCCAGTGCGGCGGTGCGCCCGATGCCCGAACTCGCCCCGGTGATGACAATGGTGCTGGTGCTGAGGTCTTCGGCGCGGCTGGGGGTTTCGGGCATGGTTCCGTTTGTACACCCCTCACGGGTCAGCTCCCCGGTCAACCCTCGGGACGCGGCTATATGGTTGCCGAATGTCGCTCGACCGCCCGCCGCCACCGCCGATCCGGCCGCCCCGGATAGCGATGGTGTCGATGCACAGCTCGCCCCTCGCCGGCGCGGGCCGCGGTGATGCAGGCGGCATGAACGTGGCGATCCTGTCGGTGGCCGAGCAGTTGGCCCGACGCGGCGCCACCGTCGAGTTGCTCACGCGGGCGGAGGGAGCCGCGCAGATCAGGACGCTCTCCCCGGGGGTGACGCTCTACGAGTTGCAGGTCGGTCCGCCGGGGCCGCTCCCCAAGAACAGGCTGGCCGAGGTGGTGGACGAGTTCGGCGAGGCCGTCGCGATACTCACCGGGCGGTCTGCTCCGCGCTACGACGTCATCCACGCCCACTACTGGCTCAGCGCACTCGCGGTGCTGCCCGTCGCGCTCGAGCTCGGCATCCCGCTCGTGGAGAGCTTCCACACCGTCGCCGCTCTCAAGAACGCCACCCGCGATGCCGGGCAGCCGGTGGAGTCGGAGCGCCGGGTGATGACCGAGATGTTTCTCGCGGGCCAGGCCAGCGCCATCGTCGCAGGCTCTGCCGCGGAGGCGACCGCCCTGATCGACCTGGCGAAGGCGCCCGCCGACCGAGTCTGGGTGGTGCCCCCCGGCGTCGATCTCGATCTGTTCCGTCCGGCCCAGAATGGCGCCGCACCGGATGACGTCGGCTCGCGTCTGCGTGCCTCGCTGGGTATCCCGTCCGACCGTCGACTGCTCGCCGTCGTCGCCCGCGTGCAGCCGCTGAAGGATCAGGAGTTGGCCATCCGCGCGCTCGCCCTGCTGCCGGCAGACCGGCCCGTGCTGGTGATCGCGGGCGAAGCGACGCCGGGCGAGGAAGGCTACCTCGACCGCCTCCGGGCGCTGGCGGTGGAGCTGGAGGTCGCGGGCGACGTCCGCTTCGTCGGCGCGCTCGACCGGCCCGCGGTGGCCGCACTGCTCGCCTCGGCGAGTCTCACCATCATCCCCTCGCGCTCCGAGACCTTCGGCATCGTGGCGCTGGAGTCGGCGGCCAGCGGCACGCCCGTCGTCGCCTTCCGCGGTTCGGGCCTGGTCGAGTCGGTCGCCGATGGGGTGTCGGGTGTGCTCGTGTCATCGCGCGAGCCGCAGGACTGGGCCGACGCGATCGCGGTGCTGCTCGGCGACCCGTCTCGGCTGGCCGAGCTGTCGTCGACGGCACGGCACCACGCCGAGGCCTTCGGCTGGGCTGCGACCGCCGCCGGTCTGCTCGGCCTCTACGCCAGCCTGCGTTGATCGCCGTTCCACACGCTCAGCAACCGAACGGTGCGTGAGCGTGTCGAACGGCGTCAGGCCGTCGGGCGACCGTAGGTCTCGAGCAGCCGCAGCCAGATCTCGTTCATCGTCGGGTAGGCGGGCACCGCGTGCCACAGGCGATCGAGCGGTACCTCTCCGACGACAGCGGTGGTGGCGCCGTGCAGCAGCTCCGCGACATCCTGACCCACGAAGGTCACGCCGATCACGACCTTGCGCTTCTCGTCGACGACCATGCGCGCGTGTCCCTCGTAGCCGTCCGCCTGCACCGCGGCGCCGGCGACCGAACCGAGGTCGTAGTCGATGACGCGGATGTCGTACCCGGCCTTCTCCGCGGCGGCGGCGGTGAGACCCACCGACGCCACCTCCGGGTCGGTGAACGTCACCTGGGGAACCATCTCGTGATCGGCCGTCGCCACATGGACGCCGAACGGGGCGTCATCCACGGGCCTGCCGAGCGCCCGGGCCGCGATCACGTCCCCCGCGGCGCGGGCCTGATACTTGCCCTGGTGGGTGAGCAGCGCGCGATGGTTGACATCGCCGCAGGCGTACAGCCAGTCGAAGCCCGTCACCAGCATGGTGTCGTCGACGTCGAGCCAGTCGCCGGGGGTGAGACCGATGCTCTCGAAGCCGAGATCCATGGTGCGGGGCACGCGGCCGATCGCGACGAGTACCTCATCGGCCACGACGGTGCTGCCATCGTCGAGGCTCAGCTCGACCCCGGCGTCCGTGCGTTTCACGCTGCCCGTGTTCGCCCCCACCAGCACCCGCGCGCCCGCGTTCTCCAGCGCCTTCTTCACCGTCTCGCCCACGAACGGCTCCTGATTGCTGAGCAACGGGGTGTGGCTGACGACCGTCACCTCTGTGCCGAAGCTCGAGTACGCGGTCGCCATCTCCGCACCGACGACGCCCCCGCCGATGATGGCGAGGCGGCCGGGTGCCGTCTGTGCGCTGGTGGCGTGGCGGCTGGTCCAGGGGTTCACGTCCTTCAGTCCGGGAACGTCGGGCAACAGCGGGTCGGAGCCGACGCTGACCGCGATGGCGTGACGGGCCGTGTAGGTGGTGCCGTCGACATCCAGCGTCTTCGGGCCGGTGAAGCGGGCGTGCCCGCGGACGAGGGCGATGCCGGCGCCGTTCACCCAGTCGATCTGGCTCTGGTCGTTCCAGTCGTGGGTGAAGCTGTTGCGGCGAGCGAGCGTCGCGGCGACGTCGAGGCCGCCGGTGACCGCCTCCTCCGCGCCCTCGACCGCCTCCGCCGAGCGCAGCACGATTCCGCTGCGCAGCAGCACCTTCGACGGCATGCAGGCCCAGTATGAGCACTCGCCGCCGACGAGCTCACTCTCGATCAGCAGGGCGGTGAGCCCGCCCTGCACGGCCCGGTCGGCGATGTTCTCGCCGACGGCCCCTGCGCCGATGACGATCAGGTCGAACTCCGTCGTGTCGGGAGCGGGCACGGGCGGCATGGTCGGCTGGGGCAGTGCGCTGCTGTTCTCGGACACGGGTCCTCCTGGACTGAAGTAGACGGTACTGGGCTTAGCGACCGACGAACTCGGCCGGGGTGCGAGTGACGAACGCCGTCATGCCGATGGCCGCGTCTTCGCTCGACGCTAGTCTCACCAGCTCCGGCTGCAACCCCGCCTCGGCGGCGGCGTCCCCGTCGCGCACGGCCGTGCGGGCATTGGCAAGGGCGGCCTGCACGGCGAGCGGCGCCTGCGCGGCCACCCTCCGCGCCAGTTCGAGGCCGTGGGCATACTGCTCCCCGTCGGGCACGACCTCCTGAACCAGCCCGATGCGATGCGCTTCCGCGGCGTCGAACAGGTCGCCGGTGAGGATCCAGCGCATGGCATTGCCCCACCCGACGGCGCGGGGGAAGCGGATCGTCGCGCCGCCGAAGGGGAGGATGCCGCGGGCCACCTCGATCTGCCCGAAGCGGGTGGATTCTGCCGCGATCGCGATGTCGCTGGCCAGGATCAGCTCGATCCCGAGCGTGAGGCAGGTGCCCTGCACGGCGATCACCACGGGCTTACTGAGCCGCTGCCCGGAGACCTGCCAGGGGTCAATGCCGCCCTCGGCGGTGATGTCGAGGCCCTCCGCACCGATGCGGGGGCCGACATCCGCGAGGTCAAGGCCGCCGGTGAAATGATCGCCGTGCGCGTAGACGAAGCCGACCCGAAGTTCGGGGTCACGCTCCAGCTCGCCGTACGCCAGCGACAGTTCTTGCAGCAGTGGAAAATCGGCGGCGTTGCGCTTGTCCGCGCGGTTGAAGCCGATGAGGAGGACGTGGCCGTCGCGATCGACAGTGATTCGGTGGGTCATGCTGTCGATGCTAGTGACGTCGTCGCGTCAGCTGGCGAGAGCGCCGATGATCCTCAGGATGCTGCCCAGGTCGTCGACAGCGGCCTCAGGCGCCGCGGGCGCGAACTCGGTCACGCCAGCTCCAGCCAGGGGGAGGGCGGCCTTCGCCGCCGCGATCACCTCGAGGAGCCGCGGCAGGGCGACGCCGAACGGCTCGGGAAACCCGATGCCGTCGATGAACGCCGGGTCGAGCACGTCGAGGTCGACGTGGATGTAGACGCGGGAGGCGCCGGTGGCGAGCAGCGCCTCGGTGACGGCCGCGGCATCCAGCTTCTCCGGGGAGATGACGCGGATGCCCGCGGCCTGCGTGTACTCCGCCTCGGCCTCGTCGAACGCGCGGGTGCCGGCGAGCACGAGAAGCGTCGGGTCGAGCGGGATGCTGGGGACGACAGCATCCGCCCCCTCGCCCAGGAGGGTGCGCAGCACCATGCCGTGGAAGGCGCCGGTGGGGGAAGAGGCGGGGGTGTTGAGATCCGGATGGGCGTCGAGCCAGAGCACGGCGGTATCCCCGGTCTCGACGGCCCGGGCGATCGGGGCGAGTTCGACGCCGCAGTCCCCGCCGATGGTGATGCCGAGGCCGGTCGAGACCGAGATCTCGGCCAGCAATGAGTCGCGTACCGCGACGATGGAGCTAAGCCGCTGCACCGGCGTGCCCTCGTCGCTGCCGGCGCCGGACGGGATGTCGATCAGCACCGTGGATGTCGCGGGCAGGTCTTCGCGGATCGCCTCGGCTCCGTCGATCAGACGCATTGCACGCGCGG
>Ga0247737_1000745_pt1 | contig 13516 bp, 7 predicted proteins | sample UWRJL028104C2_FD_180937 | JGI IMG/M metagenome (GOLD analysis project Ga0247737, IMG submission 180937) | Plant litter microbial communities from Arlington Agricultural Research Station in Wisconsin, United States - UWRJ-L028-104C-2 | ecosystem: Environmental > Terrestrial > Plant litter >...
CTCGTGCTGCAGTCGCTCGCCGACCTCGGCCGCCAGCTCGGCATGCCGATCACCCAGGACCTCACCCAGGCGTCGTCCCTGGTGATCGACGCGCTGAGCTCGACGAGCCTGCGCTGGCTGCTCGTCTTCGACAACGCGAACGAGCCCGAGGATCTGGCCCACCTGATCCCGTCGGCCGGCGGCCACGTGATCCTGACCTCGCGTAACCAGACCTGGTCCAACGTCTGGGACGCCATCCAGGTCAACATCTTCGATCGGCCCGAGAGCGTCGCGCTGATCCAGAAGCGGGGCAACCAGATCTCGATCGACGACGCCCACCGGCTGGCCGAGAAACTCGGCGACCTGCCGCTGGCGCTCGACCAGGCCGCCTCGTGGCAGGCCGCGACCGGGATGCCGGTCGCCGACTACCTCGACCTCTTCGACGAGCACCACCGGGTCCTGCTGGCCGAGGGCAAGCCGACCTCCTACCCGTCGACCATCGCGGCGCTGGTCAAGCTGGCCTTCCAGCGCCTGCAGAACGACTTCCCCGCGGTGGCCCAGCTGCTCGAGATGTTCGCGGTGCTGGGCGCCGAGCCGATCTCGATCGACCTGCTGCGGTGGGGCAAGGCGGCCGACATCCCGGCCCCCCTCGGCCCAGCGCTGAAGGACTCCATCGCGCTCGGCCGCATCGTGCGTGACCTGCGGAAGTTCGGCCTCGCCAGCGTCGACACCAAGAATCGCATTCAGGTGCACCGGCTGTTCCAGCTGGTGCTGCGGGACGAGTTGGGCGAGGAACAGCTGGGACAGATCCGCACCAACGTGCACCTGCTGCTCGGCGCGGCCAACCCGAGCGAGCCGGACGACGACGACACCCACCGCGCCCATGCCGAGATCGCGCCGCACGTGCTGCCGGCCGAGCTGATCGAGGCCGAGTCCGAGGACGCGCTGCGGGTGGTTCTCGACCAGATCCGCTACCTCTACGTCATCGGTGACTACGAGGCCTCGCGGCGCCTGGGCGATGCCACCTTCCATTCTTGGGCGAAGCGGACCGGCCACCCCAAGCTCGGGCCGGACGGGGAACTGACCCTGCTCGCCACCCGGCACCTGGCCAACACGCTGCTTTACTTGGGCATCAACGACCGGGCCCGGGAGCTGGCCGAGCTCACACTCACCCGGCTGCGGGAAAACCCCGACTTCGGCCCCGACCACGAGCACACGCTCTTCAGCGCGGACGTCGTCGCGGCGGTCCAGCGGGTGGCCGGGGAGTTCGAGCTCGCGCTCGCGACCGACCGGGACAACGTCGAGCGTCACCAGCGCGTCTTCGGCGACGAGGACGAGGAGACGCTGCGCAACCGGGGCAACCTGGCGGTCAACCTGCGGATGCTCAGTGACTTCCAGGGGGCGTACGAGATCGACTCGGCGAACGTCCGGAAGTACGAGGAGACGCTGAGCGAGCAGGACCGGCCGCTGTTGTTCGCCCAGTCCAACCTCGCCCGCGATCTCTACGGTCTTGGGCGCTACGCCGAGGCGCTCAGCCTTCAGGAACGCACACTGCCGACATATCGGCGGACGATGCGCAACCCGAAGCACCCGCAGATTCTGCTCGCCGTCCGCACCCAGGCGATCGCCAAGCGCAAGACCGGACGGTACGAGGAGGCGCTGCGGGCGGCTCGGGAGAACTATCGGGACACGACTGCCCGCTACGGCGACAGCCACCAGTTCGCGCTCGCCGCCACGATGACATATGCCAACACCCTGCGAGTGACCGGTGACCTGGGCGAGGCCCGCGGCCTGGCCCTCGAGGCGACGAACCGCTATCGCCGGGTCTTCGGCGAGAAGCACCCGTTGACCCTCACCGCCCTGGTCAACTCCGCGCTCATCCTGCGCACGCTGGGCGACCTGGCCGAGGCACGCCGGCTCGACGAGAACGCCCACGCGACGATGGCGGCCACGCTCGGCGCCGAGCACGGCTACACGCTCTGCGCGGCGAGCGGTCTGGCCAACGACCTGGCGCTGACCGACGAGACCGAGGCTGCCCAGCGCCTCTCGGCCGAGACGCTGACCATGTCCCGGCGGTCCCGCGGCGAGCGCCATCCCTACACGCTGCTCTGCGCCGTCAACGCGGGCTTCGACATGGTCGCGGTGGGCGAGACCGAGCGGGGTCAGACGGAGCTGATCGCGGCGATCGACGCCTTGGCCGATCTGCTCGGGCCCACCCACCCCGAGGCGCTGGACGCGCGGCGTGGCAAGCGGGCCGAGTGCGACATCGAGCCACCGCCGACCTGACGACGACAGAAGCCAAGCCCGTCGACCGGGGTGTTCTCCGGCCGGCGGGCTTGGCTTCTGTCAGTGGCTTTTCTTGAGCGCAGGGGAGCTTCCGTGGCCCGCGTGCGTCGCGGACTCCATGTTGGTCATGTGCCGTACGGCGTTGGAGAAGGCCGTTGTGTGTTCGCTGGTCTGCGACAGTACCTCGGCGAGCGGGATCCGGTTGACCGCCGGAATGGGGCTGTCCTCGTGCAGGTCGTCGTTCAACGGAGCCTCCCGGGCATGATGTCGGCACGTCGGTTCCCGCCCGCCCTCATTGGCGGATCGGCCTGCGCGGGAACAGGACGGTGCTGGACTCGAACGCGACGCAATCGCCGCCGAGGGAGTGGACAGCGACCGGTGGGCAAACAGCCTCATGCCGATCGATCTGCCGGACCCTAAGGCCACCATACTTGGACGCGAGACTTCACCCAACCCTGTGCGCGGCCGACGACCGTGTCCGGTGGCGGGCGACCGGCGACTGGGCTGCCCCGAAGGGCTAGGGCGCGTTGCCGAAGGCCGCGTAGTTTTCGCCGCCGTGCTCGCCGTCGTGGCGGAGCCGTCGCGCGGCCTCGGCGATGCGGGGATTGTCGGACCGCAGCAGATCCATCAGCCGAACTTTCGCCAGATCCGGCAGTGCGAGGCTGGTCGCCTCGTCGCCGGAGCCCGCGCGGGAGTCGGCCATGATCATCCTTTCGGGCTGCGGGATGCCTATAGGCCTAGCCTATGAGCGTGCACGGCGCTATGTACGCAGAACCCGTCGGATCCTTCCGGGTCCGCCCGTGGGGGGCAAGCACCTAGGGAACAACGATTTGGAATTACCCGGGAGGAGTCAGGTCGGTCGTCGTATGCCCGACAGTCGTTCCCCGGAAGAGGCTGCGATCGGCTCGGCCAGCATCTGATCGAGCCGCAGGCGAAGGCCTCGTACGAAGACCTCGCCGGCCGCGGTGAGCTCGGCCGACCCCTCCAGACTCTCCAGCCCGATCCGTACCTCGTCGCGGAGCCGGGCGAACTGGCGCTCGGCCGGAACAGCCAGATCGGGCGCGGCGCGCAACCGGTGCCAGGTGTCGGCCACCGAGAGGAAGGCGTAGACCCCCTGGATCAGCCCGGACGTGGGCCGCGGGTCGGTGCGCCACGGGGCCCGGTGCCGCTCCGATCCGTCCCGGCGATAGAGCGGCACCAGGTCGAGCACGGCGCTCAGTTTCGAGTGCTGGAACTCGTGCACGAGCGTGATCAGGAAGTCGGCGGCCGAGCTTGATCGCGTCATGCCGAGGGCACCGACGGACTCGCGGGCGGTGCCGCTGCGGGAGCTGCCGTCGCCCTGGTCGATCAGGGGCACGATCGCCCGGAGCCCGACGGCCAGCTCGGCCGCCCGCTCGGGGACGTACCGGGTGAGCAAGCTCCAGGTCTCCGCGAACAGTTCCTGCCAGTCGGCGGCCTCGGCGGCGCTCAGGCGAGGGCTCGGCGGGGCGTGATAGCCGTCGCGGAACGGGCTGAGATCTTCCAGGCGTACCGAGACGGCGCCGGCCCGCAGGAACCGCGACGGGCGCCACCGCAGCGGCTCGCCCGAGGGCAGAACGGGGGCCGCCAGCCCGGGTTCGACCGTGAGCACGATCGGGCCGTCGGGCATGCCATCGACCTCGGCGACCCCCACGGTCGGCACGTGGACGCGACCATCGGAGACGTAAGCGGCGGCCCGGCCCGCGACACCGGCCCGCAGCGCACCTGCCACGGCGAGCCCACCGAACTGCCGGACATGCTCCTCGGTCAGCGGATCGACCCGGAGGGCACGGGTCAGCCACGCCCCCACCAGCGGATCGCCGAAGAGATCGGCATAGACGTCCGGATCGGCCGCCTGCACTCGTTCGAGCAGGGCGATCGCGTCGTCGAGGTCCGACTGCGGGAACTGGCGATTCACCAGGTCGCGCAGGAGGAGCAGGCTGATGCTGACCCGGCTGCCGAACAACTCGCCGATCGTCGAGCCATCGCCCAGCCCGGAGGAGAGGTCCTCGAGCTGCTCGGCCGTGAGCTCGTAATACCTCATCGCGTGGGGCCCGGGGACGAGAACCGCCGCAGATCGGCCAGGAGACGTCCGCTGACGTGGCGGATCAGCTTCGTCATATCGGCACAGTAGACGGACGGATTTCGGAAACCGCTCCCGGCGCGATAACGGTGGGCATAGTGGCCCGCGCCGCAGATGCGGTGCAGCGGGCAGGCCTGGCACGAGTCGCACAGGGCCTTCTCGGCGATCTGCCGGGCCACGATGCCGGGATGGTCCAGCGCGGCGTCCAACGGGTCGGTGAGCACGTTGAGCCCCGTGGCGCAGGCACCCTCGTAGGTGGACTTGAGCGAGTCGACCTGTTCGAGGGCGCCGTCGGTCTCGACCACGACGACGGCGACCGGACTGAGTCCCACCTGCTCGGAACGTCCGGGACCGCCCAGCGCCAGGGCCAGCACGTCCTCGAAGAGGCGGATCGCCACCTCCTGCGAGGGAGCGTCGTACCAGCGGTCGAAGACGGTGATCAACCAGTCGCCGTGCGGGGTCGCGGCGGCCTCCGAGCGATGCTCGGGCGGGCTGGACCAGTTGGCGTGCGGCAGCAGCAGGTCGAGCGTCGGCGGTCGGTAGGAGAGCAAGGACTCGTACGTGGTCAGAGGGTCGGTGGTCGGGTCGACGGTGCAGAGCAGACCGGCGAAGGACTCGCGATAGCGGTCGTCCGTGAGCAGCCGAAGGGCACTGTCGACGGCCGCGTGGCTCCCGCGCCCGTCCGGCCGGCGGCGGCGGCGGTCGTGGTCGGCCGCGGCTCCGTCGAGGCTTACCCCGATGCCGACCTGGTGCCGGCGCAGCAACTCCAGGGTCTCCAGGTTCAGCAGCACGCCGTTGGTCTGCATCTGCACGACCAACTCGGCGACACCGTCGAACGCTTCCCGGAAGGCGCCGATCAGGCGGTCGAGCCGGTCGGCGCCGGCCAGCAACGGCTCACCGCCGTGCAGCACCAGGCGCATCGAGTCGAGCCCGTGGGTGCGCGCGTGGTCGGCCATCCGCTCGGCGGTGGCCTGCCAGATCCGGTCCTCGATCACCATCGGTCGCGTGCGCCACGACTGGTCGGCCATCTCGTACACGTAGCAGTAGTCGCAGGCGAGATTACAGCGCTGGTGCACTTTGAGCACGACGTCCCGGAACGGGGTCGGCCGCCAGCCGGACGCGCGGAGCGCCGCGACGTCGAGTGTCCGGTCGGGCCAATCCGGCACCGGCCCGGGGACCGGCAGCCCAATGGCCGGCAGCACAATGGAACGTGCGGTGGGCATGGAACCCCTTCCGGCCGGGATGTCCTTTCGATCCTAGAAAGGCGGCGGTTCGATGTCACATACGCCGCGTTCGGCCCGGGACACGGCGAGCACCTGCGGATGGTCGGGCCCGAGGGTCGTACGCAGGCCGTTGAGCCCTTTGTCGAAGAGACCCTGACCGGCGGCGGGATCCCATGAGCGGGTGAGCAGCCCGAGGTTGACCGCGCAGATCAGCATGTCCGGGTGCTGGTCGCGCTGGGCGAGGCGGGCGCTCTCCAGCGTGGCCCGAAGCAGCCGGGCTGCGCCTTCGTCGTCGTGCTGGGCGCTGAGATCGCTGGCCAGCTCGACCGCGGCGGCGTGCGTGTAGGGGTGCGCGGCGCCCACCTGGTCCAGAAGCAGACGGTACGCCGACTCGGTCGTACGCCGGGCGGTGTTCCGCTCGCCAGTCGCCCGCAGGATGATCGCGTGGTTGACCGCCGCCGCGAGGGTGAGCGGGTTCGCCTCGCCGAACCGGGCTCGGTATGTGCTCACGGCGCGCAGGCTGGTGTTGTAGGCGTGCGAGTAGGTCAGACCACCAGCCTGACCCACGGCGACGGCGGCGCGGATCGCATTCGCATAGGTCATCGCGGCGGCGAGCGTGTGCCCGTGATCCGAACCCCATTCGCCTTGGCACACCAGGTGGTGCTCGCGGCTGGTGCGCAGCGCCTCGACGACCTGCCCGGTCTTGCGCAGGGCGATGGCGACCGTCCGGTTGGCCAGCACCACGTTCGGGTGGCGGTTGTTGAGCTGCTGCCGCAGGACCGCGAGGCTGTCCTGCTGCAGTTGGAGCGCGTCCGCGTACTCGCCCAGGCCGTAGAGGTCGCGCGCGAGGTTCGAGATGGCCAGCTGGGTGCGGTAGTCGTCGTCGCCCTCGAGCTGCCGCCAAATCGCCACGAGGTCGTCGTCGATCTCGCGGGCCCGGGCGAAGTCGCCGATGGCCCGGTAGCAGACGGCCAGGTTGAGACGGGCGCGCAGCACCTCGGGCCGTTCCCGGCTGGCCGGCTCGTCGTCGCCCCGGTTCGAGTAGTGCTCGACGCGGTAGCGCTCCAGGTTCAGCGCCTTGCCGTAGCCGCCCAGGATGCGGCTCACCATCGCCACCCCGCTGGCGGTGCGGGCCGTCCGGTCGTGGCCGGGACCGAATCGCTCGTTCGAGTTCAGTCGGACCCACGCCTCGTCGTAGAGCGCGTTGGCGTCGCGGTATCGACCCAGTCCGACCAGGGCCAGCGCCAGCCGGTCGATGCAGGCGAAGGTCTCGTCGTCCTCCCAGCGGTCGTCCCGGCCGGCCCAGGCCTTGCGGGCTGCCTCGCTCAGCCGCAGACAGCCGTCGAAGTCGCCGAGTAGGTAGAGGTAGCGGACGTGGTCGAGCACCACCCGGCGGACGTCGCGGTCGGCGTCCTCGACCAGCCGGGCCGGGCCGAGGTGCGGGCCGATCTGGCCGTGCATCTCCCAGGTCAGCGGGTCGTCGGGGCGGCCGGGGTTCGCGGCGACCAGGAGGCGCCGGGCGTTGAGGTAGGCGCGGTCGACGTCGTGCGGAGTCAGGGAGTCACGGACGATCAGCTGCACCAGGCGGTGCACTTCCACCTTCTGGGCGCTGTCGACCGTCCGTAGCAGTCCGAAGCGTTCGAGCAGCTCGACGGCGGCGTCGAGCTGGGTGGGCTGGGTCAGGAGCCGTCCCAGCGGGGGCTGGATGGCGCGCTCGTCGGCCGAGCGCAGCAGCGCGATCGACACCGGCTCGGCACTCAAGCAGGAGAGCATGGCGAGCAGCTGGCCCGCGCCGGGCGACTCCCGGCGTACCTCGTCGTAGGTGAGGCCGAAGGCGCTGGCCACCGTGTCAGGGTAGTCGCTGGGACGGCCCTCGCTCAGCACCGAGGTGGCGTGCCGGTCGAGCCGGCGCAGGTAGGCGTCGACCGAGATGCCGGACGCCGTCCGCATCGCCGACGCCTGTTCGAGCGCCAGCGGCAGGTCGCCCAGGCGCTCGGCCAGTTGGTCGGCGTCGTCGAAGGCGATGCTGCCCCGGCTCTGCAGCAGGGCGATGCTGTCCCGCCGGGGCAGGACGTCGACCGACACCGTGCGGCCGTGGCGGGACCACGTGCCGTCCCGGGTGGTCACGATGACCGCGCCGCGGCCGGCAGGGAGCAGTTCGCGGATCTGGTCGGGGCTGCCGGCGTTGTCGAAGACGATCAGCCAACTGAAGGTGGCCCGTTCCAACTCGCCGAGCACGTAGTTGACGGTCTGGCGCATGTCGGACTGGCTCAACTCGAGTTCGAGCGGCGGCCGCTCGCCCACCGCGGCGAGCGTGGAACGGGTGCGCGCCACCTGCTCGGCGACGATCCACCAGACGGCGTCGTAGCGGTGCGATTCCATCTCGCGGTGGACGAACTCGGTGGCGATGCTCGTCTTTCCGACCCCGCTGAGGCCGTGCAGGATCAGCGGCTGCCAGGGTTCGCCGTCGAGGCGGGTCCGCATGACCTGCAGCAGTTCCTCGCGGCCGGTGAAGCTCGGGTTGCGCGGCGGGATCGAGACGTTCGACGGCTCGACCGGCAGCGTCTCGGTGATGGAGCCGGACGCGGTGGTGATCGCCGGGATGGCGGGCGAGCTTGCCCGGCTGTCGTTGCGGGTCGTCCACAGGGCGAGGAAGCGCCGCACCTCGACCTGCGGGTCGGGCTGGTGCGCGGCCATCTCGGCGAGGATGCGGACCACGCACTCCACTTTGCTCCAGCGGGGCATGACCTCGCCGCTGAGTAGGCCGCTCACGGTCTCGTGGCTCACCGTGTCGGGCATTTCCTCGCGTTCGCGGATGTCGTTGCTGATCCGGCGGAACGACGGCTGCCCGGCGGCGCGGTAGAGGATCGTCAGTTGCGTGACGAGCTCATCATCCTGCGGCACCTGCCACGCTCCCCATGAATACGCCCGCCATGACGCGGACCGCACCTCTGCGTTTCGCAAGGCCCGAAATGCCGGGTCCTCGCCCTCCGTGCCAGAAAATGTCAAGTTCTGTAAAGGGAAGCATTCCACAGCGGAGGGTTGTCACAACAGGCCGTAAAGTTCCGGCAGAGAATGATCCGGGCCGCGGAGCAGGTCGGAGGATCGAGGTACGTCATCTTCCGTGGGGGGATCAGTATCGTGTCCGATCATTCGAACCGTGCCGTGAGCAGGACCTTAGCGTTTGCTGTCCATTCCACCGGGCCGCCGGGATCGGGAAATGCGCTCGCGGTGTACGCGAGCGGCGCGATGCCCGTACAAGCGCATGCTGAACTCACCGTTCAGTACTTCGTGTGGTGGGCCGCGCGCGGCGCCTCGTACGGGAAAAGGTGTCGTACGGCGGCGAAGTGGCACCTCGATGGAATCTGGAACCGACTAATGGTACGAATCGCGGCAGTGTCAAGCAACGGCAAGTGGATCATGGTGGCGCGGGGGGAGTGGACGGTCGCCGGTACGGTCAGGGAGTGGCGGTTGGCGGGGAGTGGATGACCGTGCTGGAACGGGACATTCAAGCGGTGGCCGACGGCAGCTCCGACGTTCTGGATTTCGGTCGCAGTCTCTACTACGGCTCCGTCCGCGAGCTGCCGGTGGCCGTCCGTCAGCTGACCGGTCTGCGCACCCTGCGGCTGGCCGGCAGCGGCGTGAACCGCCTTCCGGACTGGCTCGCCGAACTGCCGGTGCTGGAGATCATCGATGCGCGCGGGTGTCCGCTGCGGACGATGCCCCCGATGCCGTGGGTGCGCTGGGCGCTCGACGCCGACCGGCTGTACGCCTTCCGCACCGCCATCGACCCGGCCCGGGTGTACGGCGTCGCGATCGGGCCACGCGAGACGGGCGAGGCCATCGCGTACGTCGCCGATCTGGCCCGGTACGGCCGGCTCGACCTGAGCGAACTCACGGTCGAAGTGTCGTCCGCCGCACCCGCCGCCACCTGGGACAACCTGACCGAGGTGGACGAGCATCTCGACCAGATCATCGCGAGGTCACCCCGGCTGCGGACGGTCGGCCTGATCGACTGCCCGTTGGGCCGCGTGCCCGAGCCGCTCCGCGGGCTGCGCCGGCTCAGTCACCTGCGGCTTTCCGGGGTGCGGCCGCCCGAGCTGCCCGACTGGCTGTTCGACCTGCCGGCCCTCACCGCGCTCGACCTCAGCCGCAACGGGCTGGCCGACCTGCCCGCCGCGCTCGGGCACGCGGCTCACCTCACCGACCTGGACCTGAGCGGCAACCCGTTCCGGGAGATCCCGGCCGGCGTCTGGCACCTGACCAAGCTGATCTCACTCGACGTCTGGGCCTGCCCGATCCAGCAGATCCCGGCCGAGGTCCTGCGCCTGCTCGCGCTCACCGAGCTGCGCGTCGACGAGACCAGACCGGAACTGACCCTGCCGCCGCCCGAGGTGACCGCCCACGGCGTCGACGCGATCAAGAGCTACTGGTCGCAGGAGCGCACGTCCGGGATGGACTTTCTCTCCGAGGCGAAGCTGCTGATCGTCGGCGAGGCGGGGGCGGGCAAGACGACCTTCGCCAAAAAGATCGTCGATCCCGGGTACAGCCTGAACCCGGATGAGGGATCGACCCAGGGCATCGCGGTCTTCTCCTGGCAGTTCCCGTCCGCGGTGCGGGTAGCCGACGCGACCGGCGAGCGGCTGCTCGAGCGCGACTTCCGGGTCAACATCTGGGACTTCGGCGGCCAGGAGATCTACCACGCCACCCACCAGTTCTTCCTGACCAAGCGTTCGGTCTATGTGCTGGTCTCGGACGAGCGGCGGGAGGACACCGACTTCCAGTACTGGCTGGAGGTCGTGAACCTGCTCAGCGACGCCAGCCCACTGATCATCGTGCAGAACTGCAAGCAGGGACGCGGTGAGGCGCTCGACGTACGGACGCTGCGTCAGGACTATCCCAACCTGGTCGGCGCGTTCAGCGTGGACCTCTCCGACAACACCGGCCTGACCACCGTGATCGCCAAGCTCCGGCGCGAGCTCGAACTGCTGCCGCACATCGGCACCGCGTTGCCGAAGACCTGGCAGGACGTACGGATCTCGTTGGAGGCGGACACCCGCGAGTACATCTCGGCAACGGAGTTCTTCCAGATCTGCGCCGAGCACGGGTTCGCCCGCGAGGAGGACATGCGGCAGCTCGGCGGCTTCCTGCACGACCTCGGCATCTGCCTCTACTTCCAGGACGACGACCTGCTGGGCAAGACTGTGGTGCTGAAGCCGTCGTGGGGGACCGGGGCGGTCTACCGGGTGCTGGACGACCCCGAGATCATCGCGCGCAAAGGCATGTTCGGCCCGGACGACCTGCGGCGGATCTGGCACGAGCCGATCTACGAACCCATGCGGGCCGAGCTGCTGCGGCTGATGGCGAAATTCGCGCTCTGCTTCCCTGTCCCCGGCACCGACCGGCACGTGGCGCCGCAACTGCTCTCGCCGGTGCGACCGGGCTACACCTGGGACGAGCCGGGACACCTGGCGTTGCGGTACGAGTACGACATCATGCCCAAAGGCATCGTGCGTCGCCTGATCGTCGAGCTGCACGACCTGATCGAGGACGACGCGGTGTGGCGCAGCGGGGTCGTGCTGCGGCAGGAAGTCGGCCGGGCCGAGGTGGTCGAGGACTACCGCCGGCGGCGGCTGCACATCCGGCTCGCGCCCCGTGACCCGAGGGTGCTGCTCGCGGTGATCGACCGGTCCCTGCGGACGATCCACCGGTCCTATCCCGACCTGCGCTTCGAGCGGCTGCGTCCGTGCGGCTGCGAGGTGTGTGCGGGAGCAGCCGAGCCGACCATGTTCAGCGTGCGCGAGCTGGAGGACTTCGCCCGGGCCGGCGACCTCATCCAGTGTCGGGCCAGTCACCGGCTGGTCGACGCGGTGGCGCTGCTGAGCGAGCTGTGGCAGCCGGGTGACGCGGTCTCGCCGAGGCGCGCGGGCAGCCCGCCCGAGGTGTTCGTGTCGTACAAGTGGGGTGGGGCGGCGGACGCGCTGGTCGACCGGATGGAGAGCGGGCTGAGCGCGCGCGGGCTGCTCTTCCGGCGCGACCGGAACGAGCTGCGCTACCGCGATCCGATCCAGCAGTTCATGCGCCGGCTGGGCGGGAGCCGGGCGGTGATCGTGGTGCTCGACGACGCGTACCTGAGGTCGCGGAACTGCATGTTCGAGCTCACCGAGATCGCCGACCGGACCGAGTTCGCCAAGGTGGTGTTTCCGGTGGTGCTGGGCGACGCGAACATCTTCGACCCGGTCGGGCGGGTGGCCTACGTGCGGCACTGGGAGGAGAAGCGGGCCGAGCTGGAGTCGGCGATGCGCGGGGTCGGCCTGGAGAACCTGCAGGGCATCCGGGAGGACCTCGACCTCTACGAGAAGATCCGGAACACCATCGCCCGGATCACCGACGTCCTGGCCGACATGAACACCCTCACCCTGTCCGCCCACACCAGCAGCGACTTCGCCGAACTGAGCGAAGCGCTCAACGACCTCCTGGGCCACTGAGCCGGCACGCGGCCGGGGGTGGGGGTGGGTGAATGCCCGAATGACTTAAGTTTGTTTACAGATGTTGACCCGGGGTCGGGGATTTGCTTTTGTCTATGTGTCGCGCGGCAAAACATCCCCCGGCGTACGGAAGGTTCGCCATGTTGAGAAAACGTCTGCTGACTCTGCTTGCTGCGCTCGCAGTGGGGCTGGTCGGCGCGGTGGCGCCGGTTACGGTGGCCGAAGCGGCTGGTGCGTGCGTGACTCCCTACGACAACAGCGCGGTCTATACCGGTGGTATGACCGCGTCCTACAACAGCCACAACTGGACCGCCAAGTGGTGGACCCAGGGTGAGGCGCCCAGCACCGGCGGCACCAATGTCTGGCAGGACAACGGCGACTGCACCGGCGGCAGCGGCGGCGGCGGTGGTGGCGGGACCGCCTGCAACTATCCGAACTGGGTCGCAGGGCAGTTCTATGCGGTGGGCGCCATCGTGCGTTACACCAACGGGCAGTACTACCAGGCCACGCATGAGAACCCGGGTTACGACCCGACGATCAGCACCTGGTTCTGGTCGCCCTTCAGCTGCAGTGGCGGTGGTGGTGGCGGTGGCGGCGGGTTCGTGGTCAGCGAGGCGCAGTTCAACCAGATGTTCCCGGGGCGGAACGGCTTCTACACGTACGCCGGGCTCACCGACGCCATGCGCAAGTTCCCCTCGTTCGCGACCGCAGGCAGTGACACGGTCAAGAAGCAGGAGGCGGCCGCCTTCCTCGCCAACGTCGGGCACGAAACCGGCGGGCTGGTCTACATCGATGAGATCAACCAGGCGAACTGGCCGCACTACTGCGACTTCTCGCAGCCCTACGGTTGTCCGGCCGGGCAGTCGGCCTATCACGGTCGGGGCCCGATTCAGCTGAGCTGGAACTTCAACTACTACGCGGCGGGCAACGCGCTCAACGTCGATCTGCTCAACAACCCGAACCTGGTGGCCACGAACTCGTCGATCTCGTGGCAGACCGGCCTCTGGTACTGGATGACCGGAACCGGTGGTGCGGGCACGACGTCGCACAACGCGATGGTCAACAGCCAAGGCTTCGGTACGACGATCCGGGCCATCAACAGCATCGAGTGCAACGGCGCCAACCCGGCGCAGGTGCAGAGCCGGGTCAACAACTACACCCAGTTCGCCGGCATTCTCGGCGTCCCCACCGGCGGTAATCTTTACTGCTGATCGTCGCGGGTGCTGCCGGGCGATCGGCGGCACCCGCGAACAGCTGTCACCGACCTGGCACGAGACCGTGTGTCAGGCGAACGGGCCGCGGTGCCGGAGCGGGCGGGTCAAGTACGGGGTGAAGAACTGCCGGAAGAACGCGGAGAAGCCGATGGAGCCGGCGAAGGTGGCGCCCACGACGGTGGAGAGGACCTGACCCAGGAACGCGGCGAAGTTGCCGAGGGGGTG
>Ga0247737_1000748_pt1 | contig 13506 bp, 12 predicted proteins | sample UWRJL028104C2_FD_180937 | JGI IMG/M metagenome (GOLD analysis project Ga0247737, IMG submission 180937) | Plant litter microbial communities from Arlington Agricultural Research Station in Wisconsin, United States - UWRJ-L028-104C-2 | ecosystem: Environmental > Terrestrial > Plant litter >...
GCGGTCACCTGCGCGTCATCCCGCCGTCGCATTAGTCCGGGTTCAGGACGCGGAACCCCTCAGGACGCGGAACCCCTCAGGACGGAAGCTCCCAGAATGGAAGCCTAGGGCAGGGCGACCAGCGTGTAGCGTTTCTTGAGCCACGGGATCAGCTTCCGGTACGCCGCGATCGTGTCCGGCTGCGCATAGTCGTGTGACAGCACGATCGCGCCCGGACGGCAGTGCCGCTCGATCTGGGAGATCACCCTGGCCTGGTGTGTCGAGGAGTTCTCGCCCTTGCGGTGCTCCCAGTCGCGCGGGTCGACCTTCCAGTAGATCGAGGTCATGCCCAGTTCCGTCGCCGTATCGACCAGCCGGGGCGTGAAGTTGCCGCCGGGCGCGCGAAAGTATTTGATCTTCGCGTCGGGCGCGGCCTGGAGGATCGCGGCGTTGGTCCGCTCCAGGTCCGAGCGGATCTTGGCGGCCGGGTCCTTACCGAGTTTCAGGCTGTGGTTCCAGGTGTGGTTGCAGAGCGTGTGACCGCCGGCCACGATCTGTCGCACCAGTTCGGGGTGCCGCTTCGCATTGCTCCCGACCAGGCAGAAGGTCGCCCGCACGTGGTGCTTGGCCAGGAGCTTGAGCAGCTTCGGGGTCTCGGCCGGGTCGGGTCCGTCGTCGAAGGTGAGGGCGACGCCCTTGTTCCCGGTGAGCATGTGACTGCCCGCCGGGCCGCCGAAGCGCGGGTTGCTGACCGTGCGGGCTGCCGGTTTCTTCGTCGGATCCGGCTTCGGCTTCGCGGTCTTGGCCGGCGCCGGCTTCGAGACGGCGGGAAAAGCGGTCAGCAGGCCCGTGGCATCCGGGGCTGGTTCCGCCGACGCGCGCCCGGTCACACCTACGGCGAACAGCACCACGCCGAGCAGGACCGCCTTTCTGGCGCGCGACATCTGCATCAAAGCCTCCCGGGACCCACCGGCTGCCGACATTGCCGTGTGGAAGGCCCCGATGGCCACTTCCCGGCGCGATTCGGCACGGACGGAGGAGGCGTCAACCGGCCGATCATCGCCGGTTTTGTCCAAATTGATCACTCGGTGGGCGGTGCGGAACGCCCGGCGATCCAGGGCTTTCAGGGCGGACAGCAGCCCGGCGATGGCGGGGGTGAGCCGCTGGCGAACAGAGGTCAGGAAGCGTAGGAACTGATCTCGCACTCTTGTCCTCGATGGTCGGCAACACGGTCGCGTGCTGGCGACAGCGAACCGCCGCCGTCTTCATTGATACGTGACGGCGGCGGTGCGCGGATCAACGGGTGGCCGGGATGAACGGCTCAGCGAGGTCTGTTCAGGAGAGTTCGGCCAGCTCACGCTCGGTGAGAAGGCGGGATCGGATGAGGAATCGAAATCCTTCGGGCGCTTCCAAGGAGAAGCCGGCTCCGCGCCCGGGGACCACGTCCACGGTGAGGTGGGTGTGCTTCCAGAGTTCGAACTGCGACGATGACATCCAGAACGTGATCGGCTCGTCGATCCCGTCGATCTTCAGGGACTCGAGCAGGACGTCCGACTGGCCGGTGCGGAACTCACCCTCCAGATAGCACATTGGCGAGCTGCCGTCGCAGCACCCACCGGACTGGTGGAACATCAACGGACCGTGTTGCCCCCGTAACTGCCGCATGAGATCGGCAGCCGCGGGGGTCACGTCGACACGGCTCGCCATGGCCTAGAAGAAGCCCATTGCCTTGGGGCTGTACGACACCAGCAGGTTCTTGGTCTGCTGGTAGTGGTCCAGCATCATCTTGTGGTTCTCGCGGCCGATGCCGGACTGCTTGTAGCCACCGAACGCGGCGTGCGCCGGGTAGAGGTGGTAGGCGTTCGTCCAGACCCGACCGGCCTTGATCGCCCGACCGGCCCGGTAGGCGGTGTTGATGTCCCGAGTCCACACGCCCGCGCCCAGGCCGTAAGGCGTGTCGTTCGCGATCTTGATGGCGTCCGCGTAGTCGGCGAACGCGGTCACCGAGACGACCGGCCCGAAGATCTCCTCCTGGAAGATCCGCATGGCGTTGTTGCCCTCGAAGATCGTCGGCTGCACGTAGTAGCCGCCGGCCAGGTCACCCGAAAGCTCCGCCCGGCCGCCGCCGATGAGCACCTTGGCGCCCTCCTGCCGGCCGATGTCCAGGTACGACAAGATCTTCTCGAGCTGGTCGTTGGAGGACTGCGCGCCGACCTGGGTGTCGGTGTCCAGCGGGTTGCCCTGCTTGAGGTTCTCGACCCGTTTCACCCCGGCGGCCAGGAAGTCGGAGTAGATGCTCTGCTGGATCAGCGCCCGCGACGGGCTGGTGCAGACCTCGCCCTGATTGAGCGCGAACATCGCGAACCCCTCGAGCGACTTGTCGTAGAAGTCGTCGTCGGCCCGGGATACGTCCTCGAAGAAGATGTTCGGGCTCTTGCCGCCCAGCTCGAGGGTGACCGGGATGAGGTTCTCCGAGGCGTACTGCATGATCAGCCGGCCGGTGGTGGTCTCACCGGTGAAGGCGACCTTGGCGACGCGGTTGGAGGAGGCGAGCGGCTTGCCGGCCTCGACGCCGAACCCGTTGACGATGTTGAGGACGCCCGGCGGGATCAGGTCGGCGACGAGCGACATCCAGTAATGGATCGAGGCGGGGGTCTGCTCGGCCGGCTTGAGCACGACCGCGTTGCCGGCGGCCAGCGCGGGAGCCAGCTTCCAGACCGCCATCAGGATCGGGAAGTTCCACGGGATGATCTGGGCGACGACGCCCAACGGCTCGTGGAAGTGGTAGGCGACGGTGTCGTCGTCGATCTCGCCCGCGGTGCCCTCCTGGGCCCGGATGGCGCCCGCGAAGTAGCGGAAGTGGTCGATCGCCAGCGGAATGTCGGCGGCGAGCGTCTCGCGTACCGGCTTGCCGTTCTCCCAGGACTCGGCGACGGCGAGCTTCTCGAGGTTCTGCTCCATCCGGTCGGCGATCTTGTTGAGGATGTTCGCCCGCTCGGTGGTCGAGGTGCGGCCCCACGCGTCGACGGCGCCGTGCGCGGCGTCCAGCGCCTTCTCAACGTCCTCGGCGGTGCCCCGGGCGACCTCGCAGAAGTCCTGGCCGGTGACCGGGCTGGGATTGGCGAAATACTGGCCCTTCGCCGGTGGCACGTATTCGCCGCCGATGAAGTGGTCGTAGCGGGATTCGTAGTTGACGACGGCGCCTTCGGTCCCGGGCGGGGAATATACGGTCATAGCGGCCTCCGTACCTCTGGTGTACGGCCGACGTTAGTTACGCGGACGTTGCACAGACGTTGCAACGCCGTATTCGGCCCGCAGCTCCTGGACGCGGACCAGGGCAAGCGGGCGTGCCGGGGCATTCGGGGGCAGTAACCGGGCGTACGCCTCCCAGATCTCCAGGTCGTCGGCGCCCCACGGCGAGTGCAGCCAGGTGTGCAGCAGGGTGCGGTCCCGGGCGGCCAGCAGCGCCGAACGCAACCGGTCGTCGACGAGCCGGCGCAGACGTGCCACTCCCGGAGCGTCCGAGCCAGGCAGGAGCGGCCCCGCGTACGCCTCGAGCGCCTCCGCCGGTCGGCCGAGATCGACCAGCCGGCCGACCGTGCGGAAGTCGGCGGTCACCTCGGCGCGCAACCGGTAGGGCCGCGACTCCATCAGCTCGGGACCCAGCGCCCGGCGCAACCGGGACAACTCGGCCCGCACGGTCACCGGGCTCGCGTCGTCGCCGTAGAGGCCGAAGCCCAGCTCGTCGCCTGTACTGCCCGCGGGGTGGGCCAGCAGCAGCACCAGCAGCTCGGAATGGCGGCGGCCCAGCCGCCACCGCCGGCCCTCGAAGGTCAGCAGCGCCTCGTTGCGGCCCAGCGTGACCAGCGAGCCCGCGGTCGCCGCGGAGGCGAGCTGACTACTCAGATAGGCCTCGGCGGCCAGCGCGGTGGCCCGCACGAGCGCGAGGCTGTGCGGGTTGGCCAGGTGATCGCCGCCGGTGACGTCGATGGCGCCCAGCAACTGGCCGGTACCCGGGTCGTGGATCGGCGCCGCCGCGCAGGTCCAGCGCTGCACTGGGCGGCTGAAGTGCTCGGTCGCGAAGATCTGCAGCGGGTGATCGATCGCGAGGGCCGTGCCCGGGGCGTTCGTGCCGGCGTGCGCCTCGTCCCAGCGGGCGCCGGGCACGAAGTTCATCTGCTCGGCCCCGCGCAGCACCTTGGCCGTGCCCTCGACCCAGAGGAGCCTGCCGTACGCGTCGCAGACCGCCATCAGATGCTCGCCGTCGTCGGCCAGGCCGCCCAGCAGGTTGCGGAAGATCGGCAGCACCCGGGACAGGGGGTGGGCGGCGCGGTAGGTCTCCAGGTCGTCGTCGCTCAGCTCGATCGGGGCGGTGGCGTCGGGGCCGGACAGGGCGACCGCCGAGCGCCGCCACGAGTCCGCGACGATCGACCGGACGGGGGGACCACTTTTGGTGTCTCCCGCCTCGCCCGTCACGAACCGCTCGTGGGCACGCCCGACTTGCCTCATGCGCTCGACAGGGTCGGCGCCGGCGTCCAGGGCGAGCCACGGGTTAGGCACGGAGGCACCTCCAGTCTTCCCCATCGTGACCCGCATCACGGCCTGCGACAAGCTCTGTTCGGCTGAGCGTGGTGATCCGGACCGGATCTCGTAACGGTGATGCTGCCTCGTTGCCGTCTGCTCGTCGCACGGGCTCCGATACTCTCGGCGGGTCAACGGAGTGTGCCGAGGGGGAGCAGTGTCTGACCTGTCCAAGATCGTCAAGGCGTACGACGTCCGGGGAATCGTTCCGGACCAGTTCGACGAGGCGGTCGCCAGGGCCCTGGGCACGGCGTTCGTCGAGATGCTGCGGGAGTCGGGCGACGACGCCGACCAGATCGTCCTCGCCCACGACATGCGCGACTCCGGTCCCGGCCTGGCCGCCGCGTTCGCCCGGGGTGCCAACTCCGCCGGCGCCACCGTGGTCAACATCGGGCTCGCCTCGACCGATCAGCTCTACTACGCGTCCGGCTCGCTCGGCCTGCCCGGCGCCATGTTCACCGCCAGCCACAACCCCGCTCAGTACAACGGCATCAAGCTCTGCCGCGCGGGCGCCAAGCCGGTCGGCCAGGACAGCGGGCTGGTGGTCGTGCGGCAGCGCGCCGAGGCCCTGCTCGACGACCTGAACGCCGAGGCCGACGGTCCGTCCCGGGTCGAGACGCGGGAGCTGCTCGGGGCGTACGCGGAGCACCTGCGCTCGCTGGTCGACCTCTCCGGGATCCGCCCGCTCAAGGTGATCGTGGACGCGGGCAACGGCATGGGCGGCCACACCGTGCCGGCCGTCCTGGGCGACCAGGTGCTGCCCGCGCTGCCGCTCGAGATCGTGCCGCTCTACTTCGAGCTGGACGGCTCGTTCCCCAACCACGAGGCCAACCCGCTCGACCCGGCCAACCTGGTCGACCTGCAGGCGGCCATCCGCGCGCAGGGCGCCGACATCGGCGTCGCGTTCGACGGCGACGCCGACCGCTGCTTCATCATCGACGAGAACGGCGACCCGGTCTCGCCCTCGGCCGTCACCGCCCTGGTGGCCCGCCGCGAGCTGGCCAAGTTCCCGGGCAGTACGGTCATCCACAACTTGATCACCTCGATCGCGGTGCCCGAGATCATCCGCGAGAACGGCGGCACTCCGGTGCGCAGCCGGGTGGGCCATTCGTTCATCAAGGCCGAGATGGCGCGGACGAACGCGGTCTTCGGCGGCGAGCACTCGGCGCACTACTACTTCCGCGACTTCTGGTTCGCCGACACCGGCATGCTGGCCGCGATGCACGTGCTCGCCGCGCTGGGCGGCCAGGACCGGCCGCTCTCCGAGTTCGCCGCCGAATATGAGCGCTACGCCGCCTCCGGTGAGATCAACTCCACAGTCGCGGACGCCGCGGCCAAGACTGCCGAGGTGAGGGCCGCGTTCGCCGGCGCGACCTTCGACGAGCTCGACGGGCTCACCGTGACCCTGCCCGACGGTGCCTGGTTCAACCTGCGCGCGTCGAACACCGAGCCCTTGCTGCGGCTCAACGTCGAGGCGGCCAAGCCCGACCGGATGGCGTCGCTGCGGGACGAAGTGCTCGCCATCGTCCGCGGGTAGCCCGCGCTGGCCTAGGATCGTGGGGCTCACCCTTCCGTAAAGTAAGGAGCCGTTCGGTGGCCCTCGATCCGCAGTTGTTGGACATCCTGGCCTGTCCGGACACGCATCACGCACCACTTACGCACGACGCCGATGCGCAGACGCTCACCTGCACCGAGTGCGGGCGCATCTTCGAGATCCGCGACGACATCCCGGTGCTGCTGCTCGACGAGGCACGCCTGCCCTCGTCGTCGGCCCCCGACGGGGAAGGTCCCGCCTGATGGCGGGCCCGCTCGACGGTGGCGCCGCCGGGGTGCGGGGTCACCGGCACGTCGACGAGTCCCTGCTCGACGACGAGAAGTCGATGCTGGCCAACGACCCGGGCGGCATGCTGCGCGCCACCGCGTCGGCGGGCGCCCAGGTCCGTGAGGCTGCCGCGCTCGCCGCGGAGACCGACCTCAGCGTGCTCGCCGACGAGGGCCGCCCCCGCGCGGTCGTCGTCGCCGGCATCGGCACCGCCGGCCTGACCGGCAGCATCCTGTCGACCGTGGCCGGCCCCCGCTGCCCGGTGCCGATCATCGGTCACCGCAGCGCCGGCGTGCCCGGCTGGGTCGGCGCCGCCGACGTGGTCATCGCCGTCTCCGCCTCCGGCCGCAGCCCCGAGGCCCTGGCCGCGGCCGAGGCGGCCGCTCGCCGCGGCGCCCGCCTGGTCGCCGTGGGCAACCCCGATTCCGAGCTCGAGGCGTTGGCCGCCCGTGCCCGCGCGCCGTTCTTCCCGGTGCCGCGCCGTGCGCCCGCCCGGGCCAGCCTCTGGGGCCTCGCCGTCCCGGTGCTGCTCGCCGCCCGCGCGATCGGCCTGGTCAAGGTCAACGAGGCCGACCTGGCCGAGACCGCGACCCGGCTCGACGCCGACGCCGAGCGCTGCCGTCCCGGGGCTGACTCGTTCGTCAATCCGGCCAAGGCGCTCGCGCTCGGCCTGGCCGGCTCGATCCCGATCGTCTGGGGCTCGTCCCCGCTGGCCACCGTCGCCGCCCGCCGCTTCGCCGAGACGCTGGCCGCCAACGCGCGCTACCCCGTGATGGCGGGCGCGCTGGGCGAGGCCGGCCGCGGCCGCGTGGGCCTGCTCGACGGCGTCTTCGGCGGGCTCGCCGAGACGTCGCGCGACATCTTCGCCGACCCCGACGAGGAGGAGTCCGACTCGACCCGGCTGCGGCTGGTGCTCTTCCGCGACGGCGGGCTCAACCCCGAGGACGACGCGGACGAGCCGGTCGCCGTCGAGGAGCGTCGGGCCGACGCGGTGCAGACCCTGGCCGAGCGGCGCGGCGTGCGCTGCGACGTGCTCACCGCCGAGGGGGGCTCCTCGCTGGAGCGCCTCGCCTCGCTGACCGCCGTGCCCGATTTCGCGTCGTTGTACCTTGCCCTCGCGCACGGTCTCGACCCGATGGCCGTGCCCGCGATCAGCGAGATGAAAGAGCTTTCAAACCCGCTGACCGAGGGAATGCAGTGATCGCTCGTCACGGCATCGGCACCTACGGAGTTCCGGCATGAGTTCAGAAGGCGGCACCAGGGCGATCATCGCCGCGCTGGCGGCGAACCTCGGCATCGCGGTCACCAAGTTCGTGGCATGGGTGCTGACCGGTTCGTCGTCGATGCTGGCCGAGTCGATCCACTCGGTGGCCGACTCGGGCAACCAGCTGCTGCTCCTGATCGGCGGCAAACGGTCCCGGCGCCAGGCCACCCCCGAACACCCCTTCGGGTACGGGCGGGAGCGCTACATCTACGCCTTCATCGTTTCGATCATCCTGTTCAGCGTCGGCGGCCTGTTCGCGCTCTACGAGGCCTGGCACAAGATCCAGCACCCGGAGCCGATCGAGAGCTGGCAGTGGGTCCCGATCGTCGTGCTGGTGGTCGCGATCGGCCTCGAGTCCTACTCGTTCCGGACCGCGATCAAGGAGTCCAACCACACCCGGGGCAAGACCTCCTGGGTCGACTTCGTCCGCCGGTCCAAGGCTCCCGAGCTTCCCGTCGTGCTGCTCGAGGACACGGGCGCCCTGATCGGCCTGGTCTTCGCGCTCCTCGGCGTCGGGCTCACCCTGATCACCGGCAACGGCGTCTGGGACGGCGTCGGCACCGCGGCGATCGGCCTGCTCCTGGTGACGATCGCGGTGATCCTGGCCATCGAGACGAAGAGCCTGCTGGTGGGCGAGGGTGCCAGCCCCGAGGCGGCCCGCCGGATCGAGCAGGCCGTGCTGGCCGGCCCGGGCGTCGAGCAGATCATCCACATGAAGACGCTGCACCTCGGCCCCGAGGAACTGCTGGTCGCGGTCAAGATCGCGGTGTCCGGCGCGGAGCGGGCCGAGGACGTGGCCCGCCACATCGACGAGGCCGAGGCCCGCATTCGCGCGGCGGTGCCGATCGCCCGCGTCATCTACATCGAGCCCGACATCTTCCGCCCCGCGAAGGCCTCGTCGGTGGCCGCAACACCCTCGGCGACCGTCTAGCGGCCGCCGTCCCCACAGCTCACCCTCCCAAAACCGGACCGAAGGCTAGATTTCCGTTATGAGCGTTTACTCGCTGACCGGGCCCGTCCGCCCGTACGCCTGGGGTTCCCGCACCGTCATCGCCGAACTCCAGGGCCGGCCCACGCCGACCGACGAGCCGGAGGCTGAGCTCTGGCTGGGCGCCCACCCCGGTGACCCCGCCACCGTCGGCGTCCCCGACGGCCCGGTCAGCCTCGAGTCGCTGATTGCCGAAGACCCGAAGGGCCAGCTCGGCGGCGCGGTCCTCGAGACGTTCGGCCCGAGGCTGCCGTTCCTGCTCAAGGTGCTGGCCGCCGAGTCGCCGCTGTCGCTGCAGGCCCACCCCGACCCGGAGTACGCGAAGCTGGCGTACGCCCGGCAAGAGGCCGATCCGGCCCTGCCCCGCAACTACACCGACGCGAACCACAAGCCCGAGATGCTGGTCGCGATCACGCCCTTCGAGGCGCTCTGCGGCTTCCGGGCCCCCGCCGCCGCGGCCGACGCGATCGAGGCGTTCGGCGTGGCGGCCCTGGCCCCGGTGATCGAAGCGCTGCGCGGGGGAGACCTGCGCACCGCGGTGCGGACTCTGTTGACGTGGCCCGCCGACGACCGCGACTACTTGGTCACCGCGGTCGCCGTGGCGGCCCAGGTGGCCCCCGCCGACCACCCGCAAGCCGCGTCGTTCACCCTGGCCGCCGACCTGGCCAACCACTATCCCGGCGACCCCGGCGTGCTGGTGGCGCTGCTGCTCAACCACGTACGCCTGGCCCCCGGCGAGGCGATCTGGATGCCCGCGGGCAACCTGCACGCCTACCTGCACGGCGCCGGCGTCGAACTGATGGCCGCCAGCGACAACGTGCTGCGCGGCGGGCTGACCCCCAAGCGCGTGGACGTGGACGAGTTGCTGAAGGTCCTGCGCTTCGAGGTCCTGGAAGACCCGATCCTGCCGAGTACGCCGCTCGCCCCCGGCGTCTCGACCTGGTCGGTGCCGGTGCCCGACTTCGAGCTGTTCCGCATCGACCTGGACGGCACCCGCGCACCGACCGAGGTCCCGGCCGCCGGCCCCCGCATCATCCTGGCCACATCGGGCGACGTCTTCGTGGGCGAAAGCGTCGACGGCACCCCGGTCGAGTTGACCGCCGGTACGGCCGCCTACGCCCCCGCGGATGCCGGTGCCATCAAGGTGTCCGGCTCCGGGCAGGTCTTCGTGGCCGCCGTCCCGTCCTGACCCGCGACACACCCAGCGGTCGATCCTGCGTCCGGCAGCCGGTCCCGCGCGCTGCCGGCCGCCCGGCGGAGTTGCCCGCCGTGGGTCGCACCCTTTCAGTGCGCCTGAGTGGCTGTGCGCGGCCGCGCGCGGACACGGAGCCGGGCCGTTGCTCGGGTGGGCGTCAGCGGCTCTCTCAGGGCTTCGCAACCGCTACGTCTCCGCGCCAGGTGTGCTGCCTGTGGACAACTCGTGGCTCGGGTGCCGGTGAAGCGTAAGGTCGGCGCCCTTCCCGGGTGGGCGGGCTGGGTGGCGGCCGTATGCAGGCCGGCGACGCGATGGTGCTGCTCGAACGCGGCAGTCCGCGGCCGGCAGTGGTCTGCGGCCGGCAGTGGTCTGCGGCCGGCAGTGGTCTGCGGCCGGCAGTGGTCTGCGGCAGGCAGTGGTCTGCGGCCGGCAGTCCGCGGCCAGTGGTCTGCGGCCGGCAGTGGTCTGCGGCAGGCAGTCAGCGCGGGATGGCCGCGTGTGCCTGGCGGGGTGGCCCTACCAGTGATTTATGAAGACTGATCGCATTGAGCGGTGCTCGTGGTACCGCCTCGTTCGGGTTGCATCTTGACCGGCCGTAAGGCAGTGGCTCGCACTCTGTGTTGCCCATGTGGACAATGAAAATAGGAAATTTCCGTATTCGCTTGACACGGACTGTGCAGAGTGTGAATCTATAAACACGCAGCGTCATTGGTGATCGGGGGGTCCCACGGACGCGCGCGGTACCAAACCGGGGGGATGAACGGGACGACGGGCCTAGGCCCGTCGTCCCGTTCGCTATGTCTGCGTTCGGGTGAGGCGTCGCCCCCGCGAAAGCCGCGGCAGGAGGCTCGACCTCGACGGGAGGTCGCGGCCCGGCCCTCGGCCGGCGCGCTGGTGTGGTTGTGTGCCCCACGTGGCGTACGTCCGAAGATTCGCTTTTCGGCCGGGTGTCGACGGAGCCGGCCGGGCCCCGTCCGCGAAGGGCGAACGGGACCCGTCATCCGGGTCGGAGGTGTTTGCCGCCACCCCGATCCCGTGGTCCGGTTCCCATACTTCATGGCCTCTGACCTGCGTGCAAGTGCGTAGCGTGGGGTGCAAGTTGCAGACAGCGACCAATCTGCGGTTATGGTGTTCCGCATGGCCAGGGCGACCTCGACGGCACGGAGCGAGCTCGGGAACGAGCTGCGACGTCTCCGTGGCCCTCGCCGGGCCGCCGACATCGCCACCGCGTTGGGCTGGTCCGAGTCGAAGTTGAGTCGGATCGAGACCGCGCACACCGGCATCACCGAGCCCGATCTCGACCGCCTTCTCACTGCCTATGGCGTACGGGTGGAGGACCGCGACCGCCTCCGCGAGCTGGCCCGCTGCGGCCGTGCCCGAGCCTGGTGGGCGCCCTACCGCTCGTCGGTCCCCGATCCGTACGACGAATATGTCGCCCTCGAGGCCGACGCCGTCCTGATCAGTGAGTGGGAACCGCAGGTCGTCCCGGGTCTGCTGCAGACCGACGAATACGCGCGGGCCGTGATCGAGGTCGGGGCCGACGTGGGCGCGGCGGAGACGATTCAGCGCCGGCTCGCCCTGCGGATGGCCCGGCAGGCCGTGCTCACCCGCGAGCCGCCCCCGGTGCTGCGGATCGTGCTCGACGAGGCCGTGCTGCATCGCGAGGTCGGCGGCCCCGAGGTGCTACGCCGGCAGTTGGCCCGCCTGGTCGAGGACTGCGAGCGTCCCAACGTCGAGCTTCTGGTGCTCCCGTTCCGGGCCGGCGCGCATGCCGGAATGACCGAGCCGTTCATGGTTCTCGAGTTCGTAGCCGGCACCCGCGCCTCGGTCGTGCACAGCGAGGGCCTCACCGGCGGTCACTTTCGGGTGAAAGCGGCCGATGTGGACGTCTACCGGGACGCACTGTCTGACCTGCGAGAACGCTCTATGTCGGCAGAGTCGAGCCGAACGGCCATCGCTGAGAGGGAGGAAGCGCTGCGCCTTTTGACGGCATCTTGAGCTGAAATGGGCACTCCATCCTTGAAAGGGGACCCACGATGCAGGACGCCGATCTCACCTGGCGTAAGAGCACTCGAAGCGGAGCCGCCGGCCACTGTGTCGAGGTTGCGAACGTTCCGTCGGTCGTGCTGGTGCGCGACTCGAAGGATTCCTCCGGACCGGTGCTCGCCTTCGGCGACCCGGACTGGACCGGCTTCATCGCCGGAGTCCGGGCCGGCGAGTTCGACCGGCCCAGTGCCTGATCTGTACGGATAGTCGGCCGGGCGGTCCCCTCGGGGGCCGCCCGGCTGCCGGCTTCGCGCGGCCGGCGCCGGCACCTGTTTTACGCAAGATCGGCCCCGGGGTACGTGGGGCTCGGGAGGACAGTGCAATATTGGACCGCATGAGAGCCCGGGTACTCGTCGTCGATGACGATCCAGCGCTGGCCGAGATGCTCGGAATCGTTCTGCGGAGCGAGGGGTTCCTGCCCTCTTTCGTCGCCGACGGTGAACGTGCCCTGGCCGCTTTCCGGGAGAGCCGGCCCGACATCGTGCTGCTCGATCTGATGCTGCCCGGCATGAGCGGGATCGACGTGGCACGGGCGATCCGGACCGAGTCCGGTGTCCCGATCGTCATGTTGACCGCCAAGAGCGACACCGTCGACGTGGTGCTCGGTCTCGAGTCCGGCGCCGACGACTACGTGGTCAAGCCGTTCAAGCCCAAGGAGCTGGTGGCCCGGATGCGCGCCCGGTTGCGCCGGGGCGAGGACGCCGCCCCCGAGCTGCTCACCATCGGGCCGCCCGGCAACCAGATCACCATCGACGTCCCGGCGCACACCGTGTCGCGCGACACCGACGAGGTCAAGCTCACGCCGCTCGAGTTCGACCTGCTGGTGGCCCTGGCTCGCAAGCCGCGTCAGGTGTTCACCCGCGAGGTGCTGCTCGAGCAGGTCTGGGGTTACCGGCACGCCGCCGACACTCGGCTGGTCAACGTGCACGTCCAGCGGCTGCGCGCCAAGATCGAGCCGGATCCCGAGCGGCCGGAGATCATCCTGACTGTCCGGGGGGTCGGCTACAAGGCAGGCACCGGATAGCCGCCGGGAGCGGCTAATCTTGCCGCGTGCGCGCTCCGGCCTGGCTTCCGCTTCCCGTGCGCCGCATCCTCCGGGTCGTGCGGCGATATTGGCGTGTCCTGGTGCGCCGCTTCGAGGTGTGGTCGGCACCGGCCCGTCGAGCCTGGCGGCGCTCCCTTCAGCTGCGCGTCGTCGCGCTGACCCTCGTCGCCTCGAGCTTGCTGGTGGGCGCGTTCGGCTGGTTCATCGCCGACCGCAGCGCCAAGATCCTGCTGAGCCGGGCCCAGGACGAGGTCCAGATGTCGATGCGCAACAAGGTGGCGTACGCGGAGCAGCAGCTGACGGTCAACCCGCAGTCTTTCGACCCCAAACTGCCGGCGACCTTCAGCCTGATCGTCAAGAATCTGGCCGACGGCGACCCGACCGAGTCCGGTGGCTCGGTGGTGTCGATGCGCGCGGGGCAATATCCGGAGCTGCCGTCGGTCACCTCGCCGAATGTCGACACCGGCGAGCTGATCACTCCCGCTCTGGTCGGCAGCGTCTCCGGCGACCGCAAGGTGGCTCGTCAGATCGTCACCGCGCGGGTCAGCGGCCATCCCACGAAATACCTGGTCACAGGCTCGCCGGT
>Ga0247737_1000749_pt1 | contig 13506 bp, 12 predicted proteins | sample UWRJL028104C2_FD_180937 | JGI IMG/M metagenome (GOLD analysis project Ga0247737, IMG submission 180937) | Plant litter microbial communities from Arlington Agricultural Research Station in Wisconsin, United States - UWRJ-L028-104C-2 | ecosystem: Environmental > Terrestrial > Plant litter >...
TGATCTCCGAGACGGACCTCCTGCGCAAGATCGAGTACGCGGGCGACGAGCAGCCCCGGCTCTTCGAGGGCCGCCGCCGCCGGGGTGAGCGAGCCAAGGCGTTCGCGGGCGCCGCCGCCGATCTGATGAGCAGCCCACCGGTCGTGGTGCTCAGCAAGACGCCCATCGCCGCCGCGGCGCGGCTCATGGATGCCGAGAACGTCAAGCGGCTGCCGGTCGTCGACGACCTCGGCCGGCTGATCGGCATCGTCTCCCGCGGCGACCTGCTCAAGGTCCACCTGCGCCCGGACGACGAGATCAGCGCGGATATCACCGAGAGCGTCCTCGGCGCGCTGCTGCACGAGGGCGCCGACCGGGTGAGCGTCGCCGTCGACGGCGGCGTGGTGCGGCTGACCGGGGAGGTCGACCGCCGCTCCACCGCCAACCTGGCCGTCCGCCTCACCCGGCAGGTGCCCGGCGTCGTCGAGGTGATCGACAAGCTTCAGGTCGCCTTCGAAGACACCGACACCACTGGCGCCGGCGTCTTCTACGTCGCCTGATCATCGCGCGGAGCCCGGCCGCCACCGGGCTCCGCGCCCTCTGCGGGGAGGTTTCATGCTGAGTGTCTTCGACCTGCTCGCCCTGAACGACTTCGTCGCTGACCTTCCAGCCGGCTGGCTGCAGCGGCTCGCGGTGGTCGGGCGACCGGTGTTCCACGGCGTCGGGCACCGGCTGTGCCGCGAGGACGCGCCCGCCGACCGCTTCTGGCTGATCAGCTCCGGAGCGGTCGCGATCGACTTCTACGTACCCGGACGAGGCGACATCACGGTCGACCGGGCCGGGCCGGGCGCACCGGTCGGCTGGTCGTGGATGCGACCGCCGTTCCGCTGGCAGTTCGGTGCCGTGGTGGCCGACGACGTGCATGCCGTCGAGTTCGACGCCGCGCGGGTGCGTGCGCTGATCGCTGAGGACGCCGATCTCGGGCGTGAGCTGACCGGCCGGATGCTCGACGTCGTGTCGCACCGGCTGCAGGCTGCTCGTCACCGGCTGATCGAGCTATACGCGTACCCGGAGGCGCCGGCATGCTGATCGGGAGCCCGGTGAAGCGTTGGATGTACCGCGGCGGACGCCCGCACGGTCTGGCCCGCCTGCTCAACCGCCTCTCCGCCGCCCAGTTCCGGGCCGGATTCCTTGTGCCGCAGACCTGGGTCACGCTCGAGGTGCCAGGACGTCGCACCGGCCGGACGGTTTCCTGCCCGTTGATCAAGTAGCTGCCATTTGGAGTGCTTCTTGATCTCGTTCCTGACATCGCGCGATGCCTCGCCGGAGAAGACGAGGTAGTACACATCGGCCGAGAAGGTGCAGACTCGCACGATCTCCCGGACGTCTGCGGGCGTCAGCTTGTCGTACCGTTTGCACTGCCAAGCGGCGGTCTTTCCGTCGCTGTATTCACCCTCGAAGTCGATGCCGTCTTGGGCATCGCCACGCCGGCCCCACCGCTCGACCCGGATCACCCGGCGTGCCGGGCCCGGCGAGAATCTGTTCGCACTGAGCAGGCGCTCGGTGAAGTCTTCGAACTCGTACTCGGAGAGGTTGGGCGTTGGCGGCAGCAACGGATGCTTCCCGGGCAGCGGATCGCTGACGGACATCGGTGCGACCTCCTTGCAAATATCACGACCCCGCGGCCCCGGACAGGAGAAAGGTATCTTCCCGGCTGCGTCGGGCACGCACGACGCGATGCTCAAGGAAAGGGTCAGCGGCTGCGAACGCTTTTGCAAGATCGACCGCTCGACTGCTTCCACCAAATGGAGGGAACCGGGGCAGATTTCTGCCGCGCGGCGCCAGCGTTCTTTGAACGAGTGCAGAAGTACGGACGGCGCGGCCCGGCCGGTTCAAGTCGAGACGCATTCGCTGCCGGTCGGATAGGTGACTGACTCGACGGTATTTTGATCTTCGGTTCGTGGCTAGAGTCGCTGCCGTCTTGAGAAGGGGGGCGACAGCGATGAATCACAAATGGCGTGCCTACCTCGGCGCCATCTCAATAGTTATCCTGAGCGCGGCCGGTGTTGTCACAAATGTCCTGACTGATGACTTCGAGCCCCGCTGGTGGTTCTTCTGGTCCGTTCTAATCGTATGCGCGATCGTGGTGCACCTTGGTATTTCCCGTCTCGATCGGAACTCGATGGCGTCGAGACCGAGTGAAGAAGCAGTCACGGCTGCTCCGCAGGAAACCTCCAACGGGGTGACTTTGCATGCCGGCCGCGACATCGCTTCCGGATTGGATGGCCGCCATCACGTCGGAGTTGTCTTGATCTTTGGTGTAGTAGCCGTCCTGGCGCCGTCGCTTCCGGTCCTTCTCAAAGGCGATCCACAAGCCCGGCCGTCGGTTGCTGGATCGCCGAGTTCGCCAAGTGCCGGACCACTGCCGGCGGTCGAGCGGATCCCGCGCGTTGTCCGCGGCATGCAAACCGACAGCAGCGGAAGGCGGACCTATGACTTGTTGATGGATCGTGGCTACGCCTATGACATCGACATCGAGGGCAACGAGAATCCGCTCAAGAACTACGGAGCCGGCGAAAGTGAGCCCGGTGATGGCGACCGCGATTTGTACTTGAGTGGTCAGTCCTCGGTGCCGCGCGTCTGGGAACTCTACGTGCCCGAACCGCCGAACCGATCTCCAAGCCCGGCGGGCTCATAATGGTGGAGTCAGGCTCTCTGGACTGTCGCGGTCTGAGCGCTGCTCGGGCGATCAGCTCGATCAAGTCGGGCAACGCGGAGGTAGGCGACGCTGCGTGCTTGAGGACGACCGGCGGCCGTTGGGCGATGGTGGAAGTGCTCGCTTTGTCGTCACGCCCGGGCGACGGTTTGCTCGTTCGCGTAACGCTGTATCCGGCTCCGAGGCGGGACCTCGAATGATCAGCAGGATGTTCCTCTCGGCCGGCGTGTCGCGACGGTGACCGCGAGCCGCTGTGGCCAAAATATGGTTAACCGGCTCTGGCGTACGGCGGTGGTCCGCTGCGAGGCTGGGACTTGCCGGTCGCGCTCCCGGTGACTCGGTCTTTATGGCCGATGGCACTTGACTCCGTGGCAAGACGGCGTGGTAGTCCACCTTGCTGTAATGTCCTGGCTTGCCTGGTATGCAGGTTACCACGCGTGGTCCGTTTTGCATACGTCTGACCGTGACGAATCCGGACAGAACTGGGCGCAGGAAAGACTTCCTGATCAGGTGCTGCGCCTGATTCCTGGGCGAAGAAAGTCTGCCAGGTCGAACGCGGAACCGCGGACCGGAAGCAGCCTGGCCGAGAAGAGCTGGCACGAACTCGGCAAACCTCAAAGGCGAGGCAGCCGGCCGCGGTCGCGCAGCTCCTCGGGGATGAGCTCGACGAGCTGATCGGGGCGCAACGGCAGGTCGAGCAGGCTGAGCTTCACCCGCGCCCGGGCGCCGTGCCGATCCTGGTCGAAACGGACCACGTTCACGGTGTTCGCCCGCATGCGCAGAACCATGTCGGAGCCGGCCTCGGTGGTGAAGGTGACCGCGCCGTCGAAGGAGAGGCGCGTCTCTTGCTCCGGCGCGCGCAGCATGATGGTCTCGTCCCCGCCCAGCACGATCGGGCGGGTGATGCCGGACATCGGCGCGACCGGGGTCAAACCGATCAGCGGCGCCGACGGCGAGATGATCGGGCCGCCGGCCGCATAGTTGTACGCGGTCGAACCCGTCGGCGTGCAGACCACCACGGCATCGCTGCGGTAGTAACCGTGGCGTACGTCATTGATCTCGAGATCGAGCGAGACGGCGGTCCACGGGGTGGTGGCGGTGAGGACCACGTCGTTGAAGGCCAGCGTCGGTTCCGGGTGACCGGCCAGCTCGAGACAACTGTGCGGCTCGAGGCTGAACTCGCCGGCCATCAGCCATTCCAAGGCGCGCGGCAGACCGGCCGGCGCGACCTCGATCAGGAAGCCGATGTTGCCGTGGTTGACGCCGAGCACCGGCGTCGGGCGGCCCGCGACCAGCCGCATGGCGCCGAGCATCGTGCCGTCGCCGCCCAGGCTGAAGATGAAGTCGGCCGTCTCGGCGAGCTCCTTCTCGTCCATCGCCTCGACCCCGTCACCGAGCCGCGCCGCGTCGTCCGGCCGCGCCACGACCCGGATCCCGTTCGGCCCGGCCAGCGCGACCACGGTGGCGACCGAGGCGCTCACGTCGTTGCGCGGATGAACCACCAGGCCGAGTACGCGGTTAGTCATGTCTTCGACCATGCCACGCGCGACGCCCCCGTAGGCAGCCAACGAATCGTGGAGTGGCCCGCGTCGATGAAGCCCTGCCAGCACTGCGTTGCCGCCGGCTATCGATTAGGGACGTCGGTGAGCGACGAGGATGATCTCGGGTGAGTCGGCAGTCAGCGGTTCCCGTTGCCAATCGCCGTACTGGCCGGCAACGGTGAAACCCGCCGTCTCGAGCGAGCGGGCAAGGGCGGACGGTGCCCGGAAGGCGAGCACGTCACGGTCGCAGGTCTCTTCGCCGGTGTTCAGGTTGCGGGTGAGGGTGTCATAGGCGACCAGAGGGAGCGACACCCAGGCGGTCTCATGCCAGAACTCGACCGGTCCCTCGGGGGTATCCACGGTGCGTAGCGTCGCTTGCCGAGTCCATCGCTGCCAGGTTCGTGCGTCGGGATTACGGGACTCGAAGGCCAGCACTGCGTGCGGGACAAGCGCCCGGTGCAGGTGCTGCAGAGCGTCGGACCAGGCGTCGTCGTCGCGGAACACCTGGGCGACGTGGCCGGACATGACCGCGAAGTCCGCGGAGGAGGTGTCGGCGCGGTCGCTGAACCCCAACCGCCAGTCGACGTGCTCGCCGCCGGGTTTCTCCTTGGCGACGCGAAGCATCTCCGGGTCTGGATCTATGCCGACGGCTGCGCGGCCCTGACCGGCCAGCAGGCGGGTCAGCGTTCCGGTGCCGCATCCGAGGTCGATCACCCGGGTGGCGTGGAGTTCGTCTGCCAGCGCGGCATAGAAGCGATAGTCATGATCGGCTGGGTTCAGCTCGTCATACGCTGCGGCGAAGTCCAAAGCCATGCGCAGGGGTCATCCCTTGCTCTCGATGGACCGGGTTCGCCATTCTTGCCCCTCGGCGGGCCACGCGACAGCCCCTTATGGCCCGCGAAAGCCCCTTATGGCCCGCGACGTGCTGCGAGGACCCATCGATCAACGGAATTGAGTACGGAAGTAGCGTTATGCCACGTTGAGCTGGATGTTGCCGATCCGCGCGACGATGTCGAGGTGCCTGCCCAATCCGACGACATAGGCACGCAACGTGTCCAGCCCAACGGGCAGCCGGGTGAGCAGTGTGATGACGAGATGCGCGCGCACGGGGGATCAGTGACCGAACCACCGCCGGATCCGGTCGCGGCCGAAGGTGATCTTGTCGCTCGCCAGGGACGCGGAGGGACCGATCAGTTCGCCGACGGGGCGTTGGCCGGCCACGAATGTGACGTCCACCTTTGCCACCTGGTCGCCGCCGAACTCCAGGTAGCAGACGCCGCGACCGTCGTACTCGGTGCGGCCGGAGCCGTCGCTGATCGACTCCAGGATGCGGGCCGCCACCACGGCCGCCTGGCCCTCCGCGAAGACGCCCGCTTTGGGCGTGCCGACGCTGGTCACGTCGCCCACGGCGTACACCTGGGGGTAGGAGGTTTCGAGGGTCAGCGGGTCGACCGGGATCCAGCCGTCGACCGCCAGGCCCGACTCGGCCACCACCGGCGGCACCCGGTGCTGCGGCACGCCGAGGAAAAGATCGTACGGCAGCTCGGATCCGTCGCTCAACGACGCGACCTTGCGCGTCGGGTCGAGCGAGCGCACCAGCGTCTCGGGTAGGAAGTCGATGCCGCGCTCCTCGAAGGCGGCGAGCACCTCGATCGAGGCGTCCGGCGACGGCGGGATCGGCGTGCTGAGCGGCATGACCAGGGTGAGGTCGCACGGCAGCCCGCGGGAAGTCAGGTATTCGTAGGTGAGCAGCGCGGTCTCGCTGGGTGCCGGCGGGCACTTGAACGGCGTCGAGGTGACCGCCACGACGACCCGGCCGCCGGGGAACTCGCGCAGCGCGTCAGCGGCCGCGAAGGCGCCGGCCACCGTGTAGAACTCGTGGCCCCCCTCGACGAGCCCGGGCGTCGCCGACGGGTCCAGATCGGCGCCGAGCGCCACCACCAGGACGTCGGCGTCGAAACGTCCGGCACTGGTCTCGACCCGTCGCTCGACGGGGTCGATCGCGGTGATCTCGGCGTTGACGAACCGGACCCCCGGGTTCACCATCTCGGCGTAGCGGTGCAGCACCTGATCACGGTCGGCCTTGCCGAACATCACATCGAGCTTCGAGAAGCCGAAGACGAAACCCTCGGCCTGGTCGATGAGCGTCACCTCGACGTCGCCCGACAGGGCCACCGTCGTCGCCAGCTCCAGCCCGCCGAACCCGGCTCCCAGCACCACCACACGCGTCGTCACCTGCAAAGACTATCCGGGCGATGGCTTGCGCCACACGCTGTCACGACCAGAATCGGCCCCTCGTCCTCGCCAGGAGTACCGGCGACGAGAAGGACGGGACGCAATGAGGATGGCGGTTGCCGGGGGACCGGTCGTGATCGACGTGACCATCAACGAGACCCTGAACGCGGGACCGCGATCGACTTCTTCGAGCGGACGACGCGCCCCCGGCTGGCCGCGACGAACAAGTTCCACGATTTCGCGGGCCAGGTGCTCGCCCGGGTGCCGGGCCCGGTGCAGGTCGCGCCGGCGATGTTGACCCGCTGTCTCGCGGTGCGCCGGCAGGCAACGCAGCCGTCCGCGCCGGGTAGGGTCGCTGGTCGTGTCAGAGATCATCGCTGAGGTTCGGGACGGGGTCGGGCGGCTCACGATGAGCAACCCGGACCGCCGTAACGCGTTGTCGACCGCCATGCTCGCCGAGCTGGGCTCCGCCGTCCGGGAGATGGACCTTGATCCTGGGGTGCGGACGATCGTGCTGTCGGGGGCGAGCGACACCTTCACCGCGGGTGCCGACATCTCCGAGTTCGCCGGGCATCACGACTCGTCGGCGACGCGGGAGACGTGGGAGCGGACGCTGACTGGGTTGTTCGAGACGTTGGGCGGGCTGACCACGCCCCTGATCGCGATGATCCGCGGCCACTGCTTCGGCGCCGGCATGGCCCTCGCGCTCAGTGCCGACATCCGCGTCGCCGCGGCCGGCAGCCGATTCGCGATCCCGGCAGCCCGGCTCGGCATCGGCTATCCGTTCGCGCTGGCCCAGACGCTCGTCCACGTGGTCGGCCCGGCGAACGCGAGCGACATGCTTTTCACCGCCCGGGTGTACGCGGACACGGAAGCATTGACCGCCGGCCTGATCAACCGGCTGGTGCCCGGTGACGAACTCGAGGCCGACGTGCTGAGCACCGCCGCGGCGATCGCGGCCAACGCCCCGCTCGCGGTCCGGGCGGCGAAGGCGGCGATCAAGGCGGCCGCCCATCCACCGCTGGTGCCGCGCGCGCACGCGCTGATCGCCGAGACCGTCGGCTCCGAGGACGAGCGCGAGGGCCAGCGGGCCTTCATGCAGCGCCGCCCGCCGGCGTTCGAGGGCCGTTGACGAGCACCGCTACGTTCGCGTCACCGGTCGAAGGCTCGGCTGCCGCGGCGAGTCTCGGATCCGGTCAGGGGGCCGGGTTCGGCTAGGCCGGTGACGTCGGACGGCGACCGTCTTTCCCGGGCGGCGAGGGGGAAGAGCGCGTAGTAGCCGTCGTTGTAGCCCTCGCGAAACGATCGATCCCGATCCATGCTGTAGCGGTACCACTGATGAACGCGTCCGGCGGCGTACGCGCACAACACGGAGAACGCGCCGCAGAGGATGGCCTGGGTGACGTTGTTACCAATGGACATCTAATTACCCTAAATCGCCGATATAACGGACGGAATGCCGCGAACGTCATCTCTCCGCGATTTTCGGGCAGACCGCTTCGACGATCATCCAGAGTTCCTTGCGGGGTGCCCGGTTCCGGGCAGTCAGGCGCCGACGCGGTCGTCCTCGTCCTGCCGGTACGGCTGCTGCCGGCCAGCTGAGCGCCGGTGATGCGGCATGTGGGGTGCGCCGCGACGACCACGCGGGCGGATCTGGATTCGGGTGAGGCCGTGTTCGCGCGGAGGGTCGGAATGCCGGGCGGTCATCATGCCGACGATTGCCCGGGACGCTTTTTCGTAACCTGTCCGGTAGGCCTCGTCCCGCTCGATGCCGTACTTTCTCCACTGGTGAATGCGGCCGATCGCATAAGCGCCGGACAAAAAGACGCCGAGGGTGAGCAGGGTAAGGATTAGGCTATTGCCGGGCGCGGTCACGGCCTCGGCCATTCGGTGTCGTCATATTCTTCCATGACTGCCTCCTCGTAAATGCGCGTGCGGTATCGCTTTCTCGCATCACAAAACGCCCATTTTGCTACGCTGGACGTCGGTCGGAGGTTCAGTCTCGACCGGAAAAGAACGTCCTCGTCTGACCGATCGGCCGAGCGCCGGGCCGAAGTGTCCGCGCCACCCCCGACGGCTGTCGGTCGCCGTTGACGATCATCTTCGGCGACGGATCGACAAGGCACCTACCCGTCGTCCCATTCTCTGGTCCGCGTGATCGAGACCGATGGGGTGACAAGAATCTGGTTTTCATACGAACGGGGCCGAGACGGATCGCTGATTTTTCCGTTTTTACGACGATTCGTTTAGACATGGTCCGGAGCGACGCGCCTGTCCTTGATCGAGAAAGGTTCCGCGTATGCCTCAAGACGCCGGTTCGACCGGTTCACCAGCAATCCTCTGCGCAGCTCACGCCTCGTGCGCCGCCGGTCCGAGCGATGATCGTGGAGGCGGCCATGAATGACAAGCAGGTGGCGGACCGCGTCAAGGGCCAGCTCTACCGCAAGGCTCTGGACAGCGTGACCGGCATCCTGCCGGTGACCTCCTCGGCACGGCACTCCGAGCCGACTCCGCCGCCTGAACCAGTCGCATCTCCACCGGGAGCCGCGACCTCGACTCCACCCCACGACGCGCTTCAGGTGCTGACGCTGGCGCAACGAACTGCCGAAAGTCACATCGCCGCTGTGCGGCGGCAGGCCAGTGAGGTGCAGGCCGAGGCCCAGGCGTTGGCCGAGCAGATCCATCGTGACGCTCGCCGGTACGCCGACAAGGTCTGCGCCGAGGCGGACGACGCTCTGGTGGAGGCCCGGGCCGGCATGGAGCTGAGCCGCAGCGATGCCGACGCGCAGGCCGCTGAGATTCGACGCCAGGCCGAACTGGTGCTCACCGACGCGCGCGCCGAGGCCGAACGGATCGTGGCCGACGGCCGGGAGCGCGCCGAGCAGCTGAAACTCCGCGCCCAGCAACGCTACGAGGATTCCGTCGGGGGATTGTCCGTGGAGCGCGAGGCACTGCAGAGACAGATCGAGGCCTTGGCGGTCTTCGACAATGACCACCGGCACCGGCTGACGTCGTTCTTGCAGAGCCAGCTGCGGATCCTCTGGTCCGACCAGCCCCAGGCCGGTGACGTGCCCGGCCCGGACGGGGAAGGGGAAGCGCCCGGCGGACCGATCGGCCCTGCGGCGTAGAGCCGGCGAAACAGCGCCCGAATCGCGATATTCGGTTCGGGCGCTGTGCGTACCGCTCAGGTCGCTCCAGCCTTGCCGCTCAGGTCGCGCCGGTCTCACCGCTCAGGTCGCTCCGACTCGTGCCGGCCGAGGCCATACCGGCGCCGTAAGTCGATCTCGCGCCAGTTGTCCGGGATCTGAGCGACGAAGAGAACCTGGACCGGGGAAAGCCCGCCGGCGGCGGCCAGCGCCTTCTGCTCGCGGATCCACCTGCGCGTGTCCCGGCGCGAACGTTGCGCACGAGCGCGAGCCACGGGATCCTGCGGATCGCAGTACGGCTGGCTGCTCTCCAGCAGCACCAGCGCCGCCCTGTAGGCCGCTCGCCAACGAGCCGGGAGGGTGAGACTGCTCGTTTCCACAAGTTGGATCCCTTGCTGTAGCGCCTGTCCGGTAATTCAGCCTGCATCAGCTCCGGGCTGCCCGCCTGTTGTCATCAGACCAGACCGGGAAAGCCTCGAGCCCGTTTATTGAGGTGCCCCTCCAGCATGCCCATGATTATCCTTTCCTCATGGATCATCCATTTCCTTGCCCCAGGGCAAGGGTTATCATGAGAAGAGTGCTGGGGCAAGAGCTTCTTTCCACCATTTCGGGGTAAGACCGACGGGGCGCCACGTATGCTCGGCCAGGCGCACGTGGCGATTTCGGCTCCCGGGGCGGCCCGATGGTGAGGTTTCCATAGGCGGCGGGAGAATCCTACCGGCCACTCGTACGACGCTGAACGAGTGGCCGCGCGGCCGTTCGGCGAAGATCCGCGCGTACCGAAGCTCGATGGCGAATTCCCTTCGCGCTTTCGGCGAATCCGCGACGTTTTATTGAGGCGTCACCTCCTGCCGTGCGACTTCCGGGGGAGGCGGGGCTCCGTCGTGCCCGCTCGACGGCCAGGGGAGGCGGTAGGCACCCCTCGGGTCGGCGGGTGAGGGTCCTGACTGCCCGGGAACCTGGTGGTCGATCGACTTAGTTCACTTTATGTATTGACGACTATTAGTAAATCTTCCTAATATTTGATGGCCCGGTAGTCATCCCCACGGTGTGCCTCGCGCACCGGACGAGAAGGGTCACCATCCCCATGATCATGAGAAGAAGGAGCCGGTGGGCGGCCGCCGCCACGGCGTTCGCCGTTGCTGCTGTCGGCACGCTCACCGCGCTCTCCATGCAAGGCACCTCGCAGGCCGCCGTCCTGCCCAACGGCTTCAAGAGCGTCGGCTACATGCCCGAGTGGACCGGAAGCGTCACCACCATCCAGTACTCGAAGCTCACCCACATCAACTACTCGTTCGCCAACCCCAACGCGGACGGCAACCTCCAGGCGATTCCGAACGTCTCGAAGCTGCAGCAGCTCGTCTCCCTCGGTCACCAGAACAATGTGAAGGTCTCCCTCGCCATCGGCGGCTGGAACGACGGCAACGACTCCGCCTTCGAATCGCTCGCCGCGAACGCCGGGAGCCGCACGACTTTCGTCAACAGCGTCATGAACGCCGTACGGCAGTACGGCCTCGACGGCATCGACATGGACTGGGAGTACCCCGACCCGGGCCAGTCCGGCAACAACTATGCCGCGCTCATGCAGCAGCTCAGCACCGCCCTGCACAACGAGGGCAAGCTGCTCACCGCCGCGGTGGTCAGCGAGGGCGGCACCGCCAACGGCGTACAGCCGGCGGTCTTCGGCTACGTCGACTGGCTCAACATCATGGCGTACGACGGTGGCAGCCCCCACGCCAACTACGACTGGTCGATCGCCTCGGCGAACTTCTGGAAGAACCGCGGCCTACCGACGGCGAAGACCGTACTTGGCGTGCCCTTCTACAGCCGGCCCGGCTACCTGACGTACGCGCAGCTCGTCGCCCAGGACCCGGCGAACGCCAACCGCGACTGCACCCCGTCCGGCGAGTGCTACAACGGCTTGCCGACGATTCGCCGCAAGACGCAGTGGGCTCTCGCGAACGCCGGCGGCATCATGAACTGGGAGCTCTCGCAGGACGTCAGCGGCGCGAACTCACTGGTCAGCGCCATCTACGAGACCGTGATCGGCGGTGGCGGCACGACCAACCCGCCGCCAGGACGCACCGGCCGCATCACCGGCATCGCCGGCAAGTGCGTCGACATCGCGTCCGCCAGCAGCGCCAACGGTACCGCCGTCCAGCTCTACGACTGCAACGGCACCACCGCGCAGACCTGGACCGTCGGCACCGACAGCACAATTCGCGGCCTGGGCAAGTGCCTTGACGTCGCCGCCGCCGGCACCGCGAACGGCTCGCTGGTGCAGATCTACGACTGCAACGGCACCGGCGCGCAGCAGTGGCAGGCCCAGTCCGACGGCACCCTGCGCAACCCGGTCAGCAACAAGTGCCTCGACGCCTCGAACAACTCTTCGGCCAACGGCACCCGCCTCCAGATCTGGGACTGTTTCGCCAGCGCCAACCAGCGCTGGACTCTCCCCTGACGTTCTCCTGACGAGCGGCCCGCCTCTTCTTCACCGGAGGCGGGCCGTCTTCTTCGGCCTACCCGCGACGGCCCCTTTCGCCGGCGATGGCCGGCTCGACGGCGCCATGCGGGACGGCTCGCTCGCCGTGGTGGCCGCGACCGAGCCCAGCTCGTCGTCTTCGCCTACCGGTCCTGGTTCGCCTAGACGTTGACGTCGATCACCGTACGGCCGCGGTGGGTGCCGGCCAGGATCGCGCGAGCCGCGTCGGCCGCGTCGCCGAGGCCGATCGTCCGGATCGACGTGCGCAGCAGGGACCGGTCGACTGCCTCCTCGAGCAGGCGCCACGCGGTGTCACGCGAATCGGGGGAGGCGTAGACGGTGTCGACGCCGGTCAGGGTGACCCCGCGCGTGATGAACGGGGCCAGGCTGATCGGCAGGTCGATGCCCTGGGCCAGGCCGAACGCGGCGACCGTGCCGCCGTAGCGGGTCTGCGCGAGCGCGTTGGCCAGGGTGTGGCTGCCCACCGCGTCGATCACGCCCGCCCACCGTTCCGCCCCGAGCAGCCCGGAGACCGGCTCGGCCAGCTCGGCGCGGTCGATCACCTCGGCGGCTCCGAACCGGTGCAGCAGATCGGCCGCGTCGGGCTTGCCGGTCGCCGCGACGACCCGATAGCCGAGGTGGGCCAGCAGCATCACCGCGATCGAGCCCGCGCCCCCGGTCGCACCGGTGACCAGCACCGGCCCGGCGGCGGGCAGGACGTCGTGCCGGCGTAGCGCGCCCACTGCCATCGCCGCCGCGAGCCCCGCGCTGCCCAGGGCGGCGGCGATGAAGGTGTCCACCCCGCCCGGCAACTCGGTGATCCACCGGGACCGCACGTACGCGCGCTGGGCGTACCCGCCGTCGTACTTGACCCCGAGCCCCCACCCGTTGACCGAGACCGGCGTGCCCACGCCGATCCGCGGATCGGTGGTCTCGGCGACCGTGCCGGCCAGGTCGATCCCGGCGGTGATCGGGAACCGCTCGATGAACGGGAATACGCCGGCGATCGACAGCCCGTCCTTGTAGTTGACGTCGGAGAACTCGACGTCCACCCGCACCTCGGCCGGCCGCAGCGGCCGATCCTCCGCCTCCACCGTCTCGGTGACCAGCCGGTCTCCGTCCACCCGGTCGATCCGTACCGCCTTGAAGCCCATACGGCGATCGTCACCTCGGGACGGTCCGGCCGGTATCGCACGATCACGCGATCATTGCCGGACGGGTCCCGCCCCAGGTCGCACGCGGTACCCCGATTGCCGCGTGAGCTGACCGAGGAGTGTCGAGTGCCCGGCGGTCCTGGGCATGCGACAAGAAGTCTCTTGACTAGTTGTCATGCCGTGGGTGATGCTGTCTTCCGCGTCTGGGGCAGGCGCGAGAGGAGCAATGATGACTGACCGTGAGTCCTCCGAT
>Ga0247737_1000752_pt1 | contig 13488 bp, 12 predicted proteins | sample UWRJL028104C2_FD_180937 | JGI IMG/M metagenome (GOLD analysis project Ga0247737, IMG submission 180937) | Plant litter microbial communities from Arlington Agricultural Research Station in Wisconsin, United States - UWRJ-L028-104C-2 | ecosystem: Environmental > Terrestrial > Plant litter >...
TGCACCGCGATCTCGGCGAACGGCGAACGGGTCTTCGGCCCGTGGCGCTAGCCCGCGAGCCGAACCTTGACGCCCAGGGTCTCGCCGAGGGCTGCGAGCAGGAGGCTCGCCACCTCGTCGCCCGACTTCTCGACCGCCACGCGCAACATCAGCAACTGAGTCATGCGCCTGTTCGTCCCCCGGCTAGGCTAGGCACCCGTGGCTGACGGACTTCTCGGCCCGGCGGAGATCCGGGAACTGGCAGCACGGCTCGGCGTGGCCCCGACGAAGAAACTCGGCCAGAACTTCCTGCACGACCCGAACACGATCCGGCGCATCGTCGCCGCGGCCGGGCTCACCCCCGACGACGTCGCGCTCGAGGTCGGACCTGGGCTGGGCTCACTCACCCTCGGCCTGGCCGGCGCGGTGCGGCAGGTGCACGCGGTCGAGATCGACCCACGGCTGGCGGCGGCCCTGCCCGAGACCGTCAGCGTGCCCCACCTGACCGTGCACAATGCCGACGCGCTGCACGTCCGGGGCGTCGACTTCGACCCCCCCACCGACGATGCTGGTCGCGAACCTGCCCTACAACGTGGCCGTGCCGGTGGTGCTGCACCTGCTGGCCGAGCTGCCCACCCTGCGCGGCGGCCTGGTGATGGTGCAGAAGGAGGTCGCCGACCGGCTCGTCGCGGGTCCCGGTTCCAAGGTGTACGGGATTCCGTCCGTGAAGCTGGCCTGGTATTCGCAGGCCCGCTCGGCCGGCAAGGTGCCGCCGGCGGTCTTCTGGCCGGTGCCCAATGTGGATTCCGGTCTGGTCGCCTTCACCCGCCGGGAGCCACCACCCGGGGTCGACCGTAAAGAGGTTTTCGCGGTTGTCGACGCGGCCTTCGCCCAACGCCGCAAGACCCTTCGAGCGGCCCTCGCAGGCTGGGCCGGCAGCGCCGATCGAGCCGAGAAAGTCCTGGTCGCGGCCGGGGTGAGCCCGCAGGCGAGGGGTGAGGCGCTGACCGTGGAGCAGTTCGCGGCGATCGCGGCGGCGGCAAAATCGTCGCCCCCCGGCGGTAAGCTCAGCCCGTCCGACGCGCAGCCCGAGGAGGTGGAGTCGTGACCGCGGAACCGATCGGTGATCTCCCCCGGGCGCCGGACCCGAGGAAACAGCGAACGGGCGCATACCCGCTCGAGAACGTTCTCCGGCTGCCGGAGGACGTTCCCCGCGTCGAGCTAACGGACGGAGTCCGGTCAGTGGTCCCCTCGCCCTCGATTCGGGATATCACTCCGTGACGGAAGCCTGGGGACCGGACGACGACGAGCCGCGCCGGCATTACGGCCCGGTGCGGGTGCGGGTGCCGGCGAAGATCAATCTCCATCTCGCCGTCGGGCCGCTGCGTTCCGACGGGTTCCACGAGCTGAACACCGTCTATCACGCGATCAGCCTCTTCGACGAGATCACCGCGCGGGCCGGCGACACCCTGACCCTCACGATGGAGGGCGAGGGCACCGGCACCCTCGCGCTCGACGAGACCAACTTGATCATGCGGGCGGCCCGGGCGCTCGCGGCGCGCACCCGCGTGCCGGCCTACGCCCGCCTGCATCTGCGCAAGTCGATCCCGCTCGCCGGTGGGCTGGCCGGGGGCAGCGCCGACGCCGCCGCCACCCTGCTCGCCTGCGACCTGCTCTGGGGCACTGGCCTGTCCCGCGAGGAACTGGCCGAGGTCGGCGCCACCCTCGGCTCCGACGTGCCGTTCCTGTTGCACGGCGGCACCGCCCTGGGCACCGGACACGGCGAGGCGATCAGCCCGATCCTGGCCCGCCCGACCACCTGGCACTGGGTCGTCGCCGTGGCCGACGGTGGCCTGTCCACCCCCGAGGTCTACCGCAAGCTCGACGAGATGCGCGGCAGCGCCTGGCCGCCGCACGCGCTCGGCGACCCCGACGAGCTCATGACCGCGCTCCGCCAGCGCAACCCCGAGGTGCTCGGCGCCGCGCTCGGCAACGACCTGCAGGCCGCCGCGCTGGCCCTGTGGCCCGCGCTGGCCGACGTGCTCAAGGCCGGCCACGAGGCCGGCGCCGTCACGGGGCTGGTCTCCGGCTCGGGCCCGACCTGTGTGTTCCTCGCCACCGACGCGGCCCACGCGGGCCGGGTCGCGGCCGGGCTCAATGAGGCCGGAGTGTGCCGCGAGGCGGTCACCGCCCGGGGCCCGATGCCGGGCGCGCGGGTAACCTAGAACCATCGTGGCGAACATCATCAATCTGGACCGGGTCAACAAAGGCTACGGGGCCGCCGGTCAACTCCTCACCGACGTCTCCCTCGGGCTCGACGACGACGCCCGCATCGGCATCGTCGGCCTCAACGGAGCCGGCAAATCGACACTTCTGCGGCTGCTGGCCAAGAGCGAGGATCCCGACTCCGGCCGGGTCACCCACCGGCGCGACCTGCGCGTGGCGACGCTCCCGCAGACGCTGAACCTGGCCGGCGACCTCACCGTGCGTGACGTCGTTCTCGGCACCGCCTGGCTCCCGGTGGGCATGGGTGCCGAGCACGAGTGGGCCGGCGACGCCGGGGTCCGCGCCATCCTCGACGGCCTCGGCATGCCCTACCTGGGCCTCGACACCCCGGTCGGCCCCATGTCGGGGGGTGAGCGCCGGCGCGTCGCGCTCGCCGCGCTGCTCGTGCGCGAGAGCGATCTGCTGATCCTCGACGAGCCCACCAACCACCTTGACGTCGCCGGTGTCGACTGGCTCGCCCGCCACCTGCTCACCCGCCGTGGCGCCCTCGTCGTGGTCACCCACGACCGGTGGTTCCTCGACGCCGTCTGCACCGCGACCTGGGAGGTCGCCGACGAGCAGGTCCACGCGTACGAGGGTGGCTACGCGGCCTGGACACTCGCCCGCGCCGAACGCCAGCGCGTCGCCGCGGTCCTCGAGTCCCGCCGGCAAAACTTGCTACGCAAAGAGATCGCCTGGCTGCGCCGCGGCCCGCCGGCCCGTACCTCCAAGCCCCAGTTCCGCATCGACGCCGCGAACGCGTTGATCGCCGACGTCCCGCCCGTGCGCGACCAGGTCAGCCTTCAGCGGCTCGCCACCTCGAGGCTCGGCAAACAGGTCTACGACCTGGAGAACGTCACGCTGCACGCGGGCCCCAAGGAGATTCTCGACGGGCTCACCTGGCAGGTCGGGCCGGGCGACCGGTTCGCCATCCTCGGCGCCAACGGGGCCGGCAAGACCACCCTGCTGCGCCTGCTCGCCGGCCTCACCAAGCCCGACGGCGGACGCCTGGTCACCGGCTCCACCGTGCGGGCCGCGTTCCTCTCCCAGGAGCTCAAGGAGCTTCCCGGCGACCTGCGCCTGCTCGAGGCGGTGGAAGAGGTGGCCAAGCGGGTGAAGCTCGGCGACCGGGAGCTTTCCGCCGGCCAGCTCGCCGAGGTGTTCGGCTTCACCGACAAGCGCATCTGGACCCCGGTCAGCGACCTCTCCGGCGGCGAGCGGCGCCGGCTGCAGCTGCTGCGGCTGCTCGCCACCGAGCCCAACGTGCTGCTGCTCGACGAGCCCACCAACGACCTCGACACCGACACCCTGGCCGCGCTCGAAGACCTGCTCGACTCGTGGCCGGGCACGATGATCGTGGCCAGCCACGACCGCTACCTGGTCGAACGGGTCACCGACACGGCATACGGGATGTTCGGCGACGGCCACCTCGTGCACCTGCCCGGCGGCGTCGAGGAATACCTCGCCCGCACCGCCGCCCGCGAAGGGCAGGGCATCGGGGCGCAGCTCACCGGCGGACGCAAGGAAGCGTCACCGGCCGTCAGCGGCCTCTCCGCGGCCGAGCTGCGCCAAGCCCGCAAAGACCTGTCCCGCATCGAGCGGCAGCTCGCCAAACTCGACGAGCGCGTCGTCAAGCTCAATGAGAAATTGGCGGAGCACGGCAGCGACTACGACAAAGTCATGGAACTGGACGCGCAGCTCAAAGCCGCGCAGCAGGAACGTGCCGAGGCCGAGGAGGCTTGGCTCGAGCTGGCCGAGCAGGTGCCCGGAAACTGATCCGGGGGGTGTGCCTGCGCCGCTCGACCGGGATACGCGAGAATCGGCGGGTACAACACCTGACCTTGGAGACGGACACCATGGCGCACACCCCGGTCAACCACCCGCTGCGGCCCATCTACCGCGCATGGAGCTTCGTCGCCGGCGCCTACCTGGTCGTGTTCGGGATCGTCGGACTGATCCAGACCGCGGGGGACAGCTTCACCGGGCGCACCGGGGTGCACGTCTTCGGCCAGGAGACCAATCTGCTCTGGTCGATCCTCGTCCTCGTCGTCGGCGCGATCGTGCTCGGCGCCGCGGCCATCGGCCGCAACCTCGACACCGCGGCCGACAAGTACGTGGGCTGGGGCCTGCTGGTCCTCGGCAGCTATGAGCTGGGCGCCAGCCGCACCGATGCCAGCATCTTCGGCTTCAGCGTCGCCACGGTCGTCGTCACATACCTCGTGGGCCTCGTCCTGATCACCTCGAGCCTCTACCTCAAGGTTGCCCCCCAGCAGGCCGTCGGCGCCCCGCGACAGGTGAGGGAGGGCCGCACCGCCTGATGGCGCACTATCCCCTTAACCATCCCCTGCGCCCCCTCTACCGTTTCCTCGCGTTCCTTGCCGCGGCCTACCTGACGCTCTTCGGCGCCATCGGTCTCGGCGTGACCGCGGGCGACCCGTTCTTCCACCGCGGCGGCGAGTGGGTGCTCGGGCTGCGCACCAACCCGGCCGCGGCCTGGATCAGCCTGCTGGCCGGCCTCGTCCTGCTGATCGCCGTGGTCGTCGGCCGCAACGTCTATTACCAGGTCGCGATCCTGCTCGGCTGGGGGATCCCGGCGTTCGCCATGTTCCTGATGGCCGCTCTCCAGACCGACGCGAACGTCTTCAACGCCTCGATGATCAACGTGGTGGTGCTGGCGGTCCTCGGGCTGATCGTGCTGACCGGCGGCCTCTATGGCAAGGTGGGCAGCGAAGAAGCCGCGCGCGGCGAATCTCAGGCTGCGCACGGCTCCCACTGACGTGCTCTCCGGGGCGCACTCTCCGGGCGCTGACTTTCCGGTGCTAACGCATTTTGCGGGTCAGTAGCGTCGGCTTCGCCTCGAGATGCGACAAGCCGTTCCACGCCAGGTTCACCAGGTGAGCGGCGACCATTTCCTTCTTCGGCTTGCGCGCCTCACGCCACCACTGGCCCACCAGCGCGACCATGCCCACCAGGGCCTGCGAATAGAGCTCGGCGAATTTCGGATCAAGGCCGCGGCTCTTGAACTCGGCACCCAGGATGTGCTCCACCTGGTGCGCCACATCGTTCATCACGCTCGAGAACGTGCCCGCCGGAGAAAGCACCGGCGACTCGCGCACCAGCACCCGGAACCCGTGCGGCTCCTCCTCGATGTAGTCCAGCAGAGCCAGCGCGGCCTGCTCGAGCAGCTCCCGCGGGTCCCCCGCGGTCAGCGCCGCCGCGATCCGGTCGAGCAGCGCCCGCACCTCACGGTCGACGACGACCGCGTACAAGCCTTCTTTACCGCCGAAGTGCTCGTAGACCACCGGCTTGGACACCTTGGCCCGGGCGGCGACCTCTTCCACACTGGTCGCGTCGAACCCGCGCTCGGCGAAAAGCTGCCGGCCGATCGCGATCAACTGCTCCCGGCGCTGCGCGGCCGACATGCGCACCCGAGGGGTCGCGGCCGGCCGCACGCGCCGCTGCCTGTCGCCGGCGTCGTCTGGATCGGTCACCCGGTCATCCTGCCAGTTCTGTGCAGGCGGCAATGCCCCCGTGACACCGGTCACGCCTTGGACATCTTCGCGGCGAGCCGCTGCTCGGACGGCCACTTCGCGTTCCAGGCCCAGCCCGCCTTCTCGAACAGCCAGATCAGCCGGGCCGAGATGTCGATCTGACCGCGCAGCACACCGTGCCGGGCCGAGGTCGGGTCGGCGTGGTGCAGGTTGTGCCAGCTCTCCCCGAACGAGATGATCGCCAGCGGCCAGAAGTTCGCCGCCTTGTCACCGTTACGCACCTCGAACGGCCGCTCGCCGTAGACGTGACACACCGAGTTGATCGACCACGTGACGTGGTGCAGCAGGCCGATCCGCACGATGCCGGCCCAGAAGAACGCGGTCAGCGCACCCTGCCACGACCAGGTCACCAGACCGCCGATCAGGGCCGGCCCGAGCGTCGAGAAGAGCACGATCGGTCCGAACGCCTTGTCGATCCGGTCGATGTCCTTGTCCGCCATCAGATCCGGCGCGAACCGCTCCCGGTTGGACAGCTCACGGCTGAACATCCAGCCCATGTGCGCATACCAGAGGCCCTTGGTCAGCGCCCAGAAGCCGTTGCCGTAGCGCCAGGGGGAGTGGGGGTCACCCTCCTGGTCGCTGAACGCGTGGTGCCGCCGGTGGTCGGCCACCCACTGGATGACGTTGCCCTCGATCGCCAGTGAACCGGACAGTGCCAGCGCGACGCGCAGCCACCGCTTGGCCTTGAACGATCCGTGTGTGAAGTAGCGGTGGAAGCCGACCGTGATGCCGAGCCCCGAGATCAGGTAGAAGACGGTCGCGATCGCCACGTCGGTCCAGGAGAGCCAGCCGCCCCAGGCGACCGGGATGGCCGCGAAGACCGCCAGGAACGGCACGATCACGAAGCCGTAGAGCGCGATGAGGATGCCGCGCGACTGCGGGCCTTCGGTGAGCGGCTTGGCGCCGGGCTTGGGTGCGGCCTCGATGGTGGACGTCATGACACCTCACTGAACTGCGGGGATGGATGGGAGCGAGATCAATTACTTACGCCTACGTCACCGTAACTTACGCAACCGTAACTGTCGCGGCTCGAGCCACCAAGGGAATCTTCGAACCGCCGGACTTGAACTCGGCGCCACGACATCCGCGATTGCCGGCTGGTGGTCGGTTGGGGAATCAGGCAGGCGAGTCGGGCAGGCGAGTCAGGCAGGGGATTCCGGCGAGTGGCGAACGGTGGGGTGCCGCTAAGATGTAGCCGGTAGGCAGGACACGAGGAATTTGTCCGAAATAGGTCCCGGATCGTCTAATGGTAGGACCACGGCTTTTGGTGCCGTTTATAGGGGTTCGAATCCTCTTCCGGGAGCAGCGTGTTTACGGCTGTGTTGTCGCCGCCTCTTCTGAGTGACTACTGCGAACACTGGAGCACCGCGTGAGTCAGGCCCCTCGTCGTACCGTCATCGTCCTCGCTGCCGGCGAAGGCAAGCGGATGAAGTCCGCCACGCCCAAGGTGCTGCATCCGCTGCTCGGGCGTTCGCTGCTCGGGCACGTGCTGGCCGCCTCGGCGGCGGCCGGGACCGGGCAGACTATCGTGGTCGTAGGGCACCAGGCCGAGCAGGTCGAGGCGCACCTGGCCGCGGTAGCACCGGCCGTCACGTCGGTGCTGCAGGCCGAGCAGAACGGCACGGGGCACGCGGTGCGGATCGCGCTCGAGGCGGTGCCCGACGTGACCGGGACCGTGGTCGTGCTCAGTGGTGATGTGCCGCTGCTGCGGGCCGAGACCGTGGCCGGTCTGATCGAGGCGCACGAGTCCGGTGGCCGGGGTGCGACCGTGCTGGCGGCCGAGGTCGGAGACCCGGCGGGGCTGGGGCGGATCGTGCGGGACTCGGCGGGCAACCTGGAGCGGATCGTCGAGGAGCGGGACGCCTCGGCCGAGGTGCGGGCCATTCGTGAGATCAACGCGGGCATCTACGCCTTCGACGTGGTGTCGCTGCGGGAGGCGTTGTCGAAGCTGTCGACCGACAACGAGCAGGGCGAGGAGTACCTGACCGACGTGTTCGGAATTCTCGCCTCGGTGGGTCACCCGGTCGGGGTCTTCGTGGCGCCGGACGCCGACGAGACGCTGGGCTGCAACGACCGGGCCGAACTGGCGCGTCTGCGGGCGCTGCTGCGTGATCGGGTGAACGAGGCCTGGATGCGGTCGGGGGTGTCGATCCTGGACCCGGCGACGACGTGGATCGACGTGACGGTGACGCTCGAGCCGGACGCCGAGATCGACCAGAACTCCCAGCTAATCGGGGAGACGAGTGTCGCCGCGGGGGCGATCGTCGGGCCCGATTCGACGCTGATCGACACCACCGTGGGTGCGGGCGCGGTGGTGCTGCGGACGCATTCGATCGGGGCCGTGATCGGGGCGGAGGCGACCGTGGGGCCGTTCTCGTTCCTGCGCCCGGGGACACGGCTGGGGCGCAAGGCCAAGGTGGGCGGCTTCGTCGAGACGAAGAATGCCGAGCTGGGCGACGGCGCGAAGGTTCCGCACCTCTCTTATGTGGGGGACGCCACGATCGGGGCGAAGGCCAACATCGGGGCGGGGACGATCTTCGCGAACTACGACGGGGTCGCCAAGAACCACACCACGGTGGGTGAGGCCGCGTTCGTGGGGTCCGACACCGTGCTGATCGCGCCGGTCGAGATCGAGCCGGGGGCGTACGTGGCGGCGGGCAGCGCGATCGCGAAGACCGTGCCGGCGGGCAGCCTCGGGGTAACGCGAGCACCGCAGCGCAACGTGGAGGGCTGGGTCGGTCGTCGCCGGGCCGGCACGGTCTCCGCCGAGGCGGCCGAGCGGGCGTTGGCCGACAAGGACGCGGGCGGCGAGATCAGCACCGCCGAGTGACGTGCGGAGTGACTGGTCAGGGCGTCCGGGCGGGGCCAGGAGCGCTAGCGGGTATCCGACAACTGGGGTCCTGCGCGTTCCTGATCGGGGTGGCGCGGGTACCGGTTGAATGAACGGCTCTGAGCTGGCGTGATCCGGCGAAGGTGAGGCATCCCACGCGGCGGACGCGGAACGTGGCGGGAAAGTGGCCGCGAGGGATACTTCACGGGAATCACATCCCCACCCCCTCGATCCAACGGGAGTAGCGAGCCGATGGGCAGCATCGTCGCGGAGAACCGCAAGTCTCTGATGCTCTTCTCCGGACGGGGTTTCCCGGAGCTGGCCGAGGAGATCGGTCAGGTGCTCGGCGTCGCGCCGACCCCCGCCGACTCGTACGAGTTTGCCAACGGTGAGATCTTTGTCCGCTTCAAGGACTCCGTGCGCGGCTCGGACGCCTTTGTCGTGCAGTCGATGACCGAGGGTGTCAACCGCTGGGTCATGGAGACCCTGATCATGATCGACGCGTTGAAGCGTGGGTCGGCCAAGCGGATCACCGTCGTGTTGCCGTTCTATCCGTACTCGCGGCAGGACAAGAAGCACCGCGGGCGTGAGCCGATCTCGGCCCGCCTGGTGGCCGACCTGCTGAAGACCGCGGGTGCCAACCGCATCCTCACGGTCGATCTGCACACCGCACAGATCCAGGGCTTCTTCGACGGGCCGGTCGACCACCTGTTCGCGATGGACATCCTGGCCGAGCACGTGCAGAGCAAGTACGCGGGCCGGCCGATGACCGTGGTCGCGCCGGACTCGGGCCGCGTTCGGGTGGCCGAGCGGTGGACCGACCGGCTGGGCGGCTGCCCGTTGGCGTTCATCCACAAGACGCGTGATCCGCTGAAGCCGAACCAGGTGGTGGCGAACCGGGTCGTCGGTGAGGTCGAGGGCCGGGTGTGCCTGATCGTCGACGACATGATCGACACCGGCGGGACGATCACGAAGGCAGCCGACATCCTCTGGGACGAGGGCGCGGCCGACGTGATCGTGGCTTCGACGCACGCGCTGCTGTCCGACCCGGCGACCGAGCGGCTGAAGAACAGCCGGATCAGCGAACTGGTCGTGACGAACACGCTGCCGCTGCCGCCCGAGAAGCGTCTCGACAAGATCACCGTGTTGTCGATCGCGCCGCTGCTGGCCCGGGCTATCCGTGAGGTCTTCGACGACGGTTCGGTGACGACCCTGTTCGGTGGCCTGAGCTGAAGCACGCCTGAACCGCCGGCCGGCACCAGGGCCCGCGGGTGGCACCAGGGCCCGCGGGTGGCGTTGGTAACCCGCGGGCGGGCGGCGGCGCGGAGCCTTCGGGCTGCGGCGGGGAGTGGGCGAGTTCGGCTTTCGTTGCAGGCCCGGCCGGTCGGGCGGCAGCGGGATCGGGACGGCACTCGGCCGCCGGCCGGCGTGTTCGCGTCGGAGAAAACGTACTTTCGCGGTTTTGTGATTCTGGTGGCCTGAAAATTGGCATACCAGCCGCGGTGAGCAGGGATGATTGCCCGGATTGCGGTGGGGTGTTCCCCGGATTCTGAGGTACCGCGCGGGTGAAGTTTCCAGGTCGCGCCGCACGGCGGCGGACCCGCTGAGTCGTGCGCCCGGCTGGAAGGTAAGATAGTGCGGTTGCCACGGCGAGGGTGCCCCGCGGTTTGCTGAGGTTCGCAGCCGCTCGGGGGCACCGTCATCGACGCGGTGCTCCGGGCCTGTGCCCAGCGCGCCCCCTTGCCCGGCAGCGCCGACGACGGCCACCAGCACCGACGGCGGCCGATTGCCACGCACTGCCGGACCTTCAGCCCGCCGACTTAGTCGCAGCCCGATCGAAGAGTTTCAGGAGTTTCCCCGTGTCCGAGGTAAAGATCAGCGCCGAGCCCCGCACCGAGTTCGGCAAGGGTGGTGCCCGCCGCACGCGCCGGGCCGGTTTGGTGCCCGCCGTGCTTTACGGCCACGGCGAGAAGCCGCAGCACATCGCGCTGCCGGCCCGTGAGTTCGCCGCCGCGATTCGGCATGGTGGGCTCAACCAGGTTTTCACGATCGACATCAATGGCGCGTCCGGCACGACGCTGGCGCTCCCCAAGGCGATCCAGCGTGACCCGATCAAGGACACCTACGAGCACGTTGACCTGATCATCGTGAAGCTCGGCGAGAAGGTCCAGGTCGACGTCCCGGTGACGCTGATCGGCGAGGCCGCTCGCAACACGCTGGTCGTCAGCGAGTCGACCACGCTGGCCGTGGTCGCCGAGGCGATGCACCTGCCGAACGAGCTTCAGGTCTCCATCGAGGGCCTCGAGGCGGGCGCTCAGGTGACCGCGGGCGACGTGACGCTGCCGCAGGGCACCGAGCTGGCCGTCGAGCCCGACTACGTGCTCGCGATCGTCTCGCAGGCGCAGACCGCCGAGCAGCTCGAGGGCGACACCGAGGGTGGCGAGGAGGGCGGCGCGACCGCCGAGTCCGCGGCCGCGGAGTAAGACCGCCTAGTCGGCGTACGAGCAATGACCGGGGAAAGTGCCATGCGGCACTTTCCCCGCTTGTGTTTGCGACAGGTCTGTGGAGGCGCAGTGAGCGACGAGTCGCCGTGGCTGGTGGTCGGTCTCGGTAACCCGGGTAAGCAGTACGCCGGCAATCGGCACAACGTGGGTTTCCGGGTGGTTGATCTGCTGGCGTCCCGGGTGGGTGCGAAGTTCGGTCGGTCGAGGCGCACCAACGCCGAGGTGGCGGAGGGCCGACTGGGATTCGGTGGTCCGAAGCTGGTGCTGGTGAAGCCGCTGACCTTCATGAACTTGTCGGGCACGCCGGTGGTGTCGCTGGCCCAGTTCTTCAAAGTGCCGGTGTCGAACGTGATTGCCGTGCACGATGAGTTGGATGTGCCTTTCGGGCAGGTACGGGCCAAGCGTGGCGGTGGTGAGGGTGGCCACAACGGACTACGTTCCATGTCGAAGTCGCTGGCGACCAAGGAGTACGCGCGGGTGCGGTTCGGGATCGGCCGTCCGCCCGGCCGGCAGGATCCGGCCGACTACGTGCTCGCCGACTTCTCCGGTGTGGAGCGCAAGGAGCTGGACTTCCTCGTCGATCGGGCGGCCGACGTGGTCGAGGCGATCGTGCATGAGGGCGTGGAGTGGGCGCAGAACAAATACCACGGCAATTGATGCCGCGCGCTCCGAACAAATAGATCGTATGGGCGGTTTTGTCCGTCCCTCGGTCCCGTGACGCTCTTGACTGTCCGACCGTTGGTCACACGTATGCACCGGTTAGGTGCGTTATGACCGGTGGTGGGGGGAGGCTCGGGGTGCAGCAGGACCTGTCGGCGCAGGAGTCGGTGCTGACTCAGCCGACGGTGCTGATGCCCGCGGTCCGTCCGGTGCGGCCGTCGGTCCGTCCGCCGGATGGCCTCGGTCGGGCCGATCACGGTGCCCGGCGGTCCCTGATCCCGACACTGATCGCCCCCTCGAACGCGCCACCCGCGGGAGCGGCGCGTGGCAGCGTCTCGAGCACAGCCGCGATGCGCGGCGGACCGGGGCCGGTCACGGCCCGCCCGAACGCGGGACGGCCGAAGGCGCCGGTCCGGCCGGAGAACGCGTCGCCGCGAACCATCCGGGGCGCGTCCGATCCGGCCCGCAACAAGGCGATCGATCGGCACTGGTCGAAGCGCCCGAACCAGTCGGAGGCGGTCCGCCCGGCGGCGCGTCCGTTCATCCGGTCGCGCGGTCGGCACGCGGCCATGTCGCGGCGGCAGCGCTGGGAAAGACGCTATGTCCGGTCGCTGGTGCTCTGCGATCTGGTGGCGGGGTCGGCGGCCGGCGCGATCACCTTCGGGGTGCGCTTCGGCGACGAGGTGACCATCTACAACCGCTCGTACATGGTTCTCTCGGCGCTGCTGCCGCTGTTACTGATGATGGTGCTCGCGCTCTCGCGGGCCTACGAGCGGCGCTACCTTTTTGTCGGCACCGACGAGTACCAGCGGGTCTTCCGGGCCGGGGTCGGCCTGATCGCCGGGGCGGCCGTGGTGTCGTACGCGCTTGATCTTGATCTGGCCCGGGGTTATGTCCTGGCCGCACTGCCGATGGCGGTTGCCTCGTCGGGGGTGCTGCGCTTCGCCCTGCGGAAGCGGCTGCATCGGTCGCGGGCCCGCGGGGAGAGCCTGCGCCGGGTGATCCTGGTCGGGCACGAACTTGCGGCCATCGGCATGTCCCGGCAGCTGCGGCGGGAGCGCTATCACGGGCTCGAGGTGGTGGGCGCGTGCCTGCCGCCGGGGCACGACGGCGAGGGTGTGGACAGTTCGCCGGGGCTGGCCGTCTATGGCACGTTCGACGATGTGGCCGGCGCGGTCGAGGAAGCCGACGCCGACACGGTGGTGGTGCTGAGCTGTCCCGAACTGGACGGCGAGGCGCTGCGCCGGCTGGCCTGGCGGCTGGAACGCGACGAGGTCGACCTGGTCGTGGCGAGCGCCCTGGTCGATGTGGCGGGGGCACGCACGACGATCCGACCGTTCGACGGGCTGCCGATGCTGCACGTCGAGCATCCGCGGCTGCACGGCGGATCGCGGCTGGTCAAGGAGGTGTGCGACCGGCTCGGCGCCCTCGCTCTATTAATGATCTTCGGTCCGTTGCTGCTCGGCGTCGCACTGTCGGTGCGATGCACTTCGCGCGGGCCGGTACTCTTTCGACAGGTACGGGTCGGGCGTGACGGCCGCCTGTTCCGCATCTTCAAGTTCCGAAGCATGTATGTGGATGCCGAGGCGCGGCTTGCCGAGTTGCGGCATCTGAACGAGCATGACGGCGTGCTCTTCAAGATCCGGGACGATCCGCGGGTGACCCGGGTCGGCCAGTATCTGCGTCGTTTCTCGCTGGA
>Ga0247737_1000761_pt1 | contig 13357 bp, 11 predicted proteins | sample UWRJL028104C2_FD_180937 | JGI IMG/M metagenome (GOLD analysis project Ga0247737, IMG submission 180937) | Plant litter microbial communities from Arlington Agricultural Research Station in Wisconsin, United States - UWRJ-L028-104C-2 | ecosystem: Environmental > Terrestrial > Plant litter >...
AAGAAGAAGGTGCTCTTCCCTGCTTTCGTACTGGTTTCCGTAAAGGGTGAACATGACGGTCTGAAGAAGGGTGTCAATCTCGGAGAGCGAGACAAGACGACATAGCGCAGCAATATGCCGTGGTTCTGACTGCAGGAGGAAGAAGAGATTGGAGTATTGTTGCAGTTTTCGATCGTCGGGATAATGCCCTTCGGTGGGATCAACCTCTTCCAGCGTTCGTTCCACTTCGCGTTGCTATCCAAGGAATCATCAATATGGGCCCAGAACTAAACACGGGTAGCTTACTTCGTCAGCGGCCATCCTGTTTTGAATGAGGAGAGCAATGCGAGAGTCAAGGTACCTCACATCTCGCTCAAGTACAAAGTTCTTCTTAGACTGTGCAGAGATCTTTCCCTTGAGATCGCGAAGTCGCTTCTGAGCTGTTTTAGTGGCAGAAACTCAGTGGCGAACATATGAATGAGAGCAGAAAGCGGACCTCGCGCCAAATCATCCTCAACTTCAACATCCTGCTCCGCCGCCATACTGAAAAGCGCTGTAACGCTATAACGGTTGGTATTTCGGTTCGTGAGACGCCGAGGCGACGACATGCTGGGGGACGAAGGTTGATCCGCATAAGACATTACGGTCGGTCGTATAGTTTCAGAAATAAAACACGGTGGTTGAAAGCACAAGAAGGGGCGTGCTGTTGTTTGGGAAAGTCGATTTACGTTGAGATAACCCAAACGAGACCAGCGCTAGGGTTTGGGCGGGTTTGGGGCGTTAGACAAGTCTGGACGGTGTGAATTGCTGTTCTGTCGATATTGAGAAGAGAAAGAATGGTGTGCGGCAGCGAAACTGCGCTGGGGGACGGTCGCGCAGATGGAGGGAGAGGCTAAAATGGTAGAGCTCGGCCCAATCATCTGTGGCGACCGCTGTGCCCACGGCATCCGACCGTACAGCCACATCCTAGGACCATGCCCGCTGGCAGCTGTATTGTTCGTCCCAACCATGGTCACTGTGTGAATCACCATTACTTTCGACCTCCAGGAGTCGGAACCGCTCGATCTTGGCTAGCTTCGTCACCAGGCTGCTCAAAGTTAGCTACAGCTCGGGATCCCTGTCAATGAACTGTACATTATTTTACTCCAAATTACTGTCTCTGCGGTCTGGGACCTTGCTGCCCTTAAATAAACCCTTCATGACTTGGTTGCTTCAAGATAAGCTACTCATGGGCGGAGTACGGTCTCGACGTCGAGGACGCGTCATTCAATCGCACAGAACTCGTTGATTGATCCTCGGATGGATGTAAATTTTTGAGTTCTCTGAATGCCCAAAATATTCCCTCTTGTCCAAGACAATTACAACAGCCTTATATCATCCGTCGTCTTGCCAATCATTGACAGCCTTTTGCGTGGTTGGTTCTGCTATAATAGTTTTCACAGCCCCAACCGCTTCTCGAATGGACTGCGGCTCGTGGCACAGACGAACAATGTCCCACTTTTGGACACCTAGATTGCTCTCTAAAATTCCACGTGTTGTCGATGAGTCTCAAGGGCCGTCTTATCCTGCAGTCCCAGGACTAAATGGCATCTCCGGATGTCTTGATCCCATCTCCCTATAGTAATGCAGTACTCTGGAGGGACCATCTCCATCACGGCGTAACCAGAACGGCTTTATCGAGCAGATAAGGGGGCTCTCCCCGTCGATCGAACCGACGCCTAATAACCGTCAGCACCTCAGGAACTACTCCAGTGATCACCTTCGTCGTGATCCCCGCTTATTATTTATGTTGCGTTTTGAAAGAACCTTCCGCCACAAACACTACCCCGAAATTTCACCACCTTGGACGTGAAGCTTGAACGTTTTGGGAGGCGGGCGCCATCAATAGGACAATCATATATCATATGAGATGTTTCGACTAAACAATAATATTGAACCCTTCGTACAAGCGACTCTGAAAACCAAACCAAACTTCGCAAATTTCCATTTGTTTCACCAGTCAGGTCAGTGTGCTGGGCTGTCTGCAGGCTAAACTACTTGCGTCACCCGATGCATTGGTTTTATAATCTATCGCACCGGAACGCTCAAGAGTTCGAACATGGGCCACATGCCCTTAACGTCAAATGAAGGCCAAGTCGTGCCTCAGCAAAATGGCCCTTATATGGAATGATGATGGCGATCGGGTCCGGGCCACGTGGATTAGACGCCCACTGTTTGGTACAAATGACGGACACCCCGGAGAAAGGCAGCAAAAGACCGACGACGTTGGTCAATTCCATCACTAATATGTGATTCGACTCAATTGTTTCCAGTTAGCTCGTTCTTACGACCAACAAGCTGGCTCAGTCGTGGTTGGCCGAAGATATGGACCCCGCACCCACGCATCCTGACGAGATGAGTGCATCTCATAGAATACTTCTCATTTACCACGCATTCAGGAGCTAATCGGCTGCGAATTTCATGTACAAACACGAGAGCTCTGGGAAACTTCGAGTTATCATAACATCTGGAGCTCATTCTGACAGTACCCCGAATACGGGTCTCCACGCTCATAATATTGAGTATCGCGTGAAATAAATCTATCAGTTTAAATTGAGTGTGCTAGCTTCGTATGTTTTTGCCTATCGAGCAAATGCCTTATAAAAAGCAGCAAACAATTTAATTCATATCGAGACATCTACCGCAGTACTTAGTCTGACCTACTAACTACAATCGGAATAAATGATGGGGCACATATTATAACATAGAGATAGATAGAGATAGAGTGGGGAGCGTGAGTTTTGTACTACATTTCTATGAATGAGAACAGTCACTTTCGTATCTGAAACGAGGATTGATTAAGGAATGGGATTTAGGATAAAATAAGAGCCAGAATTGCTCCGAAAAGGTGCCCAGGTAGTTAGGTACGGTTAGAAAAAGGTCTAATATAAGCCGGGTCATCTTCAAAGTAGTCTTCCTGGACCTGTCCTTCGTTCAAGTATCGGACTTGGATTGGGGAGCCAGTGAGCTGTTCGATGTGAAGTACATTAGCACCCAAATATGAACGAGGTGCTGGTAGGGCTTACCTTGCCCACGGCGTTGAGAACAGCGATTACGGTGCCAACAAGCCACCCGCACCCGGACACGTTCACGTTCACGCGCTGATTCTTCGAAGGCCTTGAATAAGCAGAGCCTGTCCAGGAGAGAGAGACTTACGAGCACAAACCGTCTAGCCTGCAAGAACAGATTATCTGTCAGCACTAGAAAAAGGTGACGCTGTGTATGATGCTTACGGTGGCAAGAGACATCTGGCCACTTTCTTGCCGCGTCATTGGGCCATGGACTGGGGGCCTGTAACCACCATTTCCAGGCGGTCCGTTGGAAAAACCGCCCCCTCCATGAAATGGAGGATAGTTAGGGGCAGAGGCTCGAGCGACTTGGCGGTCGCGTTGCTGTACCTGCCTGGCGCGTACGCCATCGTTGAGTTCAGGCGGTGGTGGTGGCGGATGGGGCTGGGTAGCGGGGTTGGTGTCCTTTGGCATGGCCGTCTTGCACTGACAGGAAAAAACGAGAGGGAGAGGATTATTCTGGGGCTTATAACGCCAGAACTTCGACGGCTTTATAGGTTTCAGCCGGTCACACTTGAGAGACGAAGGAGAATATACTCACGAAACAATCGAGCTGGAATTGTTACACCTCTGTCACCGTGACAGAAAACGCCAAACAGCCACTTAATTGACATTATCCTGTGCATAGAGGTGTGGAATATTTACCAGCTTGGCTTCCTGATTCGAAAATGGTACAAGGGGGAATTGTAGATGAGGTCCCTCCTACTGTGCGCAACACTGATTTGCGACGATCAATCAGTGTATACAGCAAAAGAGCAATGTAAAAGAAACACAGGAGGTATGCACCATGCTCGGTCAAGTAGAAAGATCATGACTCACTAGAGGTATGAATTGAGAAAGGAAGGTTACGGAGCCTCGATGACCAAAGCACCTCATGCTGGAATAGCAGCACCTAGTGTACGCATTGCCTGAAATGTATGTGTCGCACTCCAGCCTTGGATATGGCCGAGAGGTGTGTCGAGGGCAGTAATGTCTATTTGTTAGTTAGTCCAGGGCATGTTGGAAGCTGTGAGCTGGGTTCAACAACTGACCTTCAACTTCCGGGCCCGTTACTTTGCGCCCCATCGTTCCGGGGCTTCGGTGTAAATCAATGTAATCATTACGCCAAGGGACCCGATGGTATTTCCGTTGAAGTGCTTCTCGCGCTAGTTAGAACGATAATTGTTTCAGAAGAAGGGGAGTCATAATTCACTGGGGTTGAGACTGGCAGCTTTAGGACCGCAGAGCTTGATGCTCGGTTCAAAATTCCCATGTCAACCCCAATTGAACAAGGGCATCCATCGCGGATGTTGATCACGTGTGATGTAGAGCAACTGAAAAAACAAGTGGTTTTCGTAATCTATATCGCCAAGTGTTCCCATTGCCTCAGAAAAAGAGGGTAAAATCTTCACTCGCGCAGGGTTCTACATTGTTCTATTTCAAGCAGTATCGTGGCCAGACGACGGGACCTCAAGCTCGGATTCAGCGTGCCACAAAACCGCGATTATATACATCTCCCATGAATTCCACAGGCTGTGTGAGTTATACTTATGTATGGCGTCGGCCCCCAAAGTTAACATGGCTGAGCCCTAAGTTGGCCCTTGCGAAGTAAATTACTATTTAAGGCAATTTACCGATTTGGACTGGTACGAGTCGGTGATTAGCGCCTATATAGTTCGGTATCAATTACAAAAGCCTCGGCAATCTTGTGACTACCAGACCAATAGATTCGAATAGCAATAAAACATTGCCACCGGTCTGCCTTCAGGTTATCGTTTTTCCGAAGACATATTTTCTTGGATTTTACGCCATCTTACGTTTGGATATACAAGGTTTCTACGGGGTAAATATTAGGGGTTGATGCAATGAACTGTGAGGAACCAACTGGTTGGCTGCGACTCCTACTTATCAAAGCGATCTCACAAAGAGAACGTACGTTATTTAATGAAAGAATGCGTTTCAAGACGTCGCGGGTGTTATACAAAAATCAAGGTCGAGATAGGCTTTTGTGGTCGATTCAGGTTCCTCTACAAGCTCCGGATTCATTGTCTCTCGGAACGCTCATCACTCCGTTCAAGGTATCTCACAGTCGCGTCAGACCCCGTACACTTTAAAATATGTTAGCTAGCCTAATCTGAACTCGGAAAGACGGCGAACTTACCTTCTTGACAAAGCGCGTTATCGTGACGACTGTGCCAATAAACCATCCACGTCCTGAGATTTGGACAGACATCCTCCCATTCTGAATAAATTAGCACCGAGGGCGTAGGGCGATAGCGAAGGTGCACTCACCGACACAATATCTCTTCCCTTCAAGTCATGATTAATTCGCAGTGCGCCAATGTGCGAAGTGGACATACCGTTGAGAAATTAAACCCCCCTTCCACAGTAGGTGATCCTTCAGCGATGTACTCGAGCGGTCGCAGACTCGTTCCGTAACGACTCGAGCTGCTTCCTAACGGCAGCTGTGATGACGAGGTCCTTCGGTCCTTTGAATTATGGTGAATCGCACTTTGGGCGTTTGAAAGGGAAGGGTTTGGTGCAATGGGAGGACCTTGAGAGGTAGTGGTCTTTGCGTGTCTAGGAGCCATGGTGTGGGTTTTGTAAAGTATGTGGTGCACCTCAAAGAAAAGCACAGTATAAACATTGATTCTTATATAGCGTCAAGAGTGCAACAAAAAAAAAATTAACGAGAAGGACGCATTAGTTGGGCTGTGAGGATACCCCGGTATCATGCGATCCGGCACAGAGGCTTCTCATAATACAGAAGCACCAGGGTTCTCAACTCCTTTCAGATTTGTGCGGACGATGGATCTAGGTGCAGGGACGACGCCAAACCGCCTCTCCAACTGATTTAAAAAATAGAGCTATTTCCTCAGAATATATCTTCTAGATCTACACCCTATTACTTATTTAAGCTCTCGCAAACAATTCAAGGTTTACCTTTACGTACGATTAAGTTCATCCACAGTTTCGGGTTATACATACCTCGAAACGGAGTGAGCCTGATATCCAAACGGGTCAAGTAATGGTTCAGACTCCCCTTCCGAGGTTGAAATGTATGTAGTGTACGAGGGACACGTATGGCAAGCAAAAATCAGAGACCGTTTAAGACATTTACGTTCAAGTCACGGTGGGTTTACTCATCGCAGTAAAGTTTGACTTGGAGACCCTATAGTATTCTTGCAAGCCACCTTCGAAACTGGAGCATACCCTCCCTCTCGCGGTTAGGGTGGAGCCGTGCTCGGTAACGACGACAACATAAGTGTTGGTAGTCTTTAGAATTCGGGTGAGTGTCAATCATGATATACAGAATTTAGAAACGACTCATAGAGTTGCAAGGCCTAGCGATCCATCGGTTATCGGTCGTTCTGTTGAAACGTTGCGATAGCTTCGGCGAGTTATTGCCCGAGATACATGTTGTCAGACCCTTTTTCGTACAAATAACATAAATAAATGATGTATGTGCGATGCTACTTTCCAAAGAGATAAAAGTAAAGGGCACATCGGCGGGCAAGTTAGGGGGCCACCGTGCCACACCTTCTGAAGCTAGTAATAATAGTTTGAAGTTCCCTTGGTAAAATCACTCATAGAAAACTTGTACTCCTCACTAATTAGATCAAATATTAAACGAACCAACTTTTTTTCAGACGACAAAGCGGTCCACGGATAGTGTCGAGGTTTCCAGTGTCTTCGTGTCGCAACCCGGTATTTCAGTAATGCATCACTAGTCTCTACATAAATTTATGCGCTTCTGAGTAGATGGAGCCATAGTCGCGACTCAGACGACTGGTGGCGTGAGGGTTTGTACCGAGGGGCACTATCACCGCTCAGCAGTGTTTTCTGAAAGAAGTGCTCACACAGTGTCGTAACTAACTTCAATTGAGGAAGATCATCACGTGGTACCTGTTGCGCCGAAAGAAAGCCAAGGAGCTTCTTTGCCTTTGAACCTCACCGTCATCACCCCTGCGCAGTACCATGCCCAATCTTCTATCCATACCCTTCAAGAAAACATATACAATTGATATTAAGGAAGCTAGCCGACGCTACATCTCCGACCACGCGAGAACCCATCCAGATGAATTCCGGGATGACATAAAGGTCTGGTTTGACCTGAGGAAGGAGGCAGTCAATGAAATGGTACATGCGGGACGCGTCGATTCTATCCTCACGTAAGTGTCCCTACTTCAATCCAAGTATACGCGAAACTTAATCTCAGATGTCGCTAGATACCATGCACAACTTGTCTCCATTCTCACGAAATTGCCATCCGATGTAGGCCTCCCCTCTTTGTGACTTGCGTTCAGGGTGCTGAAATTTTGCTCCATGCCCCAGATCCAACTTGCGATCTCTTATGCTCCAGTGTTTAATCCGGACGCTGTTCCAATCACCCTGAACAACCTCGTGTTTGAGCGCGCATCCCTCCTCTTTAACCTTGCTGCCCTTTATTCACAGCTCGCCGCAGCTGAAGACCGTTCGACAAGCGACGGAATCAAGCGTGCTGCTGCCAGCTACCAGGTACAAAGTCCCCCCTGTGCTTCTCCAGTCTTTGACAGTTCCACTGTGTTTCAGCAAGCAGCTGGTACACTCTCTTTCATGTTCTCATCAGTGATCCCTAAGTTGGTGTACCCCCCGGATGAAGTGGAGACTCCCACCGATCTGTCAAAAGACTTCATCAAGTGTCTGGAGTGGCTCATGCTGGCTCAAGCTCAGGAATGCTCCTGGCAACTAGCGAAATTGAGTGTGTGATACTGAATGAACATAAGTATTGTTTCTCAAATTTATATAGGTCAATACAGGAACTCTCTTATAGCCAAAATAGCCGCGGGTGTGGGTGGTATTTTTCATGTTTAATTCTATAGTCGTGAAACCTCCTTTAGACTGCCGACCTATACAGAAAAGCCGCCATCACCGTTCAAGAAACACCTATACCGTTTAGGCACATTCTTCCACTGGTAATTCAAATCGTTCTCAGAGTTCTATTTGATATCTGACGTTTCCTCAGGACTGGCTGGCTCATATAGAAGCGAAGGAGTGTCACTTTGCCGCCGTCGCGGAATATCGCGAGAGCATGGTCGAATACGAGGCTAGTAGGTCCGAGTTCCCCGCTGGCCTGAACTGACATCTGTTCGTAACTCAGATATTTTGGCAGATACGGTGTTGAAATTGGACGACTCAGCAAGGCTCGTAATGAAGCGAAGAAAGCGTACGACATCGCTCGTCGCGGAAAGATTGCAGCTCCAGTATTACATGATATCCAGGTTGGTGGGTCACGACGGTTTGCCCGTTTCCGGGGGTTTTGACATTATGATAGTCTCTTTTGGAAACGGTGGCCGGAAGCGAAACAAGGGCCCAGCGAGATAACGACCTAATATATCACAAAGACGTACCCGCCCCGTCAGCCCTTGCGGCTATCCAGGAGACCAAGCTCGTCTCATCAACCATTCCCAAAGGTCTCGTTAACCCAACCGGTCTTCTAGGAAATAAACGGACGGTGTTCAGCGAACTGATAGGATGGGGTGCTAGAGAAGCTATCAGTGAGCCATACGCTGCCAGGACATTGGTCGCAATCTGAAGTCAGCCAGGCATCTATAATGACCGCAAGGAAAACCTCATCAAGGAGAAAGTCATCGACGCCGCCCAGGAATTACAAGACCAAGCTGATGAGTACGTCTTTGTCTTTGTCTTTGATGCCTATGCGGCCCTCATATAAATGTATAGCGAGCTTCGCCAACTGAATCTCCCCGCCGCTCTTGAAGCTCTTGAAAGGCCTGTTGGATTGCCGCCAAGTTTACTGAGAAAAGCTGAGGAAGTGCGCTTGGAGGACGGACCTTCAAAAATCGAGGCATCCATTGAAGATGTTGAACGGTTGGCACATCAGGATCTCGCGATTCTCGAAGAGGTATTTGTTTTGCATCTCGGAGAACTTACCATCACCAATTGTCGCCACCAGGCTTTGGACACCTTGGACAATGAAGCCTCTGAAGACGAAGCTGCTCGGAAAGATTACCCGCTAAATCGACTCAAGTCACATGAAGCCAATATTGAGCTTATTGACAAAGCCAACCGCTATCGTGATATTCTCTCTCAAGCTGCGGAGAGCGACGAATCAGTTAGGCTGAAATGGGACGAATGGGAGCAGAGCATCATAGAATTGACGTTGGACGAGGTGCGCTTTGCGAGATAATACACCTCATGCACCACTGACAGTCATTTAGGCAACATTGGAAGCATCAGTTCCATCCACAACCGTGTCTTCGTCTGCCCGAATCACTCCACAGGGAAAGGAAACGCGGCAGCATGCCCGTGCTCTCCGCGTGAAGCTAGAGGAACTTGATACCATTCATCGCGATCGCGACCAACTCGTATACAGAGCCCGCTCCTTGGCCTCCGCTGACGATATCCAACCACGAGTTCTCAAGGCTTCCTCCGGATTTGAACGGCTTGCTGATGTGACGCCAGACATGTTTGAGGACGTGCTTGATGAAGAATTGACAAAGTTCGACAAGTTCCTTGTTGAAATGGCTGAGATCGGGCGGAAGCAGAGGGGAATCCTAGACGAAATTCGGGTGTGTGACCCATACACATAGTTGCGACTTGTCATTGATATGTGATTTCAGGATCGCAATAAACAGTTTCTTGCCTCGAGGAGGGACGACCCCGTCGTGAAGGACCGAGAGAACGCTCTGCAGTCTTTGGACCTTGCATACTTCAAGTACCGGGAAATCAGACGAAATTTGGACGAAGGTTTTAAGGTTTGCTGTGAGCCTTCTATCCAATATTATACATCCTAACCTGTTTCCAGTTTTACAACGACCTCGCTGGAATCTTGATCCAATTCAAAGAGGTCTGCAAGACATGGAGCCTCCATCGAAATCAGGAAATTCAGTACGTTTGATCTTCAGCACGTGTTATACAAATTCCATGATCTTCATGATCTTCAGCGCCTTGACACGCTCCATGCAGTCTATGACATTGGGTGACACTGGAGCAGCGCAACATGACAGTCCCCCGGCCAAGAAGAACCACGCACATGTCGCCACACCTTCTCGCAAACCCCCGTTGGGAAAGTCATCCCTTGGGTTGCCTGCGATTAACTCCAGCGAGTGGGAATTCGAAGAGCTCACACTTCCCCCTCCCCCTCCTGGCAGAGGAAAGTGACAGAGTAATTATGGTCTTACGTGACGAATAACCCCAGATCATGGAAACACTGTAAATTAATCAGTCATGAAACACGCAAACCTTCGATCGAAATCCGCCACCATCACGTTTACCTACTAGTATCAGGTTGATCATCACTGCATTCGAGGGCATAACGTTGAATATTTGGAGCCTTCTTGAAAACCAATCATATGTAGAGCGAGATTATGCCAACTCTGCCGCAACCATCTGAGTTGGATGAGATTCAAGGTTGAGATTCAAGCTTTTACATAGTGGACAGTGGATACATCGAGATTCTGGGTCCAAATTCCCCGTAATGTTAGGCTCTCATGTAGGTCCTAAAATGATGGCCATGAGACGATGAATATGGACGCACTTCAAACGGAACACCAGTCCGCTGGACCGTCCTGTGCTTCCCAACAACGACGCCCATGAACGCTCGGGGTCAACCTCCGCATCCCCAACGAAAAGTTTTAAAAAGGGTCCACATGCTCTCTTATTAACTGCCCGCATTCTGCGACCTGTTGACTAACACCCACAGTGGTCCAATGTCCATCCTACTGGGAGTTTAACCACGCTTTCCTCTCAGCGCTATGCAGACTGGTCGGTGAGGGAGAAGTATATGATAGAGAACGGATTGTTGTAAATCCCTATTGATAGCTTGATTGTGCATCCTTTTTTGAATACGCTTGTACTCGTGCATTAGTGCGGAATACCCAAGTTGCGAGAATATTGGTAATTGATAAGATTATCAAGGCTGTACATGACATCGCCCCTAAACTGGGGTTAAACACTACTCTCTCGTTCACACCCTCATCATCTTTACTTTCAGCATGACTCGTCACAAGAGCGTCGATTCCTCTGGCTCTTCTGATTCCGGTTCCGATTCTGGTGGCCAAAAGAAATACAAGGACAAGAAGGATAAGAAGGACAAGAAGGACAAGAAGGACAAGGAACACAAAGATCACAAAGATCACAAAGACCACAAAGTCAAGTCTGGTGACCATGGTTTCGGGGCGGCGGGTGGAAGTCATGCACCTCCTCTCATGCCGCAATTTCCCTCGAGCGAACATGGATTCGGGCAGCCACCCCAGATCCCTGCCGTACCCCAGCCACATCTCGGTGGGGACCAGCAGCAGGGATTCCGTTCTGGAGGAGAATTCCAGTCTCCCCCGCCTGCTTATACCGGAAGCACACCTGTCCAACAAGCTCCCCCACCTTCTGGATTCCGAATTCCGTTATCGACCACGGCCCCCTTCCCCAACCCGGCGCAGGCAGGCCAACCAGCGTTCTATGACGCCGACGGTGTCTCGCCTGTGTTCATTGGGTCGGCACTGCTCGATGGTTCCGTCCACCCATGCAAGCTTGGGCCGCATCTTCAGCCCTACGTGTCGGTCCCCTACGGGGGAGGGGAGTATGGGCACAATGGACGATTCGATCTTCTACCATTCAGGGCAGACCAGATGGAGTGGGTGCCGACGTCATATGGTAGGATTCCTCCTGGGAGGAGGCCTATTGAAGGAGGGTACGAGGATAACGGTGGTAAGCTATTCCATGCTGCTGCGCTGGTCAACGGCATAAAGGTACCTGGGAAAACCGGAGAGCATCTGTAAGTACTTGTCCATCCCGTCTTGAACACATTGTTTAATCCGAAACTTTCTTCAGCGGCGGTTCCAGAGTAGCGTTTGGTGGCGTTGAGCACGCTATCGATGATCACTATGAGATTTTGTTCGTGTTTGTGTTCATCATGCCCGTATCTTACTGATGACGTCTTGCAGGTGCTGGAGGTGATCTGGCTTCACGAAGAATAAGTAATAAATGTAAATCGATGTTGTGTGTATCGGAATATTTGCAGAAACTCGTAGAGCTGAAACTGTTGGCAGTAGCTGTCTATTAGTATATAGCGATGAACAGCAAATATTTCACTGCAGACTCCTGAGTGAGAGTAGTCGTTTGCGATGGCTATAAATAGCTCACCCAGCCTGTTTCGCTCCTCAGAGTCCTCACCACTCCCCCGAGTCATCATTGATCATTTCTTCGATTCTTTCATTTTGAAGCGGGTACACTATCACCAGCTATTTAGGAAAGCGGAACGTCTTTTCAAGCCCTCGATACGCCGAACACTCATGGATTAAACTTCACTCCACCAAACTTAGAAAGAACTCCAGGCCAAGCACGTTCGTCGCTGTCCGCATGGTACGCTTGACTGTAATCTCTCCCAGTCACAAACATTAAACACGGTCGGTTCTACACTACACCTTAGATGCTTCTTTTTATTGAGCTTCTGCATTTGTGAGAAGAACGAAAGCGGATCGGAAGACTGGTTCATCTAGTTCGACATCACTCCAACGCGAAGATTGAGCGCTTGACCACCTCCTCATCAACCCTAGACGAAGTCGACCATTCCGATTCTATTCTGTATGACGGACTCTTTCGAACGTGTGAGTCCATTCCTTGTCAATACAGCATACAGCAGCACATGCACAAGCGGCATTTATATGAGCATTTGGCATTTTCAGATCCTAGGTTCCACAGGAGATCGGTACGCTGAAGTTTGGATCACATCCCCAGCGAGATCATGACAAGCTATGCCATATTTACGCTTCGCGTTAACGCGTTGCTTCCGCCGCAACGTGGGTCTGTGTCTACTCGGGCGAATATAAAGTGGGGTGATCTTGCTTCTTCGCGTCAGAGTGTATCCACCCCTGTTAGTGCCACTAGGTCGCTTTCTTCACGCTACGATGCGCTCGACCACGTCTGTCTGCGCGTCTGCGCTTCTTGTCTCCCTTTCTACAGTCGGTCTCGTCTCAGCTCAGACTTACCAGCGACTCGGCGCGTGCCCTACGCTTGGATGCGTGTTTCCTCCTGATCAGACGGACTTCCTCGCTGGGCAGCTCTTCGACATCCGTTTAGAGGTCCACGCGCCCGTCAATGGTAGCGAAGCGTCGAATGGTGGTGTTCCCGATGAGAAATTCGCGTTGTGCATCCAGAATGGGAAGGGGGCCTGCCAGGATGTGACAAAGTTCTTCAAGGTGCAAGAGGCACCGGTCGAAAAGTGGTCTTTTACGTACGTGAGGCTAGACTCTTCATTGTCCTGCCATTGATAGTTGCCAATAGGTACTACGAGGACC
>Ga0247737_1000762_pt1 | contig 13356 bp, 9 predicted proteins | sample UWRJL028104C2_FD_180937 | JGI IMG/M metagenome (GOLD analysis project Ga0247737, IMG submission 180937) | Plant litter microbial communities from Arlington Agricultural Research Station in Wisconsin, United States - UWRJ-L028-104C-2 | ecosystem: Environmental > Terrestrial > Plant litter >...
CGAACATAATCCGGATAGACGTCGAACAGATTGTTGGCGCCGAGCGCGACGTTCAGGTTTTTGATGACCTGATAGCGGACTTCCAGATCAAACACCGTGTGGCGTCCGGTATGGATGTCTTCCTCAGCAAAGCCGGTGCTGCCCGGCTGGGTTACATCGCCATAATAGGAGCCGCGCCCCGTTACGCCGAGATCGCCGAGCGACCAGTCGACCGTGCCGACGACCTTGGTGCGCGGTGTGCCCTGTTCGAACGAAATGATACGCTGACGGCTAAAGATCGGCAGGGTGGCGCTGGTCGCGCCGCTGGTGATCGTAGCCGGTGCGGGCGCGCGCGTGACCTTGATGTCGTTAAAATTGCCGGCCGCCGTCAGGTCGAACGTTCCGACGCCATCCGTCTTCACGCGGTAGTGGGCGACCACGTCGATGCCCTTGGTCGTCGAGCGGATGCCGTTGAGGAAGAAGCGTCCCGCCGTCACGCCATAGGGTTGCAACAGAGCCGCGACGACCGTGCCGCTGAGATTTTCCGACAGGGCGATCTGATCGCGTATCTTGATTCGATAGGCGTCTACCGAAAGGTCGAAGCCGCCCGAGCGCAGTACCAGACCGGCCGAGAGGTTGGTCGCCTTTTCCGGCCGCAATGGCTTGCCGCCGAGCGCGGTGCCGACCGGACTGACCGAGGGGAACAGGCCGGTCTCAACGATCGTGCCGTTGCTCAGTACCGAGGAAGTCGAGGTGAAATATTGCTGTTGCAGCGACGGCGCACGGAAGCCGGTCGAGGCCGTGGCGCGGATCGCCACCCACGGCGCGAAGGCGTAGCGTGCACTCACCTTGCCGTTCACCGTCTCACCGAAATCGGAATAGCTTTCGCCGCGAACTGCCGCGCCCAAAGTAAGCGCTTCGACGGGCTTGGCCTCAATGTCGAGATAGCCGGAGACGTTCGAACGATGCACGTCGACCCGGTTCGACGGCTGGAAGCCCGGGAAGCCCTGAGCACCCGAGCCGAGCGCCGGTAACACTGGCGTTAGGGAGCCCGGGTTGCGGTCATAGGATGCCGGGTCGCCGGCGCCGATCTGGAAACCTTCGCGGCGGTACTCGCCACCGCCGGCGATGTTGATCGTGCCCTCGCCGAGCGGGAGCTCCTTGGACACGTCGAGGCCGCCGACGATCTGGTCATAGACCAGCCTGCCGTCATAGAAATCCCGCGCGGAGTTCGCGCCATAGGTCGCGTTGCCCGAGTTGCGCGTGAAGAACGTCAGCTTGTTCCGGCCGTAGGAGAGGTTCAAGTCGACCTTCCAGCCGGAAATCTCGCCGCGCAGACCCTCGGTCAGCGTCACGTCCTCCGACTTGACGTTGATCAGCGGGGTGAAGCCGTCTGGATAGAGAGCGGCGAGGGCCGCCGCGCTGAGATTATTATCAGTGCCGCCATTGATGCGTGGGGTCGCCGCGCTGGTGCTGTCGCGGTGCTGATATCCGCCGAACCCATAAAACTCCCAGCCGCTGTCGCCCAGGCCATAGCCGGCATTGGCATAGATGCTGTACTGCTCGACTTCAGGGTCGCCGAAACGCGAGCGTACCCGGATCGGCGTCTTGCGCGGATCGAAATCGCCGCGGCTGGTCGCGTTGCGGTTCAGATATTCGGCGGACAGCGTCAGAAAGCCATTCGGTCCCAAGGCGAGGCCCTGCCAGCCGGAGACCGTCACGGTCTCGCCGTCATGCTCGTCGCGGCGACCGCGCGCGGTCTGCACGTCAGTGATATACTGTCCGTAGGTGACGGTTGCGCCACCGCCGCTGCGGGCTTCGCGCAGACGCAGATTGACCACGCCGGCGATCGCGTCGGAACCATATTGGGCCGCAGCGCCATCGCGCAGCACCTCGATCCGTTCGAGCGCGACCGACGGAATGGTGTTAAGATCGACCGCCGCCGAGCCGCGCCCGACCGAGCCATTGGTGTTGAGCAGCGCGGAGGTATGCGCGCGGACCCCGTTGATCAGCACCAGCGTCTGGTCTGGCGAGAGCCCGCGCAAGGTGGCGGGACGAATCGAGTCGGTGCCATCCACCGCGGAAGAGCGCGGGAAGTCGATCGACGGTACCACTGCGGAGAGCGCGGCGCCCAGTTCGGTCGTTCCCTGGCGCTGTAGCGTGGCATTGCTCAGGACATCGACCGGCGAGGCGCTGTCGAAGCGTGAGCGTCCCGACGTGCGGGTGCCGGTGACCACGACATCGTCCTGATCCGCTGCCGAGGCGGCCTCGGTTGCGTCTGCCGGGGCGGGTGCCTCCTGTGCGACGGCGACAGAGCCATAGGTGAGGGCAATGGTGGATACGGCCAGAGCTAAGGCGGATCGCGACGTCATAAAGTGAACCCTTTGTTTTTGTTAATCCGTTGGTTGTTCCACGGATTTGAGACGTACATAATCTACTTGTTTAATGGGAATTGATGCGAAGAAATCGTTTTTGCGTCTAAAGCCCGCACCAATACCGGGGAGACCGCCCTCTCCCCAAGCATGGGGAGAGGGCGTGTTATGCTGCCATCTTCACGTCGCACATTCGGCCTCCGTCGAGGTCGAGCTCGAACACCGCGCACGGCACGTCGGTGCCGCGCGCGCGCGAATGGCGGGGGACGATGTTACCGGTCGGACTGAAGCCGAGCTTGGTCAGCACCCGGCCCGAGGCGGGGTTATCGACGAAATGCCCGGCGCGGATGTGCTTCACGCCCAGCGCATGGCGCGCCATCTGCAGCACGACTCGGCCGGCCTCGGTCGCATAGCCGCGGCCCCAGGCGGACGGGGTCAACCAATAGCCGAGCTCCCAGGCATCGTCCTCGACCCAGGCGCCAATGGTGCCGACGATGCGCGGATAATCCGCCTCATGGCTGAGGATCACGAAGCGGGCGTCATCGGCAGCGCGCGGGCGGGCGAGGAATTCCTCGGCATCGGCGAGCGTATAGGGCCAGGGTGCGCGTGCCAGGTTGGCGACGACCGCTTCATGAGCGATCGCCTGAGTCAGCGCGGGTGCGTCCTCCGGCCAGCCGGGGCGCAGCGTCAATCTTGCAGTCCGAGCGAACATGGTACTCCTCCTCGTCGGTCGCATCGTCGCTCGCACGCCGGGATGACGCGGGAACGACAATGGGTGGGGAGGGAGCATGAAAAAAGGGAGCCGGGGCGACCCGTCTCCCTTTTTCGGTTCTCTTGCGAAAACCCGGGTCGCCCAAGTGGGCAACCCGATCGGTTACCCGTTTTATTCGGCCGCAGCCGCCATAATGTCTACCGAGCAGAATTTGCGTCCAAGCTTGCCTTCCTTGAACGACACGCGGCCGTCCACGAGGGCGAACAGGGTATGATCCTTGCCCATGCCGACATTGACGCCCGGGTAGAACTTCGTGCCGCGCTGACGCACCAGGATGTTGCCTGGAACGACGGTTTCGCCACCGAACTTCTTCACGCCAAGACGACGGCCGGCCGAATCGCGACCGTTGCGCGAGGAGCCGCCTGCTTTCTTATGTGCCATCTAAACTACTCCTTACGCCTGGGCTGCCGGGGCTTCGCCCTCAGCAGTCGCGGGGGCTGCATCAGCCTTCTTCGCCTTGGCCTTCTTTTCCTGCTCGCCAATGGCGACGATCTTCAGGATCGTATGCTGCTGGCGATGGCCGTTCTTGCGGCGATAATTGTGGCGACGCTTCTTCTTGAAGATGATGACCTTGTCGGCCTTCGCCTGAGCGATGATCTCGGCGGAGACGGTGAGCCCCTCGACCGACTTCAGCTCCGACCCTTCGCCTGCAAGCAGGACGTCAGCGAGCGTGATCGACGCTCCCGCTTCGCCGTCGAGCTTCTCGACGACGATCTTGTCTCCAGCGGCAACGCGATATTGCTTGCCGCCTGTGCGCACGATTGCGAACATGGCCCTCATCACTTTCAAAATGCATATGCCCGCGCAGGCAAGCCCGGCGGGAGAAGGGGCGCAGCTAAGGGAGGCAGGCGATTCTGTCAACCACTGGCTGCGGACAAATACGCCTTAGTGCTTATGCTCGCGGCGCAGTTGATAGCGCCCGTCGGCGAAATCGTTGAACAGGTCTGAGATCGCCGGATGATCGATCGGCTCGTCCGTGTCGTCGGCGATCAGATTCTGCTGGCTGACATAGGCGACGTAGCTCGACTCCATGTTCTCGGCGAGCAGATGGTAGAAGGGCTGATCCTTGCGCGGCCGGATATTCTCCGGGATCGCCTCATACCATTCCGCGCTGTTGGCGAAGATCGGGTCGACATCGAAGACGACGCCGCGGAAATCGAACATGCGATGCCGCACGACATCGCCGATGGCGAAGCGAGCGTGGGAGACGGGCGGCAGGGGAATCGTCGCGTCGAATGGATGAGCAGGGATATGGGCACGGGACATGCCCTCAATCTAAGGACTCTTTTGCGGCGCACAAGCAGATAGGCCGCGAACCGGTGCTTGTGCGGCGATTGGCTTTGCGTTAGAGGCGCGCGCTCTTCGACCGGCACCCCGCGCTTTCACGGCCCGGGGTTGCTCGAAAAGACCTCTGCGGAGAGGTGCCAGAGTGGTCGATTGGGACGGTCTCGAAAACCGTTGTGCCGCAAGGTACCGTGGGTTCGAATCCCACCCTCTCCGCCATGGTCCCCTCCTTCAGGGACCGCGCCAGATTCTGGGTGCCGACCTTTTCCTCCTGAAGGCAGATGTTCGATCGATCGGCTCCGCCACAGCACGGCCTGTTCGCGCTGGTAACGCCATGGGCTAAACGGAGATCAGGCGCCGAGCTGGACGATCCGCGTCTTATCGTATCGGCCGGACCTGCCGGAGCAATCTGCCAGAATCGGAAAGCCGGCCATCGGATCGCTCGCACCGTCCGTGGCGCCTGAGGAAAGCATCAGTGCTGCGGCGGTCTGGGTGGCGCTACCCTCGATCAGATGTGCTCGAACGAGGTGCGGCAGACGATATCGCAGCCCGGTATCGTCGGCGGCCGTAAGCAAAACCGATTTGTCGACGAGCCGCTCCAGCGCGCCCGCGACGCGGAAATGATCGCGTCGAGGATCCGCCGCTATTTCCAGCGCGCTGGGCAGGGTGAAGGTGTCCCGGAATACGGCCAGGCGGTACAGAAGTTCGAGATCCGCGTCGGACAGCAGATCGAGCGTCCAGCGCAACGACGCATCAAGGCTGCTATGCCGGTCGGGCGCGCTTCGACGACCGACCCAAAGCTGCAGCGAGCTTTCCTCGAGCAGCCCGGCCGTCGCATCAATTCCATGAACGCCTACGCGGTTCGCCACACATTCGATCGCCATCGGAACCCCGTCCAGCATCTTGCATATACCCGCGACGATCCGTGCCTCCCGATCCGACAAAAGGCCGGCATGCCCACCGGCGGTGGCACACTCCATGAAAAGCTGGATCGCCTCGAACGTCATCGCCTCGTCGGCATCGACGCGATCCGGATCGGAAGGAACGCTAAGAGGGCGCAAGCGATAAATATGCTCGTCTCCAGCGCGCAAGGCTTCGCGACTGGTGGCGAGCAGGTGAAGCGAAGGCACCTCGAACATCAGCTGTTCGGCGAGTAGCGCGACCGCGTCGACGACATGTTCGCAATTGTCGAGAACGAGAAGAAGGTGCTGATCTCTCAAGGCGTCGATCAGTTGCGCGGCGTTCGGGTCGGATAGCTGAACCGGCAGGGCCGACGCGATCGCTGAACAGACAAGGTCCGGGTCCGTGACGGTCGAGAGATCGACGAAGATCGTGGGGCGCTCGAAATGACCTGCCAGGCCGGTCGCGACGGCCCTGGCGCATTCCGTTTTCCCAAGCCCACCAAATCCGATGATGCTCACGAGCCTGCGGCGCGTGACGAGCGAACAGATTTCCTGGATCGCGGCCCGGCGATGCCGCATTTTCGACCCGGAGAACGAAATGCCCATCCCAGAGTATTCGGGCCCCTCCGCCAAACCCGGACGCTCCGCCTCGCAGATTTCCTCGTCGGCCTCGACCTTGGCGACGAAGCAATAGCCCCGCCCCGCGATGGTCGCGATGAAGCGCGCCGTGGACTGACCATCGCCAAGCGCTTTACGGATCGACGCGACATGGACGCGCAGGTTCGATTCCTCGATGAACATATTCGGCCAAACCTGGGCGAAGAGCTCGCGCTGGGAGATAATATCCCCGGGGTGCTGCGCGAGGACGATCAGAATATCGAGGGCGCGGCTTCCGAGCCGGATGGTTTCCGCCCCGCGGCAGAGCCTTCGCTCGCGCGGAAACAGGTGGAAGGCTCCGAAGGATATGCGCTCGGTCATGGGATCCCTCTTGACTCAAAAGTCTGGGTGCCAAGACGCAGCGGATCGAAGAAGACACATCAAATTTTTGGAATTTATTGCGCGCCGGTCCAGCGGATTTCCCGTTCGTTCTGGTTCAGCCGAACGACATCGACCGGGTAGATCGCAGAGATCGTCCGGTCGAACCGGCCAAGGTCTCCCGGCCGGAACGTGCCTGTCACCGTCAGTGACGCTACGCGCGCATCCTTGATGACGAGACGGTCGGTGGAATAGCGGTTGAGCTCCGCCACAACCTCGGACAACGGCTGGTCGCTGAAGGTTAAAAGGCCCTCCGGCCAATCGTCGATTCTGTCCTGATTGATCTGCAGGAGTCGCGGTCGCGCGCCTTTCGCCAGGATAGCTTCCTGTCCGGCATCGAGGATGAAGGCGCTGGCGGCGTCGCTTGTGTCCGCAATTCTCAGGCGGCCTTCGATGAGCAGGACGGCCGCGCCCTTGTCGGTCAGTCGGACGTCGAAGCGAGTCCCGACCGCGACGACGTCATAGCCGGACGCGTGCACGACGAAGGGCTTCGCCTTGTCGTGCCGCACGTCGAATTGCGCGCGCCCGGCGATGAGTTTCAAATCACGGACGGTCCCCGAATAGGCGATCTCGACCGCACTCTGCGTGTCCAGCGTGACGACGCTGCCATCCGGCAAAGGGACGAGACGGATTTCGCCTTTTCCGGCGCGCGCGACCTGAATGGACTCGCCACGATCCTTGCCCTGCGGCGACGCGCCGGCAGTTTGAGGCGCGTTGCCGAGCGGGAAATGGCCACCGCTGGTCCAGGCCGTGATGCCTGCAAAAATCAACGCGACGGCGGCCGCCGCAGCGAACCACACGCGATTCCCACGCGCAGGCGGGCCCGCCGCAAGCGCGCTGGCCCGCAGGTCGCCGAAGAGATCATCCTCATCCGGCGCATTGAAGGGAACGAGGGCTTCGGTCATGCGAGCCCAGACGACCGGGTTCGCCTCATCGTCGGCGAGCCAGAGGTCCAGAATATCGCCGTCTTGATCGCCCTCCAGATCGCTGAGATAGGCAACGAGAAGGGCGGCGGCGTGCTCGGCCGGCATGGCGCGCAACTGGCGAAGGCCGATAACTTCGCGCATCACTCCCGGGCTCCCATATTTTCCAGCAAATAGAGCGCGGCGTGGGCCATGTGTTTTTGTACCGCACTGGCCGATATTCCGAGCTGACTTGCAATATCGCGATATCTAAGGCCCTCGAGCCGGTGAAGGATGAAGATCGTCCGGGTCCGCTCCGGCAACTCGAGCAGGACGCGCCGGGCAGCCTGCAGATCCTCTCGGCTGCTCAAGGTGTGGTAAGGGTCGACATCGATCGGACTATGCCGGTCGGCATCGAATTCAACGTGATGCTCGGCCCGCCTGACCTTTTGTCGGCGGATGCGATCGGCAAGAACGCTGAACGCGGTTTGAAACAAATATCGATCGAGATGTTCGATCGGCTCCCCGTCGCGTCGCGCCGCGAGACGAGCGAAAACTTCCTGCACCAGGTCTTCGACTTCACTGCGGTTGGAAATCCGCGTGCGAAAATAATTGGCCAGCGCGCTCCGCAGGGCGCTGATGTCCGGCAGGCCAGTCGGGTTCGCTTCCGGCCGAGATTCATCATTTTCCACGTCGTTGAAGTGCCACAACGGCACCCCAAAATCCACGGTGTGGCGCGTTTTGGAAGTCATTCTCCGGGCCAAGACGCACGACGTTCGAAAAGACTCATGCGCGGAACGAAAAAAATTGCGCGGCGCCAACAAATTGGCCCGGTGAGCCCCCAAAAACGCTGTGACGCGATGGAGAGAACCGCTCCGTCGTGTCAGTCCGATGTGCCCGATCCTGTTCAGCCAGACATCGCGGTCAGTCGCAAGTCGGTGCCGACAAGCGGCACGCTGCGAGTTCCTTCTGACGAGGTCAGCCTGGCTCGCCGCCACGCGCCGGGACTTTCGCCGGTTATCTGACCGAAAATTCGGGTGAGGTGGGCCTGGTCCGCAAAACCGGTTTCCTGCGCGACCGATGCGAGGGAGAGCGTTCGTTCGACAAGGAATGTCTGTGCCTTGCGAATGCGGGCGTTTCGCAACCATTGCTGCGGCGTCATTCCCGTCGAACGCTTGAATGCGCGGATCAGATAGGAAGGAGACAGGCTGACCAAGTCAGCCAAATCAACCAGACGAACGCCACGCACCAGATTATCTTCCAGAAACTGGGTCACCCGCCGCAACTGCCAGGGTGGCAGCCCGCCGCGACTGGGGGCGTCGCCCCCCACGCTGGGCATGCGCGACAGCATCTTGAGCAGCACCACGGACAGACTCTCTCCGAAAATCGGATCGCAAGGCTGGCTGGACAGGCATTCGGCGGACATCAATTCCGCGATTCGCAGCACATCAGAATCGGCGATCATCATGGGGGCCTGAACACCGCGTTCCATCTCCGGCGTTTGGTGTGCCATTGCGGAAAAGGGGTCCCGGATAATTTCGATGACGAGTTCCCGGAACATGCTTGTTTGCGCCGCCTCCAGGCGCACTCCGGTCCCGGCCGGCATCAGGCTGAGATGTGGTGCGTCGCTGGAGAACACGGTCCTCTCTGCATGGCCCAACTCTACGCGCATTGGGCCGCCAACACTTTCCAGAATAGCGAGGATGACCGGACGCTCGAACCGGCGTTCGCTGACATGGCCGCCCGGGCATCGCACGATGCGTGCGTTCGCGGTGAGGTAACTCCAGCAGCGGCCCCCCTCGAGCATACCGTCGTCGACCCCAAGCGCATCGCCTGCGTGGGAACTGGCGGCCGCGGCGACGCCGGTCGCGCCGAACGATTGTTCCATTGGGTAAGACATGAGTTGCTCCATCCACACGAGTACGGATGGTCTGGCGTAACCGCTATTGCCCGGGACACAGAGTAAACAGGTGCTAATTATCGAGAAGGATTGCGAGGGCATCGCGTCCCGTGGAGCGTGCCGCGCATAACCTGAAGGGGGCCGAACGCACGAGGTCGAAATCGACGCCCGGCAACGGCGTCGTTTCCGGTACTGCATGTGCGATGGGCCGCCCTCCGGGGGCGGGAGGGCGGCCCTGCCGGACGACGGGAGGGCGCCGTCAGCCGACAATGCGATTGGTTATGGAGTGACTGCTTGAATGGAGACAATTCCACGGGAAGGATTGAAGGAAATATCGCCTTTTTGGATGCTACGAGGGCATTCGCCACCCGTCAGGTCGGATCGGCACGACGCGACCGGTGGTCTGCTCGCCAACCCGGCCACGGTGTCGTTGGCGCGGCGCACAGGACCCGGTTAGACGCGTATTCTCCAAAACAGGCCGAAATCAGCAAAGACCTTCGGCCGGCCGATCGGCGACTGTGCATAGATGACATATGCGCGCATCCGCACTCTTTTGCTGACGGCAAGCCTTTGCCTCCCTGGCCTCACGGCGTGTGAAAAGCGGGAGCAGGTGGCGCCCCGCGGGCCACCCGAAATACTATTCGTCACGGTCGCCGATCATCCTGCGACGCTCACCACCCAGCTTCCCGCGAGAACCAGCGCATACGAGACCTCCGATGTGCGGCCGCAGGTCGATGGATTGATTCTGGCACGGCTCTTCGAGGAGGGCGCGCGCGTCGAACGTGGCCAGCCATTGTACCGGATCGATCCGGCGCCCCTTCAGGCGCAGATCGAAAGCGCCCAGGCGGCACTGCGGCGGTCGCGGGCGGAAATCGCGTCGACCGCCGGTCTGGCAAGGCGGTTCGCTGAGCTCGTCAAGATCAATGCAGTCGCGGTTCAAGATTTCGAAAACGCGGAAATGGCCGCCGAACAGGCGCGGGCCGATGTCGAGACTCAGGTGGCTGCGCTCCGCAGCGCGCGGATCAACCTCAATCGCACGCTGGTACGAGCACCGATTTCCGGACGGATAGGCCGATCCGCGATCACCACTGGCGGGCTCGTGACGACGGCCCAGGCCAGCGCTCTGGCGACGATCCAGCGGATCGACCCGATCTTCGTGGATATACAGCAATCGAGCGCCGATCTGCTGCGTTTGCGCCAGCAGTTGCTTGCCGGAGCAGTCTCGCATGGAAGCGGTGTCCTGCAGGTGCGCCTCACGCTGGAAGATGGAAGCCCCTATTTGCCGGTAGGGGAGCTCAAATTTACCGATGTGACCGTCGATCCCGCGACCGGAAGCCAGGTAATCCGCGCGGTGTTCCCCAATCCGGACGGCTTGTTGCTGCCTGGCGTCTTTGTCCGTGCCGAACTTGTCGAGGGAACGCGAACGCATGCGATGACCGTCCCGCAGCAAGCAGTCTCGCGGAATAATACGGGTCAACCGACGGTGCTGGTGGTCGGAAACGACGGCAGGCTTCAGTTGCGCACGCTCACCGCGCCAAGGACGGTCGGGACCGATTGGCTGGTGACGGCGGGTGTCAGGCCTGGCGACAGGGTTGTCGTGAGCGGCGCGCAGAATCTCCAGCCCGGCACGTTGGTGAAGGCCGTTGCCTATCGCCCTGACGGCACCTCGCCGGCGCGAGGGGATTGAGGGATGTCGCGCTTTTTTATCGACCGGCCCATTTTCGCCTGGGTCATCGCGATCGTCGTCATTCTCGTCGGGCTTGTTTCGATTCGCAACCTGCCTGTGGCGCAATTCCCCAACGTTGCCCCGCCTACCGTCTCGATCAGCGCGACCTTCCCCGGTGCGGACGCCCAAACGCTTGAAAACACCGTCACTCAGGTCATCGAGCAGCAGCTCAAAGGCATCGACAACCTGATCTATTTCTCATCGACGGCCACCTCAAGCGGTACGGTCACGATGACCCTGACGTTCGAACAGGGCACCAACCCGGACATCGCGCAAGTTCAGGTCGAGAACCAGTTGCAGGCCGCAACGCCGCGGCTGCCGCAGGTAGTCCAGGAGGAAGGCATCCAGGTCAGGAAGACGGCCTCAAACTATCTCCTCATTCTTGGCTTGTACTCGAGCGACGGCACGCATTCGGGATCCGATCTCGCTGACTATATCGCTTCGTCCCTGCAGGAGCCGCTCAGCCGCATCAACGGCGTAGGGAACACCCAGCTGTTCGGATCGCAATATGCGATGCGGATCTGGATCGATCCGATCAAGATGAACAGCTACAGCCTGACCATCGACGACATTTCCGCCGCGCTGGCGACCCAGAACGTCCAGGTTTCGGCAGGCCAGATCGGAGCGCTGCCCGCTTCGAACAACCAGATGTTGAACGCGACCGTCTCGGTCCAGTCGCTTCTTCAGACACCGGACCAGTTCGGCGCCATTCGATTGAAGACGAATATCGCGGGGGCGGACGTGCGGCTGCGCGACATTGCGCGTCTCGAGCTTGGTGCAGAGACCTATGGCTTTACGGTCGAGTATAACGGGAGGCCTGCAGCGGCCGTGGCGATCAACCCCGCGCCCAATGCGAACGGGCTCGCGACGGTCGAACAGGTCAAGGCAACCGCCGAACGGATCGCGCAGCATTTCCCGGCCGATGTGAAGATCGTCTATCCCTATGATTCCACGCCCTTTGTGCGGCTTTCGATCAAGCAGGTAGTCTATACGCTGCTCACAGCCGTGGTGCTGGTATTCCTGGTGATGCTGCTGTTCCTGCAGAACTGGCGCGCAACCCTGATCCCGACCATCGCCGTGCCCGTGGTCCTCCTCGGTACCTTCGGCGTGATGGCGGCGACGGGCTATACGATCAATACCCTGACATTGTTTGGAATGGTGCTGGCGATCGGCTTGCTCGTCGATGACGCGATCGTCGTCGTGGAAAATGTCGAAAGGCTCATCGGGCAGGAGGGGCTAAGCCCGAAAGAGGCAGCGCGGAAATCGATGGACGAAATCACCAGTGCGCTGGTGGGTGTCGCGATGGTCTTGTCCGCAGTCTTCCTGCCGATGGCTTTCTTCAGCGGGTCGACAGGGGTCATCTACCGGCAATTCTCGATAACGATCGTCTCGGCGATGGCGCTGTCGGTAATGGCCGCCCTCATTCTGACACCCGCACTGTGCGCGACGCTGCTGAGGCCGCAGGACATGCGCCGCGAAGGGACAGGGCCAGCGGCGCGCTTCTTTGCCTGGTTCAACAAATGGTTCGACCTGGGCTCCACGAAATATCACGGGGCGGTCGAAAAGGCGGCACGAAACCCGAAACGTTCGCTAGCGGTCTATGCGCTGGTCGTCATCGTGATGGGCGTTCTGTTCTTCCATCTCCCAACCGGATTCCTGCCGGACGAGGATGAAGGTACGGTCGTCGCTTTGGTGCAGGGGCCGCCTGGCGCGACGGCGGTGCGCACCAACAAGATACTCGACGTCGTGCGCGACCATTTCCTCAACGGCGAGAAGGCTGACGTCGCCAGTGTGCTGACGGTCAGCGGCTTTTCATATTCCGGCCAGGGCCAGAACCTTGGCCTGGCCTATGTCTCGCTGAAGGACTGGAGCGAGCGCAAGGGTTCCCGGCACGCGGCGAAGGCGATTGCCGCAAGGGCAGCTACGCAATTTGCCGGGATCCATGATGCGCAGGTCTTCGCGGTCGTTCCCCCGGCGATTCAGGCATTGGGCAACGCGACCGGCTTCGACCTGCAACTTGTGGATAGCGTTGGCCTTGGGCATGACAAGTTGCTCGCGGCCCGCAACATGCTGCTGGCAATGGCTGCGGCGGACAAGCGCCTGACGCAGGTCCGCGCGGTCGGCGTCGAGGATGGCCCGCAGCTCAACGTCAATATAGATCAGGACAAGGCGAGCGCGCTCGGTGTCGACCTCGGCACGGTCAACACCACCATCGCGGGCGCCTGGGGTGGCGTTTTTTCCAATAATTTCATCGACCGCGGTCGGGTAAAACGCGTCTTCATCCAGGCCGACCAGCCCTATCGCGCGGCGCCGGAGAACCTCGGCGACCTCTACGTACCCACCGCCACGGGTGGGTTGGCGTCGTTCAACGCCTTCGCGACATTGAACTGGGCCAAAGCGCCAATGCAATTGAACCGCTACAACGGGCTTCCGTCGTTCGAAATCCAGGGCGCGCCGGTGGCGGGCGTCAGCACGGGCGTAGCC
>Ga0247737_1000766_pt1 | contig 13344 bp, 15 predicted proteins | sample UWRJL028104C2_FD_180937 | JGI IMG/M metagenome (GOLD analysis project Ga0247737, IMG submission 180937) | Plant litter microbial communities from Arlington Agricultural Research Station in Wisconsin, United States - UWRJ-L028-104C-2 | ecosystem: Environmental > Terrestrial > Plant litter >...
TGCACGCACATATTGAAGTTCGCGCCGGTACGGTCGAGCTTGTTAATGAAGCACATCCGCGGGACGTGATATTTCTCGGCCTGACGCCACACCGTCTCGGACTGCGGCTCAACGCCAGCAACGCCGTCGAAGCATGCGACGGCACCGTCGAGCACGCGCAGCGAACGCTCGACTTCGATCGTGAAGTCGACGTGCCCGGGGGTGTCGATGATGTTGATGCGGTGATCGTTCCAGAAGCACGTCGTTGCGGCCGACGTGATCGTGATCCCGCGCTCCTGCTCCTGCTCCATCCAGTCCATCGTCGCGGTGCCCTCATGGACCTCGCCGATCTTGTAGGACTTGCCGGTGTAGTAGAGGATACGCTCGGTCGTCGTCGTCTTGCCGGCGTCGATGTGCGCCATGATGCCGATGTTGCGGTACATGTCGAGCGGATGGCTGCGGGCCATGATCGTTTCCTTGAGCGATGTAGGGGGCCGGGGAACGCCCCGGCCCTCACAATATAGGTGTGGTTTTTACCAGCGGTAGTGGCTGAAGGCGCGGTTCGCTTCGGCCATACGATGGGTATCTTCGCGCTTCTTTACCGCGTTGCCGCGATTGTTGGCGGCATCCATCAGCTCGCCCGACAGGCGTGCCGACATGGTGTTCTCCGACCGCGCACGCGCGGCATTGATCAGCCAGCGAATCGCCAGGGCCTGGGCGCGCTCTGGGCGCACTTCGACCGGAACCTGATAGGTCGCACCACCGACGCGGCGCGAACGGACTTCGATGCCCGGCTTCACATTGGCGAGCGCCTCGTGAAACACGCCGATCGGATCCTTCTTGGCGCGCTGCTCGACGGTCGAGAGGGCACCATAGACGATCAGCTCGGCGACGGACTTCTTGCCGTCCAGCATGACGCTGTTCATGAACTTCGAGAGAACCTCATCCCCATATTGGGGATCGGGCAGAATGATCCGCTTTTCCGGACGACGACGACGTGCCATTTCATTTCTTCCTTTAAACTTCAGCCTTGTGGGGTCGGACGAGCCAGGCGCCGACTTGCGTCGGCGGGCTTGCCGGCCGGCTTACTTCGGACGCTTAGCGCCGTACTTGGAACGCGACTGGCGGCGATCCTTCACACCCTGCGTATCGAGCACGCCACGGAGAACGTGATAGCGGACGCCGGGAAGGTCGCGAACGCGGCCGCCACGGATCAGCACCACGGAGTGCTCCTGGAGGTTGTGCCCCTCGCCGGGGATGTAGCTGATGACTTCGCGCTGGTTGGTCAGGCGAACCTTGGCCACCTTGCGCAGAGCCGAGTTCGGCTTCTTCGGAGTCGTCGTGTAGACGCGGGTGCAAACGCCACGCTTTTGCGGGTTCTGCTCCATTGCAGGGACCTTGGACTTGGCCTTCTGCGGGTCGCGGCCCTTGCGGACCAGCTGGTTAATCGTCGGCATGAATCTCTTCACCTTGGGTACGTGGTTACTTTGCTGGAGCCATGACGCTCGGGAATACAAAAAGGACCGCTGGGAGGACTTCGACCCCCCGGGCCCTGGAATGCATCCAGCAATGTTCAAGCTTGTCCCGACAGGAGTCCTGTCAGGGCAGCGGCGCCTATACAGGCCGACTCGGGGGTGGTCAATGGCGGCCGAGCGAGGCTCGCGAACCTGTCTCGCTTCACGCGACCCGAAGGGTTAGGACATCGGCGTGACTCATGATCTCCTCATCATCGGCGGCGGCATCAACGGCTGCGCGATCGCGCGCGAGGCATCGCTGCTCGGCCTCAACGTCCTGCTGGTCGAACGCGACGACCTGGCCGGCCATACATCCTCCGCCTCGACCAAGCTGATTCATGGGGGCCTGCGCTATCTCGAATATTACGAGTTCAAGCTGGTGGCCGAGGCGCTGCGCGAGCGCGAGCGGCTGATCCACGCCGCCCCGCACATTATCCGCCCGCTGCTGTTCGTGTTGCCCCAGGAGAATTCGGTGCGGCCCTGGTGGATGGTCCGGCTCGGTCTCTATCTCTACGACATGCTCGGCGGGAAGACGTCCCTGCCCCGCTCCCGTGGCCTGCGCGCCGGCGACACCGCCTATTCGGCGCCGCTCAAGGGCGGCCAGCGCGGCTTCGTCTATTCGGATGCGTTCGTCGACGATGCGCGGCTGACCGTGCTCAACGCGGTCGACGCGGCCGACAATGGCGCGGAGATCGCGGTCGGCGTCGGGCTCGACTCGGCACGGCGCGACGGCGATGTGTGGCGGGCGACCTTGTCCGATGGTCGCGAGATCGACGCGCGCGCGATCGTTAATGCGGCCGGGCCATGGGTCCACCGGATGCTCGACAGTCTCGGGGTCGAGGCGAAGAGCGATGTGCGCCTGGTCAAGGGCAGCCACATCGTCGTGCCCAAGCTCTACGAGGGCGATCACGCCTATATCCTGCAGCTTCCCGACCGCCGCATCGTCTTCGCCATCCCCTATCAGGGGGAGTTCACGGAGATCGGCACCACCGACATCCCGGTCGACCATCCCGAGGACGCGACGATCAGCGCTGACGAGATCGCCTATCTCTGCGAAGCGTCCAACAGCCACTTCGCGAAGCAGATCGCGCCCGCCGATGTGATGTCGAGCTGGTCGGGCGTGCGTCCGCTCTATGACGACGGCGCCAGCGAAGCCAAGGCCGTCACGCGCGACTATGTGCTCGAGCTCGATACCGAAGGCCCTGCCCTGCTCAGCGTATTCGGCGGGAAGATCACCACCGCGCGACACCTCGCAGAGGAAGCGGTGGGCAGACTGGCCAAGCCGCTCGGGCTGACCGCGCATCCGGTAACCCGGGCGCGCATATTCCCGGGCGGTGCCATTCCCGACTTCGCGTTGTTCCTCACCCATGTCCACGCGACATGGCCCTTTCTCGGCGGTGAGCGGTCGGAACGGATGGCGCATGCCTATGGCACGATGCTCGCCGAGATGCTGAGCGGTGTGACCGACGAGGCCGGGATGGGCGCCGACCTCGGCGGTGGGCTGACCGAAATCGAAGCGCGCTGGATGAAGCGCCGCGAATGGGCGCGCACGCCCGACGATGCGCTGATGCGCCGGAGCAAGATCGGCCTGCACCTGACCGACGCCGAGCGCGCCACCTTCGCCGAGCGCTGGAACGCGCTCAGCTGAGAAAGCTCGCCAGCGCGTTCGGGTGAATCGCCCAGCCGGCAAAGCCTGCGATACCCATCAGCAGCCCGAACCCGCCAAAGCCCCAAGCCGCGACCAGCAACCACCGCGTCTCGGCCAGCGCCGCGACGGCCGCCAGCGACACCGCGATCGAGATGAGTGCGTCCGACATATCGAACTGATCGTCATGCGTGTTCAGCGCGTCATATTGCGCATCGTCCACCTCGGCCTTCGCTTTCAGCCGCGGCGTCTCCGCGGCATATTTCGCCGTCTCCGCGTCCATCGAGACCAGTGCCGTGCGCGCCGCGACGGAAGGCCTCGCTCCGGCGATCACCGCGATCTCGGCCTTGGCCGTCTCGACGATATGCGCCTTGGTCTTGGTCGCCTGATATTCCGACCAGGTATCGATCGCATCACTCTTCGCGAGCTGCATCGCCTGGACCAGATTGTCGTCCTTGATGTTCGCCACCGCCATGAAAACCGAGAGGATGACCACCGTCATCGCCACCAGTCGATTCAACTTCCGGTCGCCGCCGCCCCCGGGAAGATCATCCTCCATGCACCATCCTTCGTCATGAGCATTCTCCCGGGATGCAGAGAGTGGTGAGCGCGGCGGCGAGGCGCAATGGGGCCGTGCAGGTTTTGACGGGAGGGACCGGGATACTCTAGCGGAGCCCGCATGGCCCCTCTTCGTGTGACCGCTCTCTATCGTTTCGCCCGTTTTCCGGACCCGGCCGCGCTGCGCGATCCGCTCGCGCATCTGTGCGAGGAGAATGGGATCAAGGGCACGATCCTGCTGGCGAAGGAAGGCATCAACGGCACGATCGCCGGCGTTCCCGATGCGATCGAGCGCGTGCTCGACCATATCCGCGCCCTGCCCGGCTGCGCGGACATCGAGGTGAAGGACAGCCATGCGGAGAAAATGCCGTTCCACCGCATGAAGGTCCGCCTCAAGCGCGAGATCGTGACGATGGGCGAGCCCGATATCGATCCGCTGGCGGAAGTCGGCCATTATGTCGCGCCGTCCGAGTGGAATGCACTGATCGATGCGCCCGGCACGATCCTGATCGACACGCGCAATGATTATGAAGTGGCGATCGGCAGCTTCTCCGGCGCGATCGACCCGAAGACCCACAGTTTCCGCGATTTCCCCGCCTGGTTCCGCGCGCACCGCGACGATTTCGCCGAAGCGCCGAAGATCGCGATGTTCTGCACCGGCGGCATCCGCTGCGAAAAGGCCACCGCCTTCCTCAAGGCCGAGGGGCTGGACGAGGTCTATCACCTCGAAGGCGGCATCCTGAAATATCTGGAAGAAGTGCCTGAGGAGCAAAGTCGCTGGGAAGGCGAATGCTTCGTCTTCGACCAGCGCGTGGCGGTGAAGCACGGGCTGGAAATCGGCACGCACGCGCTGTGCCACGCCTGCCGCATGCCGGTGAGCCCGGAGGATCAGGCGTCACCGCTGTATCTCGAAGGTATCAGCTGCCCGGCCTGCCACGATTCCCGCAACGAGGAACAGCGCGCCAGCTATGCCGAACGCCAGCGCCAGGAACGTCTCGCCGAGGCGCGTGGCGAAGTACATGTCGGGCGGCGCTTCCCGGGCGACGATTCGAAATAATTTTCGGGCCCTGTCGAATCCACCGCCGCTCGCCCGTCTCCGCTATACGATCGCGCGACGCGATCTCAGATGGAGGACCGACCGATGCAATATATGCTCCTGATCTATGAGGACGAGACCGCTTACGGCGACGAGCATGACAGCCCCGCCGTGATGGAGATCATCCAGCGCCACATGGCGTTCGGCGAAGAACTGGGCGCGCAGCGCAAGGGCGGCGCGGGCCTGATGCCGACCGGCATGGCGACCACCGTGGTCACCCGCTCGGGCAATCAGACCATCCATGACGGCCCCTTCGCCGAGACCAGGGAGCAGCTCGGCGGCTTCTACATCATCGATGCGCCCGATCTGGATGCAGCGATCGCCATCGCCAAGAAGCTCCCGGTCTATGCCGACGGATCGGTCGAGATCCGGCCGCTGCTCGGCGGTACCGATTGACCAAGGCGCTGGACCGGGCCGCGCGCGATCACGGCGCGCGGGTGCGTGCCGCACTCGCGGCCCGGTTCCGCGATCTCGATATCGCCGAGGAAGCCTTCGCCGAGGCGTGCGCCCGGGCAGTGACGGCCTGGGCGGGCGAAACGCCGCGCGATCCGGTCGCATGGCTCTACCGCGTCGCCGACCGCGCTGCGCTCGACATGGTGCGGCGGCGCGCGGTGCGATCGGGCGCCACGCTGCCCGATCCCGAACCGCCGCCCAGCCCGGAGGAGGAGCTCATGGCCGACACCAGGCTGATCCCAGACGAGCGGCTCAAGCTGATCTTCGTCTGCTGCCATCCCGCAATCCACCCCGAGGCGCGCGCGGCCCTGACGCTCAAGCTGGTCTGCGGCCTCTCTACGCCAGAGATCGCCCGCGCTTTCCTCCTGCCCGAACCGACACTGGCGCAGCGGCTGGTGCGCGCGAAGAACAAGATCGCCGGTGCTGGCGCGCCCTTCGAAGTGCCCGGCCCCGATGCCTGGCCCGATCGGCTCGATGCGGTGCTGAGCACGATCGAGATCGCTTATGCCAAGGCGCATGAGGATGGCGGCGGCAGCGGCCGGCACGCGGGTTATGCGCTGGAGATGCTGGGCATCACCGCCACGCTCGCCGCGCTGGTACCGTCCGAGCCCGAGGTGCTCGCATTGGCGGCGACGGTGCGGTTTGCCGAAGCACGGCGCCCGGCGCGCGTGGATGCCGGCGGGATGATGGTCCCGCTCGACCGGCAGGATCCGATGACATGGGACAAGGCGCTAATCGCCGAAGCTCGGCCTTATCTCGCCCGCGCGCTTTCCGCCGGGCCGCCGGGCAGGCGCACTCTGCACGCACTGATCCACGCGGAATGGTGCGCGCGGTCATCGCTGGACGCGCCGGCGCCGTGGCGGTCGGTGCTTGTCCTCTACGATGCGCTGATGGCGCTGCGCGACGATGCGATCACCCGGCTCAATCGCGCCGTGGCACTCGCCGAAATCGCCGGGCCGGAGACGGCACTGGAGGAAGTCGACGCACTGGATGCGCCGGGGCTGGCGGATTTCCTGCCCTATCATGCCGTTCGCGCCGACCTGCTCGTGAAGCTCGGCCTGACCGATGCGGCGATGGAGGCCTATGACGCAGCGTTGAAGCTGGGCCCGGAGCGCGCCGAGCGGCTATGGCTGGAAGGCAAGCGCGCCGGGCTGTGACGCCCTACCCCTTCATCTGCCGCGCGACCGCTTTCATCGTAGCCTTGCCATAAGGCGGCTTGAGGCCCGCAATCTTCGCCACGTCGAGCTTCACCTGCTTGTAGACGCTCTTGGCATGGCTGAACGTCCTGAAGCCGTCGAGACCGTGATAGGCACCCATGCCCGACGGTCCGACACCACCGAACGGCAGATCCTCCATGCTGATATGGAAGATGACGTCGTCCAGCGTCACACCGCCCGCAATCGTCCGGTCGAGCACCTGCCGGCGCTCCGCCTCGTCGCTGCCGAAATAATACAAGCCCAGCGGCCGATCGCGGCGATTCACCTGGGCGATCGCGTCGCCGATACCGTCATAGCGGCGCACCGGCAGGATCGGCCCGAAAATCTCCTCCTGCATCACCGCCATGTCGTCGGTCACGTCGGTCACGATGTGCAGCGGCATCTTCCGCGCGTTCGACGCGCCGAAATCCTCGTTCGCCGGATTGATCGCTTCGACCTTCGCGCCCTTCGCCCGTGCATCGTCGAGCAGCCCTTCGAGCCGCGCGAAATGCCGGTCGTTGATGACCGAGGTATAATCGGGATTGGCCAGCAGGGTCGGGTACATCGCCGAAGCCGCCGCCTTCAGCCCGCGCACCAATTCGGCCTCCTGCGCTGCCTCGACCAGCATGTAATCGGGCGCGAGGCAGATCTGCCCGGCGTTGAGCATCTTGCCCAGCGCCACCCGCTCGGTTGCCCTGGCGAGGTCGGCCGACTTGCCGATGATCACCGGCGACTTGCCGCCCAGCTCCAGCGTCACCGGCGTCAGATTATCCGCCGCCGCGTGGAGGATGTGCTTGCCCACCGCCGTCGCGCCGGTGAAGATCAGATGATCGAACGGCAGTTCGGCAAAGGCCTTGCCGACCTCGGGCCCGCCCGAGACGAAAGCCAACTCGTCCGCGGCGAAATAATCGCCCACGATCTCTTCGAACAACTCGGCGACGCGCGGGGTATATTCGCTGGTCTTCACCATCGCGCGGTTGCCCGCCGCAAGCACCCCGGCGAGCGGCGACATGACGAGATTGACCGGAAAATTCCACGGTGCGATCACGCCCACCACGCCCTTGGGCTGATATTCGATCCACGCTTTCGCGCCGAGCAGACCGAGCGGAAACAGCACCGGCCGCTTCTCCGGCCGCGCCCATTTCTCGACCGATTTGAGCGCGTGGTTGATCGGCGCGATCGAACTGGCGATGTCGGTCAGCATCGATTGTTCACGGCTGCGATGGCCGAAATCCTCGCTCAGCGCGTCGCAGAACTTCGCGGCATTGTCGCCGACCATCGCGGCGGCCCGCTTCAGCCGGTCCTTGCGGACCGCCATCGACACCGGCAACTCGGCCATGAACGCGGCGCGCTGCTTAGCCAGGACTTCCTGCATTGTCGCCATCATCTCTCTCCCCAGCCCGCCGTTCGGCGTGGCATCATGAAGCGCAGCCGACCAGACCCGCCACCGGTATTATGATACTGTCCTGACTCGCCCGGTCGATCCTGAGTGTCGCCTCCGGAATGGCGGCGCCGTCTTTCAGGTCTCCCCGCGTCTCGATCGACATGGTCAGCACCGCCGTCACGTCGCCCGCCTGGTAGTGAGTCGTCCCGGCAAAGCCGAAACCGCCCGCATCACGTTGCTCCGTGCGCGGCAGATCGGTCATCGTGCCACCGATCGACAGGCGAAGCCGCGCTGGATCGGCGCTCGCCATCGCGACCAGCGCGCGGGTGCCGCTAGCGGTCCACAGGAAGGCCGCGCAGCCGGTCGCCGGCAAGGCCTGGGTCGGGATCGCGCCGATCGGCAGCCCATCGATCGAGGCCGGCGGCGGGGTCTGTGCGGAAGCGGCGCCGGCGAACAGCAATGGCAGGATCGCGAAAAGCTTCATCCCGACGATCCTAACAGGAACAACCATGCTGGGTAAGCGGCGATCGCAAGCAGCGCGCCGAAGGGCATCCGGTCGTCGAGCTTCGCCGCCCGGCCGCGCACCATCCCGACCAGCACGAAGGCGAGCCCGGTGAGCGCGGCAAGGAGCAGTACCGCAGGCAATATCCGCCAGCCAAGCCACAGCCCGATCGCGCCGAGCAGTTTGGGATCGCCACCGCCCAGGCCTTCCCGCCCGCGCAGCCGTTGATAGGCAAAGCCGATCAGCCAGAGCGACGCGAAACCGGCCGCTCCGCCGATCAGCCGATCGTTCATGGGCGGCTCGACCCCGGCGACGCCGGTCGCCAGTCCGGCCAGCGCCAGTGTCAGAGTCAAAGGGTCGGGCAACCAGAAATCGGTGACGTCCAGCGCCGCGAGCGTCAGCAACAGCCAGCCGAACACCGCCCCGGCCAGCGCCGTCGTGCCCGGCACGGCCAGCCCGGCGATCACACCGATAGCGACCGCGGCAAGCTCGATCTGCCAGTGCAGCGGATCGATCGCGGCGCCGCAATGGCGGCACCGCCCGCGCGCCAGCACCGCGCTCGCCAAGGGAATCAGGTCACGCGGACCGAGCACCGCGTCGCACCCGTCGCAATGCGACCGCCCCCTCAATACTGACCGATCCTGCGGCCAGCGGATCACCAGCGTCGCCAGGAAACTCCCGATCACCGCGCCCAGCACCCCGAGCCCGACCGGCCACAGCCAGGGATCAGCCATTGGGCTTCTTGCGGATCAGATAACGATACACGCCGAACAGATTGATCCCGAACAGCACGACATTCTGCGTACCGAGCGCGAAGTCCCTGGTCAGCACCGACCCGCCGATCCACGCGACCGAGGAGGCCAGGAACAGCACGAATCCCCAGCCCGTCACCCTGCGCCCGAGATCGAGCGAGACCATACCGGCCGCGATCATCCCGCTGCCCGAGGCGAACCATTTGAGCGCGGTGGCGAGCGTGTTTTCCATCGGGAAGCGATACCCTCCACCGGGCCCCGCGTCATGCCCAAGTTCGTGCGCTGAATCTTTACGACGAATGCCGCCGCTTCGCCCTCGCCAAAACTTGCCGTTTACGCTAAGGTAAGGCCATGTCCGATCCTGAATTCGCCTCGCACAGCTACGCCATCGCCATCGATGCGGCCGACATCGATTTCATGGGGCATGTTAACAATGCGAGCTATCTGAAGTGGGTTCAGGAAGCGGTGATCAATCACTGGCAGCGTTTCGCGCCCGCCGATGCGGTCGCCGGCCACCTCTGGGTCGCGCTGAAGCACGAGATTACCTATCGGCGCCCGACCTTCCTCGAGGACGACGTCATCGCCACCGTGTTGCTTGAAAAGGTGCACGGCGCGCGCGCCTTTTACGAAACGATCATCAAGCGCGGCGAGGAAGTGCTGGCCGAGGTCAAGTCGAGCTGGTGCTGCGTGGATGCAGAGACGTTGCGTCCCGCACGCATCGCGCAGAATGTCATCGAGCGTTTTTTCAAGGTCGAGACCAGCGCCGCCTGAGCCTGTCTCACTGCGTCACCCCGGGCTTGTTCCAGGATCCGCGGAACGCGCACCAACAGACGAGGCTGGAGCGGCAAAATAGATGCCGGAACGAGTCCGGCCTGACGCCGGCAGGGTGACCCACCCTGCAAAACCGCAGTGCCGCGCTGCATTGCGCCGGTTTGTAATCGCCCCCGCACGCGCCTAGATCGCCGGCATCTTCTCCCAGCCGGAGCCCAAGCATGTCCGCCGATCCGATCGTCATCCTGTCCTATGCCCGCACCCCGATGGGCAGCTTCCAGGGTTCGCTCGCGGGCGCGACCGCAACCGAACTGGGTGCGACCGCCGTCGGCGGCGCAGTGGAACGGGCGGGGATTTCGGGCGAGGCGATCGACCGCATCTATATGGGCTGCGTGCTGCCCGCCGGCCTCGGCCAGGCGCCGGCGCGCCAGGCGGCGCTGAAGGCCGGCCTGCCGAACCATATCGAGGCGACCACGGTCAACAAGATGTGCGGATCGGGTATGCAGGCCGCGATCATGGCCGCCGAGGCGCTGGCCGCCGGCTCCGCCGACCTGATCGTCGCGGGCGGCATGGAGAGCATGACCAACGCCCCCTATCTCTCGCTGCGCCATCGCGGCGGCGCGCGCATCGGTCATGACCGGCTAATGGACCATATGTATCTCGACGGCCTCGAAGACGCCTATGAGCCCGGCAAGCTGATGGGAAATTTCGCCGAGGATACCGCCGCCGAATATCAGTTCACGCGCGGGCAGATGGACAATTTCGCCATCGCCTCGCTCGAACGCGCACAAAAGGCGCAGAATTCCGGCGCGTTCGACCGGGAGATCGTGCCGATCGAGATCGTCGCCCGCAAGGGCGCGACCCAGGTTAGCCGGGACGAGCAGCCGGCCAAGGGCGACGCCTCGAAGATCCCCACGCTCAAGCCCGCTTTCTCGAAGGACGGCATGATCACCGCGGCCAACGCCTCCTCCATCTCGGACGGCGCCGCCGCCCTGGTGCTGACACGCGCCTCGATCGCCCAGAAGCTCGGCCTCGATCCGATCGCCCGCATCGTCGCGCATGGCGCCCACGCCCATGCGCCGTCGCTGTTCACCACGGCACCCGTCTTTGCGATGCGCAAGACGCTCGAAAAGGCCGGCTGGTCGGCCGACGAGGTCGATCTGTTCGAGGTCAACGAGGCCTTTGCCGTCGTCGCGATGATCGCGATGCGCGATCTGGGCATCAGCCACGACCGCCTCAACATTCACGGCGGCGCCTGCGCGCTCGGCCATCCGATCGGCGCCTCGGGCGCGCGCGTGCTCGCCACCCTGCTCTCGGCGCTGCAGACCACCGGCGGCAGGCGCGGCATGGCATCGCTTTGCATCGGCGGCGGCGAGGCTACCGCGATGGCCGTGGAGTTGTTGAGCTAGAGCGACGAGCGTTAAATCTGATCCGTTCGTCCTGAGTAGGGATCGAGTAGCCGAAGGCGTATCGAGAGCCCGTATCGAAGGACAGGTTGTCGCTCTGAACCTGTCCTTCGATACGCCCTCTCGATACGCCGCTTCGCGGCTACTCGATGGCTACTCAGGACAAACGGCCTGTTGGTGGCTCTGATGTAATGCAAGCGGCTCTAGGCTACTTCCGCCCGGGAGCCTCGACGATCCGCCACCTCCGATTTGACATCATCTGCTGCCAGATTATGACAGCGGGCACCGCTTTTGGCCATGATCGGGTGAGCAGCCCTTGTCACGCGCGCAACGCCTTCTCGATCTGATTCAGGTGCTGCGCCGGCATCGGCGCGCCGTTACGGGCGCCGCGCTGGCTGACGAACTCAACATATCGTTGCGCACCCTGTACCGGGACATCGACACCCTGAAGGCGCAAGGCGCGCACATCGATGGTGAGGCGGGTGTCGGCTATGTACTTCGCCCGGGCTTCATGCTGCCGCCGCTGATGTTTTCAGAGGAAGAAATCGAGGCGCTGGTGCTCGGCTCGCGCTGGGTTTCGGAACGGGCGGACGGGCTTCTGGGCAAGGCGGCGCGAAACGTGCTCGCGAAGATCGGCGCGGTGCTTCCGGATGATCTCAAGGACAGTATCCAGGCCTCGGGTCTGTTGATCGGACCGGGCGAGCCCATCGCCGCCGGAGACGCCGAGCTTGCCACGATCCGCGAGGCGATCCGGTCAGAACGCAAGGTGCGGATCGCCTATGCGAACGAACAGGGGGTCGCGACCACCCGCGCCATATGGCCATTCGCGCTGGCCTTTTTCGATCGCGTGCGTGTCGTCGTCGCGTGGTGCGAATTGCGTGAAGGTTACCGCCATTTCAGGACTGACCGCATCGCCACGATCGACGTGACGCCCGGCCGATACCCGCGCCGTCGCGCCGCGTTGCTGAAGGAGTGGCGGACGCTCCGAAACATTCCCGAGCAATGACCCGCTGGATGACTGCTGACATAAACTGACAGCATGCGCTTGTAGACGACTCCCGTCGGCCGCGACCTCACGCCCCGCCGGCCAAGGAGATCTTCAATGCCCGATTTCAGCTTCCTGCTGCTGCACGTCCAGGACGATGCAGCCAGCGCTACATTCTACCATGAGCTGCTGGACTTGCCCGTCGTCGACCAGAGACCTGGCTTCGCCATGTTGGCGCTCAGGGAGGGCGTCATGCTTGGCCTGTGGGGCCGCGAGACGGTCGAACCGAAGAGCTCGGGCCAATCCGGTGCGAGCGAGATCGCCTTCGCGGTGGCCGATGCGGGCACCGTCGAGACGATGCATGCCGACTGGAAGCGACGCGGCCTGCGGATCCTTCAGGCCCCGACCCGGATGAACTTCGGCATGACCTTCGTTGCGCTCGATCCCGATGACCATCGGTTGCGCGTGTTCGCACCCGGCACCGCTTGAAGGGTCGCCCTGCATTCGCGGCCGAGCCGGTCGGCTCGGCCGCCTGCAGGCTCATTCCAGCAAGCCAGACGGCAGTGAGCCGGCTCTATCGTGAAACGATCATATAGGGCGCCCACAATGCCGGGTTGCTCGCGCCCGGCAGCGCCTTGTCCCGCATCAGCTTCAGCATCGCCGTGCGCAGCGCCTCCGGGCCCGAACGGCCGTTGCGTGCTTCCCGGATCGTCTCGACGGTCAGGCGCGCGGAGACATCGTCGCGGACCGGCCAGTGCGACGCCAGGATCTGGCGCCCGCCGGCAAACAGGAAAGCGCGCGCCAGCCCGCTATACCCGGCTGCCGACAATTGATCGCCGGCGGCCGTGTTGCATGCCGACAGCACGATCCATTCGGCATCGAGATCCAGTGTCGCGGCTTCGGACGCCGTCAAGAGGCCATCGCCCGCGGCCCCCGGCACCATAGGATCGGGCGCGAGGAGCAAGGCCGGCTCATTTAGCATGTCGAACTCCCCCGACACGAGGCCATGCGTGGCGAACACCAGGATGCGCGTGCTGATCTTCGTGGCGGCGCGCAGCTGGGTTTCTGTCGCATCGGCGCCTGTCAGCAGGGTCTTTCGGCCT
>Ga0247737_1000769_pt1 | contig 13327 bp, 14 predicted proteins | sample UWRJL028104C2_FD_180937 | JGI IMG/M metagenome (GOLD analysis project Ga0247737, IMG submission 180937) | Plant litter microbial communities from Arlington Agricultural Research Station in Wisconsin, United States - UWRJ-L028-104C-2 | ecosystem: Environmental > Terrestrial > Plant litter >...
GACGGGAGGCGGCGTACCGCTTCATGACCGCCGTGGCGGGGGATTTGCCGGGGTATGAGGAGGCGACGCGGAGGCTGTTCGCGGGGGACGCGGCGGGATTCGAGGCGGCGGTGACGGGGTGGCCGGAGGGGGTGCGGGAGCACGTCCGGATGCTGGCGGGGCGGACGTGGCGGAATGGATAAGCCCAGGTCAGCGAATGATCTGACCCTCAGCGCCGACACGGTCTGTCGACCGGGCGATGACACCCTCGGCGTGGGGCAGACTTGTCGGCCATTCCACGCCCTCAGGCGCGGTCGACTCGGGGCAGGCGGTCCGGGCTCCGAGTCGTTCGGTGTTGTCAGAGACGATGGACTCTGGCGAGCGTGGCATCCTCAGCGTCGTCGCCCATCGATTTCCATCTACCGAGCCGTCCGGACGCCAAAGCGTGTAGACGAAAAAGGGTTGCTGGACGCCGTCAACGACGGCGATGCCGCAGAGGCCTTTTGCACCGGGCAAGTCCGAAGGCATGGGCCGGTCATGCGACTCAACAACGGAGACGCCGGAACCCCTCTCTGCGACCAGCGCGAGCATCATCTCGTCCGAGGGGCGCGGTGGGCGCGGATCGGCCATAACCAGCGCCGCCAGTCCAACGATCAGCATGTTCAACTCCTGAGAGAATCGTGCGCGATTTTCACTCGCATGGATGCGGCACGCAATGGGCGGCATTCAGGATGCAGCTTTGCGCAAGCTGCGTTTGCTGAACCGCAGTTCAGTGCTGGATGAGCTGTGGGTTCCGCCGGGAAATCGGTTGGAGGCCCTGTCGGGAGACCGGAAAGGTCAGCATTCGATCCGGATCAATCAGCAGTGGCGGGTCTGTTTCCGCTGGAGTGACGGAGGCTGTGACGATGTTGAAATCTGCGAGTACCACTGACCAGCTTCACAACCCGACGCCGGGCGACATCCTGCTGGAGGAGTTCCTGAAGCCGCTGGGCATGAGCCAGACCGCGCTGGCCAACGCCTGCGGAGTGCCGCCGCGCCGGATCAATGAGATCGTGCTGGGCAAGCGGTCAGTGACGGCGGACACGGACCTGCGGCTGACGCGATATTGGGGGCTGAGGGCGGGGTACTTCCTGGGGCTCCAGATCGATCACGATCTGATGGAGCAGCGGCGGAAGATGGGGGCGGCGCTGGAGATGATCACGCCGAGGGCTGCTTAGGCAGAAGCTAACTTTGCGGCTTCGATGCCGCGAGTGATCTTAGCAGTTAGGACAAACAGGAAAGTCCCCAAGGCTTCAGCGAATTCGACGGATTGTACCGCCTCGTCGTAAGTCACATGAGGTCGTTCGCCATCCGAATGTCTCGGACGATTTGATCCTAGTCGAACTTCATGAGCCCAATCGGCCATCGACTGGGTTAGCTTGCCGTCTGACTTGGCTTTGTCGATGCGTGAATAGAGCGATCCGTCAGTGTACCCGAGCGCTTTCAGCATCGCGTCAACGGCGCTGCCTGCCATTACGGCCGCTGCGTCTGGAGCATGCAGGGTGTCAAATGCCTGCTGGAGATACCTTCGCGCGATATCGGGAATGTCTTCGTGAACCTTCTTTGCTTCGGGAAAGGTGAACCACAGTGTTCTCTCGTTTGACCCCGGATAGGTAGGCAGGGACTGAGCTGTCACAATCGAACCGCAGGTCGCGCATTGATAGGCGGCCCAATAAGAAGACAGCTCCCCTAGACGCGTGGGTGTTACATTTTCCGACATCCAAACTCGGACGAGCATTGGGTCAGCAACCGAGCAATGCGGGCAGCGACCCAAGCCGGTCAGCTGAGGTGTGCCTACAAAAGAGGTCACCCCACCTTCACCCGTGTCGCCGCCTCGGGAAGATCCTCCCCGAACGCCCGCTGGTAGAACTCCGCGATGGTCGGCCGTTCCAGCTCGTCGCACTTGTTCAGGAACGTCAGGCGGAAGCTCAGCCCGAGATCGCCGCCGAAGATCGTCGCGTTCTGGGCCCAGGTGATGACGGTGCGCGGGCTCATGACCGTCGAGATGTCGCCGTTCATGAAGGCGTTCCTCGTCATGTCGGCGACGCGGACCATGGCGGCGATGGCGCGCTTGCCGTCGGCGGTGTTCCACTCCGGGGCCTTGGCGGCGACGATCTCGGCTTCGACGTCGTGGTCGAGGTAGTTCAGGGTGGTGACGATCGACCAGCGGTCCATCTGGCCCTGATTGATCTGCTGGGTGCCGTGATACAGGCCCGAGGTGTCGCCCAGACCGATGGTGTTGGTCGTGGCGAACAGGCGGAAATACTTGTTCGGACGGATGACGCGGTTCTGGTCCAGCAGGGTCAGGCGGCCCTGGGCCTCCAGCACGCGCTGGATCACGAACATAACGTCGGGGCGGCCGGCGTCGTATTCGTCGAACACCAGGGCGATCGGGCGTTGCAGGGCCCAAGGCAGCATGCCCTCGCGGAACTCGGTGATCTGCTTGCCGTCCTTGAGGACGATCGCGTCCTTGCCGACCAAGTCGATGCGGCTGACGTGGCTGTCGAGGTTCACGCGGACGGTCGGCCAGTTCAGCTTGGCCGCGACCTGCTCGATGTGGGTCGACTTGCCGGTGCCGTGATAGCCCTGGACCATGACGCGACGGTCGAAGGCGAAGCCGGCGCAGATGGCCAGCGTCGTCTGGGGATCGAACTTGTAGGCCGGATCGACCTCTGGAACGTGGCTGTCGACCGTGTCGAAGATCGGCACGATCATGTCGGAATCGATGCCGAACACCTCGCGCACGGAAGCCTTGCGGTGGGGTTCGAACGTCAGCAGCGGGTCGGGGGTCGCGTCGAGTGGGGAGGCCATGCGCCTGCGATTATCGCACGGCCGTCGGGTGGTCGAGACCCAGACCGCGCTTAAGCGCCTGATCGATGAATCCGGGGATGGCCGCGGCGACCGGCGGGGCGATCCGCTTGACGGCTCGGACGGGCAGGGACTGGCCGGCGACGAAGCCGGTCAGGCGCCGCGAGGTCTTCACCCAGGCCTCGTCCACGGCGTGACGGACCCGGGCGTAGTCGGCGATCCGCGACAGGTCTCCGTTCAGGGCGTCGATGGCGCAGGTCGCGAAGACGAAGGCGTCCTCGATGCCCAGGTTCATGCCGCGCCCGCCGATGGGCGAGTGGATGTGGGCGGCGTCTCCGGCCAGGGCGGCGCGGCCGACGGCCATGCTCGGGACCATCCGGTGCGAGACCCTGAAGTCGGACTGCCACAGGACCGGACCAGCTTTCCAGCCGGCGGGCAGGCGCGGCAGCAGGTCCGCGCCGAAGCCGATGACGCGGAAGACGCCACCGGAGAAGGGCAGCGTGATCAGCGGCCCGGCGCGCTGGAACTCGATCCGGGCCTCATCCAGTGGCGCGCCCTCGATCGCGACGTCCATCAGATGCCAGGGCTCGTTCGAGGCGTCACCGGGGAAGCCGAGGCCGAGCGCGTGGCGCGTCTGCGAATGCGCCCCGTCGGCGCCGAGCAGCAGGGCGGCGGTGACGCTCTCTCCCGTCGACAGGGTCGCGGTGACGCTGTCGGCGGTCTGGGTCAGGCCGGTCAGACCCGCGCCGTATTCGGGGCGGACGCCGAGATCGGCCAGCGCCTCGGCCAGCAAGGCCTCGGTGCGCGCCTGGGGCAGAATGGTCATGGGGCGGCCGGGCGCGATCCGGTCCCAGTGCGGGCGGAAGGTGGCGGTGGTCCGGCCCTCGTGGGCGACGCGGATGACGCCGACGCTTTGGCCCTCCTGACGGATACGGGCGGTGACTCCGGTCGGCTCCAGCAGCTCCAGCGTGCGCGGATTGACGGCCAGCGCCTTGGAGGTGGTCGTCGGACCCGCAGCCTCATCGACGATGCGGACGGCGACGCCGCCGCGGGTCAGGAACAGGGCGGCCGCCAGACCCGTCGGGCCGGCGCCGACGATCAGGACCTGTGGATTCGACATGGGGATCTTCCGTTCTGGAGGTGGACAGCCGTTGTCGACCGGCGTAATAACTGACCAGTCAGTTATTAACAAGTCCCGGAAACGCTGTTTTGTCTGAACCCGCCGACGCGCCGAAATTCCGCCGCCGCAAGGCGGATCGGCCGGCCGAGATCCTGAAGGCGGGGCTGGAGGTGTTCGCGACGCGCGGTTTCGCGGCGACGCGGCTGGACGAGGTGGCCAAGCGGGCCGGTGTCTCGAAGGGCGCCCTCTACCTGTATTTCGACACCAAGGAGGCCCTGTTCCGGGCCGTAGTGGCCGAGGCGGTGCAGCCGAACCTGGAGCGGGTGAAGATGCTGGCGACGGCGGACCTGCCGTTCGAGACCCTGATCCGGATGGCGGTCGGGGGCATGGCGCTGAAGGTCTCAGGAGACCGCCGCATCGGCGGGGTCGTCAAGCTGGTGGTGGCCGAGAGCGGCAACCTGCCGGAGTTGGGCGCGATCTGGCACCAGACGGTGATCCTGCCCGCGCTGGGCGCGGTGACGGTCTTGATCGGTCGGGCGCAGGAGAGGGGGGAGGTGCGTGCGGGCGATCCGCGCCATTTCGCCTTCGGCCTGATCGCGCCCTTGCTGCTGGGCGCCCTGTGGCGCGAGACGTTCGAGCCCGTCGGGGCCGAGCCCGTGGACATCGAGGCGCTGGCCGCCCAGCACCTCGATACCGTTCTGAGGGGGATGAAGCCCTGAGGGATTATTCCGCCGACAGGTCCACGTCGACGTTGCCGCGCGTGGCGTTGGAATAGGGGCAGACCTGGTGCGCCTTGGCGATCAGGGCGTCGATGGTCGCCTTGTCCAGGCCGTGGTCGGTGACCTTCAGATCGACCGAGATGTTGAAGCCTTCGCCCTTGTCGTTCTTGCCGAAGCCGATGCCCGAGTGGACCTTGGTGTCAGGGCCGACGGGCGTACCGGCGTCCTTGGACACCAGGCGCAGGGCGCCGAGGTAGCAGGCGGCGTAACCGGTCGCGAACAGCTGTTCGGGGTTGGTGCCCGGTCCGTCGTCGCCGCCCATGGCCTTGGGCACCGATAGGTTGACGTCGATCTTGCCGTCATCGGTGGCCGAGCGCCCTCCGGCGCGACCGCCGCCGGATGCAGTGGCGTGGGCTTTGTAGAGGATATCCATGGAGCGCTCCTGAGTACGGGGAGCCTTAGATAGGCGTTCCCTCTTCCGGCGGGAGAGGGAAGCGTCAGCCCGCCAGTCCCGCCTTCTTCAGCGTCTTGTACGCCTTGATGACACGCTGGAGCTTGGCTTCGGCGCCGCGGTCGCCCTGGTTCAGGTCGGGGTGGAAGCGTTTCAGCAGCTCGTGATAGCGCGCCTTGATGCCCGCCTTGTCGGTGCGCAGGTCCAGGTCGAGGTCCGTCAGGGCCTGACGCTCGAGCTTGCCGATGCGCAGGGTGTCTTCCTCGTGCACCGCCTGTTCGCGGACGCGACGACCGAACAGGCCGAAGCTGTCCTGCCACGAGCCTGCGGCGCCCTCCGCCCGGGTCGTGCCCATCTTGGAGGCGAAGGCCGCGGCCTCGCGCGAGTTCTTGCCGGCCTTCATCTCCCAGGTGGGACGGCCGCCGGTCATGGCCTCGTTTTCCTTGGCCGCGCGGACCTGGGCCTCGTTCATGCCTGCGTAGAAGTTCCAGCCCTTGTTGTACTCGGCAGCGTGCGGCTGACAGAATTCATAGAAGTCGTTCAGCCGCTCGCGCGACTTGGGCGCCTTGGCCGTCGCGGCTTTCAGACAGTCGGGCCAGTCGCACGGCTTCTCGCCGGGCTTCAGATGCAGGACATCGGCCTCGGCTTCGGCTTCGCCGGCCTTGGGCGGTTTGATCCGCATGTCCTTGAAACGGGGCTTGTACTCGAATGACGCTGGCATTGACCCCAGTGTAGGGTCGAATTGGTCACCATCAAGGAAAGCGACATGCCGGAAGGCCCGATTGCCACGATTATGCGGGAAAAACTGCGATCCGCGTTCCAGCCGACACGTATGGAGCTCGAAGACGATAGCGCACGGCACGCCGGACACCATCACGAAGGCGGCATGGATGCGAAGCCGGGCGGCGAGAGCCACTTCAACCTGACGCTGGTGTCGCAGGCCTTTTCGGGGATGAGCCGGGTGCAGAGGCAGCGCGCGATCAACGCCGTGCTGGCTGAACAGCTGGCCGGGCCGGTCCACGCCCTGTCGATCAGGGCCCAAACTCCCGATGAAGCCAAGGGTTGAGGAAAGACCAGCGTTCACTTCGTCTTAGAAGGTTCGTCCTAGCGTCACGTTCGGGACTTTCAGGGGGCGGGAACGCATGGTTGGATCCGAGGACATCGGCAAAAGCCTCGAGTCGACTCGTTCGGCAGGCGGGAGCGCCAGCGAGGCTGCTCAGGCCCTGACGGCGATCCTGCAAACCCAGTATCTGCGTTACATCATCATCGGCAGCTGGGCGATCGGCCTTCTGGGCACGGTCGGCTGGGTCGAGGCCATCGTCTGGTTCGTCGGCACCGTCGGCGCCGGCGCCGTGCGCGGCAAGTTCGAAAAGAGCATGGCCGGCCGGGTCGACGCGGGCTGGGGCCTGCTGTTCCCCGCCGTCGCCACCGTGACCACGGCCGCCTGGGCCACCGCGCCGCTGATGGCCTGGTTCTCGGGCCATCCGTTCGGACAGCCGCTGGCCGTGGCCCTGCTGGTCAGCGGCTATGTGCTCGTCTTCGCCCAGCTTAGAAGCTCGCCGAAACAGGCGGTGGTGATCTCGTCGCCCTATTCGATCGTGGCGCTTGTCATCGCGGCCAGCCTGTGGGGCGGGCCGCTGTTCTGGCCGTTCCTGGCCATCATGCCCTTCACCTCGGCCGGCATGTTCGTGCTGGTGACCATGACCATGCTGCGCGAGGAGCGCATCAAGGCCTTCCAGGAGCATCAGGCCCACCTGATCGAGGAACTGGAGACGGCCCGCGACAAGGCGGACGCCGCCAACCAGGCCAAGTCGAACTTCCTGGGCGTCATCTCCCACGAGCTGCGCACGCCGATGAACGGCGTCCTGGGCGCGGCCCAGCTGCTCGGCGCCACGCGACTGGAAACGACCCAGCGGGAGTATCTGTCGATCATCCGCAACTCGGGCGACAACCTGCTGAGCCTGCTCAACGACATCCTCGACATGACCAAGATCGAGGCCGGCAAGATGACCTTCGAGGTCATCGACGTGTCGGTCGACGATCTGCACCGCCGCGTGACGGGTCCGTTCGTGGCCCAGGCCGAAGCCAAGGGCCTTGAGTTCCGCTCCACCTTCGTCGGCGAGACCCCTGCCGTGGTGAAGGGCGATCCGCTTCGTGTCTGTCAGGTGATCCAGAACCTTTTGTCCAACGCGGTGAAGTTCACCGAAAGCGGCCTGATCGACTATCGCGTCGAATCCACGCGCATCAACGACCGCCGCGTCGCCTTCGCCTTCTCGGTGACCGACAGCGGCGCCGGCATCGCCGAAGCCGATCTGGAGCGGCTGTTCCAGCCCTTCACCCAGGCCGACGCCTCCTCGACCCGCCGGTTCGGCGGCACGGGGCTGGGCCTGACCATCGCGCGGCGCATGGCCAACATCATGGGCGGAGACATCACCGTCACCTCCACCGTGGGCGAGGGCTCGACCTTCACCCTGATCGTCGAGGCGGATGTGGTCGAATGGTCGGCCGTGACCGAGGCCGAGGCCATCGACGCCGAGGTCGGCGACGGCGAATGCCTGAACGTGCTGGTGGTCGAGGATCACCCGGTCAACCGCATGATCCTGGAAGCCTGGCTGGGTTCGGCCGGTCACTGCACCGCCACCGCCGAGAACGGCCAGATCGCCGTCGACATGGCGAGCCAGCAGCGCTTCGACCTGATCATCATGGACGTCAACATGCCGGTCATGGACGGTCTGAGCGCCACGCGCCTGATCCGCACCCGGGGCCAGAACGCCGAGACGCCGATCGCCGTCCTGTCCGCCTCGGCGCGGAACGAGGACCACGCGGCGGGCCTGGAAGCCGGCGCCGACGCCTATCTGAACAAGCCGATCGACTTCGCCGCCCTGGCCCAGCTGATGCAGAAGGTGCACGGCGGCCGGACCGGCGTGCGTGCGGCGGCGGAAATGGGCGAAACGGCGGCGGCCGCCTGAACCTAAGGTGAGCGGGGTCGTTCAGACCCGGCTCAAACGCCGGATCCTAGTGTGGGGGCAAGTCGGAAGTCCCCGACCATTAGGAGAGTACGCCGTGAACAAGTTCGCCACCGCCGCCCTGGCCGCCGTGATCGCCACGGGTTCCATCGGCATCGCCTCGGCCGCCGACGCCCAGTCGCGCCACGACCGCAACGATCGCCATGAACAACGTCAGGACCGCCGCGACGATCGTCGTGACGACCGCCAGGAATGGCGTCAGGACAACCGCGACGACCGTCGCGAATACCGTCAGGACGTCCGCGCCTATGACCGCTACCAGCGCTCGGAACGCCGCTACAACGCCGGCCGCTACGCCCCGCCGCGCGGCTACCAGGTCCGCCAGTGGAGCTATGGCCAGCGGATGCCCAGCTACTATCAGCAGGGCTATGTCGTGAACGACTACAACCGCTACGGCCTGCGCGCCCCGCCCCGCGGATACCACTATGTCCGTTCGGGCAATGACGTGGTCCTCGCCGCCGTCGCCGGTGGTCTGATCACCGCCGTGATCGCGGGTCTGTTCAACTAAGAACGGCTCGGCGTCGAAAGCTTCGCCCCGGAGGGAGACCTCCGGGGCGTTGTCGCGTTTGAGCATCCCGTGCCTAGATGAGGTTGCATGCGCGCCTTCGCCGAACTGCTCGACCGCCTGGCGCTGACCGGGTCGCGGAACGCCAAGCTGGTGTTGCTGAGAGACTATCTGCGCGCGACGCCCGATCCGGACCGGGGTTGGGCGCTGGCGGCCCTGACCGGGGAGCTCGTGTTCGACGCCGCCAAGCCTGCGATGATCCGCAAGGCCGTGGAGGCGCGGGTCGATGCGGTCCTGTTCGGCTGGTCCTACGACTATGTCGGCGACTTGGCCGAGACGGTGGCCCTGATCTGGCCGACGGACCCCGCCTACCGCCCCAACCGTGAGCCGGAACTGGGCGAGGTCGTCGATGCGCTCGCCGCCGCCAAGCGTGGAGAGGTTCAGGGGCTTATCGAAGGCTGGCTGGACGCCCTCGCGCCCAAGGGCAGGTGGGCGCTACTGAAGCTTGTGACCGGCGGGATGCGGGTCGGGCTGTCGGCCCAACTGGCGCGGACCGCCGTGGCCATGATGCGGCCCGAGGCCGTCACCGAGCCGCCCGATCCGGACGGCGGGGAGGCGACACAGACGCTGGAACCCCTGACCGCCGCCGACATCGTCGAGGTCTGGCACGCGGTGAAGCCGCCCTATGCCGAACTGTTCGCCTGGGTCGAAGGTCGGGCCGAACGCCCCGACACCGAGGCGCCGGGGCGGTTCCGCCAGGTCATGCTGGCCGTCGCCATCGACGAGGCGGTGGATTTCGACAAGCTCGATCCCGCCAACTACGCCGCCGAATGGAAGTGGGACGGCATCCGCGTGCAGGCCGTGCGCGAGAACGGCGTGGCGCGGCTCTATTCCCGCCACGGCGACGAGGTCACCAACGCCTTCCCCGACCTGATGAACGCCCTGACCTTCGAGGGCGCGATCGACGGGGAACTGCTGGTGATGCGGGACGGGACGGTGGCTCCGTTCGGGGACCTGCAACAGCGGCTGAACCGCAAGACCGTGGATGCCAAGCTGATGGCCGCCTATCCGGCGTCGCTCTACGCCTATGACCTCCTGGGAGAGGCTGGCGAAGACCTGCGCGGCCTGCCGCTGAAGGAACGCCGGGCGCGTCTCGAAGCGGTGGTCTCCGGGCACACGGGTGAACGGCTGCATTTGTCGCCGGTGGTGCCGTTCGACAGCTGGGAAGGGCTCGGCGTCCTGCGCGCCGATCCGCCGGTGGGCGCGGCGGCCGAGGGGCTGATGCTCAAGCGCTGGGACAGTCCCTACATCGCCGGACGGCCCAAGGGCCCGTGGTTCAAGTGGAAGCGCGACCCTCACACGGTCGACTGCGTGATGATGTACGCCCAGCGCGGTCACGGGAAACGGTCGAGCTTCTATTCCGACTACACCTTCGGCGTCTGGACGCCCGAGGGAACGCTGACGCCCGTCGGCAAGGCCTATTTCGGCTTCACCGACGAAGAGCTGAAACAGCTCGACAAATTCGTGCGCGACCACACGGTGGAGCGGTTCGGCCCCGTGCGGTCGGTTCGGGCCGAGCGGGATTTCGGCCTGGTGCTGGAGATCGCCTTCGAAGGATTGCAGCGGTCGCCGCGGCACAAGTCGGGGGTAGCGATGCGGTTTCCCCGCGTCAGCCGGATCCGCTGGGACAAGCCGGCGCGGGAGGCGAACACGCTCGACGACGTGATGGACCTGCTCGATTCGCTTGAGAGCGGCGGGGGGCGGGTGGCGAAGGTCTAGGCCGCCCTGCGTCGCGTGCGCCACGCCTTGTCGATGTCGTCGGTGATCCCGCACAGCTGGAAGAAGGTGATCACCTCAACCGTCGTCGGGAGCTCCGGCCGCGTCATCAAAGCGTGGCCCGGCGGAAGCGGCGCCGTCGCCTCGATCATCAGCGGCAAGACCGTCCATCGCTCGGGGAAGGGCTGGACGTCCACGTTCGGGTCGGCGCGCAGATGCGGGCAGTGCTGGAGCGACAGGTCAGAGCAGCGGCGGTGCAGGGGCGCGATGGCGCCGGCGTCCACCAGGACGGTTTGGTCGGCGATCTTCGGCGACAGATCGTCCGCACGCCCGGAAGCGCGCAGGCGGCCGGCGGGGATCCGGCGGGCGACCTGGGTCACGCGGTCGTCGGCCTGGGTGGGCTCTCCGCACATCGGGCACAGCATCTTCAGCACGCTGAGACGCTGACGCAGCAGGTGGTTCTTCGAATACTCGGGCTTGCCGAAGCCCGCGTGCTGGGCCTGGACGAGGGCCAGGCGACCGCCGACGGAGGGGCAGGGGCGGACCCCCTCGATGGGTTCGGCGGTCCAGCTGGTGACCCAGGGAACGTCCGCTCCGACGACAAGTGATGATTGACGCAAGGCACTGCTCCCCCACAGGAAATTTCAGTCTGCGCCTGTCCGGAGCCGCCGTCGATAGCCGTGGAATGTGAAGCTCTCGGGTTCCAAATCGTGTTCAAGGCGTTAGACCCCGCTTATGTCGTCCTCTGAGCCCCTCAACACCCTGATCACCACCGGACAGCAGGCCGTCGCCGTCGATACGGTGATGCTGGCCAAGCTGACCCAGATCGCGGGCGACTTCGCGGTCAATCTGTCGGTCGCCCTCGTTATCCTTGTCGCCACGGTCTTCGCCGCGCGCTGGGCCGCGAGTGCGACACGCAAGGCTCTGAGCCGCGTGCGTGGCTTCCGCCATGATCCGACAGTCCTGAGTTTCGCCGTGCAGGTGGTCAGGGTCATCGTCTTCCTGATCGGTTTCATCGCCGTGCTTCAGCGGTTGGGCGTGCAGACGACCTCGATCATCGCGGTGCTGGGCGCGGCGTCCCTGGCCGTGGGTCTGGCGCTGCAGGGAACGCTGTCGAACGTAGCGGCGGGGGTCATGCTGCTGATCCTGCGGCCCTATCGCGTCGGCGACCTCGTCAATATCGGCGGCAACGTCGGCAAGGTGCAGCGGCTGGACCTGTTCTTCACCCAGCTGTCGGACGCCAACAATGTGAAGATCATGGCTCCGAACGGAAAGGTGTTCGGCGATATCATCCTCAACCTGTCCGGCCAGAAGAACCGGCGAATGGAGCTGAAGATCGGCGTCGGCTACGGCGACAATCTGAATACGGCCAAGGAGGCGCTGGTGGGCGCCGCGACGGGCGTTGAGCATGTCCTGCCCGACCCCGCGCCCTGGGCCGGGGTGACCAACCTGCTGGACAGTTCGGTCGAGATGACCCTGACCGCCTGGACGAAATCCGAGGACTACTGGCAGGCCAAGGCCGACGTCTTCCAGGCCGCCAAGGACGCGCTGGACGCCGCCGGGATCGAAATTCCGTTCCCGCACCAGGTCGCCGTGCCCTATGGCGACGAGGATGCGCCGATGCCCAAGGCGGCCGAGGGGCTGCATGGTTTGCGCAGCCGCACGAATCCGCGCAGCGCGGGGTTCGATACCCATGCCGACGAAGACCAGAACGAGGCCTGATCCGTGATGCGCTACGACTTTGGATCGGACAACACCGCCGGGATGGCTCCGGCCGCGCTTCAGGCCCTGATCGAGGCCAATGAAGGCTTCGCGCGAGCCTACGGTGCCGACGACATCACCGCACGCGCGGCCGACCAGATCCGCCGCAGGCTGGATGCCGACGCGGAGATTCGGTTCGTCTTCTCGGGCACGGCGGCCAACTCCATCGCCCTGTCGATGCTGGCCTATCCGCATGAAGCGGTGCTGGCCCACAACGCCGCCCACGTCTGCACCGACGAAACGGGCGCGCCCGGTTTCTTCGGTCAGGGCGTCGGCCTGATCGGCCTGCCGGGCCTGTCGGGCAAGATCGAGCAGAAGGCGCTGGAAGCCGCGCTGGACGAGCCCGAGGTCGGCCACCGCCAGCCCCCGGCCGCCCTGTCGCTGACCCAGTCCACCGAATACGGCACGGTCTATACAGAGGAAGAACTGCGCCACCTGATTGAGCCGGTGAAGGCGCGAGGATACGGCGTGCACCTCGACGGCGCGCGGCTGGCCAATGCGGCCGCGGCGGGCTTCGACCTGACCCAGATCGCGCGCCTGGGCGTCGATGTGCTGGTTTTCGGCGGGGCCAAGGCGGGCGGCCTGTGCACCGAGGCCATCGTCATGTTCGACAAGACGCTGGCGCGGCGCATCGACAACCGGCTGAAACAGGCCGGTCAGACAGCGTCCAAGAGCCGGTTCCTGGCCGCGCCCTTCCTCGGCATGCTGGAAACCAACGCCTGGGAGGACGGAGCGGCCCACGCCAACCTGATGGCCGCGCGGCTGGCCGAAGGGATCGCGACGCGCTCGCCCTATGTCCTGGCTCACCCGGTCGAGGCCAACGCCGTCTTCGTCCGCATGCCGACCAAGGCTCATGCGCGGCTGAACGAGATGGGCTGGGCCTGCTACCGCTTCGACGACGGCTCGGTGCGGTTCGTCTGTTCGTGGCGGACCGACCTGGCGGCGGTCGACGAAGTCATCGAGGCGATCGCCGGCCTTTCGTGACGGGCCAACGCAGTCCATATCCATCGCATGGCGCGTGGTGAACGATCGGGAAACAGGGGCGGCGGAGGCGGCATAGAGGCGAAGGCCCAGACTGTCGGCGCCTCGACCGAGCCGCCCGTCGATCCCAGGACCATCCCCGCGCTGATCGACCTCATCAAG
>Ga0247737_1000770_pt1 | contig 13321 bp, 13 predicted proteins | sample UWRJL028104C2_FD_180937 | JGI IMG/M metagenome (GOLD analysis project Ga0247737, IMG submission 180937) | Plant litter microbial communities from Arlington Agricultural Research Station in Wisconsin, United States - UWRJ-L028-104C-2 | ecosystem: Environmental > Terrestrial > Plant litter >...
GCTCGGCCCGGTCCCGCAGCGAGATCAACCGATCGACCGCCGCCTCGGCCTCGCAGCGTTGACCGGTCACCGGATCGACGTAGCGGGGGTAGGCGATCAGGGCGGCGGCGGCGACGGTCTCCAGATCGCGGGCGACACCGCGCCTTCCGGTCTGGACCTCGTCGGTCGTCAGGCCCCAGCCCGAATAGAAGGGCGCGCCGAAACAGCGGACGGGCAGACGACACAGCAGGGCCTCGAACCCCAGCGCCGAGGTCACGCACCAGACCTCGTCCACCTCGGCCAGCAGGTCCGCCGGGCGCACGTCGGCGTCGAGCAGGGTGACGCCCTTCAGATCCGCGTCGGCGATGCAGCCCTTCTTCTTGCCCGCCGCCACGGCCGGGTGACGTTTGACGATCAGCTGGGCGTCGGGATGCTCGGCCTTGGCTGTTCTCACCATGGCCGCGAAACTCTCCGGCCCGGCCAGACCGTTGCCGATCGAGGCGTCGCCCGCCGTCTGATCGACCAGCAGGATGCGCCTGCCCGGCGTCAGGATCGACCGGTCCAGCGGCCCGCCCATGTTGGTCTTCGACAGGCCCGAGGCCACGACGCGTTCGACCAAAGCGGCGGCGCGGGCGTGCATCGCCGCATCGCACCAGTCGGGCGCCGTTTCGATCAGCCGCTCCAGCCGCGAGGGCCGGGTCGCGTCGTAATAGACGCCGATGTCGTCGACGATCAGGCTCAACGATGCCGCGCCGGTCTCGCCCAGACCGATGGACCGCAGGAACCCGTCCTCCAGCGCCAGATAGGGCAGGTTCCTCGCCGCCGCGCGATTGCGTCCGACCTTGGACGTGTCCTTCAGCCCCCAGCCGACGACGGCGTCGATCTCCGCGAACGGGCTGGCTTTCAGGTCCAGCTCGGGCAGGAAGGTGCGCAGGAACGGAACCTCAAGGATCCCCGGAGAACACACCCACGCCCGCCGGGGCTGGTCGCCGCGCGCGTCAGTGCTGAGGGGGACAGGGTGTTGCAACCGTTACGCTTTCGCCGAGCTCGGCTATCGCCTTATCGGCTTCGTCCGGCCCGCGCCAGCAGGGCCTCGGCCCGCGCGAGGTGAAGCCGCTCGACCATGGCGCCGGCGACGCGGATCGCGCCCAATCCTTCCGCCTCCGGAGCGGCGAAGGCGTCGACCACGGCCTGGGCCTGAGCGATCTCGTCCGAGCTCGGAGAAAAGGCCGCGTGGGCCGCCTCGATCTGGTTCGGATGGATCAGGCTCTTGCCGTCGAAACCGTAGAGCCGCCCCTGCGCGCATTCGGCGGCGAAACCCTCCGGGTCGCTGAGTCCATTGAACACCCCGTCGATGGCCGCCAGCCCGTTGGCCCGCGCCGCCGCCACGGTCGCCGCCAGCCACGGCTTCAGCGGCTCGCGATCCTTCGATGCGCCCGTTCCCAGCGTCGAAGCCAGGTCGTTGACCCCCAGCATCAGGGCCCTCAACGGCCCTCCGGCCCCGGCGATATGTGAGAGATCGAGCAGGGCCCTGGGCGTCTCTATCATGGCGCAGAGGCGCACGGTTTCATCCATGCGCGCGTCATAGGCGTCGATGATGCCCGGCTCCTCGACCTTGGGCGCGACGATCCAGTCGAGGGGCAGACCGGCCAGCGCCTCCAGATCCGCCTCGCCCCATTCGGTGCCCAGCGCATTGACCCGCACCCCGATGGCGCCCCTGAAGCCGCCGGTTTTGACCGCGGCGACCGCCGCCGCCCGGGCCTCCGCCTTCATCTCCGGTGCGACCGCGTCCTCAAGGTCGAGTACGGCCAGGTCGCAGTCCAGACCGCGCGCCTTCTCGACGGCACGGGGGTTGGAGGCGGGCAGGAACAGGAGGCTGCGGGGCGTATCCACGCTCAGACCCGGCCGGTGACGGGGATCAGGGCACCGGTGATCGCGCGCGACGCCGGGGAGGCGAGGAACAGCATCACCTCGGCCAGATCGGACGGCTGGACCCATTTCGCCGGATCGGCGTCGGGCATGTCCGTCCGGTTCTGAGGCGTGTCGAGGATGGAGGGCAGGACGGCGTTGACGGTGACCGAGGTCGACTTCAGCTCCTCGGCCAGGGCCTCGGTCAGTCGATGCACCGCAGACTTGGACGCGCCGTAGGCCCCCATGCCGGCCGCCGCCTTCAGGGCGCCGTTGGCTCCGACGTTGACGATCCGCCCTTCAGTCGAGGCCTTCAGGTGGGGCAGGGCGGCGCGAGAGGCGTTCAGGGCGGTGGTCAGGTTGAGGGCGAACATCTTGTCCCAGGCGGGTTTGGCGTCGTCGGTCGTCTGCCAGACGAAGCCGCCCGCGATGTTCAACAGGGCGTCGATGCCGCCGAATTTCGCGACGACCTTGGCGATCGCCGCCTCGGTCGCGCTCGCGTCGGTCAGGTCGACCCCGCCTATCTCAAGGGCGCCCTCGGGAGGCGTCTCGCCGGTCGCATGGTCGATCAGGGCGACGTTCAGGCCCTGAGCCGAGGCCGCCTCGACGACCGCCTTGCCGAGAATGCCGTGGCCGCCGGTGACGACGAGGGTGCGTGGGGTCATGGGGTGTCTCCTTGGTGAAGCCATAACGCGCTCCCTCTCCCGACGGGAGAGGGAAGTCAGAGCGGCCACAGCCTCGCCGCCCCACGCACGCCGGACGCGTCGCCCCAGACCGCCGGCGCGATCCGCCCGGCCCAATGGTCGGAAAAGGCGTAGCGCTCCACCACCGCAGGCAACCGCTCGTACAGCTCCGTCACGTTCGACATCCCGCCGCCCAGCACGAAGACATCCGGATCGACGAGGTTGGCGGTCATCGCGATGGCCCGCCCCAGCCGATCGATATAGCGGTTCAGGCTCTCGACCGAGGCCGCTTCGCCGGCACGCGCCGCCGCGACGATGCCCGGTGCATCCAGGGCCTGACCCGTTCGCTGGAGATGATCCCGCTGCAAGCCCGATCCCGACACCCAGGTCTCCAGACACCCGTGCAGGCCGCACCAGCATTCCGGTCCGGGCGCTTCCTCGGCGGAAGGCCAGGGCAGGCTGACATGGCCGATTTCCGCCGCGACCCCGCCGACGCCCTCGACCAGCTTGCCGTCAACGACCAACCCGCCGCCGCAGCCCGTGCCGATGATGATGGCGAAGGCGACCTTGGCCCTGGCCGCCGCCCCGTCGGTCGCCTCGGACAAGGCTAGGCAGTTGGCGTCGTTGGCCAGCCGAACCGGCCGCCCGAGCCGAGCCTCCAGATCGTCGCCGAACCGCCGCCCGTTCAGATAGACGGAGTTGGAGTTCCGCATCAGCCCCGTGCGCGGCGACTGCGAGCCCGGCGTGCCCATACCGATGGTACCGGTGCGTCCGCTCTCGGCCTCTATGAAGCCGACCAGGTCCGCGACGGCGTCGATGGCGGCCTCATAGTCGCCCGGATTGGGCACGCGTTTGCGGACCAGGACGGCGCCGTCGGCGTCCAGCCCGACGGCCTCGATCTTTGTCCCGCCGAAGTCGATCCCGATGCGCATGCGGGAGGCTTAGCCGCCGAACACCTTGCCCAGCAACCGTTCCAGCGCCTCGGCGTCAACGGCGTCGAAGGCGGCCCTGCGCGTCGCGTCGATGTCGAACACGGCGATCAGTTCGCCCGAGCCGTCGATCACCGGCACCACGATCTCGCTCTCGGTCCGGCCGTCGCAGGCGATATGGCCGGGAAAGGCGTGGACGTCCTCGACGAGCTGGGTCGTCCTGGTTTCCGCCGCCGTGCCGCAGACCCCGCGCCCAAAGGCGATGCGCAGGCAGCCGAGCGTCCCCTGATACGGCCCGACCACCAGCTCTCGCTCCTTCGTCGGGTCGACCACGTAGAAGCCGGTCCAGAAATAGTCCTCGAAGGCGTCGGCCAGCATCGAGGTCACGGTCGCCATCCGTGCGGTCACGTTCGGCTCGCCGTCCAGCACCGCCAGGATCTCGGCCTCGACCTCGGCATATCGAGCGGCCTTGTCGGCGGGGCGGTCGTCGCGGGCGACGTAGGACATGGAGGCTCCAGCGCTTCGTTGGGCGAGCGCGGCATATAGGCCGCAGGGTCCGCGAGCGCGAGAGAGAGCTCGCGCGTCAGGCGTAAACCGCTGTTTTCTGTGGATTAAGCTTGGCCACGCCCGATTCTGGCCATCCTGCGGCAACGCTTTGTCGTAAATCAGCGTTAACCATGATCGGAAGTTCACTGGACCAAACCGATGGTTTGGGAAATGGTTAACGCCAAGCCGCAGTAGGGCCGATGGTTTTTGGGGGAACGGGGTGAGGGGAATGCGCGACCGCGACGCCAGAGATGACGAACGTTCGCGCGGCGCCCGCCTGCGAGGGCCGATCGCCGCCGTCGCGGTGATCGCCGCCCTGGCCCTGACCGCCGGCGCCGTGGCCAGCTGCAGCGACACCGGCCCGGCCTTCTGGCGGCGGGGCGACAACGCCGCCGCCAACGCCTGTCCTAGGCCGCAATCCGTCACCGGGTCCGAGTTCAATGCCCAGGAAGCGGGCCTGCGCCAGCTGCGCCGCGCGGCCTTCCGCGGCGACTTCTTCGCCCAGCTCGAGCTCGGCGCCCGCTACGCCGCTCTTCGCGCCACCGACAAGAATATCGAGGATCCGATCGAGAGCGCGGTCTGGACCGGCATGGCCCTGGCCAATGACGAGGGCTACGCGCCGATCAACCGGGTCGATCGGCGCGGGATCTTCGGCGGCTTCCGCAACGTCTCGCGCTACGACGACTGCCGGGCGTGGGAGCGTCACGTCGCCTACCAGCGCCTGGACTCGCAACTGTCGCGCATGACGATGGAGGAGCAGTCCGAGGTTCGGAACCGCATCATCTACATCCTGTCGACCCAGGACGCGGATGGCTTCCGCGCCCTGGCCCGCCTGCACGACGCCCTCTACGGCCCCTATGGCGAGCCTCAGGACAACGCCCAGGCGCGCGAGGCCTGGGGCCGCAATCCGGGCGGCCAGCCCGACCGTCGCCGCGCCGGCTACTACGCCGCCGTCAGCCTGTTCCCGCGCAACGATGTCGACGCCTACCTGTACAACTACCTGGCGGTTCAGACGGGTGACGTCGGGGCTTATGTCCTGCTGAAGGACTTCGAGCGGTCGTCGCCGGGCCGGTCGCGCTACGGCGCCTTCGTCGAAGCCAAGGCGCGCCAGTGGGTGCCGCCCTACGAATTCTATCCGAACGAGGCTCCGGCCTCGGGCGTGCCCTTCTCGGACGAGAGCCGTCCGCGGGGCGACGCCTATGAGTACGCCCTGGGCCGGATGACCGAACTGCCCTTCGTCCATGTCGGCCGGGCCCTGCGCTATCTCGGCGTGACCGAGGACGTGAAGACCGCCCCCAACGACCTGTCGGCCCGCCAGATCCAGACGCTGGAGGCCATGCTCGGCCACAATATGGAATCACGCCTTTCCTACCTGGAGATGGTCCGCGCCATCCAGCTGGCGGCCGTGAACGGCTCTTCCGAGGCCCAGTTGGTGCTGGCGGTCATGTATTCCGAGGGGATCGGCGTGCCGCCCGACTACGCCCGCGCCTTCCACTGGTACCAGCAGGCCGACAAACAGGGCTCGCCCGAGGCCAAGTTCGCCATCTCGACCTATTTCGCGCTCGGCGTCGCCGGGGTCGCGGATCAGGACAAGGCGGAGGCGGTCGCCGCCCGCATCGATTCGGCGCTGGCCGGCTTCGGCCCCTCCGCCTCTCGCCTGCAGGCCGTCCTGGCCCAGGTTTCCCGTTCGCAGCGCCGCTAAGGAGGGGCTGATCCGATGAAGATGTTCACCCTCGCCCTTTCCGCCCTGGCGGTCGTCGCCGGCCTGTCGGTCGCGGCCCCCGAGGTTCAGGCCCAGACCGCCGCACGCGTCGAGAGCCAGACCCGTCCGAACTTCGGCCTGCTGCTCGACCCGCCTGCGAGCCAGGGCCGCCGTCAGCATCGTCCGCGCCGCTGGAACTACGGAACCCACCGTCCCGACTGGAACCCCGGCTACCAGCCCCCCTACGGCGGCCCGACCCCCGGCGGCGAGGAGATCGTCCTCGTCGACTGCGGCGGCAATCCGGGCACCGGAGCGGTCGAGAACGCGGTCCAGCGCGTGCGCCCGGGCGGCACCCTGGTCATTCGCGCGCGCGGCGGCGCCTGCGTCGGCTGGCTGAACGTCGACAAGCCCATGACCATCATCGGCGAGGGCGGCTTCGATCCGCGCCGCTGGAGCGCCGATTCGGCCATCACCCTTCAGGCGCCGGACGGCCTGCCCTGCATCACCGTGGCCTCGGGCGTGCGGCTGGAGCTGCGTGATCTCGTGCTGGCCTCGCCGCGCGGCGGCGATGCGGCCTGTATCGTCAACTACGGAGGCCAGGTCGTCGCCAACCGTCTGGGCATCCGGCATGCGGGCGACGAGGCGGCCATCTACTCCGACGGCGGCACGGTCGACCTGCGCGACACCGTCATCGACGCCCAGACCATCGCCCCGGCCATCGTCGCCGACGGCGCGACCCTGAACCTGTGGGAGACGGTCATCTCCGGCTCCCAGTCGGGTCTCGAGATCATGCCGGGAACAGGCGATCCGTCCCGCATCGATTCGGTGACCCTCAGCGGCGCCGAGACCCCGAACAACTTCGGCCCGCGCTCCATCGGCATCGCCGTACGCTCGCGTCGCGACTACGGCCGGGTCGACGTCGTCAACACCAGGATCTGCGGCTTCTCCGAAGGCGTGGCGGTCGAGGGGGCCTCGGTCACCGTGTCCGGCTCCAAGATCTGCCGGTCCAACAAGGGCGCGGTCCTCTACAACGGGGAACTGACCCTGACCGACAGCCGCATCCGCGCCGGTTCGGTCGGCGTGGCGCTCCAGTCCGGTCGGGCGATCGTCACCAACAACACCTTCGTCGGCATGCGTGAGGTCTTCGATCGCGAGTACCGCGCCACCCTCGACGCCTCCGGCAACCGCGTCTGGTCCAACGACCTGTGTCGCCCGCGCTGGGAGCCGCGCTACCGCGACCGCTATGCGCCCCAGTGGTACCAGCGTCCGGACCAGGGCTACGACTGCCAGTTCACCGCCTATCCGCGCGACTGGTGGGACGAGATGGACGGCGCCTACGGCGATCCCTACGATTCGTATTCGTACATGCCGGACAACTACGGCCGCTTCCAGCAAGGCGACGGCTGGTACGATTCCAACGGCCGCTACGTCGACGGCGGCCGGGTCCGGGGTGAGGACCGCTGGCGTAGATAGCGGCAGGTTGTCGCAGGTGGGGCGAAACCGCGGCGGCGGCGCGTCCTGAACAGGCCCGGTTCGTATCTCCTTCGTCAGGCCCTCTCCGGCCGCTTGAAGGAAGATTCCCATGACGAAGACCTTCGCCGCCGTGAGCGCGGCCGCCCTCGCCCCCCTTCTGCTGGCCGGCATCGCCGCGCCTGCCGCCGCCCAGGACTGGTCCGGCGTCTACGTCGGCGGCTACGCGGGCTACCAGATGCCGTCTCAGGACGAGGATGAGCGCATCCTGTTCGACACCAATCTGGACGGGACCTACGGCGACACGGTTCGCACCACCGCCGCCGCCGACGCCTTCTCCCCGGGCTTCTGCGACGGCCGGCCGAACGGCAACAACGCCGGCGCCGGCTGTACCGACGATGAAGACGGCACGGGCGAGGTCGGCATCCGCGGCGGCTATGACTTCCAGGCCGGCGCCTGGGTCTTCGGCGTCGTCGGCGAGGCGGGCGTCACGGGCGTCGAGAACGCCGTCACCGGCTTTTCGACCACCCCGGCCAGCTACACCTTCGAAAGCGAAGTGACCTCCATCGCCGCGCTGCGAGGTCGCGTCGGCTACGCCATGGGATCCTACCTGCCCTATGTCACCGCCGGGTACGCGCGGGCCAATATCGAGCAGACCTATGCGACCTCCAACGCCGCCAACAGCTTCAGCCCGATCCGCGACACCACCGACGCCGACGGCTTCCAGGTCGGCGGCGGCGTCGAGAAATGGCTGACCAGCAGCATCACCGTGGGCGTCGAGTATCTGTACTCCGACCTCGACGTGAACGACGGGATGGTCGTGCGCACGGGTCCGGGCACGGCTCCGGCGACCAATCCGTTCCTGCTGGTCAATCCGGCCGGCACGAACCAGATCCGCTCCAGCGACTCGATCGAGCTGCATTCCTTCCGCGTGACGGCCGCCGTCCGCTTCTAGGGGTTCCGAACCGGGCGCTTCTTTCCCCCCGGGAGCGCCCCCACGGCCCGGTTCCTCTCCGAGGAGCCGGGCCGTTTTCACTTGCGGAGAGTGGTAGGCCCGGAGGGACTCGAACCCCCAACCAGACCGTTATGAGCGGTCGGCTCTAACCATTGAGCTACGGGCCCCCGATGCCGCGAGGTGGGGCGAGCACCCGGCCTAGCAGGGCGCGCGCCGCGCCGTAAAGGTGTCGGCGATTTCACGCCGATGAACGATTTCTGCTGATCCGGTCGGCCCCGACGTTCAGGCGCGGACCGTCAAGGTTCGGCCACGGCCTGCGCAGAGAACGGGGGCCGTCCCAGGTTTCGTTCTCGATGAGGATTTTCATGACCCGCACCTTCAAGGCCCTGATGCTCGGCGCCGCCCTGACCGCGTTCGCTGCGCCCGCCGCCTTCGCCCAATCCGCCCCCACATTCCCGATGCAGGTGCACGCCATGGCCGCCCAGCCCGCCCTCAACCTGTCCGCCTATGGCGAGGTCAAGGTCGCCCCCGACATGGCCACCATCACCTTCGGCGTCACGACCGAGGCCCCGACGGCGCAAGCCGCGATGGCCGACAACGCCCGCCGCATGCAGGAAGTCTTCGCCGCCCTCAGCCGCGCCGGCATCGCCGACCGCGACATCCAGACCTCGGGCCTGAACCTATCGGCGCAGTACGACTACGTCGAGAACCAGCCGCCCCGTCTGCGCGGCTACCAGGCCTCGAACCAGGTCACCGTCGGCATCATGGACCTGACCAAGGTCGGCGTGACGGCCGACGCCGTGGTCTCGGCCGGGGTCAACCAGATCAACGGCATCGCCTTCGGTCTCAAGGATCCGAAGGCCGCCGAGGACCAGGCCCGCGTCCTGGCCGTCCGCGCCCTGCAGGACAAGGCGCGCCTGTACGCCCAGGCCCTGGGCGTCGAACTGGGCGGCATCCGCTCGCTGAACGAAGGCGGCGGGTATCAGCCCCAGCCGCCGATGGTGTTCGCCGGCGCCCGCATGGCCATGGCCGACAGCGCCTCGACCCCGGTCTCGGCCGGCGAGCTGACCGTGCGGATCGACATCACTGGGACGTACGATCTGGGTCGGTGATCCCTCGATCTCCCTCTCCCCTTGCGGGAGAGGGAGATCGCGCACGGCGGCGCAGCCGTCGTTCTGGCGCGATCGGGTGAGGGGTGACGCCGGCGCCTACCGGTAAGGTCGCCATGACCCCTCGCCCTTTCGCGCAAGTCCGTTCGCTTCGCTTGCGGGCGCTCAAGCCCTCTCCCGCAAGGGGGGAGGGGCCCTGCATTATTCGCCACCATACCTGTTGCAGTTCTCTCCAGCCACCCTATGTTACCGTCTACGCAACAGCGCTGCGGGACGTCCCGCGGCCGGAGAGACTTCAATGATCGAGCGCAGACCGTTCGAGAGCCTTGGCGGCGCCAACCATGGCTGGCTGAACGCCAAACACCATTTCTCCTTCGCCAACTACTATGACCCGGCGCGCATGAGCTGGGGCAATCTCCGCGTCTGGAACGACGACGAGATCGCCGCCGGCTCGGGCTTTCCGCCCCATCCGCACTCGGACATGGAGATCATCACCTACGTCCGCGAAGGCGCGATCACCCACGAGGACAGCCTGGGCAACAAGGGCCGCACCGAGGCCGGTGACGTCCAGGTGATGAGCGCCGGCACCGGCATCCGCCACGCCGAGTACAACGCAGAGCCGGGCACGACGACCCTGTTCCAGATCTGGATCGAGCCGACCAAGCGCGGCGAGAAGCCCAGCTGGGGCGCCAAGCCCTTCCCCAAGGGCGATCGCTCGGGTCAGTTCGTCGTGCTCGCCTCGGGTTTCGACGGCGATGGCGACGCCCTGCCGATCCGCACCGACGCCCGTCTGGTGGCCGCGACCCTGAAGGCCGGCGAAAGCGCCACCTATCCGCTGGGCGCGAACCGTCGCGGCTACCTCGTCCCTGCAAAGGGCGAGGTCGAGGTCAACGGCGTTCGCCTGAACGCCCGCGACGGCGCGGCCATCACCGACGAAGCGACGATCACGGTCACGGCCGTCAACGACGCCGAGATCGTCCTGGTCGACGCCGCTTAACCAAGCTTGCACTTCGGCCCGTGCGGCGTAGCGTCGCCGTACGGGCCGCATGTCTTCAACGCGATCCTTCACAGACAGGGGTGAGACACATGAATTTCTTCAACGGCGCTTCCAGATACCAACCGCAGGCTCTGGCGATCCTCCGCATCGTCGCCGGCCTGACCTTCCTGGCGCACGGCGTCATCAAGCTGTTCGGCTTCCCTGAAGGCGCGATGCCCGGACAGCAGGAGATCGCCTCGCTGATGGGCCTGGCCGGCATCCTCGAGACCGTCGGCGGCCTGCTGATCATCCTGGGCCTGTTCACCCGGCCGGTCGCCTTCATCCTGTCGGGCATGATGGCCGTGGCCTATTTCATGGCCCACTTCCCGCAGAGCCCGTACCCGGCTGTCAACGGCGGCGACGCGGCCATCCTGTTCTGCTTCGTCTTCCTCTACCTGGTGACCTCGGGCCCCGGCGCCTGGAGCCTGGACAAGCGCTAGAAGCGCCGAGCCACGGGCTGAAATGAAGAAGGCCGGCGGATCCTGCGATCCGCCGGCCTTTTCCTTGTCCGGTCGGTGAGGTCAGAGAACCCCGATCATGCTCGCGACCAGCGGGTGACGGACGATGTCGCCTTCGGCCAGACGCACCACCGCGATCTCCGGCACGGCTTCCAGACGCTGGGCGATATCCGCCAGCCCCGACAGCGACGGCAACAGGTCGGTCTGGCCGGGATCGCCGGTCACCACCATGGTCGAATGCCAGCCCAACCGGGTCAGCAGCATCTTCAGCTGCACATAGGTGCAGTTCTGGGCCTCGTCGATGACGATGAAGGCGTTGTTCAGCGTGCGGCCGCGCATGTAGCCGACAGGGGCGATCTCGATCAGACCCTCGGCCATCAGCGCTCCGACCCGCTTCATCGTCAGGCGATCCGACAGGGCGTCGTAGAGGGGGCGCAGATAGGGGGCCAACTTGTCCTCCATGGCGCCGGGCAGGAAGCCGATCGATTCGCCGGCCTCCACGGCGGGGCGCGACAGGACGATGCGTCCGACCTTGCCGGCCTCCAGCGCCTCGACCGCCTTGGCCACGGCCAGATAGGTCTTGCCCGTGCCTGCCGGGCCAAGCGCCACGCACAGGTTATGGGTGTCGATGGCGTTCAGCAGTTCGGCCTGGCCCTCGGACTTGGGTTTCAGCGTCTTCAGATAGCCCTGCTCGCGATCGTCGTTGGACGGATGCGGCGACCACGCGCTCCGCGTGTGCGGGGTCGGCAGGCGGCGGACTTTCGCATCCTGGCCATAGTCGGGGCCGTCGAAGGCTCCTCCATCGCGGGATTGACGCTTCAGGGCGGCGCGCTTGGTCATGGCAGGCTCCGAGACATGAAAAAAGGCGATGCTGCGAAAGCATCGCCTCGAACGAGGGTGGGGAGGGAGAAGGAGGCGCAGACAACGCATCCGGGGTCGGAGATGTATCCCACATCCGGCGGGCTTGCCCGCCGCGGACCCGAACGCTGCACTACGTCCCCCGACATCTGACCGGACCGGGATTGATCCGGCTTCGGACTCGGGGCCGAAATGGCGACCTCGAATCGCATCAACAGATTGATGCTATCGTGGTTAGCGAAGGGTTAAAGCCCTCATTTGCTTGAGAATAAGGTGATGTTTCGATGACGATCTATTCGCTGGCGGACAAGAAACCGCAGCTTCCGCCTGAGGGCGAATACTGGATCGCGGACAATGCTGTCGTCGTAGGAGACGTGATTCTGAAGTCGGGCGCCAGCGTCTGGTTCGGCTGCACGGTGCGCGGCGACAACGACCCCATCACCATCGGCGAGAACACGAACATCCAGGACGGCAGCGTCCTGCATTCCGATCCCGGCGAGCCCCTGACAATCGGCGCCAACGTCACCGTGGGTCACATGGTCATGCTCCACAGCTGCGAGATCGGCGACAACACCCTGATCGGAATCGGGGCGGTGGTTCTGGGCCGGGCCAAGATCGGAAAGAACTGTCTGATCGGCGCCGGCGCTCTGATCACCGAGGGCAAGGTCATCCCTGACGGCTCCCTGGTCATGGGCCAGCCGGGCAAGGTGGTGCGGGAACTGGACGAGGGCCAGATCGCGGCATTGACCGCTTCGGCGCAGCATTATGTGCAGAACTGGAAGCGGTATGCCGAGAGTCTCCTCCCTGTCGCGTAGCGATGGGGAGGTGGCGCGGCGCTCCTTCAGCGCCGTGACGGAGGGGGCGACACGGTGTGTGAGGTGAGGGCGTCTGATCGGCGCGACCGTGTCGCCCCCTCCGTCAGCTCGTGAAGAGCTCGCTGCCACCTCCCCATTCGCCAAGCGGCGAACAGGGAGGAGACATTTTACGCGATCCGTCGCCCGTCCAGCGCGGCCAGGATAAGCGGTGCGCGGCTCGGCGTCCCGACGCCGATCGACAGTCGCGCTGTCAGCGGCCCGACGGCCTCCGAGCGACGCTCCTGTTCGGCGACGGGCTGATAAAGGCCGATCAGCCGGTCCGCCGTACCGTCCGGCTGGCGCATCGGGGCGATGACGATCTCCAGCACGCCTCTCAGGCGCGCGGCTTCGGCGACCATGACCACGGGGCGGGCCTCGCGAAAGGTCTGCACCACGGCGGCGGCCACGAGCGGCCGGCTCTCCGCCGCCCAAAGCTCCAGCCACGACACGCCGCGCATCTCGCGGGCGTGCAGGGTCTCGATCCAGGCTCCGGCCAGGCGGAAGGTCGCGCCCTCCAGGGCCCGATCAGCGGTGAACAGCTGCGGCACCAGCCGTCCCATCCGCATCGGCTCGAATGCGGCGCGCGCGGGAATCCGGCCGGCCTCGGGCAGGGCCGCCCAGTAGTCGATCAGATTTTGCGTGCCGGGATGGAACATCGCTCTCGCCTTCGAGAGGTGATCCGCAAGCCCCGGACCAGCCGCGAACCGCCCTCAACCAGCGAGCGGCCGCGCCGCGAGCGGTAGGGCAAAAGACCGCCTCAAGCAGCGAGCGGTCGCGCCGCAAGCGGTAGGGCAAAAGACCGCCTCAAGCAGCGAGCGGTCGCGCCGCAAGCGG
>Ga0247737_1000771_pt1 | contig 13320 bp, 25 predicted proteins | sample UWRJL028104C2_FD_180937 | JGI IMG/M metagenome (GOLD analysis project Ga0247737, IMG submission 180937) | Plant litter microbial communities from Arlington Agricultural Research Station in Wisconsin, United States - UWRJ-L028-104C-2 | ecosystem: Environmental > Terrestrial > Plant litter >...
GCGGTAGGGGACGCGGTTGGCGACGCGGTTGACGACGCGGTTGGCGACGCGGTTGGCGACGCGGTTGACGACGCGGTTCGCGGCGCGGTTCGCGGCGCGGTTGGCGGCGCGGTTGGCGGCGCGGTTGACGGCGCGGTTGGCGGCGCGGTTCGCGGCGCGGTTCGCGGCGCGGTTCGCGACGCGGTTGGCGGCGCGGTTCGCGACGCGGTTCGCGGCGCGGTTGGCGGCGCGGTTGACGGCGCGGTTCGCGACGCGGTTGACGACGCGGTTCGGGAGCGGGAGATGCTCGACTTCATCCGCAACAACTTCCACAAAGCACTGGGCGGACGCACCGGAGGCTACTGGTCTTACACAGGCCCCTGGTGGGAATCGTACGTCGGCTACTTCCGCGACATCGCAGAACTCGAACTACCCGGCGACCTGTGGGACCGCAGCCGCGCACTCGAAGACGCCGACTCTGCCGGGTGGTGGTGGCCCTTCCGCGAATTCGTGATGGTTTGCGACGTACCAACCACAATTCTGCTCGAGCGGGTTGGCCCACAGGGATGGAACTCCCACCGTCTCCACTGCGAGACAGGACCGGCCATCGCATGGTCGGACGGGTTTGGCCTCTACTACTGGCATGGGGTGAAAGTTCCGGCATGGGTGATCGAGCACCCGACCGTTGAGAAGGCGATGCAGGAAACGAACTCGGAGATCCGGCGTGCAGCTTTCGAATCGATCGGGTGGGACAAAGCCATCAGTGACCTCGGCCTGGTGCCCATCGGATCATGCCCCGACCCGGGGAACGACCCGCACGAACTGACCCTGTACTCACTCCCCGAGCACATCTACGACGAGCCGGTGAACCTGCTGCTGATGGTCAACGGGTCCCCCGACCGGGACGGTAACCAGCGCATGTACGGCGAAACGGTGCCTGCGTCGATCAAACATCCCCTTGCTGCTGCGGCCTGGCAGTACGGGGTGCCCACCGATGTGTACGCGCAACTCGCGCGACGCAGCTAACAAGAAAGAAGGAAAGCATGCTGACAGCAACAATCGGTTCCGCGCTTGCGAGCGTCGGAGTCACTGTTCCGGAACACCTCATCGCGGATGCGGAGATTCCGGTCATCACGGGTGTGCAGGGGCAGGGCGATCTGCTCGTGTTCCCGATCACGTCGACCCGGGAGAAGCTCTCCCCGGTTCCGAACGAGGGCGTCCAGGTCGTGTTCGGAGAGGCGACCGGCAATAGCCACTACCTGCAGCGCGGTTTCGACTCCCCCGACGTCACGTACGCACGGGTGGAGAACAACGGGCTGCTGCTCGCCGTCGTGTCGGTCCCGGAAGGTCAGACCGCGCAGCTCGTCCACACGGACGAGCACGGGGTGAACGGCATCGGACCGGGCCTGTACGCAATCCACGGAAAGCGGGAGCAGGCGGACGAAATCCGTCGCGTCACCGACTAACAAACCCTGGGGAGGGGTCGGCCCTGGCCCCTCCCCACCCGAACGAACTTGAGGTAGCCCGAATGCCGAACGACGACCTGCTGTCCACTCTCGCAGCGAAAAGACCCACCGAAGCGGAGCTCTCCCGCGACACCCGCACCACCGCGCTGCACGCAGCCCGCGAGCACGCCGACACCCTCCACACCGACCCGAACCGCACCTACACACTCCGCGACGTCAAAGACGCCGCGATCGAAGCAGCCCTCTGGGCCGTCGGGTACGAGTCATGACCGCGCTGGAAGAGATCGAAGCCGCGATCGAAAACCTCACGAAACTGCGAGATGCGGCTACCAAAGGACCGTGGCTGGTCGGGCCGGGCGAAAGCACTCCCGACTACATCGTCACAGATAGCGGCTCCTGGATTATCGGTGATGCCTTCGAACCCAACGACGTTCCGCTGATCGTCACCCTGCACCGCGCGCTGCCGGAGATCATTCAACTCCTCAGCTCGGTAGCTTTCCGACTTGTCGCGGGCAGCACCGGACCGCTGGAACTCGATCACACGTTGCTTCTTGCCCGATCTATCACCGGTGGCACCGAGTGACCGTGTTGCAGGGCATCGTCCACGACCTCGACGAGACCACCTACCACGCACATCCGGCGCTGTCGTCGACCCAGGCGCGGCAGCTCCTCGATTCACCGGCACGGTTCAACTACAGCCGCAGCCACCAGCAACCGCGTAAGGATGCGTTTGACCTTGGCACCGCCGTGCACACGAAAGTGCTCGGTGTTGGGGCGAATGTCATCACCTACCCGGAAGAACACCTCACCCCATCCGGGGCCGTGTCCACGAAGGCCGCAACGGTGGCGTGGGCTGAGGAACAACGCGCCAAAGGGTTAGTGCTCATCGGTGCGACGCAAGCCGCTCAGGTCGACGGGATGGCCGAAGCGGTACTGGCACACCCGACTGCGCGTGCGCTGCTCGAGCAGGATGGTGCGCTCTCCGAAGCGTCCGTGTTCGCGACTGACCCGGAATGGGATGTACCTATCCGTGCCCGGTTCGATCTGCTCGCCCCGATAGCGGTCGACCTGAAGACCACGGCGAAGGAAGCATCCGCGTCAGGGTTCTCGAAATCGGTCGCGAACTTCGGATACGACGTCCAGCAAGGCCACTACCTCGACGCCCACGAGCTCGCCACCGGGGTACGCCCAAACATGGTGTTCGTCGTCGTTGAGACCGCCGCGCCACACCTCGTTGGGGTGCACCAACTCGACCGGGACTTCGCCGAGATGGGGCAGGTCAAAGCCCGGTACGCCCGCCAGCGATTCGCCGAATGCACCGCCGCAGGGGTATGGCCCGGCTACCCGCCCCAGATCGGCCTGCTCCCACCACCCGTTTACGCCGTCTACGACTTTCAGGACAACTACTCATGAGCATCACCCTCCCGAACCCGAACCCCTCCTCACAGGGCACCGTTGTTGAGCAGACCCGCGCAGCCGCCGAAGTTGCCGCAGCTGTCGGTGTTGCCCGCAACTACCCCCGCACACCCGATATCGCTGTCGCCGCGATGCGTGAACTGTGCAGCCGCATCGCCGTCGCCGAACGCGCCTTCTACGAAGTGCCCAACCGTGGCGCCGGCCCATCCATCCACCTCGCCAGAGAACTCGCCCGCATCTGGGGCAACCTCGATTACGGGGTGCGAGAACTCGCCCGGAACGACACTGATGGCACCTCCGAAATGTCCGTCTGGGCGTGGGACCAAGAAACCAACGTCCGCTCCACCCGATCGTTCATCCAACCGCACCAGCGGATGAAAGCTGGCCGCCGACAAGACCTCACCGACCTCGGCGACGTGTACCTGAACAACCAGAACACCGGTGCCCGCGCGGTCCGCGAATGCATCTTCACCGTCCTCCCCGGATGGTTCGTTGCCGAAGCCGAAGCGATCTGCAAAACCACCCTTCGGAACGGTGAAGGGAAACCGATCGGAGAACGACGCGCGGCTGCGATCGACAAGTTCGCCACGATCAACGTCACCGAGGTGCAACTGATCGACCGTGTTGGGAAGCCCATCCAGAAGTGGGACGCCGGCGACCTCGCAGCGCTCACCCGCGCCTACTCATCCATCACCATCGACGGGATCTCCGCCAAAGAGTTCTTCCCCGAACAAGCGGTCACCATTGCCGCCATCGACCCCGCCTCACCCGAGTACATCGACCCCGAGTTGGTGCAGTCGTGAGCCCGCTGTACTCGTTCACCGAGGTCGCGATCAGTGCGCAGAAGAAAGGCGTGTGCCCGGTGTGTGGTCGCGTCGTTATCCGCCGCGAGCGGTTCTGGCAGACGGAGAACCCTTTCAACCGCAACGATGACGGGACTGTTCGTACCCGCGAAGAGATCTACGCTGCGGTCAAGGCTGATGCTGATGCGTGGGTTCCCGACTTCACTCACGTGAAATGCAGGGTCGCGTCATGAGCGAGGCGTTGCAGTACGCGGAGTTCCTCGCGCGGAAGGCTCAGCTGGCCGATGATGGCGGGTTCGCGCCGACGGTGATGCCCGATCACCTGTTCGATTATCAGCGCGCGCTCGTCGACTGGACGGTGAGGAAGGGCCGCGGTGCGATCTTCGCGGACTGCGGGCTCGGCAAGACGCCGATGGAACTCGCTTGGGCGCAGAACGTCCACGAACACACCGGCAAGCCCGTGCTGTTACTGACGCCGCTGGCGGTCGGTTTCCAGATCGTAAGCGAGGCGGAGAAGTTCGGTCATGAGGCCAGCCTGTCGCGTCAGGGAAAGGTGACCGCGCCGATCACGGTGACGAACTATGAGCAGCTCGACAAGTTCGACTTCGAGAAGTTCGGCGGCGTGGTCTGTGACGAGTCGTCGGCGATCAAGTCTTTCGAGGGGCAGACGCGGGCGATCGTCACGGAGTTCATGCGGCGCATCCCGTACCGGCTGCTCGGCACGGCGACCGCGGCGCCGAACGATTTCATGGAGCTTGGCACATCGAGCGAGGCGCTCGGAGCGCTCGGGTACATGGACATGCTCACCCGGTTCTTCGTCAACGACAACCGCACCGCCACGGCGCGCAGTAGCTTCGCCGCCACCGGTCGCTCCGCCGGATTCCGCCTGAAGGGGCACGCCGGCGAACCGTTCTGGCGTTGGGTATCGTCCTGGGCGCGCGCGATCCGCAAACCCTCCGATTACGGGTTCTCCGATGACGGATTCGTGCTGCCCGAGCTGCGCGAGATCGAAACTCTTGTGGAAGCGCGCACGTCGCGCGCCGACACCCTTTTCGACATGCCGGCCGTTGGTCTGCAGGAGGAGCGTGAAGAGAACCGCCGCACGCTAGCCGAGAGGACTGAGGCCGCTGCTGCCCTTCTCGAGCATGCCGATGCTGCGGTCGCTTGGTGCCAACTAAACGACGAATCGTCGCAGCTCGCCCACCTCATCGAGGGCGCTGTAGAGGTCACCGGCTCCGACTCGCCCGAAGCGAAGGAAGAGAAGCTCGCGGCATTCACGAACGGGCAGATTCGGGTGCTCGTCACCAAGCCGTCGATTGGCGCGTGGGGGCTGAACTGGCAGCACTGCAACCGGATGACGTACTTCCCAACCCACTCCTACGAGCAGTACTACCAGGCCGTCCGTCGGTCATGGCGGTTCGGTCAGCAGCGGCCCGTGACGGTCGATCTGGTCACCAGCGAAGGCGGTCGCAACATGCTCGCCAACCTGCAGCGTAAAGGCCGGCAAGCGGACGTGATGTTCTCCGAGCTCGTCGCCCACATGAACCAGGCCCGCTCCGTCGAGCCCTACAACTACGACAAGAAGATTGAGGTGCCCGCATGGCTGGCGTCCTAGCTCAACAGATCACCGACCGGTGGGCGATCTACAACGCCGACTGCATGGACGTGCTCGCCGCGATCCCCGACACCAGCATCCACGGCACGATCTACTCGCCACCGTTCACCGGCCTCTATCGGTACTCGTCGTCAGACCGTGACCTGTCGAACGCCCGAACCACAGCGGAGTTCGCGCAGCATTACGGACTGGTTATCGACGAGATCGCTCGCGTCACGATCCCGGGCCGCACGGTCGGTGTGCACGCGGCCCCGGTGCCGTCCGGTAACTCCGGGAAGGACTCGCTGGATGACTTCCCTGGTGATGTGATTCGCATGCACCAGGAACGCGGCTTCGACTGGATCGCCAGACACGTGATCTGGAAAGAACCGCTCGCGGTCCGCAACCGCACTATGGCGAAGAACCTCGCGCACAAGACCATCGTCGACGACGCTGCCTACGCCGGCGTCGCATCCGCCGATGAGCTCCTCGTCTTCCGCAAACGGGGTGGTTCGGAGTTCCCGATTCAACACCCCTCTGGCCTACACGAATACGCGGGTTCCACTCCCGTGCCGGCCGAACTTTCGCAGTACCGCGGGTGGGAGGGCAAGCAAACCTCCAATCGCTACTCGCATTGGATCTGGCGACGCTACGCATCCAGCATCTGGGATGACATCCGCATCGATCGCGTGCTGCCGTTCCGGGACGCGAAAGACGAGGATGACGAGAAGCACGTCCACCCGCTGCAGCTCGATGTGATCGCGCGCTACCTGCAACTGCGCACGTTGCCGGGCGAGCGTGTCCTCACGCCCTTCATGGGTGTCGGTTCCGAGGTGTTCGAGTCGGTCAAACAAGGTCGGTTCGGAATCGGCGTTGAGCTCAAGCCCTCCTACTACGTGCAGGCAGAGCGCAATTTGGCCGCTGTCGATCGCGAACAATCGGACCCTGACCAGATCGACTTCTCGGCTCTTGAGGACGACGGATTCGGCGGTGATGCCGCGTGAAAGAGCGCTGTTTACGGAACGGTCGAGAAGTCGATCCGATACTCGACGGCGCGTTCGACCTGCTTGAACTCGAAGTCACCCACGTCGACGCTGATATCCCAGGGCAGGAGGCGGTCCTTGACGTACACGGTCCTGCTTCCGACTTGCGCGTTGGTCGCCCAGTCATCGGAGTAGTCACGGCGGGGGCGCGAGACCTCAGCAGGGCGCGCATCGGTCTTCTCTCCCATGTATCGCGTCCGAGGATCGCCGAGTACTGCCGCAACGGTTCGGGCTACCGCATAGCTCGCCCCGGGGATTACGCGAATCGAATCCTTCGGCCAGTAGACGGTGTAATTGCCCGTGCTTTCGTCGCCCGCGAGATCGCGAAGCATCGCCTCGATCGAAATGCCCTGGTATCCAGCGGACAGCATTTCGAGGAACTCCTCAAAGTTCACGTACTTAATCATCCCCGCACTCTATCGGCGGTGATCTCGTGACCATCACCCCCAAAACAGCCAAGCCCACAGCTGCGCAGGAGCGGGAAGCCTACGAGCTCGTGACCCTCCGGGATCGGGACACGTGCCAACGGTGCCGTCGCAACTGCGGGTGGGGTGTGACCTCACGCGACCACCGCAAAGGGCGCGGCGTAGGCGGGCTGACGACGGTCGTCAACCTCCAGGTGCTCGGTGGGACCGGGACGACCGGCTGCCACGGCTGGAAGACCACGAACCCGGCCGAGGCGATGGCTGAGGGCTGGTCTGTGCCGTCGTGGGCTGACCCTGCGGAGTGGCCGGCGCGACGGTGGCTGTCGTCCGGGAACGGTGTCCTGCGGCTCGCGTGGGTGCTGTACACGGCCGACGGCCGCTGGGAAGAACTCAGCGACGCCGGTGCCGCACGACGGATGGCCGGTGGTGCCGCATGACGTTGCATATCGTCCCCGTGTCGTTCAAGACCGCCTGTGACTTCGTGGCCAGCCACCACCGGCATCACGCAGCACCGACGGGTCACAAGTTCTCGATCGGTGTCGCTCAGGACGAGGTCCTCGTCGGCGTAGCGGTTGTCGGGCGTCCTATCTCCCGAGTAATCGCGGCAGACGGCGTGACCCTCGAAGTGTTGCGGACTGCCACTGACGGCACCCGCAACGCGAACTCGATGTTGTACGGCGCCGCCTGGCGCGCTGCGAAGGCCATGGGCTACGAGCGACTCATCACGTACACGCAGGAGGGCGAGTCGGGCGAGTCCCTTCGTGCTGCTGGGTTCACTGTGCTCGCTCATCGTCCCGCTCGAGGGGGATGGAACATGCCCTCGCGACCGCGCGAGAGCAAAGGAACAGAGGGAATCCCTCGAACACTGTGGGAGGTCTCCTAATGGGCATCGACAGAACCAAACTCCTCGCATGGCTGGACGCCCGTGCGGAACCCGACCGGAAACCACTCGTCGGGGCGATTTACGCAGGCCTCGCGGAACGACTCCGCCGAGGCGAATTTGACGACGACAGAAACACCAACTGATGGCGAAAACACGAATGCTGAAACCCGAGACACCGAACGATCGGTGGAACCGCGTTGAGATCAGCCCGGTCGGCGAGCACGCGATCCTCTACAGGTTGCTCGCCTCCGATGGGGCTCTTCTCTACGTGGGTATCACCACGAACCCGATCGAGCGGTGGCGAGCTCACGCCCGACTCAAGCCGTGGTGGCGCGATGTAGTCGCCATTTACTCGATGGAGGTTCCGACCTGGCTGATCGCTCAGCGCCTCGAGCTCGAAGCGATCAAACAGGACGCTCCCCGGTACAACATCCACGCGGCGGTGAAGTGAAATGCCCAAGATTCGCACGGTAAAGCCGTCGTTTTTCATGTCGAGAGCGGTGAAAAAGCTCACTGATGAGCAGAAATTGGTGTGGTTGGGCCTCTGGCCGAACGCTGACGACGAAGGGCGGATGCTGGATGAACCGGAAATCATCGCTGGTCAGCTCTGGGCGCTGTCGAAATCGGCAGTGAAGATCGACAGAATCCTCGATGGACTCGACGACGCCGACCGCATCATCCGCTACGAAGTTGCTGGTGAGAGGTTCATTCAGGTCACCGGCTGGCACGAGCACCAGAAGATCACTCGCGTAGCCACGTCACTGATCCCGCAGTGCCCCGGCGATGTCATCGCAGCACGGCAACAACGTCGCAGCAGTGTCGCAGCAGTGTCGCGACATGGAGGGAAAGGAAAGGAAGGGAAAGGAAAGGAGGGGGAGGCACTTGACAGTGCCGAGCCCCCCCTATTTTGCCCCAACCATCCCACCGGATCAGACCGCAGCTGCGGTCCCTGCGCGGACGCTCGACGCCTCCACGATCAGTGGCAGCGACAGCAGAAGCCCGTCGAGAAACCGACCGTACCCGGGATCATCACCGACCCCGACTGCGACGTGCATCTCGGCTATCCGAAGCGGGACTGCCCGCGCTGTGCAGAAGAGGCGGTGGCGTCGTGATTGGCCAGTTGTCGTCGGATCGTGAGTTCGCGGATTGGATCGCGTCGGTGCGGATTCCGAAACGTCGGGTGAATGAGCGGCCGCGGGTGGGTGCGGAGGAGCGTGCACGGCGGGCGTATGACGCGGAGACGGCCCGAATGTTGGAGATCCTCCACCGACCCGCACCAACCCCGGATGTGGCCGCAGAACCGCTGCCACGGGTTGTGCGGCGCAGGACAGCTACGACGCGGATCAGTGATCAGCAGTTGGAGATCGCTATTCGTGTTTACGACTCGTTGACTCCTGCACAGCAGGCGTCATGGGGTCGAGCGCGTACACGGGAATCACGGCAGGAGAGGGCCGCATGACTGATCACGAACATGACTATTGGCGGACCCCGTCTGGTGCGTTGGAGTGCGCATGCGGGGACTCCCGGCGCGCAGCCGTTCGCGAGCCTGCGCGCAGCTGGTCTTTTCCGCTGCACTTCGTCCGCCCGCCGAGGGGCCTGTCGGCGAACGATCGTCCGCATTGGGCCACGAAGCACGAATCCACCCAGCAGGTGCGGCTGATGGTGATGAGCGCGGCGCAGAACATACCGCAGCTCGAGCGCTGCCGCGTCGACGTCGAGTGGGTGGTCATCACCCGTCACCGGCGCGACACCGACAACCTCGCCCCGTTTATGAAGGCGATCTACGACGGCATCGGTGCGGACAAGGGCATCAGCGCCCACATCGTTCCCGACGACGACCCCGAGCACATGGAAAAGCGCGGCGCGACGATCCGGTACGACAAGGCCGGCCCTGCGCTCTTCAAAGTCACGATCACCGAACTCACCCGATGAACACCAACCCGAATGGAGACACCATGCAAGTAACGAAGGGCGATTATGTCCTCACCAGGAAGGCCGGATCCGCCAGATTCCTCCGCGGCTATGGCTCGATGGGCTACAACCAGGACGAAGAGCTCTTGGTCACGTCCGTTGCCAATCAGCACTGGCTGAACGTGAAGAGGGCGACCGGTGGGGGCAACGTCTTCAGGATCTCCCGCGACCTCGTTTACCAGCCTGCGCGGAAGCTCGGAGAGGTCCCTGCGGGCAGCATCGCCGCCGATGATCCGCGTATTGCGTGGCTGTTCGAAGACGCGATGCGCCTCGCCGACCGCTTGGGCCTGTGCAGTGACTTCGACCGCATCGCCGACGCTCTCGGCGTGCCGGGCCGCACCCGCACCTTCAACATCAAGATCCCTGCCGGCGACGGCATCGAGATCGTCGCGAAGGTCGAGGCCCGTAGCAAGAAACTCGCACAGCAGCTCATCCTCGAGCGGCTGCAAGACGCGCAACCGCGCATGAAGGAGCTGACCGCGTGACCGCCCCTGTCCCGTCCCCGGAGGAGCAGATCATCATCGATGGTTTCGGTATCGATCATCCGACACCGAAAACGGAAGATGAGATCCGTGAGTGGAAGGTTGAGCTGACGAAGGAACTTGACGCGCACGGTGACATTCCGACCATGGCGACCGCGCTTCGTGCTGCTGTCGACACCCTCACATGGGTGCTTGGAGAGCATGCTGCGTGACACAGCAATGGCGCCGTCACCCTGATGGGTGCGGCGCCATTCGTGTGCGTGGGGGCTAATCGCTGGGGTGTTCAGCCTTCCATGCGTTGTAGATGTTCACCGCCTGAGCCCGGCTGAGGTGTGCGGCAGCCGCGATGGTCAACCAATCTCGCTTCTCGACGTCACGGGCATAAGCGATCGCTTCGCCACGCATACCGAGGGTGACCTCGACCGTGGTGGCGATCCATTCCAGCTTGCCCAGTGCGTTCATGGGCTCGATTGTATCGACGGGTGGCATCTTGTCTTCCTGTCATGTCTTGGTGTTGACAGCTTCAGACTATGCAGCATATGGTTGCAGTGTCTAGTCATTAGCGTTTATTCGTCTATCGATTAGCACCGGGCGGGGTCTCTGAGTATTTGGAGCCTCGAACACCAACTGGTGCCCGCCCGGCCCTCAATTTCTCCCGATGAAAGGGCCGCTGATGGCTGAGAGCACGAACGGAACGGGCGGGATGCCTGATCTGCGGGAACGGCTGGCCGTGGCTGAGCAGATGAACTCGATGGCTGCGTCGGCGGGCCTTGAGGTTGAGCTTGTGTCGATCAGTCGGTACGGGACGCCGGTCAAGTTGCAGGTTTCGAACGACGATCACAGTCCTTCCGGTGCGGAGCGGGCGGCGTCGGCTCTGCTCACGATGTGGCCGCGCTGGGATTTGCAGGAGATGCGTGGTCTTCTGTATCTCAGCGCCACAGTCGGTGACACTGCTGCCCAGTTTTATTTCGGTTCCGGGTCTGCCGACAATGTTCGTGCCCTCCGCGCTGTGGTGGTGTCGGCATGATCCGCCGCCGCTCCACTTTCGTCGCCCCGCGCCGTTCCTGGCTGCCATCGTTCCTCCGCCGGCGCGGGTACGCGGCCGATTTCAAGTGGCAAGGTTCGGTCCGGTGATCGCCGTGAACCGGGTGAAGGGGTGGATTGCTGCTGTGGTGATTTCCGCGTTCATCTGGACGGTCATCGTTGTGGCGATCACCCAGATTGCAGCGGCTCTCTCATGACCCGCAGACAGTTGGCTTTCGTCCTCGGGATGACTGGGGTGGCTGTGACCTTCGCGATTCTCGTTTTCATCGTCCCGGTGGCGTCACTGTGAGCCGCTCGGATCGCATCGCCCTGGCGTTGCCCATCATCTTTACCGCCGCCGTTCTGGTTGCGGTGATCATCAGTCACATCGCCGGTTGACGGCGAGGAAGGCAACCATGATCGTCTACGTCGCGGGCCCGATGAGCGGCCTCCCCGATTTCAACTATCCGGCGTTCACCTCGGCTGAGTTCCAGCTGCGGGAGCGCGGTTTCGATGTGCAGAACCCTGTCGCGTCGGAGGCGGAGAACCTGTCGGGTGCCCCGGAGTCGTGGGATTGGTACATGCGCCGCGCACTGCGGATGGTGACACTCTCGGACGGCATCTGCCTTCTCCCGGGCTGGCAAGCATCGAAGGGCGCGAACCTCGAGGTGACGGTAGCGGAAGCGCTCAGCCTCGACATTCGCCCGTTCGACGAGTGGCTGAAAGAGAAAGTCCCCGCAGACACCTGCACTGGGGTCGTTCGAGTGCGGGAACCCAGATTGTCGCTGCCACGATTCGGAACGGTTGCGTGAGCATCTCACCGAACAGGACCGGTTCTGGCGTGCACATACCCGTGAGGACAACACCCCTGATTGGGGTGACCTCACACCGGAGGAGCAACTACTGGTCGATGAAGACCGGTACCTGACCGAAAACGGTGGGATCGCATTCTACGACGAAACGGAGAACGACTGATGACAACCATGGAGCGCCTACTAACGGCCGATCGCCGAGAATGCGAAACAAGGATCTGCAAATGAGCACGCCAACACTGTTCGGGGACGAACCCCAGCAGGTCACCTCCGCGAATATCGAAGTAGCCGTAGCCCTGGGGAGAATTCGATCCGCCTACACGGAAGATATTGACAAGCTCACCGAAGTGCTCAAGGGCGGCGGATCGATTCCGCAAATGCGAGCAGCCGTCCAGGCATACGACACCTTGAGCGCTGTCGGCCGGGAGCTGGAAGCCGCCATGGACAAGGTATCGACCCTGAAGATTGGTAACTGATGGGCTGGCGATACTGCATCGCAAGAGAACGCGACAACGACGAAAACTTTTTTAGCTTGCGAGAGCTGCACACCGGAACCGACGGGACACTGTCTTGGACTGCCCCTGTCGTCGTATGTGGCTACAGCCTGAGCGAGATCCAGGACCAGTTGTCACTGATGTTCGCCGCGACCGCGAGCCCAATGTTAGATCTCACCGTTGAGCCGGCCGCACCGACCGACTCCAACGCTTTCAACGACGCGAAGGAGTCCTGATGTCTGATCTGCCCGCTCTCGTCCAGTACCCAAAGGTCGACCGCATCGAGGTGATCGACAGCACCGGACGCGCTTTCGTCGCCCACTACGAGGCTGGCGCTGAGGTGCACATCCAGCACGGCGGGAAGGTGTATTACGCCGACCCGTATGGTGACATCGCCTGCGACTTCACAGACCGGACAAAGCCGTGAACCGGGAGCAGTTGCGTGCCGAGTTCATCGCTGCGGCGGGTGCCCATGCATCACCCACGACCGCTGTGCGCACATTTACCACCACGGCCGGCATCAACCCCAGATCGCGTGCTCACGCGGTTCGCGAGATCCTCCGCAGCTTCGGCAGCATCCAACTCACTGGGGATCGGACAAGCGACCTGAGCACACTCGGGAACGCCGCAGCCGACTGGGTGATCGAATTCGCAGGAGAAGCAGCATGATGCGGATAGGCGATGCGCTCGCCGCGTTCATGGAACAGCTTGCCGAATCCTTACGCATCCACAACCATGCGGAGTTCGCATCCTGGTATGAGCAGGGATACGAACAGGGACGGCAAGACACGATCGACCAGTTGACAGGACGAAAGCATGAGTGACCCGAGACACGAGAACCGCCTACTAGACGCTGTGGACGACCTCACCAAGTCACGCATCGAGCACATGACCCAGACGGCCGACGATGGCAGCTATGTGAAAGCCCA
>Ga0247737_1000774_pt1 | contig 13286 bp, 18 predicted proteins | sample UWRJL028104C2_FD_180937 | JGI IMG/M metagenome (GOLD analysis project Ga0247737, IMG submission 180937) | Plant litter microbial communities from Arlington Agricultural Research Station in Wisconsin, United States - UWRJ-L028-104C-2 | ecosystem: Environmental > Terrestrial > Plant litter >...
GTCCGAGGGAGTATTGAGACCAGGTGGGGCTGTTGGTCCAGCCGACAATTGGTGGATGTCGCTCTCTGTTGGGTCAAAGTCCTCGACCCAATTACGCATCGCTAAGAACTTGGGCGTTTTAATGAACTAAAGAGTGCATAATGATTAATCGACGATCGGTATGAAGCAATGAAAAGACTAACCTTCGGAACCGAGTCCGTGGCCATCAGACGGAAGATGTGGATTTGGATGCGCTCATACAGCTTAATCATAGTTTGTAGCTGTGTAGCATTGAAAGCGTTCGCTTGCTCAGGTTCAACCCGTCCTTGGAACGCTTTGCCAGTAAGGTTGGTGACGACGTCCTCGAGGTACTTGACTAGTTCGTTTCTCAGACCATGATCGATGTTCAGTTCGCACTGACTTGAGGGCGCCAGGTAAGTGTTGTAGATGACAAACGCGGTATTGATGAGTGATTCGTGATGTCTCTCCATTGCCGCTTGACCCGGAGTGTTTCTTGTTCCTGCACGGCTGATGGGTGTCACGGCCATCGCAGTTGAAGTGATGTTGAACTTTTTCTTGAAGTCCTGGACATCAACCCAGAAGGATAGATTCTCTTCAGAGAAGTTGCCCCGAAGGAACTCGCGAAAGAGCGAACGTAATCCAGGCTCCTCGAGAATGTATCTCAGACGATCCGTATTGCTCTCCTTCGATGACTTCTTCTCAGGAGTCTCATAGTTGGCATTGAGCTTCTCCGCCAGCGAAATCCTGCGATGGATCTTGGCAGTAGCATCGTGGGCCTTCTTGGTATCTGCGCTGCTCTCGACTGAACCTTCGATGGACGAACGATCGTTGGCGAGATGGGTTGTAGATGCACTAGGTGAATCTGTAACGCCGAGAGGCCGTGAATTGTCCCAGTGGGCAAGACGACGACCTTCATCTGTGATTCTGTAGATGGCCTTTGCGGTGCAACGAAATTCACCTTGTTGCTACAAAGTCATCAGTACGGAGAGTGAATTGTAGTAGTTACGAGGACTTACGCTAACAGGCGAATTGCCGCCTGGGGCAGAACCACGAACGGTGAAGATAATGGCAGAGTCATTGTTCTTCCGCTTGTCGCTGACGAGAGTAATAAGGCCAAAACGTACGAACTGGGCTGCCATCTCGGCGGCCTCCTCTCGTCCAACAACTGAAGTGAAGTCGCAAAGCCATTCCAAAGCACTGACAGCGGCAAAACAGTGTTTGTGAATCTGAGCAGCTCGTCCAAGCGGTTGATTACGCTCTGTGATATCGTTAACGCTGATACCTTTGGAACGTTCGTTGTACTTTTGGAAGGCATCAAGAGGCTTATCGGCAGGTGGAGGGTAATTTGGAGCACGTCCCACAAACCGACGGAATAGAGCGGTGATTACAGATTGTGTAACAATGATTTCGTCGTCTGATGAGCGTCGTTCGAGATGGAGGAGTTTGATGCAGATGGGCTGGGAGCTGAAGACGGGTTGTAGATGGTCGGAATTTATGCCGTTCTTGGAGATGAACCTCTCGAGAACATGGAGGCCTTTGGGTGTGAGTTGGTACACGCCGCGATCCCTGAAAAGGTTGGAGTTTGGATCTGATGCGTTTTCGATGAGACGAGCATCCATGAAATGTTGGCTCATGGCCTTAGCCATGTCACGGGTCATTGAGAACGTTGTGGTCGTTGTTGTGGTCACGACTCGTGAAGGTTCTCTGGGATCCGGCCCACGATTTGACTGCGAAAATTTGAGGGAAGCCAAGTTTTGAGCCGCCTCGTCACTTGACATGGAAAATTAGACCAGGACACATCAACTCCATTCAAGTTGCAACATACGTAGTGAACGAGTGGGGGAAGGTCCGGAAGAACTGTTTGTGAGGACCAAGTTGAAGCGATACGATTAGAGTAGCAAATAGATCTAAGGTATCCTGGAAGTCGATATGAGTATGAGATGGCATTGTAGGCGCCGTCGCAACGCACCTTTAGGAACGGTCTCCCGCGTTTTGTTGTCTTCATCATGTGAGACGAGGTCGTCTGAGGTTCTGGCTCTGTTACGGCAGGCATTGCGGACGAGGGAGAACAGAAAGAGAAAGGGAAGTAAAGGGAAAAACCGAGTCTGCGTGGGGGAGGAGGGCAGGAGGCGGGCGGCAGCAGGGGAAAGAAGACGAAGAGATCCTGGGAATATCGGCTCCGTTGCTAATCAAAAGTTCCCACGGCCAACGCGCCTCATGGCGCTCTCCTTCCCCTGTTTGGGCCTGACCCTCCCATCATCGTCGTCCCTCAACTCATCATCCGCAGGCAATTTTTGGCCCTTCACCCAACTCGACAGAAATCTCCACAAAAATTCTTCGAAATTCCTCCCAAAGCCCCGTTCATTAATTGTGGTTGCTTGAAGCATTTAATAGATCCGGCAATTAAACCTTTTCAGCGGTGCCTGGCGCGCCGCTTTGTCTTTCTGCAAAGCTTAACCAAGTCCAGGTTGTGTCCAGGTGCAAGTTCGGTCTCTTTCAATACGGGCGTCAACAATGCTCTCGGACCTTGATACACTTCTACCGTCTACCTCACTCTACCTAGGTGCTCGGCTTCATACATATCCTCGTCCGCATATCCGCGAATGTCTGCCTCTCGAGTCTCGACTCGATGCAAAATTCCACCTGTTAGCCTGCAGACGCTGTCATCCAGGAAGCTGATAGCTCCGTGTCCGTTCTATCGCACCCCAGTTTCGGCCTTCGGTCTCTGCTCAGAGCTCGCCGACAGCGCTAACGCTCCTTCACTGTTGACGTCGAAAATATCTTGAAACACCTCTCTCACGAGGCTTGGCTTCTCTGCAATTCTCACCGCCAGTACACCCGACGGTTAATTATTATGCAGATGAAGATTTTGGCAGAATGGTTCAAACTTACTTCGGATCGTCTTTTTCTTAACGGAGATCATTGTCGCTATGTCTTCATCTGTCTTCATATTGCTGCCTTTCTGTCGCGCCGAACTTCCGACCCACCAAATCACCTGTCCTGCATACCCGGTGCTCAGCAGCAGCCCCGTTTCAGTACTCAACTCCGTACTACTGTCATACAGGTGCGCCCGCTAATTCGTCACTGTGTGCGCAGCGCAACACCGGCGGCTGATCTGTTTGTTGCGTCAGGTTCGGAACCATCCATTCAATTGCTGTGTGCAAATCTAATCTTGTGATTCAGTAGGGTGCAGTAGGGTGCGTTTATGGGTAACATGCACGGCTAATAAATGCCAAGAACATCGTCATTCTTCAACTCTTCATGGTGCTTTATAATCCCTCCATCTCCACTATCATATTCAAACGTCTTTTATCATGTTCCTTCTGCGGCATAGATGGCAAATGACATACAATCTTGGCGCTGTCCGGTTATCTCATCCATAATTTCAGACCCCACAGTTGAGTTGTCTATCCCACTCCATGCAAGTGCAAATATAGACCGCTCAAATCGTACGTTATTACAATCATGCGGTATCATGTAGATGATCGCTTTCACTACCCCAAAAGTCTACCGAACTAAGCATGACTAGACCAACGCCCCACTAACGACGATGGATCAATGGCAATCTTGTAAGTGGGTCACAAGCTATGTATACATCGCTCATTGGAGGTGCCCAACAGTGTCCTTTGATAACCGACCCGGAAGGTGGTCCCGGGAGAGCAAAAAGATCTCCTTTCGGATTTCAGGTCTAGCTGCCTATGCAATGCGGTCTTTGTCTCGTTCAAGATCAGAGAGTGCCTTGTTTCCCAAATGCACTGTCCATTGTCCGGCACAATTGCCGAAAAAAGGCATGCCTTAATGTGGCGCACTTGAACCGGGGATAATAATGTCAAGACCAGAAAGGATGAGGGATGGCGCCGGAACTTGGTTTCAACCTTTTCTGCTAAGTCCGATATCGATCGTCCCTTAACGACTTACTCAGTAGAGCCACTTCCCATCAATTTGAATCGGACCGGCCAGGTAATTACCAGTGATTTAGGCGCTTCATCTATTGTGGCTTTTAATGAGATGCTTTAGGCGTTTAGCAAGGCCCTCAGTAACATGCGGTATCCAGAAAATGCACTGTATTCCATGAGGGAGTTGAGCAAAGAAGGACATCATAGAGTAAATTTTTTGCGGTATAATCCATAATAAACAACGAGGTTCGATTCGATGCTGAATTAGATGATCGGCATCAAGATCATGCTGTCCATGTCCTGCATTTATCGACCAAACCGAGGAGACTTCTTCAGAAAAGCGAAGCGGAAGCTGAGGTTTCCTACGCGGTCGTCTTGCCTGAATCCATTTGATGTGAGTTGTCCTGGGCTGCCCGACACCAGACTGCTGGTCCTCTTGGCTGCAAGATCGGTTATTGGTGTCTGAGACTCCAAGATATTGTGCTTGGGCTATTCCGAAAAAATACCTTTGCCTCATGACTGAACGTACTGAACCTCCCCCTGAATTTGAAAGGGCTTCTAATAGGGGAATTAACGCCAAAAAGAAATGTTTCCGTTGCCGCACTGAATTAATTGACCGTGGGAACTATTAAACAAACTTGGCGGGGTCCGACGACCGTCGCGTTTCCTCCGCTTCGAGTGCAAATGCCATGAGTTCGACAAACATCAATGTAACGTTTCTCTACTTCACATCCTGACAAGACTATTTGACAACTTTCAAATTTCAGGATCCTGAAGCTGTATTAGCTCTGCTCGAGCAGCTCAAATCATCCGCTGCGTGGCAGGAGCTCGAGACCTCCAATTCACCAAACACTGCTCCTAACCTGCCTCCGATTGCCACGGTTTCATCAACCAACACTGATGAGCAACCGCGGCAGGTCGACAGCGAACGGGCTGACATATCGAGCAGCCCGAGCACCGGCGCATCTGTTGCGTCGCTACTATCTCAGTTGCAACCATTTACTGGCAACACAAGTGCTACTCACACTACTAAGGCTCCTAGACCCTTTGAAGACGATGCAATAAATTCGTCGCTAACGCCTTTCTTTGAACCTATACCTGGTCCTTCGAACATTTTGTCGTCCAAGGAAGACATTAGAGGTCTTACGTTCCGTGAATCTTTACCATTGCTGTCAGAGCTCGCCGATGACCCGTCCTTCGTTACTTCGATCAAAAAGGTGCATAAGTCAGTTCTCAACGTTATATCAAGATCTATACTCACTTCGTTATCTTTAAGTAGATGAAGGAAGATCAAAATACTCTGGAACGCAGTCTCTGGGCCGAACGTGAAGGTATCTATACTAAATATCACGATAAATTTAAAGTAGCACAAACTAAGTGAGTTCGGCTTCTTCAATTTGGCCGGTATTCTGACCGCGCACGTTATTCATAGAGCACAATTGATTGGCACGACTGTTTCTCGGCATGAAGTTGACGTCCGTCACTTTCTCTGAACACTGCCAGTATCTGCAAAATAATATCGCTTAACGGCCTTTCTGATATTAGATGATGACGGGTGCTTTCAAGAAAGAGATATTCAAATTTGACCACGAGCGCGTCATTCCAGCATGGGATGGTCTCGTGTCAAGACAGCAACTGGAATTGGCCCAGGCAAATACTCCAACAATGTTTGTCAGCAGTGATAGCAAAGATCGTGAGGTGCGTTTGTTTCTCCCCTATCTTTGAAGGTCATTCATATCCGTTGCAGCGACAGCATCAAGTCATTAACGTGCTGGAAACCGTCGTCGGGACAAAGCCGGCGTGATCTTCGCGATGGGTATCAAGTCGAAGGGATTGGCATTGGAAATCTTCAGCTGTGTACAGTCATCAACCGTCACGAGAAACACCGAAATATGATCGAGAAATTGTGCCACTTATATACGGTCGAATGAGACAAAATTTGACATGATATAAGCTGGCATTAGAATACATACAATAAAAAAACAATGAGAGCAATACAAAAAGTAATGCTCGAGAAATTTGAGAAACAATTTTGGTGGTGGGAAAAGTGGTACACCAGCAATTGAAACACCGGCCAGCCCAGTGCGCTAGGTGCAGTGCGTGATAAGCGCGCATTGTTGTCTCTGCAGTCGCTGGTCATTTTAAACCCCTCTCTAGTGGAACTGACCTTAGTACCAGCCTCAAGATGTCTTTGAAATTCAGTGCACACTTTTTTTGGGGGGGCGCAGACCTCATTTCGATTTTAGAACCCAAATTGAATTGAAATGGGCACTGGGCCTTGTCAGAACCTTCTCTGTTGCCTTCTCCTAGGACACAGGCCGGTGAAAAAATTAAAGATGAGAAATATTGGACAAGAATAAGATTTCAAGAAAAGATCCGACTCTCCATAGCCATTTCATGAGTCAATCTTGAAGAGCTGCAGACAAGCAAAAGTGTAGAACGTTTCATGTATGGTTTTCAGGTTATAATTCATGAACTACACCATATAAAAACTTCAGTTTATTCTATAAGCAACTAACTGCTATTCCAGGCTTTATTTTAATTCAAACTGCCCTCGGTGCATTGCAGGATCCTCTAAACAGTTTCATAAATTTCAAAATGATGGCATTTCTGGCTAATGAGACACGATTTATGGAAAACCTATGGGCCCTATTATATTTTAAATATTATTAATATGTTTCTAACGAGTATATCTAGCCACCATAAGTTGTTTCATAGTGATTGCTGCACGTACGGTCAAGGAATATCGAAATTAAGTTCTACTGTGTCACCGTGTGGGTGTGTGTCACGTGACGGTGGATGACTGTAATATGGAGTTATTCGGTGTCATGGTGCCATGCTTTCAAAGCACTGCGACTTTGAATGGCTATATAATCAGGGCTTCTCTTCAGCTTCAGTGCCCAGAGCCATCATTACTTAGACTTTTTAGAAGTACCACCCCAAATACTATTTCCTCCGCTTCGACAATCAGACGAATAAAATCGGCATGAAGATTGCCTGGGGTATCTTTGAGTAAAGGCTCTGAGTCTCTCAACTATAGAACCGTAGCACGCACAATATCATACGTGCAAGAAGTTCTTCCAAATTTGTGGGGCATAGGAGATGGCATAGAGGAAATAATCTTGAATTAGGCATCGGTTGTTGGATAGATGCCGGAGCTGCCGAAAGCGAAATGTTTTCTCCGTCTCATCTGCAGTGCTTAGCTTCACTCCCTCCCTTTCGTCCATCATACTCATGCGGCTTGGTCCTCGTTAGCCACGACGGCGACCCTCCTTCACAATAATGCCCACCGTCGATCTCCATAGCAGGGCTGACTATGCATCCATATACTATGCCACCAATACACCCCATTATAATGTCAGCGGCTTCGATCCGGAGAAACCAACCCTTGTCATGCTACACCCAGCTTTCCTAGATTCGACATGGATGGATCTCCAGGTCAACGACTCAAGGCTACAGGCTCACTACAACATCATCGTCTTTGATATGCGCTCTTCCGGGAAGTCTACTTGTCGACCAAGTGGTCGTCATGATAGTTGGGTGGATGCCGCCGACTTGGCCTTCTGCTTTCAGGTGAGTAGATCTGAAATGGGTTATTCTACATTTGAATTGATTGTCTCTCTCTTTCTAACAGAAGCTGCAGCTACCCCCAAGTCATATCCTTGCCCTGGAGGGTTCATCCATATCGTGTGCTCTCAGATTTGCGGTATTGTGTGGACTGAATCGCTCCTTGAGTTATACAGTTAGACTGAAAGCTAGCCCAGATTCTCCGAGATGTGCTTAAGCCTGACTCTAGTCAACGTTCCCTCTCCCATTGAGTGAGTGGACATGCGATATTCTGATTAAATTACTCAAATTTCATAGGTTGAAATGGATATACAAAAATATTGACGAACTAGTCCACACGTCGTGCTTTTCGGAAGATTTGGAGACCTTCGAGCAAGCTGCCTTTGAGGTCATAGAGTTTCTCTTTGGGCCCGTACGTCCTTCCATTGTATCTTTAAAGTTTCTACCGACGCACGTCATGGCTGTAGCGCACCGATCCAGATCTAATAGACGAGGTCAGGCATCATGACTCATCCTTCTTTTTCCCTTATGCGTCTGACTGTTTTGTTGGGCAGCTCCTCCTGTTTTGGGGAAGGGTTCACCCACCGTCTGAGCGAGCAAGGACGGCAGAGACAACTAGCGTCTTCATTAATGTTGGTGCAATATTTAAGTATTCTGTATACAACCGAGCTGACCCATTATCTTGTATCAGCGGACACCGTTAAACCCCGAAGCATATTCACTGATTACCCAACCTGTTCTAATCATCCAGGTCAGTAGGTCTATCGTTCTCAACGTCATGGCTGACGACAAGCCAGGGTGAAAAAAATGAGCTCTGTCCAATGAAATACGCCGAGAAACTCGCATCACAACTGTCAAACGTGAAGGATGGTGTGGTTCTATTCTCTGTCAAGGGTGAGTCTTTTCGACTTCTTACGCTACCTGTTATTATAAGTCATCGCAAGGCGGAACGTCAATGCTCTCTGTCGTACCTGGGAACGCTTCAATCGTCAATAAAGTGTTCGCTAATTTTCTAGCACGGCAACCTCATCATCGGTCGGACGTCTACACACCTCGTGATATGTCGATCCAGGACAGGATGACTGCCGCTCTCAGAAAGCTGGCAGAGCTTACCGGCAATAGAGATACTTTGACTCAAGACCCACTGTGTTCCCTGTCTTTCTCGTCACTGTCACCAGAAGCGACTAGGAGTCAGATTGAGCTTCTCAGACATTACGAGAAAGATGCGCATCTTGCATTCTCACCGTCCTATCACGATGACCGACCCATGAGGAGGTAATTATATTTGACGTCTCGTTGAAACCACCACCATCTAACAATATTCCACTTCAAGCAGACACTCGCAGAAGGACCGTGACGCATTTTCCTACGTTGAGCAAGGGAGAACTTCGCTTTCAAGTGAGTGGTTATGTCAGGCAGTCATATTGACAGCCTCATGGTGATTGATTTATTCGGCAGGTAATACCACGATAGTAGTCCCCCCAGAACGTGCCAAACAAGAACCGGAACGTGCACCAAAGTCCTCAGTACGGTCCGACACCTCTATGGATAGTCCCCTTTTGAGATCAGTATTCTCCTCCGAAAAGCACGTCAAGGTTGTCGGAACGACACCATCCACACCTCTGTACCGTTTAATGTCACCAGGGTAACCCGGCCGACGACCCAAATGTCCTATCTATTGCCAGCACTCTTGCTGCCGGGTTTCTTGCTTTGCCTTTCGATCCCTTCTCACGTGTATGGCTAGACACTGCTTTCCGTTATGGACCAATCGCCGCGTATCATTATTATCTTGTAGCCATTACCTATATCCTACTTACATGTATGCGGTCGCAGTAATACCTCAGGAATGCCAACAGTCGTTCACAAAGTCTGAACGGCATCTACAACAACTCTAAGTATATTTCTGCTATGTATTTTTCTATCACGTAGAACGGGGATGGGCGAACTACATGGAAACTCTGCGTGGTTTTCGAATGTCCGAGGATAGTCCCATTCTGTGTTGAGGCAGCAGTACTGTTCACTAGATGCTACCTTCAGCCATCTTCGCTTTGTAGTACCTTACCATCTCTTCCAATCCCATACGGACAGTCCACTTGGGCTGCCACTGGAGGCTCTCTTTGGCTCTGGTGGTGTCGGGACGACGCATCTGGGGGTCGTCAGTAGGGATGGGTTTGTGAACGATGTTGACACGGCGGGTGCGCTTGACACCATCCTCGTCTTGAACCTTCTCAACAATATCGCGAACCAGTTCGGCAAATTCTCCAATGGTGAACTCATCTCCGTTACCAATGTTAACTGGACGTGACTCATCAGAGTTCATGAGCGCGATGAGACCGTCGATGAGGTCATGGACGTATTGGAAGGAGCGAGTCTGTTTTCCGTCACCGTAGACAGTCATATCTTCACCCTTGAGCGCCTGGACGATAAAGTTAGAGACGACGCGTCCATCATAGGGGTTCACTGAAAGAACATGGCATGAGAGTGGAATAGACCATATACCACCGATATACGTACTGCGGGGCCCGTAGGTATTGAATATACGCGCAACACGAACGTCGACACCATCTTGGCGTTGGAACCCATAAGTCAGGGTTTCTGCGACACGTTTTCCTTCATCATAGCAAGCGCGAGGTCCAATAGGGTTGACGTGACCCCAGCTAGAGACACGTAAATATTAACCAGGCGAGATCGGGGACTGAGTACTTACTACTCCTCAGTCTGAGGATGAACCTCAGGATCACCGTAGACCTCTTAATAAGAGATTAAACTGGGTTTGACATAAAACCAGGCGAATTATCATACCTGAAGTGCTACTGATTAAGAAACGTGCTTTTGTTCGCTTCGCGAGGCCAAGCATGTTGAGGGTACCCATGAATGATGTTTTGATGGTCTTAACGGGGTTGTATTGGTAATGAGGAGGAGAAGCAGGGCATGCAAGATGGTAGATTTCTGATAAGAGATGTCAGATTATGAGCTATATTTACGAAAGGCCTGCAGGACTTACGGTCGCATTCAATCATGAAGGGTTCAACGACATCGTGTCGGACCATCTCGAAATTGGGGTGGCCAATCCAGTGACTGACAGTAGTCTTCGAACCGGTGAAAAAGTTGTCAAGAACAGTGACTTCATGACCGAGAAGCATGAGACGGTCAACAAGATGGGATCCAACGAATCCAGCACCGCCGGTGACGAGAACGCGCTTGCGCTGAGAAGGCGCCAGAAGCTTGACAGGCGGGAAGCGAGAAAGTGTGGTGTACGAGATCGATTTGGTATCTGGGTGGTAAATCGATTTTGACTGGTATGCAGCGTGGCGTTGGGTGAATTGCGCATGTTGGCTCTCTTGCGCCTCATCCTTTAGGACGGCAATGCTATCGGCATCACCAGCAGTCAGCGCGTAGTGTGGGCGCAGATACAAGGAACGAAGGACATCGATAGCGACCTCGCTATCGAATCCGAAGCGGTTGAAGCCTACGGTGGTAATTTCGTTACCGCTCTTGTCGAGAGTGCGAATCTGAACAAGGCGAAAAATCGTCAGCCAGAGTTAAGGACGGTGACACGTCGAAACATGCAGCGCGTATTGATGAGGTCGGGCGCGTCGAGGACAACAGTGATGGTGTCTGCGACTACTACAAGGGCCCGAGACGCGATGAAAAGTAGATCCAAGCTCACCGGAGTAACAGCAGCCATGGGTATGGAGATGGGGGTTGGAAAAGAGGGGCGTCCGAATTGTTGACCCCCCTCGCGCCTTTATACAACAGGCTTGACTGATTCAGATAAAAACATGTCCCATTTTGGGTAAATGGCATTTGCCGATCAATCGAAAATTCTTTGTATGCAAGCACCTCCTTCTCAATCAATTTGCTATGCCTAGGGCTCAGAAATCCAATGGAAAGTCAAGACACGACCCCCTCCTCGTTCAGCTCGACGAGGACGAGGAGCAGGCGAAATACGGGCGTATATCTCAGCCAGGAAAACGGAAGAAATCGCGTCTAGACTCTAATCCAGATGATGAAGGATCGGCCGAGGTGCGGTCGTATCAAGCTATCGAGCATTTCACCTTCATATCGGTTTCAGGTTATTTTAGATCCTAAGACATCACGGCGGATCTTTGAATTGGCCAAAGATCAGCAAGATGAGTTGGACATGCCTGAGGATGAGGAGGTTCCAGAGGAAAATGACGATGAACGTATGGAAGTCATGTCTCGGCCAAGGACGCAAACAAGATTCGAAGACGACGATGATGAGGATGGTCGAATCGACAACACTGGGGAAGATATTGAGGAGGAATATGTGAGCACCACCCAAATCCGCCTGTCTTTGTCGTCATCTGATTGTTAAGGACAGGAAATAGATGCAGAGGATATGCAAACTTTGGATGCCTTGCTGCCTACAAATGCCGGGGAACGCCAAACACTAGCTGACCTTATTTTTGCCAAGTTGGACAGTGGAGAAGTCACATCTGCCGCAACTATACAGAAAGTTTATCAAGGTATACTTCATTTTGCTAACGTCAATGTTGCCACAGTTTCAGTTTACTCTCACCAGACCGTGATGCTCCCGATCCCGCCGCTGGCCTGAACCCCGCTGTCGTCGAAGCGTACACCAAGTTCGTATATTCTTTCCTTTTATTGACGGGTTACTGAGATCTCTTGACAGAGTCGGTTTATTACTGCGCTCGTACAAGAGCGGTTCCTTGCCGAAGCTATTCAAAGTCATCCCCTCCCTGCCTACATGGGCACGTATATTGGCACTCACTCACCCTGAAAACTGGTCACCTCACGCGTGCAATGCGGCAACCAAAATCTTTATTTCCAATATGAAACCCGCCCAAGCCCAACTTTTTCTAAGTGTCGTCCTGCTCGATGCGATCCGAGATGACATTCGAGAAAACAAGAAATTGAATGTGCACTATTACGAGGCTCTGAAGAAATCCGTGTATAAACCCGGAGCATTCTTCAAGGGCATTATCTTCCCGATGCTTGACGTAGGACTGGCTCATTCCAAATCAATGCCAGACGTATACTGATGAAAAGCGCTAGCAAGGTTGTACGCTCAAGGAGGCTACGATTGTCGCGTCTGTTCTTGCCAGAACGAAAATTCCAGTGTTGCATTCCTCTGCCGCTCTACTTCGTATCGCAGAGATGGACTACACAGGTATATATCATTTCAAGTGGGTTCAACACTGCGTCTAATCCGACCTCCAGGCCCCAACTCTCTTTTCATTCGAGTCTTGATCGATAAGAAATACGAACTGCCTTACAGGGTTGTTGATGCTCTGGTGTTCCACTTTATCAGGTTATCCAACTCATACAAAGCTAAGACTAGGGGAGATACAGCTAAGCTCCCTGTGCTCTGGCATCAAAGTCTCCTCGTTTTCGCTCAGCGGTAAGCCCTCCCTCTTTCTCCACGCAAACCAACTGACAGGTCATCCCGTCGTTAGATATGCCTCTGACCTAACGCCAGACCAAAAAGACGCACTCTTGGATGTCGTTCGCGCAACACCGCATCCGCAAATCAGCGCAGAGATCCGACGCGAATTGGTCAATTCCGTTGTGAGAGGTGCTCCGAGACTCGAACCCGGTCAGGACGTTGACATGCTATGACGTACTTTGGGGAGGGGCCCTCTATATTGTAACATCTCTATGCTCTCTACGCCAAGTATTGTACCATCTGCTGAAGTTCGCTGACACTGTTTTAAACCGCTTTCCTCACAATCCAAGCGTGCTTTATCTCGACCACTTGGCCTGAAATTGTGATTTTGGTGACCCTTTTACATTCCTATGCATTGGTACCATAATTTTCAAAAGTTATGGAACAGTGCA
>Ga0247737_1000775_pt1 | contig 13274 bp, 11 predicted proteins | sample UWRJL028104C2_FD_180937 | JGI IMG/M metagenome (GOLD analysis project Ga0247737, IMG submission 180937) | Plant litter microbial communities from Arlington Agricultural Research Station in Wisconsin, United States - UWRJ-L028-104C-2 | ecosystem: Environmental > Terrestrial > Plant litter >...
ATCGCCTTCGCCGTGACCGAGCCCGGCGGCGGATCGGACGTGTCCGGCTTCACCACCACGGCCGAACGCAGGGGCGATGTCTTCATCGTCAACGGCGGCAAGACCCTGATCTCCGGCGCCATGAAGGCCGACTATCTGCTGACGGCGGTCCGCACCGGAGGCCCCGGCATGGGCGGCCTGTCGATGCTGCTGATCGAGACCGATCGTCCCGGCGTCACGCGCGGCCCCCTGCCCGGCCTGCAATGGTACAACCGCAACAACGGCTGGCTGAACTTCGACAATGTCGAGGTCCCCGTGACCAACCTCGTCGGCGTCGAGAACCGGGGCTTCGCCGGCCTCGCCAGCCAGTTCAACATCGAGCGCTTCTCCGGCATCGCCGCGACGCTTGCCATGACTCGCACCTGCGTCGCCGAGGCCATCGCCTTCGCCCGCGAACGCCAGACCTTCGGCAAGCGGCTGATCGATCATCAGGTCATGCGTCACAAGATCGTCGACATGGTCCAGCACATCAGGAGCGCCTACGCCGTGCTGGACATCCTCGTCTGGCGCTTCGGCCGCGGCGAGGTTCCGGTCGCCGACCTGGCCCTGCTGAAGGTCCAGGCGACGACGACGCTGGAGCACTGCGCGCGTGAGAGCCTGCAGGTCCTCGGCGGCCGCGCCTACACCGGCGGCAATCGCGTCGAACGCATCTACCGCGAGGCCCGCATCTTCGTCATCGGCGGCGGTTCGGAAGAGATCCTGCGCGACTTGGCGGCGAAACAGATGGGGTTCTGACCCCTCTCCATTGTCGGACGAAAAAATGGCCCCGCTGCTCACACAGCGGGGCCAAGTTGTCTCAGGTCAGGAAAACCCGGAAGAGGCGGCTCAGAAGTTGCGCCGCAAGGTGACCCCGTAGGTGCGGGGGTCGCCGAGGAAGGCCGAGTAGGATCCCGCCTGGAAGGTCGCGGGGATCACACGGCGATAGTAGTCCTGGTCGAACACGTTCCTTGCGAACACATCCAGCTGCCAGGCCTCGTTCACGTCCCGCACGGAGAAGCGGACGTTGGCGGTGGTGAAGTCGGTCTGGATGCGGTTCGGGTCGAAGCCCCCGGTGAAGAACTCGGACGAGTAGCGTGCGTCGGCATAGGCGACCCCGGTCATGCTCTCGCCGATCGGGAACTCCCAGGTGATCGAGGACACGTTGACCCAGTCGGGCGACTGCTCCAGCTCCTTGCCGGCATAGGTGCGGTTGCCGACCTCGTCCGGATAGTAGGCGTCGGTGTAGCTGAGGCCGTTGGTCAGGGTCAGGCCGTCGGTCGGCTCCCAGGTGACTTCCAGCTCAGCGCCCTTGGTGATGACCTCGGCCAACGAACGCACCACGAAGCTGACGCCCGTGTATTCGATCAGCTGGAAGCCTTCGAACGTCTGATGGAAGGCGGCGAAGTTGGCGCGCAGGCGACGGTCGAAGAACTCGCCCTTCAGGCCGAACTCATAGGCGTCCACCGTCTCCTCGGCGAAGGCCAGGTCGGCGGCGTTCGGCGTGGCCGGTGTGGTGAAGCCGGCGCGGTCGAAGTTGTACCCACCCGACTTGTAGCCCCGCGAGTAGGACAGATAGGTGTTGAGCTCCGGGCTGATCCGGTAGGCGATGTTGGCCGTGCCCGTGGTGGCCGTTTCCGTCCGCGAGTCGCTGTCGCCCGCCGGGTTCAGGCGCGTGTCCCAGAAGGGCGCGCAGAAGCGGGTGATGCCGGCGGCGTCCGAGGTGCGGACCGCGCTGTCGCAGGCCGGGTTGAAGTTCTCGCCCGTGAAGGTGATCTCCTTGTCGTTCTGCGTGTAGCGCAGACCGGCGGTGATGCTGAGCGCGTCCGTGACGTGGAAGACGTTGTGGGTGAACAGGGACATATCCTGTCCGCTCTGATTGCCGATGCCGCGCGCGCCGTCGCCGGGACGGAAGGCCGCCAGGGTCGAGGCCTGGAAGGTCGCCGCGCCGCCGTAGATCAGCGGATAGTCGGCGCCCATGCGATAGGCGCTGTCGTTCAGGACCTGTTCGTCCGAGTAGAAGGCGCCGACCAGCCAGTCGAGACGACCGGCATCGCCCTGCAGACGCAGTTCCTGGGTGAAGACGTCGAAGCCCTGGTGCAGGCCGTCCGGGGCGAAGAAGCCCAGGTCGGCGCCCGAGTGGTCGAAGTCCTGCGAGCGCCAGGCTTCCCAGCTGCGATAGGCCGTGACCGAGTTCAGTGTCGCCCAGCCGAGATCGAACTCACCGGCGGCCGAGAAGCCGTAGTCGGTGATGTCTTCCTGGTTCCTGCGCAGGCTGTTCTTGGAGGCGTCGCGGTCGAACGGGTTCAGGCTCGGATAGCCGACGCCGCCGCGGGCGACCGCCAGTTGCTGCACCAGCGGCAGGGTCGGGCCGGCGATGGCCAACAGGGCGACGCAGCAGTTCTCGTCGCGGGTCGTGTAGTCGGCGCCGAACACCCAACGGACATTCTCGGACGGCTGCCACAGCAGCTTGCCGCGAACGAACTGGCGATCGAGGTTGTCCAGGCTCTCGTTGGAGTTGGCGTCGGAGTGGAAGCCGTCGCGAACTTCCCAGCTGCCTTCGACGCGCAGGGCCAGCTCGTTCTCGATCAGGGGCAGGTTGATGGCGCCCGAGATCCGGCGATCGTCGTAGTTGCCGTACTGGCCGGTGATGTTGCCGTTGATGCCGTCGAAGTTCGGCTGTTTCGTCGTGACGTTGATGATGCCCGACGAGGTGTTGCGCCCGAACAGGGTGCCTTGCGGGCCGCGCAGGACTTCGATGCTCTGCAGGTCGCCGAGCTCCGACAGCGCCACGCCGGTCCGTGAGCGGATGACGCCGTCGATGATCACGCCGACGGAGGACTCAAGGCCAGGGTTGGTCGAGGTCGTTCCCACGCCGCGAATACGGATGGAGGAATCGGCGCCGCCGCCCGGGGTCTGGAACTGGACGCTGGGGGCCAGGCTGGTCAGTTCGCGGATGTCGGTGACGCCGGAGTTCTCCAGCTGTTCGCCGCCGACGGCCGTGACGGCCACGGGCGCCTCGATCAGCCGCTGTTCGCGGCGGGTCGCGGTGACGATGATCTCGTCGATCCGGGTCGTCTCCTGTTCCGCCGGAGCGGTCTGGGCGAGGGCCGGCGCCGCCGACAGCGTCGCGGCGATGATCAATACGGATACGCTGACTGTGCCTCTGATATTCACGCCCAATCCTCCCATGAGCCCCCGTTAGCCGAGGTGCTTCTGTGTCCTGATTTGTAACTGGCGAATTGAGACTGTCAAATAGCTTTTGTAATCAGACCGACTTGTGTGCTTGATTGTGAGCAAGGCGACACGGTCCGGCCAAGCTTGGATCATGTCTGACGCGACCGAACGGAGATTCGGCGGAGTTTCGAATGCTAAGTCGTTCGAAAACAGGGAGTTGAGAGTGCACCATCGTCGTCCGTCTAATTCCGGAATCCGTGGTGCCGGCCCGGCGACCGACGCGGCTGCGAAGGCAGGCGTCCGGCATCTCGCAACTGCGAAAGTGACTTTCATCTTGAGATTGAACGGGATCGCGGCATGAGCGCAGATGACGGCATGACGGGCGCGGGTCATCCGGCGGCGCCCAGGATCTGGCCCCACTCCGGCTGGGCCTGGTTCGCGGTCGCGGCCCTCATGGTCGCCTATACGTCCAGCTTCATCGATCGCCAGATCCTGACCCTGCTGGTCCAGCCGATCCGCGCCGACCTGACCATCACCGACACCCAGTTCAGTCTGCTGGCCGGGATCGCCTTCTCCCTGTTCTACACGGTCATGGGCGTGCCCCTGGCGCGGCTCGCGGACCGGGGCAGCCGCCGCTGGATCATCTTCTGGGGCATCGTGATCTGGAGCGTGATGACCGTGGGCTGCGGCCTGGCCAACAGCTTCTGGGCCCTGTTCGCCGCCCGCATCGGCGTCGGGGTCGGCGAGGCGGCCCTGTCGCCCGCCGCCTATTCCATGATCTCCGACTATTTCCCGCCGCGCCAACGCGCCCGCGCTCTGGCCGTCTATTCGATGGCCCCCTATCTCGGCGCCGGGCTGGCCCTGATGATCGGCGGGGCGGTGATCGATGCGATCGCCCAGGCCGGTGCGATGCAGTTGCCCTTCGTCGGCGAACTGGCGCCCTGGCAACAGACCTTCGTCCTCGTCGGCGCGCCCGGCCTTCTGATCGCCGCCCTGTTCGTTATCGTGCGCGAGCCGCCACGTCACGGCGTGACCAAGTCGTACGTCCAGGCCGGCGTCCTGAAATACATGTGGTCGCGCAAATCGACCTTCTACATGCTGATCTTCGCCTTCTCGATCTTCGGCATGGCTGGCATCTCCTACCTGGCCTGGGCGCCGGCGGTGTTGATCCGCCAGCACGGCATGGCCCCGGCGGAGGTCGGCTTCGCCTACGGTCTGGTCCTGCTGGCCGCCGCGACACCGGGGGTTCTGGTCGGCGGCTGGCTGACCGACTGGTTCGCCAACAAGGGCCGCACCGATGCGCCGATCCGGGTCGCCATCCTGGCGCTCGTCGCCAGCATCCCCTTCGCCGTCGCAATGCCCCTGATGCCCAGCCGCGAGCTGGCCATCGCGGCTCTGGCCGGGTTCAGCTTCTTCGCAGGGGTCATGAACAGCCTGCCCGCCACCGCGCTCCAGGCCGTCGCCCCGAACCAGTTGCGAGCCCAGATCACCGCCATCTATTTCCTGATCGGCAACCTGATCTCGCTGGGCCTCGGGCCGACCGTGGTGGCGGCGATCAGCGACAACTGGCTGGGCGGAGACCAGAGCATCGGCCTGTCCCTGGCCATCGTCAGCGGCGTCACCGTCACCATCGCCGCCCTGATGCTGACCCGCGCGCTCAAGTCCTTCCGCGACAGCGTCGAGGAGGCCCGCGCCTGGCAGGAGCCCGCACGGTGAGCGACTTGAGAGACGATGGGCGCCTCTCCCTCCCCTGGTTCAACCCCGAGCCGCCGAGCGCCGAGGATTGCGTCATCCCCCGGCTGATCGACCGCTGGGCCGCCGAGACGCCAGACACGGTCTTCATCCGCTTCGAGACCGGCGAGACCTGGACCTGGGCCGAGACCCGCCGTCGCGCCCTGTCCACCGCCGCCGCGCTTCAGGCGCGCGGCGTCAAGGGCGGAGACATCGTCGCGGCCTGGGCGCCCAACGGCCCGGCCCTCCTGCGCGCCTGGTTCGGCGCCAACTACGCCGGCGCGGCGCTTGCCCCGATCAACACCAGCTTCCGCGGCAAGCTCTTGGAACACGCCGTCGGCAAGACCGGGGCGAAGGTCATGATCGTCCACCCCGACCTCGCGCCGCGCCTCGAAGGCCTGTCGCTGGGCGCCGCCGAACGGCTGATCCTGACCGGTCCGTCCGAGCCGCTGAACCTGCCTGTCGAGATCGAGGACGCCTCCGCGCTCGACGGCGACCCGGCCGCCTGCGTCCCCGTCGAGCAGCACCCGCACGACCCGCCGGTGATCATCTTCACCTCCGGCACGACGGGCCCCTCCAAGGCGGTGATCACCTCCTACGTTCAGGAGTGGACCACGGCCAAGGTGACCTACGGCTATATGGTCCAGTCCGACCGGATGCTGGTGAACCTGCCGATGTTCCATGTCGGCGGCGTCGCCGCGATCACGGCGGCGGTCGCGTGCGGCGGTTCGGTCGCCCTGTTCGAGGCCTTCGACACGCGCCGATTCTGGGACACGGTTCGCGAGACCGGCTCGACGGTGTGCAGCGGCCTGATCGGCGCCCTGACCTCCTTCCTGATGAAGGAGCCGCTCAAGGCCGACGACGCCGACAATCCCCTGCGCATGGTGACCCTGTCGCCGATCAACGAGGACACGGCCGCCCTGGGGAAACGCTTCGGCTTCGACTACCTGTCCGGCTTCAACATGACCGAGGTTTCGGGCCCGCTGATCAGCGCGATCAACGATCCCGTCATGCGCTCTTGCGGCCGTGTCCGCGTCGGTATGGAGTGCCGCATCGTCGACGACCACGACAACGAGGTCCCGCACGGCCAGCCCGGCGAACTGGTGATCCGCTCGGACAATCCCTGGACCCTGTTCAGCGGCTACCTCGGCGATCCCGAGGCGACGGCCCGCGCCTGGCGCAACGGCTGGTTCCACACCGGCGATCTGATGTGGCGCGACGTCGAGGGCTGTTTCTTCTTCGTCGACCGCAAGAAGGACGCGATCCGCCGGCGCGGCGAGAACATGTCCTCGCTGGAGATCGAGATCGAGGTCACCGCCCACCCGGCCGTCCGCGAATGCGCCGCCTATGGCGTCGATCTGCCAGGCGGCGAACAGGAGGTCATGGTCGCCGTCGCGCCCGTCGAGGGCGCCGAGATTGACGCTCGCGAACTGATCGAATGGCTGATCCCGCGCATGACCCATTTCATGGTGCCACGCTATGTCCGGGTGGAAACCGCTCTCCCCAAGACCCCGACCAACAAGATCCAGAAGACGGGCCTCAGGGACGAGGGCGTCACGCCAGAGACCTTCGATCGCGAGGCCGCCGGACTGGTCGTGCGACGCCAGAAATTGACGGTTGCTTGAAAAGACCTAACGGCGTCCCGTAAGAGGGGTCATGTCCCGCGTCGCGCCGAAAATCCGTCTGGTTCCAAAGAGCTCCGTAAACCGCGCCCTCAACGCCCTCGGCGACCGATGGAGCCTGCTGGTGGTGCAGGAGGCCTTCCTCGGCGCCACGCGATTCGAGGAATTCCACGCCCGGCTGGGCGGCGCCCGCTCGACCCTGTCCAGCCGTCTGGCCGCGCTCGAACGCCACGGCATCCTCGTCAAGAAGCCCCACAAGGACGAGGGCGCGCGCATGGCCTATCACCTGACGCCGCGCGGTCTGGGCCTGTTCGATTCCATGATGCTGATGTGGGGCTGGGGCGTGCGCTGGGGCGTGACCGGCGGCCGGGCCCCGACCGTCTTCACCCACACCGACTGTGGCAAACCCATGCTGCCCGAACTGCGCTGCGGCGGCTGCGGCGAGCCCCTGACCCTGCACACCTGCACCTTCACCCCCGGCCCCGGCGAGGGGATGGAGAAGCTGCCGGTCCAGCGCATGCACCGCCGCCGCCAGCCCAATGACGAGGCCCCGACCATCGAGCTGGTCGACCTGCTCGGCGACCGCTGGACCGCGCTTGTGGTCAGCGTCCAGTATTTCGGCCTGCACAAGTTCGACGAGATCCAGAGCGTCCTCGGCATCGCCTCCAACATCCTGACCGACCGGCTGCGGACGCTGGAGATGTCGGGCATCTTCGAGCGCCGCCTCTACGAGATGACGCCGCCCCGCTATCAGTACCGGCTGACGACCAAGGGGCGCGACCTCTATCCCCACGCCCTGACCATGATGACCTGGGCCGACACCCACCTGAAGGACCGGGCCGGCCCGCCCGTGAAGATCAAGCACGTCTGCGGCGAACCGCTGAACCCGCAGGTCAGCTGCAGCGCCTGCAAGGGCCGTCTGACGCTGGAGACGGTGCTGATGAAGGCGGGTCGCATCAAGCCCGTCGGCTGACGATCAGTTCGAATGTGAAAGCGGCTTTCCAGCGCTTGCATTAGCAGACTTATGGTCCTAGCGTTTCGGCAACGAGAAGCTAGGGAGACGTACCGTGGGTCAGAACATGCAGGTCGTGGAGGCCATGATGGCCGCCTGGAAGAAGCGCGATGTGGAGGGCTTCATCGCCACCCTCGCCGACGACATCGAGTACCACTGGCACCCCACCAAACGTCCGGCCATCGGCAAGGACAAGATGCGCAAATTCCTCTCCAACTACGAGGCCGGCTTCGACCAGCAGGAGTGGCGCGTCACCCATTCGGCAGAGAACGGCGAGGTCCTGTTCGTCGAGGGGATGGAGGTGCTGGTCGACCGCGCCACGGGCGTGAAGATGGACAATCCCTTCGTCCAGGTCTTCCAGGTCCGTGACGGGCTGATCTACCGGATGCGCGACTACTACGACACCTCGCAGGTCCATGCCCCGGCCAAGCCCGAGGCCGCGAAGGCCTCGGCGTGAGCACGCCAATCGAGCGTCTGCGGGCGCTGATGGTCGTGTCGGAGGCGCGCGACAAGCCCGCCTTCCTCGACTTCTTCGCCGACGACGTCGAATACCACTACCACGTCGGAACCCGCCCCCTGATCGGCAAGGATTGGGTGGACAAGTTCATCACCAAATACTGGGCCAACCATTCGGCGACGAAGTGGACGCTCGTGAACTGGGCCGAGAACGGCGAGAAGGTGCTGACCGAGGGGATCGAGGACTACGTCAACGCCGACGGCGTCAGCGTCTCCCACCCCTATATGGGCATCATCGAATTCCAGGACGGCAAGGTCGTCGCCTGGCGCGACTATTTCCAGATGAAGGACCCGGCGGCGTCCTAGACGCGTAATCCGTTGCTTATCTAATCAGATCAGTAACTTACACCCGTTAAGTGCGAGGTCGTGTTCGGAATTGCACTCCGTGGACTCGGTGCTTTCCGAGTGCAATTCGCGCCTCTAGACGACCTGCATCCGCTCGGCCCGCAAGGCCGAGCGGCGCACCTTGCCCGCATCGTCGCGCAGCCGTTCGGTCGTGACCTCCAGCGAGCGCGGCCGCTTGTACGGCGCGATCTTCTCGGCGAGGAAGGCGTTCAACCCCGCCTGATCCAGCCCCCCGTCCGCCGTCTCCACGATGGCGTGCACCCGCTGTCCGAAGTCGGCGTCGGGCAGGCCCACCACCACGCTGCACTGGACGCCGGGGAAGCTGTCGATCGCCGCCTCGACCTCGGCCGGATAGACATTGGCGCCGCCCGATACGATCATGTCGACGCGCCGGTCGGCCAGGTACAGCCAGCCGTCCTCATCGACGTAACCCATGTCGCCCAGGGTCTCGAACGTCCCGTTCGCGCGCGGCTCCGCCCCCAGATATTTGTAGGTCGTCCCCTGCCCCCGCAGCGGCATGAAATAGATCTCGCCGACGACGCCGGGCGCGCAAGGCTGGCCCGCCTCGTCCAGCACCTTCATCTCGTAGCCGGGCAGGACCCTGCCGACCGACCCAGGATGATCCAGCCATTCGACCCCGCGAATGCCCGTACCGCCGAGCGCCTCGGTGCCAGTGTAGATCTCCCACACCGTCTCCGGCCCCACCCACTCGATCCATTTCTGCTTCAGCCACGGCGGACAGGCGGCGGCGATATGCATGACGGCGTCCAGCGACGAGACGTCGTACTTTGCCTTCACCTCCTCAGGGAGGGACCAGATGCGGTGCATCATGGTCGGCACCTGAAACAGCCAGCTGACCCTGTGCCGGTCCACCAGCCGCAGCGTCTCCTCGGCATCGAAGCGCGGCATCAGGATGATGTGCACCCCCCAGCCCATGGCCAGACAGGTCATGCCGAACGGCGCCGCGTGATAGAGCGGCCCGGGGTTCAGCAACACGTCGTCCGGGATCATCCCGAGCAGCAGGATGTCGGGATCGGCCATGGCCGGCGCCATGTCGACGATGACCTTGGGCCGTCCGGTCGAGCCGCCGCTGGCGATCGCCTTCAGATGCTTGGACGCGATCTCCGGCAGAGGCGAAGGATCGGCCGACGTGTCCCAGGTCTCCGCCTCCGACAGCCGCTTCGTCGCGCCTGCTTTGGCCGCGTCGTCGATGACGATCAGGCGCGGCTCGAGCAACTCGATGATACCCGCCAGCTCCGCCGCCGGCAGCTTGTGCGACAGCGGCGCCGGCGTCGCGCCCAGCGCCCAGACCGCGAAGGCCAGCTCCAGAAACGCCGGACAGTTGGGCAGGGCGATGGCGACGAAATCGCCCTCGACCACCCCCGCCTTCTGCAAGGTCCGCGCCCGGCGGTTGACCCGCGCCGCCAGCTCGCGCCGCGTCAGGGTCACGCCCTCGAACGTCAGGGCCGCACGCTCCGGATCGCGCTCCGCCTGGATGTTGAGCAGCATCCCGACCGCCCGCACCCCGGACAGATCGGTCATCGCCGTCGACAGGGTGCGGGGTCGGTTCGGACGACGCATCAGGGACTCCGTCAGGCGGGCTTGGTCCCGTCTACCGTCGCCGCGCGCTTCGGCGGCCACGGGATCAGGGGACTGGTGCGGGCAATGTAGTCCGCATATCCGGGCCGATGATAGGTCAGCCGCTTCTCGTACGACGGCCCGCCCGAATACTTGAGGAACAGCACCAGCAGCAGCAGCGGCCCGACGATCCCGAACAGGCCCAGCGTCGTCTCCGCCGCGATCCCGAACAGCCCGAACCAGGTGCACAGGTCGCCGAAATAGTTCGGGTGCCGGGTATAGCGCCACAGGCCGCTGTCGAAGACCTTGCCCGCATTCGCCGGGTCCGCCTTGAACCGGACCAGCTGATAATCGGCCAGGCTCTCGAAGCAGATGCCGAACACCACCAGCCCGGCACAGGCCCAGCCCAGGGTCCCGACCTCCGCCGGCGTCGCCGACATCTGACCCAGTTGCACCGGCAAACTGGTCGCCCACAGGATCGGCGCCTGGGTCATGAACACCAGCCGCCACGACGCCTTGCCATAGCTCCAGCCCTTGGCCTCCATCGCCCGGTCCAGCATCTTCACATAACGCCTGTCCGGCCCATGCGAACGCCAGCGCCACAGGATGTAGAGCCCCAGCCTCAGCCCCCAGACGCAGGTCAGCACCGTGATCAACTGCATCCGCTCGGGCGCGCCGTCGGCCATGAAGAAGGTCGTCACCGCCATCAGCGCCAGACCCAACGCCCACCAGGCGTCGACGAACGACACGTCCTTGATGGCGCACCCGACCCGCCACAGGATCACGAAGGACGCTAGCGCGATCAGGAAATTGATCCCGAGAAGGCTCAGGATTTCGGTGATGGGCGGCATGGTCTGGTCTCCCCCTCGTGATCGGCTCTAGCGGCCGGTCGACAGTTCCTTGGCGTGCAGCATCTTGGCCATGCCCCGCTCCATCCCCTTGGGATCGCGGGCCAGGGCGGCGCGGCTCTCGACCGCGAAGCGGTCGGTGTCGATCTCGTCGATGCCCCGCGTGATGCCCTTCATAGCGGCGCGGGCGATATCCTCGGGCGCCTCCTTGGCCCCCTTCACATGCGAGGCCATCCGCGTATCGACCGAGCCGACGATGAGCGAGGTGACGCTCGTCCCCTGCCCGGCCAGCTCTGCTCGGATGCAGGACCCGGCCGCGCGCATGGCGAACTTCGACGGGCTGTAGCCGCCCATGTTCGGCACGGCGACGATTCCTGCGACCGACAGAACGTTCAGGATTGCCCCGCCCCCATTGGCCTTGAGCAGGGGCGCGAAGGCGCGGGACATGGCGACGGGGCCGAAATAGTTGACCTCCATCTCTTCACGCACGGCCGACATATCGTCGGCGCCGATCAGCAGATTCCCCGTGGAGACGCCGGCGTTGTTGACCACCACCGATACGTCGGGACAGGCTGCGGCCGCCTCGACGATCTGGTCCGGCTTCGCCACGTCCAGACGCACGGCGAAAACCTTGCCCGGGTACTGATCGACGAGATGCTTCGCCGAGGCGGGATCACGCGCGCCGGCATAGACCTTGGCCGCCCCCTGCTCGATCAGCACATGGACGAAGCCTTCGCCGATGCCCCGATTTGCGCCCGTGACGATGGCGACGCAGCCCTGAACTTCCATGATCGGCCCCCTCAGGCGATTGGCGTGTAGAGGATGTCATCGGGCTTCTTGCCGCCACGACGCAGCAGGGACGGATCCTTGGTGATCGCACCGCGCGCCCAGGTCTCGGACAGCTCGTGCTCCTCGTTCCATTCCCAGCACATGTTGCGGCGCTTGATGCGCCACTCGGCGCCACGCTTCTCCATGTGATCGACGCAGCGGGCCAGGGTGCGGGTGTCGAACTCATTGCCCTTCACCGTCAGGCGCGAGGCGGTCAGGATATAGGTCTCCGCGATCGCCGTCGTTGGCCCCGTCATATCGATGACCATGTTCATGGCCAGATGGTTCATCAGCCCGGCCTTGGGCAGACGCTCCTTGACCACGGCCACCCATTCGGACGCCGGACCGTCGAAGGTGCCGCCGTGATCCTCCCAGCCGTCGGGCCAGTAGGCGCGTTCGACCAGCTCAGGATCGCCGCGATCGCAACCGCGAAGGAACTTCAGCAGCACCTCCTCGATCGCCTTCTTGTCGAGCAGAGCCTGAACCTCGGGGTCGCGGTCGGCCATCGATTTCCTCCGGTGACTGGTTGGTCAGTCTTGAAACGAAAGTGACATGACTTGCGTTAGCGGGCAAGTCGGCTTGGTGGTGTTCAGAGCCGAAGCAGACCCGGCGGCGCCGCGACCACGCGCGGGATGGCCCGCAGCACCATGGCGGCCACGGCGAACTGTTCGGGCTTGGTGCGGACGCCTTCGGGGGCCGTATCGACCAGGTCCATGGCGATGCGGACGCCGGGCAGACCGTCGACCTCGATCTCCCAGTGCGGCTTGCCGGCGAACGGCGCCTGGGCCAGATCCATGATCCAGTTGACCTCGTGGGTGATGCGCCGCACCCCGTCGATCAGGCCGTGCACGCGCCAGGTTGTGGCGGACACCGTGCCCTCTGGAATGGTCCCCGCCGCGATAGTCAGGTCGCGCTCGGCCAAGCTCACCGCATGGTCCGGTTCGAACCGTTCGAGCGACAGCCCGAGTCTCTGCGCCAGCCCCTCCACGCTCTGCGAGAACATGGCCGTGAAGGTCTCCGCCAGCGGTCCGTTCGCGAGGTCGATCTCCCCCGGAGCAGACCCAAAGCCTAGAGCTGCGAACACGTAGTCCGGGTTCGGAACCGTTGTGCAGTCGATGATTTCGCGGGTCGCGATGTTGCGATGCGACAGACACAGCGACACGGCGTTAACCGCCATCCGCTCCGCCACCCAGCCCGGATTGACGCCGGTCCCGGCCAGGGTCGCGCGCCCCTTGATCGCACTCTCGGCCAACCCCTCGGCATAGGCCCTGCCCAAGGCGGCGGGCTCGAAATAGTGGTTGATGCTGACGACGTTCTTGCCGGATTCCAACAGCCGCTTCACGTCCGCGTCATGCCCGACATAGGGCGCCGACAGCATCGGCGTGTGGATGACCACATCGGCGTCCAGCGCCAGGATTTCGTCGATCGACCGCGTCGCGATCACCCCGGTCTCCAGCCTGCGCGCGATGTCGCCGGCGTCGCGTCCGGCCTTGGCCTCGCCATAGACGAACAGGCCAACCAGTTGGAACCGGTCGTCGTCCAGCACGGCCCGCAGGCAGGCCTTGCCCATTGAGCCGGTCGCCCACTGGATCACCCGGATGG
>Ga0247737_1000778_pt1 | contig 13232 bp, 14 predicted proteins | sample UWRJL028104C2_FD_180937 | JGI IMG/M metagenome (GOLD analysis project Ga0247737, IMG submission 180937) | Plant litter microbial communities from Arlington Agricultural Research Station in Wisconsin, United States - UWRJ-L028-104C-2 | ecosystem: Environmental > Terrestrial > Plant litter >...
CCTCGGTTTACGCCTCACCTCTCGCACCTGTGCACCCACAAGCTAGCGTCGCTGACTGTCCTCCGCATAGTCAACCAGAAGATCGAACCGGATGCCTCCAGCCAGATTGTTGAGGCCTTGTTTAACTCGCCAGGAGACCACGTGTTGACGGACGTCCTGGGAGACCAAGTCAATGGCGTCGCAGTTGTTCATAAGATCCTCACGAGCCCTTTCATTGACCCCATCGCAAAACCTGTCTATATTGAGGCTACCAAGCGCGTTCTCATCGAGCTCAAGGTCATTGCCACTCAGGCGTATCGTAGGCTCATTGAAGAAGTTGGCCTTCCTGTACCCAACTTCCAGCCAACCTACAATAACACTTTACCCCCGACTGGCAAAGTTACGAAGAATTCATCTCAAAACTTCGGTGTTCCAGGACTTCCTTCAGGATACCCTTCCAATGACCAAGGTTTCGCATCAATGATGGCCGCCTTGCAAATGGGTGGCCAGAATCCCCAAGCTGGCCCTCCCGTTCCACAATTGCAGGTCGATCCCGCGTACAGCTCCGCTCCACCCCCTCCCAGGCGCACAGGACCTCCTCCGCAAACGTTCTCTCCATCCACGGATCCCTTTAATCCATTCGCTCTCCGTACTCCGGAGACTGGCAGCCCACGTCAGCTCAATCCTCGTCGTATGCCTGGACCTTCGAATCCCCCCATGGGTGGCCCTCATCCCGGCTACGGTGGTCAGAGCCCCGTGCTTCCCCATGGAGCGCCTTTGCCTCAGATGGGTCAACATCAACCCCAATACGCGCCGATGCAACAGAATATCCCCCCTCCTCATCTCTATCAACAATACTACCAACAGTATCAACAAGCGCCTCCGCCTTCAAACATGGGAGCTTACCACGCGTAATTCTATGCCACCACATGACCTCATGACAGTGCCTTCTAAATTTCTTCCACTCTTTGCTTGCCGATTCGAACCATCTTGAATGGTGCTCCATTTCGCTCGTTTTGGTCTCCCTGTTTGTACGTTTCCCGCGCTTGGTTATACTCTTCGATACCCCCTTTGCATAGCTGTGCATGCCTCTCACGCTCTCTTCTAAACCCACCTATCAAAATGAGGCCTCTGTCTGCGTACGGATGCCCGTTGATGCTGGAATGAACGGTTTATCGCACCAACTCGTCTATTTTTACTTCATCTTTTTCAATCTCTTACGTGTACAACAAAGGCATGGCTTTTACTGGCCATAAAATCCAATAGACTAGGTCTCAGCTGCTTTCCTATGTAAGTAGTTTATACTGTCTCGCACAAAAGCGTTCTACATATCGCTAGACGTTCCTCGGGACGCATACAGCTATTTTGCTTATTTTGTATATATTTATTGCTTCATTGACTGTCCCAAGTCTGAATAGTTCCATGAGCGCTCACGCAAAGCGTAGCTCTGTTTTCATGAGTTAGCCAGGTTGTGGGATGATAATGGTTTACATATATTGTCTCCATATAGAAAAAATAGCCATGTTGATCGGCGAATGGTCGACTCCTTGCTAGAAAGTGATCGACATTGGATATGCCAGGAGAACATCCCACTGCGACCTCTTTCTGGCCTCTAGTTCGAAACTCAGCTATCGAAAATCACGGGGTTGGCCCAACTGTCAAAGTTGAGCGATCTAAGCCAAGTTCGTGTTCGTATGGAACACTACGAGAGGATAATGGACCGTCCTCACCTCGGAGAAGACTGACAGCTGTAAGGAGCCAAATTCAGAGCAGGATCTCAGAAATCTATAGCAAGAAATATTACAAAATTTATACGCGCACGCACAAGGAGAATCAGTACAAACGTAGTCTATCTTGCCAGGTTACTTAGGCATATCTAGGGTCATCCTGAATCGTCTTCCGTACTCGAATCGCCATCAGGACATACTTCTAAAGCTTGGTCTGTATCTGATGTTGACTCTGTATCTGAGGCCGAGTATGAGTATTCCGAGTCTGAGTATGGGTAGTCATACTTGGAGAGTTGGAGACAAGCTAATTTAGAGTCTGAGAGTCTAGTAGGCGAGATTCCTGAAGGGATCGTTTGTTCAACGGGTAGCCCTCCAGCTCTCGTGGATCGCAGACGATAGAGAGGTGGGGTGTGGTCTCCGTCAACATAAATACGCATATACTTCAACAATGTGTCACTTTCGCCAGTGTGTCTGTGGAATCCCTTTAGGTCACCTGTAAACTCCATCTGAAGAAACCCTTACATTTTCTGAGCATGGGTTATTATGTCTCTTTTGTTCCGAGTCTCTCCACACCTGCATATCATGGTAGGGGTTTTACTGGACCAGCGTTTGGTTTCTATCAGCTTTGGCAACACTGATCTGACAGTTTCGGCGTCGATTTCATTCACTATTTTCAGGTTTGATATGGCGTTGTAAGATTGATGCATAGTTAACTGATGTTCGAGCTACAAATTGGGGGTGTTAGACTCGAGTAATTGGACTGCTGTGCTCTTACCACTGTAGACCATGTCAAGATAGCCCGCCCAATCCCTGGGTCATTGCAAGTGGTGCACTCAATAATTGGATTTGCTTGGTCCATATCCTTGCCAGTGGTAGTCCTTGGATCATAGCCACACAGTTCCACAACGGCTGTCATCAGTTGGAAGACTTTCGGCTGGAAGCTGATTGCCTGCGAAGCATTCCAGTGGTGCTCTGTTCCGCCGAGCCCGTGGAGAAGCACATGCTCCTCTAGGCCTTTTGCTTGCCCCTCTACTACTTCATCTTCGTCACCTGGCTCTTTAAATGCACAGACATGCCGCAGAACTTGAAAATATGGTAGGAACTTTTTACAGCAGTCATATTCCTTGTGATTAGAGCAGGAGAAAAATGTTGTGGTCAGATTCAAGGCTGTTTCAGGAATGAGATCAGGATATGAAGCATAAGACTGGTGCATCATTTCCAATAGCTGGTTGTCGACATTTTGGCACCACTGAGAAATAGTAGAACCAAAGGATTTTATGAGAGGTTTGAAATGTCTTTTGGAGACTTCTACGGCCGCAGGTGTTTCCAAGAGAATCGACTTGGCCATAGGTAGGCGACACAGATCACCTATTGTGGGAGTGGCTGCGTTCACAGAGAACTCTTTCCGCCGGATGTAGGAGGTCCGAACGTCCCTCAAGACAGACAGTCTACGAGGGAGATATTTCTTCAGTTTCGTCTTGTATTCTTCTTCCAACTGCTTGTCAATGGTTTTGCCCAGTTTAAATATCACTTTTAAAGACACTATTCAGTGCTCCGCAATGATGTGGTATAGTACAACTTGCCTTTTTCCGTGTCTGCTAACTCATACCCGCATGCTTTATGCAAGACTTCGTCACATTCTTCCAGCTGCAGTCGGTCAAAATCAGCCGCCCACTTCGATTCGGAAAAGCAGACTATGATGCTCTATCGCGTTCAACAACGGTTAGAACGAGGAAACTGATATACTGTAATCTTACCGTTCCCTTCGAGCCAATATCAACCTTTTCCATTCCTCTTGCCTGTTGGCCTCCAGCTGTCTGAACCACTCACAAAAGGCTTCCGCATGCTAACAAATTTTCAGGAAAGCCAAAGCGGGTGTTGGAAAAGATGCGTACGACAGAGGAGAATCTTTGCTCCTTTACCCTTTGGAAGGCCCATGCCGCCTTCTCGTTCCTGCTTTTCAATTTCTTGGATTGCTGCTGCCATGCTTCGTGAAGCGTTTGATCGTACCACCTTGGGGTAGATGGCATACCCTGCGAAGGATAGCTTTTAACCCTGTAGGGGTTCTTCAAAGCATATTGAGGCAGTAATTTTCTCAGTCTGCGAGGATACACCGCCCTTCGAAAAAAAGGGTTACTTGAGTCTGGACGATGGTAACAATCATAGCTGGAGTCATATTTATGACAAGTAAATAAGTAAGCTTAATGGTATACACCAGTGTAGCTGTAGCGACTTACTGCGTGTCCTTCTTCATGCATTTCCGACAGAGCCTCACCCAAGCACACCATATCATTTCTCTTTTTGTATCCAAAGTGTCGTGTGTATTACGGTTTTCACGACGGAAGAATTCGATGAAATCTTCCAAACAACTCTTTTGGTCATTGCTTAGTTCGTAATCTCTGAAATTCAACGTCTGGTATATGCACCTGACAGTATGTCTCAAACACAAGGTCAGCATATTGTGGCTCACTCAGGAAGTAAGGGCAGTCTGGGAACTCTCGAGTGAAGCATCCTGGAGTAGGAGGTATTTGAACATTTGAGCGGGAGACCTGCCATATACCCCGAGAAGAGCGGCTCATAAGCTTCGTGCGAAGCCCTTTCATAGTTCTTGCCAGACACAGGATGTCAAGTGGCTCAAGAAAGCCAAGTATCTAACAGAATCGAACATGGGCTTAGTAGAAACACTTTAGGGATGTATTTGTCGGTCCAAAAAAAGTGATACCCTTTCCAAAACGTCTGCACAGGGTTCGACTGCCAGCAGATGTTGAAAAATGTCCTGAAAAACAATTCTTGCCTTCTTTGACCTTTGGGGTTCTAAGGCATTTTTCGACTTGCGTTTCTTGCTGGGAACCGGAGGCTGCGCATCCCAACTGAATACTTCAGCCAGTGATAGTCGAAGTGGTCGAGATCCACGTTCGTTCAAAGAACCAAAGTTCATGTTGCGACAAATTATCCAGAAGCAACAGGAAGTGCCCAACTTGACGTCACGACGCGTCGACAGGTCACATTATTCCCATAAGACCCGGCACCACTAGCTAACCCTTGTCTCTTCAGCACTACTTATCATGGGTAGTGCGGCATCGAAAGCTACTAGAAAGTATCCTGAGAGTGTGACAAGGGCCGTAGGAAATGGTGTCAAGAGCCATTCTGTGCCTCATGCATCAAGCGGAGGTGCCCGTCTTGCAGACAGTCACCGCAGCGCGGGTATGTCGAGTCTCCAATTACGCCTCCTGCATCCGTCTAACAAGGAATAAAGCTATCGAGCAAGATGCAGGTGATCCAGACTTTCTGTCTAATTTGAGCAAACTAGGCCAAGTTCGCGTGGACCATCACATGAAGACAGTTCGTCCTGTACGTACACTCCTGCTCTGTGTTCTCGCGATTATTGACTGGTGCACTGTAGGAGGCTGCCAACACTCAACGTCTTTTTGAATCGCGCTCTCAGTCAGAGCGATTCGCAACCCAACCAATCAAGAACCATCTCTATGCTTTCGTACTCAGCGAACTATTGGATAAACGGAAGGCTGTCAAGACGAGAGTACAGCTCGAGCGTCTTGCTCAAGAGTACAGGATCGAAGTGGACACGCTGGAGAATTTGTCACGGTTTGTGAGTAGTCCGAGCATCGATAGCAACTCGATACGACCAGCTGCTGGGAAGTCGGAGGAGGAAGGTTTTCTAGCTAATGTATGTTCCTTTCAACGCTCCGACGGTTTCTACCGTACTGACAGTAACTCCATATTAGGCTGTATGGGTGGAACCTGAAGTGAGGTTGTCTTGACTCTAATATATTTGCGTTATTATAAGTTACTTTTCTGTAAACATCGACGAACGGTAGTAATATAATATGGATCAACGACCGACGAATCCAGTTTGAGGTCGTTGGGTCCAATGTTCCATTGACAAGGTATGAAGAGAATGGTACAAGGTATCGGTCGTGAGTATGAATAACCTGTAGATTCTGTATTATTGTATGAGCGTGGGTAGAACGGAAACAAGGGATAGAAGGCAGGAAGTCGATGGTGGTAATGCTGAGGGTAAGATGCTGAGAAATATGAACGAGTGGATGGCAGATTGTCTGCTAAAAGGTATGCAAGAAATCGAGGTAGGGAATGACGAGGAAAGTGGTGAGAAATCCGGAAGGAATAACTAAAATTTGAACTGATCGGCGTCGAACGAAATGGACTCGAAATGTAGCGAATCAAGCTTCATCTCCAGGCTCATATCCTCATCTTCGTCCTCTTCCACTGGAGGAGACGATGTCGACGACCTCGCTTTACTCAAGCGTCTTGGAGTTATCGACTCCCACAGACTCGATGAGGTAGACTTGCGAGGCGTAGGAGTCTCTTGACGAGAACCAAATTCAGAATTTGGAGAGTCTAGGTCGAGACCTATACCTAACCCAAGATTCAAGCCGTTGTCTGTGTCAAACATGGATTCGACGCTGTCAAACACTGGAACTTCCGCGGGTGCTATTGTAGCGTCTTCATTAGGGACTAGCTGTGCTGGAATAGGACCATCTGTACTAGTCGGTGTTTGTGGACCAGAGGTCGAGGAGGTCCAAGAGGAGGCAGGGGTGCTGGTGACGGAACGAAGGGTGGGAGTGGCTGCGCGATCCAGTTCTTCATATTCAATAGGGGAGGTGATAGGTTCACGTTGTGATGACGATGAAAATGAGAAGAGTTTCTGAAGGTTCAGCTTTGAGAAACGACCTGTGCCAAATTTGCTAGCTGTGCTTGGAGCTGGAGAGGCAGCCTGGAGACGCGCCTGGTCTTGCGCCAATGGATCGTACAGGGAATCTCGGGAAGATAAGGATGGTTGGTTTTGATTTCCAGAATAGTCAGATGGTGGGAGACTGGCTTGTGTTGGTGATGCAGGTGACTCGTCGAATGATGGTATGGAGACACTATTTTTCAGGGGTGGCCCATTGAATAATTGCGATAGGATTCTGGAGCCCCTGCGTGACACAGTGGGAGTACGGGCTCTGGACTGTGTTTCCTGCCGTTGTTCACCACTACTGCGTCCAGTTTGCGAACTTGATGTCGAAGACGAAGAGGGGAAAACGTCTTGTGCGCGAGTCTTTGAACGTAACGAGCCCTTCAAGGACTGGAAAGCTCGCGAGGCACGGGATTTAAGCGTCTTCGTATGTTGTGGCGCTGGTTGAGCCTCTTGGGCTTGTTCAGCCTCGTCTTGAAGGTGGCTCTTCCGCCTAACCTTGACGACTTCAATTACGTCGGAATCGTTCGCCGCGTCGCGAGAGGATGTGTGACGATTGTTCTCCTGTATCGAGTGCGGATGCTCTGCATCCTCTTCATTGAAGATTTCGCTTTCGACGTCGCTCTCTTCGTCGAGGTCGTCGTCCACGAGAGCATCAACCACAGACTGAGCATCGGGATTTGTCCGCGCCATGATGACTGACTGTCTTCGAAAGTCTGGGTCTTCTGATGGAAAAGCAAGGACGGATATTTCTGGTGTTTCTGGTCGTTCTATGACTTGTGAAAGAGCTGGGTTTTCTGCGTTGAAACAACACCATGCTGGAGTCTCGTCTTCTTCAGGGGGATGGACGAAGACATGGGGCATTTGAACATTGGCATAGTCTGCCCGAATATGTTCTGCATATCTATACGAGCCATTTGGTGGCATTATAGAGACAGGCATAAAGAAAGGAGAAAAGGAGTGTGGGTGGATGTGGAGAACTTCAAGAAGTTCAAAGACGAACCCGACAGTCAGCGGGATGATCACGTGTTCGCGTAATTTACACGAACTCCTGACTTCCCCTTTCTCTCTCCGTCCACCATGGCCAATCTTAACATGTCTGTCGTCTTTCTCGGGACCTCTAGTGGTGGGGGTCCCTCGGAATCTAGGAACTGTTCGTCTCTCGTCTGTGATATGCTGGCCGACCAGTCTCTTTGGAGTACGCATAACATTTTCATCACTCAACTATGAAACGCCTTTCATCTCGATTTGTTCTCTATCTATCCTATCAGTGGTGGACTGTGCGGAGGGCACCGCGCGTCAATTTGCATTGCAGCCCCAACACGCGGTGCCTCACGTGAAAGTACAGAAGATCAGCAAGATTTTCATTACTCATATGCATGGTGTGTAGCTCTCGGGATTGATACTTTGATGGATCTAACAGGTGCTTAAGCTGATCATGTCATGGGCATCGTCCCTTTATTACGGAATCTCCTATTTCCCCCACCAGTTGGGAATGCTACCACTACGTTCCAAAAGGTAAGAAACTACATGGGCGCCTATTTTACTCGACTCACAACAACTTATTTTCTCAGCGTAGTATAGAGCTCTACGGCCCAGCGGGCTTGCGCTCGTTCGTCAGGCAGATCATGAAAATGACCCTCACGCGAACATCTGATAATTACGTTGTTCATGAACTGTTGAGGGAAGATGACCCTATTACACCATGCGAGCCTGGGCCGACAGACAATGCATTGGCAATGAATGTCGCAGATTTGAACGTCATGCATTGTAGCGAGCGAGCTGGGTCGAACATTCGAGCTTCTGAGGATGGGCTATGGCGCGCAGTTGCTCAAGGCAGAGGGAGAATGAGCAATATAGTTGTGGATGCTGGGCCAATTCTCCATCGAGGTACCTTTATTTACTTACTAATCTCCGCTCATTCCTGCTAATCTAAATCCTTTGTCAGACCCGTGTATAGGCTATGTGTTTTCTGAAACGCAATACCCACAGCGCAAGATTGTCATACTCGGGGACACCTATGACTCAACTGCTATGATACCCTTGTGTCTCAACCCATCACCTTCTTTGCTAGTGCACGAAGCCACGGATTCGCATATCTCTCAGCATGCAGATCCTAGTGGCAAGCTTTCTCGCCGAACCCCGATGGAGGTTGAGGAGAAAGCTCGTTCTAGGGGACACTCGGTACCCGAGATGGCTGGTGAATTCGCCAAGAAGATTGGTGCGAAGTCATTGGTACTCAATCATATCGGTGGAAGGTGAGAGTCTATATCTCGTAAATTTGATGGAGCTTGTACGATATGCTCAATATGCTTGCGGGAATGTCGATCCCTTCTGAGTATCGAAAGCATATTTGGATTGCCGCTTTCCTCCTGTTTTGCGTTGGCGTATCCCTTTGATTTTATATCCTAGTCGAGCCTTATCATTCCATCAATCGTCCGTCGCATATCTTATGCACATCTTCTATGCCCAACTTGCTCAAAATCCTATATTCGATTAACTTTCTCTCTCTGTTTCAGATTTCCAGCGCCTCGACATCCTAAAGATTTCACCCGCCAAAACATCATACGTGACATCGAACGCAATGCGAGCCTCGCATGGGGCACTGGAAAACATGTCACGGCTGCGTACGATTATTATCGCGCGGAGGTCCCATTTGATGATCTCCCAGCCGCTATTGCAGGCAGCTCATCAATGGCGGTGGCAGGTCCGTCTTCGTCCTCGTCACCCTCGGAGCAAATACAAGGCTCAATTGAGGACATGGTTGTTGAAGGCGATCATGTAGTCGGTAATGGAGAACAGCAAGCAGCTCCTGCGAGTGGTGGTAATGGTGGTCAGGTGTATCACAGGCCGTGGCGTGGCGGAGGTTCGACATCAGGAGAGAATGGTCGCGATTATGGACAAGGACACGGCAGAAAGAGGCGGAGATGACGTCTAGTCTTACATTTTCTACTACCTTTGTCCCTCTGAGCTAATGTTTCTTCGAGTGGCAGAGCAGCTTCATTTTAGTTAAACGTGATTACAAGGACAAAGGACTGTGGTCTATCGAGGATAGCCCTATTAGTTACTCTTAGTCTTTAGCAGACGTGCATAGATGGATTTCTTATTGTCACAATTGTCACAAGACCTACATGTGTGCTTGTGGGCATGTTGTTCAAAATTATTATAGAACGCCTTAGTAAACGTGTAAGGACACACAGTTCATCCTAATAGGTGATCGAAACAATTAGCTTGAGGACTTTCAGATTCGGAGAACTCGAGTCCTAATGACGGTTGCAAGCTGAGATCAGATCAACTGACATCCGCTTGTGCTGGCGTTGAGTTTCTGCTATTTCACTAGGGCGCAAACACCTAGTCAGTCTGGAGCTCCATGAACATAACTACTCCAAACAGATATTTGGTTCTCTACACAGAGGCCAACGATGTGGGTTTGCTCATGGGAAATGTCGCGTTTGAAGCCAAAGAACGTCTCACAAGTTTGAGGGGAAATCAAGTGGCTAGATAAAATTCCGCCACAATCTTGCGAGGAAGCCCGCCCTGAGAAGTAAACAAATATGAACACGAAGTTGATGATCGGAATGCGCCACACAGCCGCAGCGTGCCACAATAACTCCTTTTGGAATTACTTCCGTGGGAATGCACTGATGCCGGAGAACAATGCAGAAGTCGCGTTCAACATGCGCAGCTTGGAATTATCCCGAAAGAACCTCTCATATCCAACAACCACATTTTACATGCTACGAGCATGAAACACTCTAAAGGCAGCGTTGGGTGTTGGGCTCCCTTCCGCAATCCGTGAGTGACTCCTAGTACTCGTTGGCGTGAGACGCGAGATAAGGTGACTCACTAACCGAACCCCCATCTCCAGCTACGTGATAGGACATGCACCTGGGTGTCCTGTGGGAGCACGATGGATTGGAAGACGCGAATTGAACGATGACGGAGTTCATGGTGGATCGCTAACGGCTGGCATTCATGGGAGGAAGGACGTGGGAGCGTACTCTGTTGTCCTGTGAGTATTTCGCGCTAATCGTCGGGTTAAGATAACGCTCACGCGCCGCTATGCTCTGTACATGAAGCTCTGGAGGATACGAAGATGACGCAGATATGGGAGAGGAATTGTATCCACTCGTCTCACTAGGTTTCTCTCTGTCTGAATGCTAATTTATTCTGCTTTCTCAGCACTTACACTGGCCATGGTGAGCCGAATTATCTTCTTTGAGTTGAGCCACCTCTTACAGGTTTTGCAGGGGGCCAAGCAAGATACGAAAAAGGTGTCAAGGCGAAGAAAGGTCAAATCAAGGATCAGGAATGGACAGGTGGAAACTTGGCACTCAAGGTGAGCATGTTGGAATACAACTTTTGGAATTTTCACCCATCTTCATTGAAGAAGTCTTTTGAGACTGGCGACCCAGTTCGTGTCATCCGAAGCTCGCGGCTTGATTCTAGATACTCTCCCACCGAAGGGTACGTCTTCGTTGGCTAGCTTTGGAGTAATTTTGAATAGCTGACTCTCGTTAGATATCGCTATGACGGCTTGTACACAGTGGTGCAGGGGAGTAAAGCTCAAAACATATTCTTGACGCTCTCTCTAAATTTTGCTGAATTGCCAGGCTGAGCGAAAGAAGGGCAAGAGCGGTTTTTACGTTTGCCTATTCAAATTCGTGGTCTGGTCATTTCGCGTATATTTTATGTTTCACGACTGAACCCACAACTTTCAATTATAGCGGTGTAGGGATCAAGACCCCCTACCAAATAACGTGAACATACAGCCCATGCGGGCCTCAAGACAGCCGATCAACCCTGTTAGACCTCGATCGTCAACGCCAGAGCACGATGCTCGCGCAGATTCTGATGACGGTATAGAAACTGCTACCGATACGCCTGGGCCTTCCAGGTTGAAAGATCTCCCTCCTACTTCCCCGGGGTCTCCTGTCAAGAGGAAGCGTACACCATCGCCTCCTGGTGGTCCATCGCTCACGGACGAGCAGGAGAGACTGAAGGAGAGGAGGGAGAAGCGAAGGAAGGACTCGAATGTATTCAGGGCAAAAATCCCTAGGACGAATGCTACCAATACTAGCAGCTCGAACGGGCAAAAATTAGAGTTGCCTGCGCCAACGGTCTCTGTGGTATCCCAACGACTTGTGAACTGTACGTTGGTATTTTATTTACTAGTTCTGTACTGACGCCTTCCGATCACAGTGCCCAGCTCGAAAATGGACCAGCCAAATGAAACGGCTACCACGTTATTACTGGGCGGCTCGAGTACCTCGGCAGGCGGTGCACGCGTGCGTGGTGATAACGGCGCCTTAGAATCAAGTTGTATGTGGGCATTTCCTATTTCTGGGGCTGTAATAACGTCTTTTACAGTATCCAACTTGAAAGTGGAGCCAGATGTGATGGCTACCTCCTTGTTACTGGCTGGTCCAAATGCCTCTGTGGTAGACAACAATAGTAGCGGCCACGACGACATATACGCCGACGATCTAGAAATATTCCCCATACGATCTGAAGAAGCCGGTGCACCCACTATAAGTGCTGTCGCGAAAGGGAAGGCGAGGGCAGTGGTGGATGATTACGATCTGGAGGAAGGTGAGGTGGATGAGAGAGGTATATATGCAAGTAAAGGAGACGGAGAGGCAGATGACGAGTTTGAGTTTGAGGTTGGGCCGCCGGATAGCGATCAATGGGAATGATCGTTCACCTGGAGGGCAAAGAAAGAAAGAGTCGATTTAAAATAATGTAGGGATATGTAAATTTGTAAAGTCGATGTAGCAACCAAATACTGTTGTCTAAAACACTCGATGTAAGGCTGAATTGGCCTTGAAATCATAGAATTTTTTGACTAGGTTCGACGAATAATGCAAGGATCGCTGGAGTGGGAATGATCGTCGATTCCAAGAATAAGAGAAAGAAGACTGGGTTTGATTGGATTTGGAAATTCGGACACGATTGACGATACTCAGAGGGTCGTCTCGTAATAGATCGTAAAGAAAAGCCTGAGCATGGATTTTCGTCATGATCACCAGGACTCGGAGGTCGATCTGAACCATAATTTATAGCCATGGTGATAGAATTAAGAGTAGGAATTGAAAAGTACAACGCATGCCCTTGTATTTTGTATATACTCGATGATCGATTTATCATGACAAATTTACTGTAAATGTAGGGGTAAGGGTGACTAGCCAATGACCCGTGCTTCGCACGGGAATTCTAGTAAGAATACTTGGCAGGTCCGCCAATCGCCTTCACCCGCCGCGTCGCGTTCGCTCCGCGGTAGGCTGAGCGGCTCATGGCTTACTTCGAGTTCAATCCAGCGATTGTTGAATCAGAGTAAGAGCTAATCTCAATATAACCAATAAGCATAGATTCGAGGAAATCTTCAGCCGAGGAAGCATGACAGCTCGCCAGAATTCAAACCCAGAGTTGAGATTCAAGACTGTAACCCAGAGCGGAAAATCCAAGAGTACCCAAAGAGAGCGGGAAAGTACCAAATCTAGAGGCGAGAGTGCTGCGCTTCAAATAGATCTACTGCAACAGCACACTTATTCGACGGGCACGAAACCTGATCGAGTAGCAGAGACTTTTATCAAAGTTATTGCCACTCAGGTACGGGTTTTCGTCCAGTGAAATCATTGTGCCGTGCAGAAGGGAGTCAGCTTCAGATGACCATGTAGTAAGACATTTCATATCTTTCCTCTTCCTATAGAATTTTCGAGAATATTTCTTTGTACCTTGCAGCTCTTGTGATGCGGAAGGTTCGAGAATTTTGCCATGTATGGCAATCTCACCAGTGAATCGTCAGAATTTAT
>Ga0247737_1000779_pt1 | contig 13231 bp, 15 predicted proteins | sample UWRJL028104C2_FD_180937 | JGI IMG/M metagenome (GOLD analysis project Ga0247737, IMG submission 180937) | Plant litter microbial communities from Arlington Agricultural Research Station in Wisconsin, United States - UWRJ-L028-104C-2 | ecosystem: Environmental > Terrestrial > Plant litter >...
CTGTTATAGTCATGGATATTAGAATCTCTGCTGAACTATTGAACAGGGGTTTCAACGACGTCACTAGTCCCAATGGTATCTACTACCAGAGCTGGTCGGGGAAGACACCAACCATCAACACGGGGTCCACTGGACTGCAAAACTTTGGTTCGTTCACTTTCAATGCATTTCTTTAAGATTATTGTCCAACTTACAACCAACAGATAAGGTTGTCGCGGCTGCCAAGGCCAACGGAGTCCATCTAATCGTTGCCCTGTGAGTTATCAAGGCCTTCAGGTCCTTGTCGAGCAGGTCTCAATTCCTTTTGTAGTACAAACAACTGGGGTGACTACGGTGGCATGGATGTATATGTCAAGCAAATACTTGGGTCGGCAAATCATGACCTCTTCTACACTGATTCTACTGTAAAGGTACTTGTAGCTTGCCCCTCCCTGATCATGAGAAGTTGACAATTCTCTTCGCAGACGGCATTCAAGAACTATATCAAAACCTTTGTTGGAAGATACGCCAACGAATCTACCATCATGGCTTGGGAGCTTGCGAACGAGCCGCGATGCAAAGGCAGCACTGGGTTAGTGGCTTCGTGGCTGATAACGAATTTATTCCTAACATGTTGCCGTTCTAGTACGACCTCGGGAACGTGCACGACAACTACTGTAACAACCTGGGCAAAGGAAATCTCTGCTTACATCAAATCAATCGATAAAAACCACCTAGTCGCGATCGGTGATGAAGGTTTTTACAACCAACCTGGTGCACCCACATATCCCTACCAGTGAGTCACAACAACGGCTGGCGTGCTGTGGTCTATAAGTTGACCTTAATTATTACAGGGGAAGCGAGGGCATCGACTTCGATGCTAATCTAGCCATCAACACCGTCGACTTCGGTACCTTCCACGTAAGTGCTTAGTCTGATGTCATAATTTTGCGCCCACTTACGCGAAACTCAGTCTTACCCAGGAAGCTGGGGCCAAAGCGGCAACCCTCAACAGTGGGGCACACAGTGGATTACCGACCATGCTGCATCGATGAAGAAGGTCGGCAAACCGGTCATCCTAGAGGAGTTCGGAGTGACGGGCAGTCAGACAACGGTCTACACAGCCTGGTGGAATGAAATCATGTCGAGTGGCCTGACTGGTGACTTGATTTGGCAAGCCGGTTCTCATATGGGGTAAGATTTCGGATCTCGCTCTCTTTCTTTTAACTGACGCCCTCTTAGCTCTGGGGACACCCCCAATGACGGATATGCTGTCTATCCTGATGGAGCTGTTTACTCTCTGTTGACACAGCACGCAACGGCACTCAAAGCTCGTAGTTAAGAGTAACGAGATGTACTTTTCACTTTGGGCATGTTCCTGTCGTAGCTACCAAAAAAATACTGCTACATTTCTAGTCACTCCATAGTTTTGTAAATACAGTTTGTGCACGTGCATACTGTAATTGAACTGAAAGAGTGTTGCAGAGGACAGCGTATTTAAAATGTAATGCAGATAGAGTAAAATGTTTTACAGAGAGTGAAAATATGTTGCAGAAGGTGAAAATGTGTCACTTGTAGATCAACTACTTAGTATCTCCTTCATCCCATACTGTACTATTGTGACCAATTAGGCCAGGGGTGGGACATGGGACTGGTTGGCCGAAATTTGGACGTCGGCCACCTTGAGGGTGGACAGGTATGGCGGACATTCTGTACAAAAATTAATTGTGTTGTAGTAAGAGAATAGTACCTCCCCGATTTAAGTACAGATCATTATTTTCGGAAGATGCATCATGTTACGTCGCATAAGTACGAATATCTGTACACTATATAGATGGTAATGAAACTGAGAAGTGGATGGGCTGTATAGAAGATAAAGTGAAGTTTATCACAGGAGACAAAAATTGTGTCGTAGGTGAGTAAAAAGGTGTCGCAGAAAGTAAACTTTGGTGCACAAAGTGAAAATCGCGTTGTAAAAGGTAAAAATCATGTCGCAGATAGTGAAAAATGTGTCGCATACACCAAAATATCCACTCGTAGACCAGATGAGGGACATATTTGATTTATGGGGGACATATTTTTCACTATCTGCGACACGAGTTTCACCTTCCAGGACACGTTTCTCACTTCATACAGCACATGCAGCTCAGTTTTTACATTGTACGAGACATTTTACTCCATCTGCAACACAATTTTTACTTTCTGGGACACAATTTACTCCAACCAGACACAACTAACCCATTCCTTTGTTTAATCATGGTCTACGTAGTGTACAGAAACTCGTATACACGCTACCTAACATGATGTTTCTTACGCAAATAATAATCTATACTTAAATCTGGGGGATAGCGTTCTCTTACTACAATACAAATAATATTTGTACAGAATGCCCGCCATAGGTAGATGCCTTAGCATTAGCACCTGTACACCGTACAGACTGATCTGCATTTTGAGCCTAGTTTTGCGTGCATTTGCGTGCAAGTGTGAATATTCGCGTGGAAAATCGCACGCAATGCACGCAAAGGCACGCTCGTGCCACGCGAAAATCTGGTTGCCCCTTTTACTCTGCCAGTCGGAGGATTGCAGAAAAATCAAAGACACTTGAAAGAATAACCGATATTAGTAACGCGCCGTCATATCTGGCGGCCAAGATTCTGAGGAATCGTTCTGGAGAGGTCGAAGAGGCGATTCCCGTGGAAGGCGGGGGGATGCTTATAGGTTCGGAAAACGAGGCGTTCCCCAACAATCCAGATCCCTGGGTCAGCGCTGATTAAATGTACAATGTCTTTGTATCGTGACTCATGAGTAATGCAGAGTCGGGGAAGGGAAGAGGAGGTGAAAAATCTTATCAGGCATGCCTCTCATAGCTTCAATAGCAATTTAGTATTATTTAGTTGCATAACAATGAGTAAATAAGGGACGATAGAAAGCAAAGCGACCGAAAGACAGATGCTCAAACCACGGAGTATATTGTACGTACGCAATAGTCGCCAGTCGTTCCTCCAGGTGTATAGAAAGTAGAAAGAGATTTAAGAAATAGAGATACGCGCAATTGCCGAGGGCCCACGAGTCAATACTACCGCGTCTCATCCGAGATGATGCTCCCAATGCTCAATGGGTTCTTCTTCCCCTGGCTGTAACCGTCTCTATCTCTGCCATAATCCCTACTATCCCTGCCATAATCCCGACTGTCTCTTCCACCACCAGTGCGGCTACTACTCCTCAACTGAATCACACCCGTAGACGGAGAGGAAGAGGACGTCGACCTTAATGCAGACGAAGCGAGGGGTGGGCTTGTCGCACTTCCCGAGTTCGCCTCTGAATTGCTCGCGGAGCCACCATTTCCACCGTTGGTGAGTAACGGCGCTAGCTGAATCCTATCCGTTGGACTTCCAACCGCGCCAGCCGACATTGAAGCAGATGCAGACGCGACAGTGGAAGGGGATACATGACCTTGCCCTTGTCCTTGAGCAACCTGAACTGCGTGTCCAGGCTGCGCTTGTACAGGGTGGCTGTACGCCTCCCATCCTTGCTGTTGCGTCGGTTGCTGCCCAAACCCAGCGGCACTCGCTGGAGCAGGTTGTGTTCCCCACTCGGGTTGGCCACCTTGAGCCTGTGCGGGTGGAGGTGCGCCATAACCAGTCGGTACAGGTCCATATTGGTATGTAGGCGGTGGTCCATAGTGTCTCAACGGGGGTGGAGGCGCATGCATCGCATACCCTTGTGGAGGTGGAGGAGGGTGCCCATATGCTGGCTGATATGATCTTGGGGTTGGAGACTCAGTTGGTGGTCTATATCCACCCGAATAATCGTACGGACCAGGTACGGGTGCAGGGGCTGTCGCCGGAGCCTGTGGCGCAGAAGTGAGCGCAGGAGGAGGGACGGATGAGGGTGAAGCTGGTCCTGCACCCGAAGCACCTGTGGGCGTGGTTACACCCGTTGTGGATGCAGTCATGGGCGTAGCATATTGTTGAGGCGGAGGCATCTGGTGTTGTTGAGGATGTTGAGGATGGTGCTGGGGCGGTGGGGGTGGTGGCATCATCTGGTGATGTTGTGGGTGCTGATGATGAGGTGGCGGAGGGTGTTGTGGGTGAGGAGGCGGAGGAGGCATGCCATGCTGGTCATAATAACCATAGCCAGCCATAGGAGGGGGAGGCGGCGGTTGAGCATACATCCCAGTCGAATAATCATATCTGCCAGGAGGCGGCGGCATTGCTTGTTGGTGTTGTGGCGGGTATCCGTAATGCGCATGCTGCTGGTGATGATAATACGGATCGTATACTTGCTGTGGAGGTGGGGGGATCGGAGGAGCTCCCCATTGGTAAGGCGATGGTGCATACCCTTGATGCTGAGGGTGCTGTTGAGGATGTTGAGGGTGCTGCTGAGGGGGTTGATGCTGCGGCGGAGCCATATGAGGTAGTGGGGGAGGAGGCGCCATCGCCTGTTGCTGCTGGGCCTGTTGCTGCTGCTGCTGCTGTTGTTGATGCTGCTGCTGTTGTTGAGGCTGCTGCTGTTGAGGCTGTTGAGGCTGCTGAGGCGGCGGAGGGGGTGCATATTGCTGTTGAGTTTGCTGCTGAGCCGGAGGTGGTGCTGGCCCAGGAGTAACAGGCTGGGTGGGTTGCACCTCGAATGTAATGAAACCTCCGCCACGTCCATCGAAAACGCTCGGGCCTGGTAGCGTCCCTCCAGCTGGAATACTAACGCCCAACCCTACGGCAACTCCATTTGGCGGTGGAATCTCCTGTCCTGGCTTAGGCGGAGGCGGGATAGCCACCGGTCCGATACCGGTAGCGGTTGAGGTCACAGATGACGACGGTGTGGACGTCGCAGGGGGGGGTGGCGGGATCGTAGGCCCTAGCGAGGGATTCATAGATGCCGGAGGCGGCCATGGCATCTGCGGCTGCTGTGGGGCATGGCCGAGGCCCGATCCATGACCCATATTACCAGAAGATCCAGAAGGAGTCGTCACGTCTATCGAGTTATCCATTCTACTCCTCTTAGATCCCCGTCGAGTAGCAGTCTGCCGACTCGAACCAGGGGCGTCATCTTCGTCGTCGCGGATATCTCCATCTGAGTCCTCGCCATCCACATTCATGGGTATTGGTTGAGAAAGAGCGGGTATGGGTCGTTTGCGCACGCGAATGTCTTTGCGGATCCGGATCTTGATGCCCTGATCCGCCAGCGAGCAGGAGAGTGGGGTTGATTCTATACCGACTATCAGCTACGGCAAATCTGGACGTTATCATAGACAATTACCTTCCATGCCCGGGAACTTCTTTGCCGTATAGACGTAAAAGGGAGCAGAGTATATCGATTTACAATGGCGTACATTGTTGCTGAGAGGTCAAGTCAGTATATGCCTCAACTTGCACTGAGAATAGAGGTGGGAGGAAGTGTATACTGCAGTCGCGAACGACGCAGCTGTCTCTACCTGGTAGCAGTGAACCCGGCTGTGCCCGTATCTGTAAGTTGCAGTGGCAAGGACGAGCGCCAAAGACCGAAGTCGTGACGGCCCACGAGACCGTAGAGTACACCAGGGAGTGAATGAGAGCAGAAAACTCACGCTACAACTTCAAATAAACTTAGTTTAAGGCGGTAACTCCCCTCTGTCCGTACACTCAAATCAGGGAAAACGAAGAAACCAGCATCTAGACAGATGTTTAGCCTTGCCTCTTGGAAAAAGAGTCGGTCACACCTTCGTTATTGTGTTGTGGATCCTTCAGGTGATAAAGCGACGACACCACGGACCCAGTTGTGCACCTTGTGCGGCCATCCTACACAAATATAAGTTTCGAGCGTTAAAATAATTCAAGGGGCAAGTACCTTGAGCCAATGTAGTTCTGCATCGTCGTCAGGCCGTGCAAGACTTGCAAACATAAAGTAGTACGGGTTTTGCAAGAACGATTGAGCATAACTCGCAGCGTCGATAGGATCATCTGCATGTCGAGACGAGCTCGGACCGGGAGAGCCAGGGGGTGAGTCAGAGTTACTGTCTCGACGGCGCCGTGAAGAACCAGATCCTGACTGTTGAGCAGAAGGATCGATGACCCTCAGTTGCACGATAGGAGGCGGGTCGATGGGTCTGCGGTCAGCTACATCGTATATTGTAAGTCAAATGTGTCGGACGTAAGGGAATAATGGAGGTACCTTTCCCTCCAACACCACACATTCGAGCCTGTTTAGGCTCCTGACGCACTACAAGCTCATATATTCTGCGTTGATTGGGATCGTATGTGTTGATGACAGAACAGTCACGAAATTTGGTTATCATTCGCCGGAAGAGGGTAAAGGGGGGAAAACGAAAGTCAGTAAAGCCCGAAAATCCAGAGAGATGAGAAAGGAGGTGCTCCCACACCAGCTATAGCGATCGCCTCCTCGATGTCCCAGACTCATCATTCGTCAAGTTGCACTTTGGATGACCCATATCCAAGGACTCGGAGCAGGTGTTGATTACGATGAGGAGACAATGAACTCACAGACGGTCTCGGTCATACGAGTAGTTGCTGGCCATAGCAGCTGTTCCTGCGAGAATGGGCGCCTGCTGGTCGTTGCTGCTGTGCTCGTTGTTGTCGGAACGATGGGGATGCTGCATACTGAAGCCCTTTTCATGGAAAGTGATCGTTTGTGTTCCGTCCCAGCACACTGGAACTCTCCCACGTGCATACCAATCTCCCACACCAATCCCCCGTCCTCACTGCCTCCGGGCCCAGGTCTCTGGGTCTTTGCCTCCCAAATGCCGGCACCTGCAACTCAAACTCAACCTTGAGAATAGGATTGTCAGCGGTAAACACCCAAATTCCCCTTCCAGACTCGGTATCTCGCGATATGTCAACTTCATATCCACTCTTTTATCGATGAGTTCGCAAATTAACATCCAGTGAACACCTGCTCTGAGTTGCTCGGGTGCTGCGTCGATGTGAATTCAAAGCCAAATTCACGGACATTGAGACCTTCGCATGTGCAATCGGACTCCACCGTACCAGTCGCTTGAAACCAGAATACTCATCTGGACCACATGCATACGCGGAGCTCGAGCATATCACGTCCTCCCATGTCGCAAATTTCCCCACGGCCGTCACAACGTGATATAACACGTCTTAACAGCGCGTGACGCCATATCACGGACGTGGCAAATTGTGACAGGTTATCACAGGCTGTTGGGGCGTTGGAACGTCCATGTGACACCCTTGTAACAGGCCAGTAACGTGCCGGTAACACTTGCCGGTAAGTTGGAACAGCGCTTGACGGCCGTCTGATGGCCGACCCGTTGTAACGGGCCTGGGAAATTTGCGACACAGCAATGCAATACAATAATGACGCTCTATCAGAGCGGTGAATTCGGCCAAAAACGCTCAATTGCAAGTTCTATTGTATGTCCAAAGCCTTCGAAAAAGATTTCAGCCTCCATATATCCATGATTCTACTTCAGTCTCTGTGTAGGCGCTAGCGAAATTCGAAGAAGCCCTATCCTAGGTATCCCAAGCCTCCTGAATCCTGTCGCTCGGAGCTTTCCACCCAACCTTCCGCATACGAAACAATGACATGACAGACCCTTACCAGCCCTTACCTGATACTGCGTGCTGGAGCCTCAGCAAGACCAATCAGAACTGTCCATGCCATCTCCTGGAGCTTCTTGGGTCCAAATCTGACCACCATGGATTTCTGGACCTGACCGCGTTTTCTGGCTCTGCACAGGACTGTCAAGACTCTCAAAAATCACATCGGAGACCTTCCTGATTTGGTAGGGACCCCACAACCCGGGACTCGGTTTCCCCTTTGCTCCTCCGCCGAGAGGTTGCTCGTTTCTCGGGTGTAGCCAGCAACGGATCTTCTGATTCTCTATCTCATCTGGCTACCGTGATATTGAATAGAGGTTTGTCTTAATTGAAAGCAACCGACAATAATACCAATAGGTAGCATCCGAACTGGGCAGTATGATCATATTGTTCTGCACACGGCCACCAGGTCTCACTGATTATCGACTCCAATCATTTGAATCGAAGTTCACCCGGCACTCAACTTTGAGTTGGGTTCTGTCAGCTGGACCTTTATATACATAACGTAACGCGGAACATCAATTCTACCCGTGCGTGAGGATAATGACCTAACCTTCTTTACCCGTGGCGACCATTCAGGATCAAGAAAAACTCAAAATAAATTGAGAAAGTTCTGTGCCTCCGTGGTACTCGTGTCAATAAATATAAATGATTTTCAGCATCGTCACGACGATATCAGACATTTATATCAAAATCTGTTAATATTGGGAAGTACGCGACGACTTAGTCGCCGGGGTATTACGAGCACACCCGCGGCGACCCACTGAATCGTTCAACTTTGAGCCTGATATGTTGAAATTTCCTGACATGGCAATGATGGCACATTTTTAGCGCCCACACGTGGTTCGATACTACCGGCTACCTGGGTACTGGTTCAATCACGCCGAGGTACACATCTCCCTGGACGAACATTACTTTTTAAAATGACATTCTTTCAGGGCCTTCACTCGCCACCTCGACGACATGTCAGAACAATGTCAGATCGTTTGTATATTACTTCTGAATTCTAGTAGGTTGACTCAAGGGTCAGCAGGTTAACTGCCTGGAAGCTGATGCTGGAAAATTTCCCGCCTCTCATCGCCCGATTTGGTTCGCAACCACAGTGGTCACAAAAGCATGTTTGGAGCATCGTATATTATACTGCCAATAAGTACCGTGACAAAGGATGATGCTGCTTTGCCGATGAGGGCGCAATACACGTAAGATGGAAGCATGCCTATCAGGCTAGTAAACTCAAAGGGGACAATCAAGGTAGTCTAGTACATAGGATTAAGGAGACAGGGAGCAGACAGAAGTGTCAAAGTCATTAGATGCATTACACTCGGCGGGGAGATTGGAGGCGTCGAGGATCTGTCCAGTTATGAACGCGTATTCTCAAGTTCAGAAATATCTCGCGTCTCGGACTTCTTGAAGTCTTTCTCGTCCTCGCTGTCTTCGACGGAAGGAGGATGCGACTTCTCGCGTCCACCAATAGAACCCAGTGCCTTGGGGTTGAATGCAAAGGCGCCTTTGGGTATCAATGTCGACAGGAGAATGACGGCCGAGGCAACAGTGAAGTGAACACTTAAAAGGAGATTTAGTATAAGAAGATGAACTAGAGGGAAACATTCAGAAAACTTACCCCGCAACCATCTTCAAAGACCAGATAATGTTGCCGTGCTTAACCTGGTCGTTGTCAAGAACCTTGCCTAAAAGAGTGCTCAAAACTGCGTTCAGCACAATGTATGTCGAGTACAAGAACGCCATGACAGCGCCTAGAGACGAGACATTTGCGTTCTCTATGAATCTAGGTCAGATATCAGATACAACGCAGAGAAATTTTCAGGACTCACTATACTCAGACTGTAAGAGTGCAGACTGAATGTAAGCAGCCAGCGAGACATCTCCAGCAGCCCAGCCCTGAGATGAATGATCAGTTTGGCAACAGGGTTGTTGAGGGCGAGGACGTACGAATGAAATAGGAATGAAACATCCGGCAACCCTCCACGCCCATGATACATTTTTCTTCGCAATCTTGGCGAAAGCGGGCAGAACCCATACGATGTTCAGCTAAAATTCTGTGAATAAAACATAAGGAAAGAGATGGATTGGGATGACCAACCGCAATCGCATCAAGTCGCAACCAAGGAAGAGGAGTGGTCACTTTGTCTGAAAGGACGAGTACTGAAGCAGCACCGAGCAACTAAGAATATAGATTAGACTTATGCAAATTTCAGAGATCTTGCTATGCACCTCTCCAAAGTTCGAACCTCCCACAATGATCTGACTCCATGCAGAGATACCGAGGACGCGCTTTGCAAAGGCATTTCCCAGTGTAGTTTCCAGGAACCTGTGTAGATAGAGAGCAACCGCGCTAACAAAATGTCAGCCCGAAGATCCGGTTTGTTGATATGAGGTACCGTACTAGGTGGGGAACAACCCTAAGAGGAATGGGGTCAGTAACGTCAAGTAGTAATAGTAACGTCAAGTAGTAATTCTAAAGAAGCACGCACAAACGAAGCATCTGTTAGTCAGAACTAGCTTTGCACCAACCCAGATGGATTCAAAGAATCCGAGAGCACCGTATCCTAATTGACCAAGGTAGCCGGAAGGCATGGGACGATCAATCTGGCCGAGACCGTCGCGCTCCATCTCCTCCTGAATAGTTTTCTGACTCTTAAAATTAAGAGTGCTGACTATGAGCCAAAGACCGCCGGCAAAGGTGAAGAAGACTGCGCGGAATATGAGCTTCAATATTCATAAATGGCCACATATAGAACTCACCAGGAGTCAGGAAGAAACTGTAGTTGTTTCCGAATTTGCTGATTGCTGAGGATGAGGCAAATGCACCAGCAGTTCCTGCTATTTCGTAGAAAATGTGCTGGGATAATTCGTCGGTATCTGCATGCTTGGACTCTAGACTGCGTACTCACCACGGTGGCGTCCATGCGACGAAGTTTGTTCACATCACCGCCGACAATGTCAGCAGGGCTGTGGATGCCAATGTGAGAGGCGGATAAGCAAGTATTTTAACCACTTACATGACACGGCGGATGAGCTCTACCATCCCGTAAGAGATTCCAGACAAAGTCCAAACAACGAAAATCTTTGAAATCATCATTTAAACGCATCCAACCAAAATCTGGGAAAAGACCTACGAGGTTAGGATTCCAGTCACCGTAGACGGCGGCTTTCGAAGTAGCGGGCTTGATTTTTCCACCTATGAACTCCATGAGCCAGATTTCTTTCGAAAAAGGAAGAGTTTACCAGTAGCAGCATCGACAATGAGGAGAATGACGGTCATAAGGGCAAACACAAAGATCGCGAAAGAGAGGACCGAGCGAGTAGGGAACCTCTTGATAAGAGGAGCGATGAGGATAGCACCAACGCACTGTGCAGCTTGATTGACGCCTTGGGCCGCACCGACTATGAGGAAATATATAAGTTGCTATATATCTAGCTGCAAAAAAACTGCCCTACGCTTTGTGAAGGTGGCTGCTGCCTTAAAGCGATCTGTGGCAAGAGTGGCAATCGAGCCATTGAAAAACTCGAGACCAAGTTTGTACATCATGATCCCGGCGATGTAGAAGCCACTGGTTGCTTTCAGACAGATTATTGAGTAGAAGTATGACAACTCACATATTTCGCTTCTCATCCGCGCTGAAGGCTGGAGATTTATCAGCTATAAATTCGACCCGAGAATGACTAGACTCACAGGACCAAATCTCGCTAACTCTTCCCATCGTAGATGTTCAGAAGGGAGTGGTAGAGATAGAGAAGGCTATGGGTGATGAACAAGGCTCGGGGTGCCAGTAGAGTCCCGTACATCCTTTCTATACTCCTGTGAGGTGCACGTTCGTGAGGAGTGCATGAAGTACTGTCAATCTGGTTATGCCAAGGTGATTTTCTTGACCTGATCTCTTGGCTCTCCGATATGCAAATAGAAACGACGTACGCCCATCCTTGGAGTTTGACAAGCCTTGGGCCGGCTTATTCAACGTTTCATATTGTAATTGTCCATATGCAAAGGGTAGGACGTCTAAGTTCACCCAGCTCGCCAAAGCGGGTGAAGGGCCCAGGGGGGCCAGTTGGAAACGTCGTCGATACACATCTGAACGCTCAGATGTGTCGTGTGAGTGGTTTGGCAGCCAATACGAGAAGCTTGCAAAAGTCCCTTTTGTTTCCGACAGAAGCACCGTCAACTGTTGGGAATAGGCACAGTGGGAAGACAGAGAAGGGAGGGTTTGTCCTGGGGCCAAGAGCAGGATGGTCAACGTAAGGGACTTGGCCATAGGCCAAGAAACTCAATCCTGTTTTGACTTGCTTGGATCATCAGGTCCAATCCAGGACAGTCGAAGCACGTTTGCTTCAGGTATCTGGGCACACTCCGAAAGCCACCGTCCAAGCAAGAAAACTGTAAGAGAGCCTTCAGCAGCCACATGGTCCTCACTCTGGGACCTCCGCACACCTTATGGCTTCTTTCATTATGCTGATTGCTGTTCCAGTATGGGCTGCATAGAGTAAAAAATGATCGCAGTTTCGGGCCACATCCAAAAAGAATCGCCTCACCAGTTCAATACTATCTGCAATATAAATGCGCCACCCACCGATCATCTATACACAACGCCGAGTAAATGAATTCTGAATTCTGAAGGCTTGATATCTGAGATGCTCTTCGGCGGTCCTCGGTCGAAGCTACGAGTGTAACATGGTGGTTGGTGGTCTAACTTGAACGAAGGGCCATTCTTACTCTAGTTAGCTTATATAAGCCGACGAGGCCACAGTTTGTCGTGATAAACTTCCCCGCACAGTGCAGGAAGACCTTCGCAAAATGCGTACCATGACACTTGGTTGACTTAAGGTACAAAATTGACACCTTAAGCCGTCGTCTTTTAATCTGCAAAGTCACCGGTATGTCCACCCAATTAAAGGACAACCAGATATTACGATCAAAGGTCTGAAAATTCCAAGAGAACCTACTACAGATAGTAGACATTCAGTTAGATACCACAGTCAACTCCGCTAGTTTTATCACGTTTCATAACGCCTTCAGAAGACTTGATAGTATCAAGAGTGGCGTCGACCTTCAAGCTCTCATCCAGTTCCGTTGGGTCAACCGTTTTGACTCCCCGTTTCCCTTTACCTCTCCGGTGGCGACGACGACGACCTAGTGGTGCACTGATTACAACTTTGACGGGAGTTGGGTACTGGAAAAATGACGGAAGCGGTCTGTCAGATTTTGGTGTCATAGGACCCGAGCTAGGACTGATCGCAGGAGTAGAGAATCCAGTCCCAGTAGGTGTTGGAGAAACAGAGAATGCACGAGTAGCACAAGGCGATGTAATCGCCCATGGACGAACAGGTGTTTCTGGATGAGCTGAAGTAGTTCCAAACACATCAGATCCAGAGCGAGGGAGACATGCGAACATCTGGCCGAGGGAAGACCGAGGAACACAAGACGGACGCACAGACGAAGGAGGAGACGGAAGTTGGAATACAGGAGAACGAGTACCAAAAGGGCGAGGGCCAGCATTGCGATGAATGCGAGCACGGTGAGACGCGCGAAGAGGATTGCCCCTGGAGTGGGCAGGCTCGATAGGAGGATTGTTTGTAGCGGTTGTCTGTTGGAGTCTTTATCAATGATAGAAGTAGGAGTGACTAGTGTTGGTTCATTACCAACGGCAAGGAAAATCTAAGGGGAAGAGCATTGACGCCTA
>Ga0247737_1000780_pt1 | contig 13228 bp, 15 predicted proteins | sample UWRJL028104C2_FD_180937 | JGI IMG/M metagenome (GOLD analysis project Ga0247737, IMG submission 180937) | Plant litter microbial communities from Arlington Agricultural Research Station in Wisconsin, United States - UWRJ-L028-104C-2 | ecosystem: Environmental > Terrestrial > Plant litter >...
GCGCGCTCTTCGGCCTCGATCTCGCTGTAGACCTTGCGCTCGGTGCGGTCGGCCCGCAGGATCGAGCGCATCACGAGCCAGAACACGAGCCCGAGCAGGATCGTCGGAACCACGGAGTAGATGGCGTTGGCCCAGAAGTTGTGGATCACGAAAGTCAGAATACGTCGACTGGCTGGGAACCGGGGGCGAGTGCGCTGACCGTCAGGACCCGTTCGCGATGATGCCGATGACACCCTGGATGATCGAGTAGAGGGCGACGCCGGCGACGGCGACCCAGAGCACGATGCGGGTCGTCGTGGGCTTCTTCGGGTCCTTGGGTTCCGGGGGCAGGTAGCTCATCACTTCACCAACGGGAAGAGGATGGTCTCGCGGATGCCGAGGCCGGTGAGCGCCATCAGCAGACGGTCGACGCCCATTCCCATCCCGCCGGTCGGGGGCATTCCGTGCTCGAGCGCCCGCAGGAACTCCTCGTCGAGGCGCATCGCCTCGGGGTCGCCCTTTGAGGCGAGGATGGCCTGTTCGACGAAGCGCTCGCGCTGGATGACCGGGTCGACGAGCTCGGAGTAGCCGGTGGCGAGTTCGAAGCCGCGCACGTAGAGGTCCCACTTCTCGACCAGACCGGTCTTGGAGCGGTGGTCGCGCACCAGCGGGCTGGTGTCGACCGGGAAGTCCATGACGAAGGTGGGGCGCTCGAGGTTGCCCTTCACGAAGTGCTCCCAGAGCTCCTCGACGTACTTGCCCGGCGTGGGCTGGCCCACCTCGATGCCGAGGGCATCCGCCTTCTCCTTCAGCTCCTCGAGCGTGGTGTCGACGGTGATCGACCAGCCGGATGCCGCGTTGAGGGACTCGTACATCGAGATGCGGTCCCACTCGCCGCCGAAGTCGAAGGTGCTGCCGTCGGCCCAGGTGACCACGTGCGAGCCGGAGATGGCGAAGGCCGCGTTCTGGATCATCTCCTGGGTGAGGTCGGCCATCTGGTTGTAGTCGCCGTAGGCCTGGTATGCCTCGAGCATCGCGAACTCGGGGCTGTGCGTGGAGTCGGCACCCTCGTTGCGGAAGTTGCGGTTGATCTCGAACACCCGCTCGATGCCGCCGACCACCGCGCGCTTGAGGAAGAGCTCCGGCGCGATGCGCAGAAACAGCTCGGTGTCGAAGGCGTTGCTGTGGGTGACGAAGGGGCGGGCGGAGGCACCGCCGTGGATGGTCTGCAGCATCGGGGTCTCCACCTCGATGTAGCCGTGACTCGCGAAGGTGGTGCGCAGCGAGGCCACGGCGAGGGCACGGCTGCGCACATTGACGCGGGCCGCCTCGCGGGAGATCAGGTCGAGGTAACGCTGGCGCACCCGCGTCTCCTCACTCAGCTCGGAGTGCAGGTTGGGCAGCGGGCGCACGGCCTTCGACGCGATCTTCCAGTCGGTGGCCATCACGCTGAGCTCGCCGCGGCGGCTGGAGATGACCTCGCCGGCGACGAACAGGTGGTCACCGAGGTCTACGAGCTCCTTGAACTCTGCCAGCGATTCCTCGCCGACCGCCGCCTGCGAGAGCATGGCCTGGATGCGCTCGCCGTCACCGGATTGCAGCGAGACGAAGCAGAGCTTGCCGGTGTTGCGCAGGTGCACCACCCGCCCGGCCAGGCCGACGACGTCGCCGGTGACCGAATCCGTCTCCAGGTTCGGATACTTGGTGCGCACGGCCGGGATGGTGGTCGTGATCGGCAGGGAGACCGGGTAGGCGCCAGCACCGGAGTCGATGAGGCGGTCGCGCTTGGCGAGCCGCACGCGAGTCTGTTCCGAGAGCTCTTCCTCGGTCGGCTCGACGGGGGCCTCTGCTGGCATCTGGTCGGTCATCGCTGTGCTCCTGGAGGTTGTGACCCGCCAAGTTTACGGGGGTGCGGCTGGGTACCCGACCGTCAGCGCGTGCGACGGAGCGCGTTCTCCACCGAGGAGCGCACGAGCGGCCCGAGCACGCGGCCGGGCGTCTCCACCCCGATCGAGTCGAGCAGCCCGGTGGCCTGCTCCACGATCGCGATCGAGAAGCTGGTCGCGGTGGCGATCGCCTCGGCGTAGGCGGGCCGGTCGGCCTCGGCGACGATGATCGGCTCCCCGCCCATCTCCACGACGAGGGCCTGCCCGATCGGCTGCACCGGCGCGGGCGCGGTGACCGCGAAGTAGCTGCCGTTCAGCTGCGCCAGGTCGATGCTGGTGCCGGTGAAGGCGAGCGCCGGGTGGATCGCGAGCGGGATCACTCCCGAGGCCAGGGCCGGCGCGAAGACGCCGGTGCCGTATTCCGCCGCGGTGTGCACGACGAGCTGACCCTGCTGCCAGACTCCCGCCGTCGCGAGGCCCTCGATCAGCGTCGGCAGCTCGGACGCCGGCACGGCCACAATCACCAGTTCACTGCGCTCGACCAGTGCCGGGATGTCGAGGATCGGCACTCCGGGCAGCATCGCCTCCGCGCGTTCCCGGCTTGCCTCCGAGATGGCGGAGATCCCGACGATCGCGTGCCCGGCCCCGGCCAGTGCCGCGCCGAGCACCGGCCCGACGTGCCCCGCGCCGATGATGCCGACACCGAGGCGTCCCGTGCGCTCGGTCATGCCACTCCCCCCTCTGCCCTGTCGTCGCCGGAACGCCAGCGGTGCGAGGTGTCCGATTCCTGCGCGCGCACCGCCGCATCGGCGACGGTGGCGAAGAAGGCGAGCGCGCGATCCTGGTCTACCGCGTCGAGGTGAGCGCGGATCGGCCCCGTGACCGTGTGCAGGTGGATGTCGGCGAGCCGCAACATCCTGAGCACCGGCCCTTGACTGAGCGCGACGCTCTGCAGGCGCGGCTGCGGCACCACGATGAACTTGCGCCAGATCGCCCCCTTGCGCAGCACGAACGATCCGGGCGTGACCAGAAAGCCGTTGCGCCGCCACGAGAGGGGACGCAGCCAGGCCGCCCGCCGCGGCGAGTTCTCGAAGCCGTCGTCGCCGCCCCGGGACCGCAGCCCGCGCTCGATCATCGTGACCGATTCGGCCCCCACGAGCTCGGGCAGCAGCAGTTCGAGCACCTTGGTCACCTCGGCGAGATTGCCGACCGGCAGCAAGGTGGTGTTGGCCTGGTTATCGGCGCCACGGGTGTTCGAGTGACCGGCCCGGTTGACGCGCACCTCCCACCAGCCGAACGGCCGCCAGAGCAGCGACTGTGAGACCTCGATCGAATGGATGCGGCCGGGCGGCAGCGTCTCACTGGTGGTGGACAGCAGACCGAAACCCACCCGTACGCCGTCGGGCGTGCTCGAGATGCTGTACCGCAGCGACTTGCTGAACCGGCGAACGTAGTAGCTGACGAACCCGAGCGCGCTGGGCAGCGCGAAGACCAGGACGAAGAAGTTGCCGGTGCGGGCGATCCAGACCGCGATGGCGGCGATCACCAGTGCCGCGATGATCATGCCGTTGCCCAGCAGCATGGACCCGATCAGTCGGCCGAGATGGATGGTGACGATCGACTCGGGCGGGGTGCCCGGGTCGTGCTCCGAGGCGAGGAACTCGTTCACCCGGCGGTCGATCACGCTCTGACCGGGGTTCTGCGTGGCGGGTTGCGCTGCCGCTCGACTGCCGGAGGCGAGACGCAGGATCTCGCGCCGCAGATCATCCGCCGCCGCCGTGCCGAGATAGGAGAGCTGCACGTTCGCGTCGTGCCCGGCCTGACTGATCTCGAGCTTCGAGGCACCGAACAGGCGCGCGAAGAACGGCCGGACGATGTTGATTCCCTGGATGCGGTCGAGCCGCGCCTTGCGGTTGGTGCGGAACAGGATGCCCGACCGCACCTCCACGACCTCGTTGGTGATGCGGAAGCTGTGCATGCGCCACGACACGTAGAACCCGGCGATGAGCAGAACGAGCACACCGACGATCACGGCGAGCACCTGCAGGATGATGCCGTGCTCGAGCACGTACTGCACAGGGTCGCCCTGATCGCCGCCGCCGTAGCGCGGCAGGAAGACCTCCACCAGCCGCTCCCGAAGATTCGAGACCACGAAGCCGAGCACCGCGATGAGCACGATTCCGCCGCGCAACAGCGGCGAGGCCGGGTGCAGACGGTGCCATTCGCCGTCGGCCAGCCGCCCCGCGATCGGCGTCACCGCAACGGATGCCTGCGGCTCCTCCCGCGCGGACGAATCCGTCACAGGCCCGCCCGTCGCGTCTCGGCGAGGGCCACCAGCCGGTCGCGCAGGTCATCGGCCTCGGACTCCGGCAGCCCGGGGATGGTGACCCCGGCGGAGGCCGCCGCGGTCACGAACTTGAGCTCGCTGAGCCCGAGCGCGCGCGCAACGGGGCCGCGGTTGATGTCGACCAGCTGCATCCGTCCGTAGGGCACCGCGACGAAGCGCAGCCACATGATGCCGCGTCGCAGCAGCAGGTCGTCTTCACGCAGCTGGTACCCGATCGCCCGCACGCGGCGCGGCACGAGGATGACGTTCACCAGGGCCACGATCGCGAAGACTGCCGCGACGATGCCCGTCCACCAGATGTGCACGACGAAGAAGAACACGACGGCAGCCGCTGCGGCGACCAGCAGCGTCAGCCCCCAGCTCACCAACTCCACGACCACCAGCTTCGGCGAGACGCGACGCCACTCGGTAGCGGGAAGGTCGAGTCGGTCTGTCACGTGGAGCTCCCGGTGCATCTGGTCAAGCCGAGATCAGGGTCTTACCCTGATCGCCTTCTTGCCCTGGTCGTCGTCATCATCGTCATCCGGCGGAACGGTGCACATGTGCTCGGCGATGAGACCGCCGGCCAGGAGGATCCCTGCACCGATGATGGTGGCAGCGGCCGACAGGATGGAGTTTACCGGGGCGACGGAACGGGTGAGCAGGTACGCCGTCACGCCGACACCCACCCCGGCGATCAGGGCGCCGATGACGGCGCTGGCCTTCGCCAGCACGAGCACACGGGTGGCGTAGTACGGGTCGACGGGACCGGTGGACTTGCGCAGGGTCACCCGGCGGATGGGCACCGCCAGCGACACCACGATCGCCCCGATCGCGGCCAACGCCAGTGCGAGGGTCAGCGGCAGGGTCACGATCGGTCGACCCACGACGGTGAGCGCGAGTTCCAGCAGCGCGCCCAGCACCCCGCCGCCGATGGCGACGAGCACGACGGTCAGTGGTGCGGTGCGCTTCACGCGGTGTCTCCTGTGTTCCAGAGCGGGTTCGCCTCGTACGGCCAGACCTCGTCGGATGTCGCCGCGGCGAGCTCCACGATCGGCCCGTGATCGGCGAGCCGGGCACCCGGCTCCACCTGCAGCCACGGCACGATCACGAACGGCCGCTGCCAGGCCCGCGGATGCGGAAGGGTGAGTCGCTCGCTCGCAATGCGCATGGCGCCGAAGGTGACGATGTCGAGGTCGAGCGTGCGATCGCCCCAGCGTTCGGCACGCACCCGGCCGTGCTCTGCCTCGATGCGATTCAGTTCGTCGAGCAGCTGCTCCGGCAGCAGGGCGCTGCGCACCACCAGCACGGCGTTCAGGTAGTTCGGCGCGTCCTCGTCGACGCCGGCCGGCTTCCAGGCGTGCGATTCGACGACGCCGGATGCCGCGACCACCGTCACCCCGTCGATGGCGGCGATCTCGGCCACCGCCGTCCGCAGGTTCTCTTCGCGGTCGCCGAGATTCGACCCGAGCGCGATCACCGCGGGGAGTACGACCCGGGTCCTCACTGCTGCCGGCCTCTCGTGATGGTGATGGAGACGTCGTCGAAGGGCACCGTGATGGGGGCGCTGGGCTTGTGCAGCGTGACGCGCGTGCTGTGCGCCGCCGGGTGCGCGAGCACGGCATCCGCTATCCGTTGCGCCACGGTCTCGATCAGGTCGACCGGATTCGCCTCGACGACGGCGACCACCTCTTCGGCCAGGACCCCGTAGTGGATGGTCTTGTCGAGGTCGTCGGCGGCGCCCGCGGCCGCCGTGTCGAGGAACACCGTCACGTCGATGATGAACTGCTGCCCGTCGCGGCGTTCGTGCTCGAAGACGCCGTGGTGTGCGAATGTGCGCAGTCCGGTGAGGCTGATCTGGTCGAGGTCACTCACGGCTGCATCGCCTCCCAGACGTCGAGCGCCGCCCGGGTGCCGGCGACGTCGTGCACCCGCACGCCCCAGACCCCGGCCTGAGCGGCGAGAGCGCTGATGGTGGCGGTGGCGGGGTCGCGCTGCTTGGGCGATGCGCCCTCCGGCAGCAGCGAGCCGAGGAAGCGTTTGCGCGAGACGCCGATCAGCACGGGGTAGCCGATGCTCTCGACCGCCCGCAGGTGGGCGAGCAGACGCCAGTTCTGCTCCGCCGTCTTGGCGAACCCGATACCGGGATCGAGGATGATGCGGTCTGGCCGCACCCCGCTCACGATGAGTTCGGCGACGCGGGACTTGAGCTCTTCGCGGACATCGTGCACCACGTCACCGTACTGTGCCCGCGCCGCCATCGTCGCACTCGGACCGCGCCAGTGCATGGCAAGGAAGTACAGCCCGGTCTCGGCGGCGACCCGCCGCATGCTCTCGTCGGCGAGTCCGCCGGACACGTCGTTGATGATCACGGCCCCCGCCTCGGCCGCGGCGTAGGCGGTGGCGGCGTTCATGGTGTCGACGCTCACGGCGATGCCACGATCGACCAGACCGCGGATGACCGGAAGCACGCGCAGCTGCTCCTGACGGATCGGGACGCGTTCGGCTCCGGGCCTGGTGGACTCCCCGCCGACGTCGATCAGCTGTGCTCCCGCCCGGGTGAGTTCCACCCCGCGCTGGATCGCGTCGTCGAGGCTGACGAACTCGCCGCCATCGCTGAAGGAGTCGGGGGTGATGTTGAGCACACCCATCACCCGCGGACGCGAGGGGCTGATCGGCCGGTACGGCCGCAGCGACACCACCTCGGAGATCACTGTGCGACTCCGATCAGCGCGATCGCCTCCGCCCGCGCCGCCGCATCGGAGAGGATGCCGCGGCTCGCGAGCGTCACGGTGGAGCTGCCCGGCTGCCGTGCCCCGCGCGTGGTGACGCAGCCGTGCACGGCGTCGAGGACCACCAGCACCCCGCGGGCACCCAGCCCAGACACCAGGGCATCCGCGATCTCGTCGGTGAGGCGTTCCTGCAGCTGGGGGCGCGAGGCGATCGTGTCGACCACGCGGGCGATGCTGCCGAGACCGACGACGTGATCGCCCGGCGCGTAGGCGACGTGCGCCGTGCCGAGAAAGGGCAGCAGGTGGTGCTCGCATACTGACCGGAACTCGATTCCGCGCACGATCACCAACTCACCCGACTCGTCGGCGATCTCGCTGCCGCCGAGCAGGGCGTCCGTGTCGAGCCCGACGCCGGCGAAGAACTCGGTGTACGCCTCGGCCACACGGCGGGGTGTCGCTTCCAGCCCCGGACGTGCCGGATCCTCGCCGATGGCGGCGAGGATCTCGAGCACTGCAGCCTCGATGCGCGCGGTGTCGATCCCTTGGGAACCGGGCCGTGGGGATACGGGGTCTGCCACGGGCGCGCTACGCAGTGGCGATATCGGGGCGCTTGCGCGGACGCGGAGCGCGAGCCTTCTTGGTGGGCTCCGACGAGACGCCGCCGTCGACGACTCCCTCATCGATCGGTGCCTTGGAGGGCATTGCCACCGCGGGCAGCGCCGAGACGGGACGCTTGTCGCTGGAGAGCCACTGGGGGCGCTCGGGCAGCTTCTTCACGTCTGTGAAGATCTCGGCCAGCTCGTGCTGGTCGAGGGTCTCCTTCTCGAGCAGCGCGGTTGCCAGACGGTCGAGGATGTCCCGGTTCTCGTTGAGAACCTGCCAGGCCTCGTTGTGCGCGTTCTCGATGAGGGCGCGCACCTCGTCGTCGACCTGCTCGGAGACACGCTCGGAGTAGTCGCGCTGGCTGCCCATGTCGCGCCCGAGCCACATGTCGCCCGAACCGGAACCGAGCTTGACCGAGCCGATATTGGCGCTCATGCCGAACTCGGTGACCATCTTTCGTGCGGTGGACGTCGCCTTCTCGATGTCGTTCGACGCACCGGTGGTGGGGTCGTGGAACACGACCTCCTCGGCGACGCGGCCACCCATTGCGTAGGCGAGCTGGTCGAGCAGTTCGTTGCGGCTGACCGAGTAGCGGTCTTCCACCGGCATCACCATCGTGTAGCCGAGAGCACGGCCACGCGGCAGGATCGTGATCTTGGTCACCGGGTCGGTGTTGTTCATCGCGGTGGCGACGAGGGCGTGACCGCCCTCGTGGTACGCGGTGATCAGCTTCTCCTGGTCGCGCATCACCCGGGTGCGGCGCTGCGGGCCGGCCATGACGCGGTCGACCGCCTCATCCAGTGCACGGTTGTCGATCAGCTGGGCGTTGGAGCGTGCGGTGAGCAGCGCTGCCTCGTTGAGCACGTTGGCGAGATCAGCACCGGTGAAGCCGGGCGTCTTGCGGGCGAGCACCTCGAGGTCGACGCTGGCGGCCAGGGGCTTGCCCTTGCCGTGCACCTCGAGGATCTGCTTGCGGCCGAGCATGTCGGGGGCGTCGACGCCGATCTGGCGGTCGAAGCGCCCGGGGCGCAGCAGTGCGGGGTCGAGGATGTCGGGACGGTTGGTCGCCGCAATCAGGATGACGTTGGTCTTCACGTCGAAGCCGTCCATCTCCACCAGCAGCTGATTGAGGGTCTGCTCGCGCTCGTCGTGACCGCCGCCCATTCCGGATCCGCGGTGGCGGCCGACGGCGTCGATCTCGTCGACGAAGATGATGGCCGGCGAGTTCTCCTTGGCCTGGGCGAACAGGTCGCGCACGCGGCTGGCGCCGACACCGACGAACATCTCGACGAAGTCCGAACCGGAGATGGAGTAGAAGGGAACGTTGGCCTCGCCGGCGACGGCGCGGGCGAGCAGGGTCTTGCCGGTTCCGGGAGGGCCGTAGAGCAGAACGCCCTTCGGGATGCGGGCGCCGACGGCCTGGAACTTCGCCGGCTCCTTGAGGAAGTCCTTGATCTCCTCGAGCTCTTCGATGGCCTCGTCAGACCCGGCGACATCCGCGAAGGTCACCTTCGGGGTCTCCTTCGAGACCAGCTTGGCCTTCGACTTGCCGAACTGCATCACCTTCGAGCCGCCACCCTGCATGTTCGACAGGATGAACCAGAACACGATGCCGATCAGCAGGAACGGGATGATGAGGCCGAGCAGGGACGTGAACCAGTTGCCCTTGTCGACCTGGTCGTCGTACTTGGCGCCGGATGCGTCGACGGCCTTCACGATCGCCTCACCGCGGGGAGCGGAGTAGTAGAACTGCACCTGCTTGCCGAGGGCGCCGTCGGGCTGCTTCAACACCAGGTCGACCCGCTGCTCGTTGTCGACGATCTTGGCCGAGGAGACCTTGTCGTCTTTCAACAGCGAGAGCCCCTGCTTGGTCGTGACCTCTTTGAAGCCGGAGCCACTCAGCAGGCTGAACCCGACCGACACGACGACAACCGCGAGGACGATCCAGACGAGCGGGCCGCGGAGAAAACGCTTGAAGTCCATAGTGTTGCGGGCGAGAAGGCCCGGCACCTTTCTGCCGAAGAATGTGATTGCAAGGCTACCTGTCCGGCGCTGCACGGCCGCTGCATGTTTGCCGTGGGCGTAACTAACCTTCCCCCGGTGGGCTACTCAGGCGTAGACGTGCGGTGCGAGCACGCCGATGTCGCGGAAGTTGCGGTACTTCTCTGCGTAATCCAGCCCGTAGCCGACCACGAAGGCGTTCGGGATCTGGAATCCCTCGTACTTGACGTCCACGATCACCTTGGCGGCATCCGGCTTGCGCAGCAGCGCACAGATCTCGACGGAGTCGGCGCCGCGGCTCTCGAGGTTGGCGCGCAGCCAGGAGAGGGTGAGACCGGAGTCGATGATGTCCTCGACGATGAGCACCTTGCGGCCGTGCAGATCGGAGTCGAGGTCTTTCAAGATGCGCACGACGCCCGAGGACGTCGTTCCCGAGCCGTAGGAGGAGACCGCCATCCAGTCCATCTCGATGGGAAGGTGCAGTTCGCGGGCGAGGTCTGCCATCACCATCACCGCACCCTTCAGCACGCCGACGAGCAGCAGATTCTCCCCCGCGTAGTCGTCCTCGATGCGGCGGGCGAGTTCGGCGATCTTGGCGTGAATCTCGGCCTCGGTGATCAGCACGCTCTCGAGATCGGCGGCGATGTCCTGATAGTCCATGGGTCTGTTACTCCTGCGGGGTGGGGGTGCGCGCGGCCGAATCGTGGTCGGCCGCACTGAAGATGAGCAGGCTGCCCTGCCTGACCACTTTAATGCCGGGCAGATGCAGGGCATCCTGACCCCGCCAGTCCGTCACCAGCCGCGACACCTCGAGGGTGTGCTGCTGGCTGAGGCTGACGCCGAACTCCGCCTGCACCGTCGCACGGATGATCCGCTGCCGCAGCGCCGGCGGATTCGCGACAAGCGCCTTCACAGGCAGCGAGATACCGGCCTCCGCATGCTCGGCGAGCTCCTCGAGCTGTTCTTCGGCGAAGGCGTCGAGCGCCTCCGTATCCTCCCGCGCCAGCGCGGCGGTACGCGCGAGAGCCGCGGCGAAGCCCGGACCGAGCTCCCGCTCGAGCAGCGGCAGCACCGTGGTGCGCACGCGCACGCGGGTGAACCGATCGTCGGAGTTCTGCGGGTCCGCCCACGGCCCAAGCCCCGAGTCGGCACAGAACCGCTCGGTGGTGTCGCGACGCAGCTGCAGCAGCGGGCGCAGATATGGACCGGATGCCGCGGCCATCCCCTTCAGGCTGCCGAGGCCGCTGCCCCGCGCGAGCCCCAGAAGAACCGTCTCGGCCTGGTCGTCGAGCGTGTGACCGAGCAGGATGCGCGCGGCCCCCGTCTCCACGGACGCCTCCGCGAGCGCGGCGTACCGCGCTGCGCGGGCGGCGGCCTCCGGTCCGCCGTCCGTGCCGACGGTGACGGTCCTCACCAGGACGGGGTCCAGGCCGAGGGACAGTGCCTGGGCGGCGGCGTGCGCCGCGACATCCGCCGACCCTGCCTGCAGGCCGTGGTCGACGACGACCGCACCCGCACGGATGCCGGAGCGCGCCGCCTCGAAGGCGGTGCCCGCGGCCAGCGCGAGCGAATCCGGCCCGCCACTCAGGGCCACCAGCACCAGGGTGTTCTCGGGCAGATCGGCGATGGCCGAGCGCACCGCGCGACGGACGTCGGCGATCGCGGGCGTCAGACGGGGCCTGGTGGTCATCCGATAACGTTATTGCAGCCACCCAAGACTCAAGGAGCCACACCTATGGCCAGCTACGACGCCGTCATCGAGATCCCCAAGGGGAGCCGCAACAAGTATGAGGTCGACCACGAGACCGGTCGCGTCTACCTCGACCGCGTTCTGTTCACGAACTTCGTCTACCCCACCGACTACGGCTACTTCGAGAACACGCTCGGCCTCGACGGCGACCCCGTCGACGTGCTGGTGCTGCTCGACTACCCTCTGTACCCGGGGGTCGGCGTGAAGGTGCGCCCCATCGGCGTCTTCAACATGACGGATGACGGCGGCTCTGACGCGAAGGTCATCGCCGTGCAGGCGAAGGACCCGCGCTGGGAGTGGCTGCAGGATGTCGACGACATCCCGGAGTACACCCGCAAGGAGATCGAGCACTTCTTCGAGCACTACAAAGACCTCGAGCCCGGCAAGTGGGTCAAGACCGAGGGCTGGGGCAACGCCGCCGAGGCCGAACAGATCATCCTCGACGGCATCGAGAAGCTCAAGGTCGAGGGTCACTGACCGCTCGTTGCTGACAACGACGAAGCCCCCTCCTGCTGATGCGGGAGGGGGCTTCGTCGTTAGTGCGCTAGCGGATGTTGATGCCGCGGGCCGCCATGAACGGCACCGGGTCGACCGCGACGCCGCCGGGGCGGGTCTCGAAGTGCAGGTGACAGCCGGTGGAGTTTCCCGTCGTGCCCACCTTGGCGATCTGCTGGCCAGCGGTGACGCTTTGGCCGACGTGCACCAGCGTTCCGCCGTTAACGATGTGGCCATAGCCGGTAGTAACGCCGTCGCCGCTCCTCACCGAGACGAAGTTGCCATAGCCGCCACTCCACGAGGCCTGCGTCACGACTCCCGTGTTCGCCGCGTAGATTGCCGCGTTACACGGTGCGTTGAGGTCGGCCCCCGCGTGCAGGGTGTACTTGCCGGTGACCGGATTCGTGCGCATTCCGTAGGCATCGATGACGTGTCCGACAGACGGCTTAGCCCAGCCGGAACCGGAGACGGCTCCGCCGGGGACAGCGCTGCCGCCACCACCGCCGGAGGCAGGGGGACGAGTCGCCGCCGCGGCAGCCGCAGCGAGGGCGGCCTGCCTGTCCTGCTCGGCCTTGATCCGCGCCCGCTCCTTCACACCGGCGTTATACGACGCCTCGGTGACGGCGACGTTACTCACCAGTGACGCGCGCTGCGCCTCCAGCCGACCCTTGTTCGCCTGCTGTTCCGCCAGTGCCGCCTGCGCTTTCTCCGAGGCCTCGTTCGCCGCGGCCATCGCCTTCTCGGCGTCTTCGGCCAGGCCCTTGAGCGCCTTTTCGGCGACGTCTGCCTGGGCGCTCATCGACTGCGCCGTGTTCTGGTCTTGGACGGCCTTCTCGTAGATGCCGGCGGACTGGTTCTTGACGAGAGTCGCGAGCCCGAGCTCGGAGAGCATCTTCTTCGAGTGCTTACCGCTAAAGAAAATCGTCGAGGAGACGTCGTTGCCCCCGCCGGCCCGGGCGAGCTGCGCGACGAGCGTCGCAGCTTTCTGCTTCGAGTCATCGGCCTTCTTCTGCGCGGCCTTGGCCTGCTCTTGCAGGGTAGTCAGCTTGAACGCGGCGTCGTCGTGGTTCTGCTGGGCGACCTGGAACTCCACACCTTTCTGCTTCGCCAGCTCGTCTGCGGCGGTGACCTGGGAGGCGAGCGCGGCGAGCGCGGCGTCGAGCCTCGCGATCTCGGCCTGCTTGGCGGCGACGCTGTTGCGCGCGGCCTGCACGTCGCCCCAGCTGGGGTAGTCGACGGCATAGGCGGGGGCGGCGGCCTGGCCCACGATGGTGCCGGTGACCAGCACCGCGGCGAGCGCGACGATCGCGATCGTGCGCCGGTGGCGCTTGCGATCGAACGTGAAGCCGTGGTTCATTGTCTCCCCCGATGGTGAGCGGCGATCATCCCCGAGCCGCCCGTTAGTAACACTGTTAACACCAGTAACAACAGTCACCGTAGCAACGGACCCGAAAAA
>Ga0247737_1000781_pt1 | contig 13225 bp, 18 predicted proteins | sample UWRJL028104C2_FD_180937 | JGI IMG/M metagenome (GOLD analysis project Ga0247737, IMG submission 180937) | Plant litter microbial communities from Arlington Agricultural Research Station in Wisconsin, United States - UWRJ-L028-104C-2 | ecosystem: Environmental > Terrestrial > Plant litter >...
ACGAACTCGAGACCTTCGAATTACTCGAGCTTGAAACCTGTTTTTTGGTGTCACTGAGAACTCTGATAACACCCTCCATCTCACTGCTAGCTTGTGTGTTTCTATGACTGGGCACTGATCTTGAACTTCAAACAAGAAAATCCAGTTAAGACATCGCCAGTTGCAGAGTTGGAGCCATCAACGCCGTCGAAATAAACGATGGAAAGTCTACTGTAAACTGGAATGTCACAGTAATTTTTATATTGGTCTCTTAAGCTCGGGCTACTTCGAACTATTTCTCGCCTGAGGTGGTTAGCACAGTCAGGCCGGATTTCAATGGTCAGCCACCTGATCGACGAGGATTTATAGACCAAAGGTGAGATGGACTCTTTCCCCTGCTTGTTATCCATCTCCCACCACCGAGCCAGCCCAGTGTAAACTCGCCATATTCATTCCTCGCCATGTCCACTCCTCCCGCCCAGAACGTCGCATTGCAACCAGGCGGTCAGGCTGCGCCACTCAACCAGGCAGTCACGGCCGCGTTGGCCAACGCCATTGGCTATGTTTTCAATGTTGATATACAAACTGCTACCGCCTACATTGGTGGTGCTGCTCTTATCATCGGTATTGGCGTTTCTTTGTCCACCAACAAGGCCTTCATACGCATCATCAGTGGCAGTAAGTAAAATTCTTGCTCTGCGGGCTTAGCCAGCTGAAGACATTGCTTGTAGACAGCCCTCTACCGCCCAGATGGGTAGGTGAGTGTGGTGACTGGGCTCTGTCATATCTGATCCTTGGCTGACCGACGTTTCAAGAGTATATCGGGGGAACCTTCATTGGGTGCAACTACGGCGATCTCACCGCATATTTCGACGGTATGGAAGTCTGCGTGGCAGATTTTGGTCTTGGAAACACGTCCCCTGCGTCTTTCAATGGCGTACCGACAATGTTGGTACCCAACATTCCATCCTTGCAAGAGCGTATTTACTTGACGCTCCGAGATACATTTCGGCGCCATGAACAACTCGTCATGAGCATCGTAATTGCGATTGTATTCTTCTTGGTCGGTCGGTACTCCATGCGGTTACGTCTTCAAGTGGTCAGTCAGTTTTCACCGCATAGATTTATTACTTATATCTACATACATTCAACCTCTAGGCCCCGGCGCAGCCCATGCCAGCAGAAATTATCACCATAAATCAGGAGGTTAACAGTCTCGGCGATGTTTGTTCAACCACGGATGTCACCTCTGGCGTTGAAAAGCCGTCCGCTACGTCCATCGACACTCGAGTGTCCGACACGGCCATGCTGCAAGTCACTGCTGCCCACAGTGTTGGTGACGATTGTGTGGCAACATCTTCTAGACCTGATGAGATGTCTAAGGCCTGCGTGATGAGTATCTCGGAGTCTGATGTCGACAGATTAACTCCCGCGACCACGAACTCGCAACTTACCGCCCCCTCCAACATCATTGCCACAACTTCCAGCTTGTTTGAACAGACGGCGGGTGCACCGGCCGCTCACAATCTCCCTTTCGTGCCTGATAGAGTCATTACTGGTATTCTGGCCAAAGGGGCCGGTGCTACTAGCTCGCACCTGGTGGCTAGACGCGGGAAACCGATGCCCGTAGCTGCAGGTCTTCTCATCGGGGGGCAGGTGGGAACAGGAAACACCCAGGGCCCAAGAAGCAACACGGCGCCTCCTCTACCACTAGCCCGGCAGGCCCGAGCCAGTCGAATGGCAAGGGGAGGCAGATCCCCAACCCACCTCCCGGGGTTGCCGATTCTACACTTCCAGTGGTTTCCAACAGCCTCAACCCTCCTCGATCGTACGGCAGCAAACCGCCATCTTGTCCCGTTGTCCCTACTGCCCCAACCTCGACGGTTCAGGATGGGACTTCTGCTGCTGTTGGAGCGAGTGGATCGGGACATCCGCCGCGCGTTTCGAGTACCACCAACCGCCAGCCTGGTCGCGTCAACAACGACCTTCAGGGCAGCAGATTACCTACTCTCGTTGAGGTCCCCGAGGTGTCTTCGGAACGCGAAAGGCGTGGTTCCGCTATCCCGAAGCCCATCCAACCGGCGCTCCGCTTCTCAGGGATGATCGATGACCTTGCGGGTCTATACTTGGTACTGGGACGTTCGTAAGTCTCCTCTGCTCTCTTTTCTGGGATGCTCTTTTCTACACGCGACATCTATGTCAATTTTTTTTGTATACCGGAGCACACTATATATTAACTATCATCACCGATTCTGCCTTCTGATAAAGCCTCATTGACTGGGTACAGGGGGAGTTTGACGTAGGCCAATGCCTTAGAAATGTGTCTATGTAGAGGAAGAACCACCGACGCGTCCAATGCCTGTATGTTCAGCAGATCACAATTGAGTACTAAAATAGTGGATCTGTCGCACATACATGTGAGAACCTCTGACGACGTATTATCGCCGGCGTGCGTATGAGATGGTGAACTGTGACTCATATTTTAACAAATTTACGGGCGCTAATCATCATTCCCATGGCATGAGATGCGAACCACCGGGAGGATTCGTGGGCCAAATAGCGATAAAATCGAGTCCCAGCCTCCATGCGTGCTCAAAATTACCCCGGACGTAGTGTTTCGCTATCAGAAAGATGACTTGTTCGATTCGACAGGACAATGAGCGAAGCTGACTCGGTGGTATCCCATTAGTCACTACTTATGATCGAAGTGTACAAGTCACGAAACTCAATAGGGATCTGGGATCGCGACATTTGGAGAGGATATATATACGATGCTCGCGCAAGAGTTTGCTGTTCCTCCCCCCAGTTCATCTCAGCTGTTCATCTGCATGCCTTTCTCCTCTATCGCTTAAGACGGATCCGTGTACTTTCTATGATATGGACAACGAGAGTAAAATTCCATATGCGTCGAGTGACTCGAGACCCGATTGCGCATATCAACTCTTCGGATCGCTTGCAGGGAGGCCAGGTTTCGATTCTGTCACCAAGCAGACGGTTCATTTTGAAACCTCAATTGGCTTCGACATTCTTCGTTGCAGGGTAATGTGGCAGTGTCCCCGAGTGCAACGAGGAGCTCAAATTTCCGACAGCCTTTGAAATCTGCCCCTCGAGAATTGAGGATGGGTATCCATAGTGGGATGGTCAGTTGCCCAAGAGTCTGGTCGGTGAACGTGCAAGATGCAGAAAATTTGGTGGGCCAAGCTCTCACTGCAGAGTCCAAACTAACCCTCGTAGAATTGCTAATATACAGCCGTTTGGCAATCCAACTAGGCTGTGTGTGACGTCCACATTGAGTGATCGATAACCACCGACGAGCACGCCTCATAGATTCAACAATGAACAGAAAAATTCCAATCACAAATATCACTCAGCTTGAGAAGACAAGGTCGCAAAGCCGCCGACTCCGGTACGCAGAAGGAGCCCAATTCCCTATCGCCATGAAACTAATTCGAAAGCGCCTGACTCGGTGAGAACTACCAGGCAGCCTGGCAGTGTTGTGCAACTTAAAAAGTATCCAAGGCAACTTCCAGAGCCCTTGTATGAGTTCAAAGGACTCTGGTTTTCACCATTGTATTTCATGAAGGTTGCGAGGAGTGTCACTTCCTCCAGCATCGGCCGGAGTCAGTTCTTTCTGCCGAACGCAAGGATACTTGTCGAGAGAAGGTGAGCATCTGCATTGTTTATTACTTTCCCGCATTCGCTGCTGAAGGGAACCTAGAAACCAGTGGGCAGATGACGAACAACTGGATTCAACATTGTTCTCGCCGCCGGATGCGGTAACAGCTTCTGAGCATAATGGAGCCAAACATCGATCCTTCCCAAACCGTCCGAAGGTAACCAGGCTCAGCCATCCTGCTTGCTTTCCCTCAAAGTCTTCATCCATCCTCTTCCTTTCCCTACCCTTTTCCTTTCGTTTCAGGATATGCCTCATTTTATGTTCAAGCAGGGTGGTCAGCTACCGGCCCTCTTCACGCTACCCGACGAAATCCTCGAGGAGATCGTCTCGGAGCTCGATCAGCACAAGGATTTGGTGGCGTTCGCTCTGGCGTCGCGGATGTGTGCAGCGACCGTTATGCCCCACCACACGCAGTACCGGATACTGCGTACGCGCCATACCCTCCCGGAGATGTGGGCGCACCTAGCACGACGGGCAGATCTAGCCCGCAACGTCCGTGAGATTCATATCTGCGAACGACACAACTTTTCCATGCCCGATCGCTATCCCACCACGCTCATTGACAAACTCTTGGACCGGACCTTGGAAAACGGGGAGGAGAGCCTCAGGATACGCAATATTTGTCAAGCGCTCAGCCATATGCACCGCCTGAAGGTTTTCACATGGTCTTGGATGGATGTTCCAGGACAGCAGCGCCCCACTTCGCACCCTAATCATGAAAACGCTATCCTGACCGCCGTCACCCATCTTCCGACGCTCGAAACGCTCAGCCTTAGTGGCCGATTTGCTCTCCATGCTCTTAACTCAACTCAGGATCCCAGAAGCTTGACGTATCCGGTGAGTTCTCCTGCACTGATAACGCTATTGTCTCGTATTGAAGGTACCTAATTAGGCATGGAGGGCCGCCAACCTGAGATCGCTAACACTCGCCGGGGATTCCTGGGCCAAGGTGGGTAACTCGAGGCATCTGTGTGCCCTACTGGCTAGGTCGCCCGACTTGGAAGTGAGTCATCTTGAGAACAATTCCAATGATTCTTCCTAATGACACCTTTTCTAGTACTTGGAGGTACCCCTCGAATTCCAGCACCTAGCAGAGTGCCTGCTGCCCAAACTCAAGAAGCTGAAGCTCGTCATGCAGGGGGGTGGGAGCATGGGAATCGACCGGTCGCATGTTCGATTTTTGCAGAACCACCCTTCCATTGAGGAACTCAACTGGTCGCCTACTGGGAACCCGTGTATTCCTGCTGATGTCCTTCCCAATCTTAAGTCCCTCACGTCGAACCGGCAGTTCATTATGGCTCTCGACGATCCCTCCTTGATCACCACGGGCGGTGTATCGTCCAGTCTGTTGACACCCCCTTCCACTCCAATCACCGCCAACCCCCCAAAGGCTAGCACTCCTGAGCCTGACGAACCAGCTGACCCAATTCCTGAATCTCCGAGGATTTGCCGCTCAATTGAGTCTCTGGACATTCACTCTTTGGACGCACGGATGCTGTTGGATTTAAAGTCTTTGAATAAGACCGCCTTACGCAGGCTCAAACTGCACACCTTTGGAGATCTTTCGACCCTTTATGAAATCGCTGAGATGTTCCCCAACATCGAATGGTTATCGCTACCTGCTCTCCATCTACCGTCTGATACTTCTTATCCTGTCCTTTTGACTAAGGTTCTTACTATGATCCGTTTCCTTCTTCGTGTACTAATGTTGTTTCGACAGGAGCAATGGCTTGATATTCTCCCTCGCTTCCCAAAACTCAAGGTCTTCCGCGGGCAGGGTCTTTGGTCGGCCGTCAAGAGCGAAAGCCTGCATTTCATGGGTGCAAAGGACGACCAGCGTGCCTTCCAGATCATGCACGAGCTTATTATTGAGCTAGTACAAAACTGCCCCAGCCTTATCGAGGTTGACCACCGTGACTTTTATGAGAAGTACGACGCATTCAGGCGAATTGTCATCACTAGAACAGGAGACAACGGTGAACACGTGAGCTATGGCGTGTCAAGACCAAATCCAAGGTGTGTTTAATTCTAACATTGCTGGCCCATTTCTAATGACGCATGGCCAGGCATCTCTTTGACGTTATGGACCATCGATTCGACTGATTACCACCATCATTACTAGAAGTCCACCCGGGGTGGCAGCTGCTCATCCTAATGCAGCTACATTGGAACCAGTTTACACATTGCTACTCATAGTTTCACGACTCTCAATAATGGACTCAGTGAAAGCTGGGTCCTTCTGCTCTCGAAGTCGTTCCCCTAATACGACGACACCACGCTCGCTCATCATCATCACGACACTTACGCCTTGCTTTCGTGCTTTCGAATACACACCTCGCTTTTTGCAATAGCCAATGGGGACATTTTGAATTCACCTTTCCAGCGCACTTCCGTTCGTCGCTACATGTACGAGTAACCTGTTGGGCTTTTTGCTCAGCTTTTTTGTATGAACAGGATGTACGGACAATGGAAGTAGATTTGTGTATAGACTCAAGACTTGGAAGATGTGGGCTGGTTCGCGTGTCGAGGTCGTTGCTCGATCCCTCTGTGATGCACTCCAGATCTAGATGTGTTGCTGACATATGAAAGTGAGGCTAGCAGGAGAGGTACATCGGCGAAGGCTTCCTGGCAGATTCCAATGGCTCCAGGCCTTTGTTTAAGCCTGATGCCCGGCATGCTCTCTACCGCCGTTTATGGCAATCAAGAGATTTCGGTCAAGGTTTCTTTGTTCGCCACATCGAGCTTAATGCGGGCGGCAGTAGCCATAAGTGTAACAGAGACCTTCGATATCTTAGTTTGGCTATAACATCTCCACGATTTCAAAGATGACTTTAATATCTTTCTAATTTACGAACCCCATTTCACGTCAACTCGCCCCCGAAGAACGCCAACGCCCGATCATACCAGTGGCCGATCGATTTTATGCATCTTGGTATGATTCAGAACAATTTATTTTATGCACGTAAAAGCGAAAATTTTGTGGCTAGACCGATGTACGATTAGATGACGTGTGGTGCCCTGGCGAGAAGGTACAGTAACTCTTCTCTCGTGAAATTTATGGGACATAAACCGAATTTTTTTGACTGAAAATTCGCGCACCGAAGACCAGTACAACGGGTGGCAACAATTCTCCACCTTCAATAAGTTCTCTCATTCACTTTGACGTTGTGCTACTACACGCACGTATTATTTCGCACTATGTCTCTATTGGCGCACATAATATAACACCATAAGATCTATTCTTATATTTTTAAACATTGAATGGGGTTCTACCAGCCAGCGATGTAGTTTTAGCTTGAGGGTAAGTACACCAAATGTGAGGCGCACTTCCCTAATTTAGGCAACATGCTTGCTCTTGTTTGAAAAGTCACGTGCTAGTCACAGTGCACCTTCGTTCAAACCTTTTTGCGAACTTTGCCCCTTCCTTTCAACTACGACCCAGCATCTTATCGATTATCAATACCGCTGCCTAATAATTCTATAAAAGTCTGGCACAACCACCATGCCACCAACATCATGATACGTGGCCGTTACCACTAGGTACATACTAGAACGTTGCGATGATCGTTATGTGCATACATCGCAGATCCATTTGCGTTCATGCAGGATAATTTTTACTGCTTATACAATTGATTTGAGGTAAATTCTTGATTGAAATTCTTTTCGTCTAGCTTTGGCATGGTGCAACATCGAAGAGCAAGCCCACGATTTGGCACTTATACCACAGCAAACACAGCGTTTCACTGGCAATCATCTTTCCCCTTGCTATAACCTCAAGACTCTTTGAGAACATCAAGCAAGTTCTAGTCACTCGTTTATCAACTACAATGCGCTCTCTTTTGGTTTTATCGATGGTTGGTTTGGCTTCTGCCATGGGTTACAACGCAGATGCGCTGTCCAACATCTCTGCTTTATGTCTTCGGGGTGTCGAGCACTGCGAAGCTCTCTACACTGGAGTCTCTGACCCTGGTCCCACGAGAGTAGGGCCATTGCGACCTGCGCCATTCGAACGCAGACAAGTCCGTATGACCAACGCGCAAAGGCTCGCTCGTGGACTTCCTCTCAATGCCCCAACCCGTCGTCAAAGTTCGTTGTGGCGTTTATCTCAGTCAAATCATATTGCTGACCAAACGGGATTTATCAAGATGTAGAGCCGCGAGACCCGGAATCTTCACCCGAGCCTGTACAGGTCGTGAGCGGCGTTGCTCAGCTCTTGTCGGGAAGCACCTCTCTTGGCTATATCTCTGCGGCGACCCAGGGAGGCGGCTTGTACCGCGTGGAATCATCATTGATGCAGGCGGCGGTTATCTCTGTCACGAAACCTACCGGTGCCACTAGTGGATCTGGTCTGAGGGTCACGGTTTCGGTAAGTCCTCCATTGTTTTCGTCGACGATGCACGCAGGCTGCTAATCAGGTGTACACTACAGGGAAGCGACATCAGCACATCATTTCCAATATTAGGACTTGTTCAAGGGCGTGATAATGTCGACGCGAATATTGGAAGTGGAAGCTACCAGTACGCACACATCTCTTGTTTGAATTTATCTGGATGTCTAAAAATCCTGCTTCCTAAGTTACTTGTATTTTGCAGGTGTTGCCAATCCAGGCTGTGTGCTTCTTTTCCCGTTTTTTAAAATAAAATATTGACGACCTTCTGTAGCTACCCGAAACACCCCACCGGCACTTCTGGTCAACTCTTACACGGCAACAACCCAGATTTCTCGTGCCGCGGAAACAGACCTTGTAAGTTATGGTTCACCTCTACCCTATCGCATCTTTTCATCACATCTGTACCGCAAAGTGGAACATAGATTTTACGACTGGTGTCATGCTGCCCCAATGGATCAATGCTGATGGGTGTAAGTTTGCTCGATTCTTCATTCATTGGTGTCTTATTCCTAACTCCACTCCAAGCGACAGCGAACACAGTTCTGTTCGTGCAAGGGGCCGTCATCTATGCAGGAGGAGATAGCGCCGCTTTCAATACCGAATATAGCGAGACTGTCACTGAAATCGTAGGTTTCATAGTGATTCCGAAATATCCGTCTCACACCACTATAGACTACTATCCGCCTTATCCTTTGAGTTGCCTTGGAAAGCCTTCGGCTGGTCTATAATCTTCGGGTTTTCGAAACTGTTTACACATAGAGTATTAGAAAGTGACATCGTATCATATTCAACGTTGCCGTTACCCGAGAGTTTCTGTTCGACATGAATAATTTGAATAAAAAGTCTCAAGTTCTTTCTCAAGTGTGAGATTCGGCAAGTCGCGTGGAGGGCGACCTTGGCCGAAAGTGGCAAGGGGCTTTGCTTCATGACGCTAAGCATAGCCATTCAGTTCACAACTAAACCACATCCTCTTGTTTATAATCGAAAGGCTCCCATACAGCTCGGCCTGTAGCCCTAGGTTGTAGTGCCTCTTGGGAAGCATTTGTCATGTCCATCATCTCCACCGCACTGCGTAACTTCAAAGAGCCGACCAAGGAAGAGCTATCGCATATTTTCTTTTCGATACCTCCTCCAAGTCCTGGTGATGGGAACAGCGAGACAACTGCAAGTCAAGATGCGGAGAAGATGGATATCAATGCTGTTTTGAGTCTGGGTGAAGCAGAGGACTCATATGTGAGTAGCGCTGTCGCGCTGAATATGGACTGTCCCCGGACTGATTAACATGTACCACCTTGATAGGCAGGCAAACTACATATTATCCCACCTTACTTGGCATTCGCTTCTCTCGACAAGAAGTCGGTGCGACTTACTATTCCACTGTCTACAATTCGACGAGTGGAACGTTTGAATGCACGAGCTGGAGTCTATGCCCTTAGTCTGCTGACATGGCATGGAATGAAGATCGTTAGTCGCCTCGTCCTCTCTTCGACACTTTATGAGACTAACCAAATGCAAGATCGTCCAATTGACATCTCTGCGCCCAACAGCCGATCTTTTCTGTTCTCTATTACGCGACGCCTTGAAGGTTGAGTTACAGAGAGGTCAAATGAAATTAGTCAAGAATTTCGTGAAGACCTGCTATTCAGAAATGCTCGTATCAGAATATTCCAATGCGGATAACGAACGGGAGGACGGAAGCCTGATAACGGAGGACAAGGATGGGAATGTTCAGGAGCAGGAAGTTAGCTATCATGGAGGTCTTGGTCTGAAATTCAGGTTTCCTGGTGACCCAAAGAAGTATGTCTTCACCCTTCAAGACGAATATGTCACGCCTAATTGCATTCAGACTTCGTGAAGCCTCGAAGATCAAACTGTGGACGACATATCTTCGAAGTGAGTCCCTACATATATACCTTTGGAACATATCTAACATCTCTCAGGTCATGGGCGGAACTTGACTCTCCTTCGCTACCCACAGTGCACGCGTCTCGTTCAAGTGGGTCTACCAAATCGATTGCGAGGAGAAATGTGGGAGACGCTTTCAGGATCGATATACCTTCGTTATGCGAACCCAGGCTATTACGAGCGGCTACTCGAGGAGCATAAAGGTCGAACCTCTACAAGCACAGACGATATTGAAAAGGATTTGCATAGAAGTCTGCCCGAATACGCTGGGTATCAATCGGAGGAAGGCATCAATGCTCTACGTCGTGTGCTACGTGCATATTCGTACATGAATCCTGAACTAGGATACTGTCAGGTAGGTCGTTCTCCTTATTGAACAACTACTTGGCCGAACGAATCTCAGGCCATGAACATCCTGGCCGCAGCTATCCTGATGTAAGTTGTTTATGTTCTCCCAGACGCAAATACTCATCAGGACCATCTCAGTTATATGTCAGAGGAGCAGGCATTCTGGTTGCTGGATGTGCTTTGTGGTCGTCTCCTTCCCGGATATTATGCGTCAGCTGCTTCTCTGCCTACGCCGAACTCTTACTTATTGTACTTTCGCCACAGGCCTTCAATGCATGGCACGTTACTCGATCAGCGCGTTTTTGAATCCCTTGTGCAGAGATATTTGCCTATGATCCACGATCACTTCCAAGTTGTAGACGTTCAACTTTCAGTGGCGTCCCTTCCGTGGTTCTTGAGTTTGTTGGTGATTTCAATTATCGAAACGGGCCCTACTGACGCAATTGTCTGCAGGTATATCAACAGTATGCCCATGGTTTTTGCTTTCCGGATCGTCGATTGCTTCTTCTGCATGGGTCCCAAAGTTCTCTTTCAAGTCGGGTGAGTGTTTAAACCATAAGAAATTCTCGTCACTAACACCAGTTGATAGACTCGGTCTGTCCATGTCTTCGGTCGATGAATTTTAACTTACCTCAATTGTTCAGCCATCTTGAAAATCAACGGAGAGCAACTCCTCCAAATTCAAGATGACGGCGGATTTCTCAAGTTTGTCACACTATTTCAGTTTCGCGGCATTTAGTAATTGACTTTATGTAGCTTGATGAGAGATTACTTCGCATCACTGGGAGAGTCCGCACACCCTAACTCATCTGACCCTCGAGCACGAGCAATAACCGTCTTCCAAGAACTTTTACTCATCTCATTTAGAGAATTTTCCATCATCACCGATGAAATCATTCAGTCCGAGCGAAAGAGATTCCGAGGTGAGATCATCCATGGTATCGAATCTTTCGCGAAACGTGGTGCCGTGCGGAATCTGAGGAGTCTTGGGCGATTCAACAAAGAACAAGCCGGTCTCGTATACGATGCTTTGTACCAGGCTATGTGCATTGTTCCTCCTCCACCCACGTCTGCTCCCCCGCCGACCTTGTTTACGACTGGTGAAGGACACGAAGAACGGCCCGAGACAAGAATTGGTCTACGAACCTTTCAGCAATTCCTCAGTGAAGTTGCAACGTGGGCACGGGACGACAAAATCGTCAAGAACGGCTTCCAAGTGAGATCGCACATCTACTTCACTCTGTTCAATTGGTTCTGATGGCCGCCTATTAGCAACGCATTGACCGTGAAGTGGCTGAGCACGAGTTCATTGACCGACTTTTCTATTTCTGGGACACGGGCTGTCGTGGAGCATTGTCATTTCAGGTAGGCGATATTGGCATCTATTTATTGAGATCGTACGGCTTATTGTCATAAGGACCTCGTTTTTGGCCTTGATGGCGTGATGTTCAACGACCTCATGGATAATATTGAGTGGTTTTTTAACCTTCACGACAAGAACAAGGATGGCTATTTGACGAAGGATGAAGTTCTTACACTATCGGAGTCATTCTTGGTCAATCAAGTTCTTTCGACTGCCACCTCGCATACTTAGCCCTTTTTCAGTTTATCTTCCGTTTCGAAATTGGGGATGCATACCTGGGCGCGGTTAGCCGATTCATGACCAATGCTTTCGAGTACGGAGACGCATTACTCCCTCAGCCTGCAGACACGCCAAAAAATGTCAATACGACTGCTGAGTCCACTTCACCTCCTCCCATTGCTTCAAATCAACCATATTTGAACCTTGCCACGTAAGCCTCTTTCCTGTGCATTGTGCGGTCAATTGAACTTCTGTACAGCTTCCGTATGGTTGTGCTCGCTGATGAAGTCCTTGAATCTTTCTTCGAGACTGATCTTTCGGAGTCGTTCAAATTGAGCCCTGTTGCTGATCTGGAGCTTCCAGCCGTGCAGGCCGGCTTCCTGGGAGACATCTGGTCTTCAATCGCTACTGACAGCAACAAGAAGATCTTCAACATGTTCACAGATGAAATTGGGAAAACAATCGGAAAACATCAGGTACGGAGCAATGCTTTGTTATCTTCTGACCTCACCGCCGTCCTTGTAGGTTGTCCACAAGCCATCGATTGGCAGGTACACCAAACTCGAGGAGCCAAAAGCTCGCGAGTCCTTACTTACTCCAACTATACGGAAATCCCTTTCGAAAGCCAGCCTTACTGGAACGCCAAGTATTACAACATTGGCCCCCTCATCTTCCTCGACGTTGTCCGTGGATACAACCCTTGAACCGAACAAATCTTCACAGCAAGTTCCTGATAGCGGAAGCCTTTCTGCAATGCCGATGCTCCAAGCTGTTAATGCAGCAGCACTCATGGAACGGACTCCTTTCGCTATTGATGATGCAATGGACGACGATGACGATGACGATGAATCCGAGGAGACTGGTGATCACGACCAGGTCATGGATGAGGTATATTTCAACGCATTCTCCTTCCAAACTGACGCTGACATTGGTGTCTCAGGTCGATGCCTTCTTGGAAGAACATGATTCCGGTCTAACGGACGCCGACAAAGCTGTAGCCAATGGTACTACTCTTTCTCCAACAATGCTTTCATAACTGAACACACTGTTTGCTTAGATCTCTTACATGCCGAGCCCCTGAAATAGACCTATCTTACGTGCAGAGGCTCTTGCCCTACATCCGCTATTGCTTTGAAAATGTTGTCCACAAGGGATAGGTTCCATGTACAGTCACTAATACATCTTTCTGATCTACTGTACATATGGCCAGATTAGCCGCTGAGTTGACAACTCGGCGATAGGAAACGCTTACAAGGTGTTCAGGAACCTGGTGGGCCAGGATCTACCCAGATTCTAATAGCCAAGTCGGACTCTATGGAACCCGTGGCTATCATGTTCTGAGTAG
>Ga0247737_1000782_pt1 | contig 13211 bp, 13 predicted proteins | sample UWRJL028104C2_FD_180937 | JGI IMG/M metagenome (GOLD analysis project Ga0247737, IMG submission 180937) | Plant litter microbial communities from Arlington Agricultural Research Station in Wisconsin, United States - UWRJ-L028-104C-2 | ecosystem: Environmental > Terrestrial > Plant litter >...
TGGCTGGCCGCCCTCGCGGCGCTGCTGATCGCGCAGACGCTCTTCCGCATCCTCTTCTTTTCGCTCGCTTTCTACCGTAGTGTGATCGGCGCCAGCCTGCATCTTCAGCTATGGGCCGCTTGGCTGGCTCTGGTCCTGCTGGTGGCCGCCTCGCTGCCGGTGGGACGGCGCGGCAGGCCGGTCGCGGCTTTAGCCGTGGCACTGATGCTGGGCGCCGCCCATGCCCTCGCGACGGCGTTCGACCTCGGGCAGTCGGTGCTGTTCTACTTTACCGGCATCGGAGCACCGATGTCGCTGATCCTGACCGACCCGAAGTTCGGGCTCGCGCTGCTCAACAGCATGGACATATCGAACGCGGAGGCGCTGGCAGCCGTTTCCTTGCTGCTTGCGCTACACGTCCTGCTCTATGCCCCGATAGCGCCGCAACTGGTCGAGTTCGCCCGCCGTCTGGCGGCCCACCCCATCGCGATCCCCGGGGCACGGGGCCCCTCGGTGAAAGGACGCTGGCTGCTCGTTTCACTGCTGGCCTTGACGCTAGTCGCGCGGATCGGGCTGCCCGAGCGGATGTGGTACCTCGAATATTTCCATCGGGGCGGCATCGGCGGCTTCGTCGTGGCCCCGCCCGCGCTCACGCTGGGCGCGCCCGGTCCCGATGCACCTCTAGGCCCACCCCAGAGGCTTGCCGGCGCCAGGCCGGTGATTCTGATCCTCGTCGATGCGATGCGCCGCGACCGGATGGGGGTGTACGATCGCGCGCTCGACACGACCCCGTTCCTCGATGGCCTGGCGAGAGACGGGACGCTCCACGCCTTTCCCAACGCCTATTCGACGTGCACCTTTTCGTTCTGCGGGATCATGAGCATTCTCGCGTCACGCAGCTGGGACAATTTCACGCGGCGGCCGCCGACGATCCTCGATGCGCTCTCCCATTACGGCTTTCGCAACTATGTAATCCTGTCGGGCACGCATTCGACCTTCGGCAAGATTTACGAGCTCTATGGTCGCGGGGTTGTCTCGCGGACCGAGCATCCCAACGACGATGCGGTGGTCCGCCGCGTGGCGGAGACCGAGTTTTCCGATCCGCAACACAGTTTTCTCTACATCCACTTGATATCCACGCATGGTGGCCGGCCGCCGGCAGCGCGATTCTACCGGCCGGCGCGCGCCGGCCAGAGCGCCTTCTCCAACACCTATGATGCCCGGCTCCGGGCCGCCGACGATGTGATCCGGCAGTTGTTCGACCAGTTTCGCGCCAAGGGGCTGCTGCGGAACGCACTTATCGTCATTACCGCCGATCACGGCGAGCGCCTTGGCGAGCATGGTTATTATTATCACGGCGGCCCCCCCGACCGTGAAGCTACCGCGATCCCGGTGATGATCTACGATGCCTCGCGCCCCGCCTGGCCCGAGCGGCAGCTGACCAGTCATATCGATATCGCGCCGACCATAATGGACGCCCTTGGCGGCGCGGCCGATCCCGGCTGGATCGGCCAGGCGCTGCAGGATTCGCAACGTATCCCCGCCATCCCGCTCGGAACCGAGGAGATGACGGGGGTAGTCGCCGGCATCAACGGTGCCATCTATCGTTACCGCTGCCTGCGCGCGATCGGCGTGGAGACGGTTGCCCGCGTCGAGCGGGATCGTGACGTTACCGTACCCGCTGATCCCGCGCTCCTCTCCCGCCTGCGCGCCCTGCATCGGCAGGTGGCGGGCCCGATCCCTCCCGGTCCTTGCCGCCGTTGATCCCCGGGGAAACATCTTCGAGCGCGCGATGCTTCGTCGCCCCATTCGAGCAGACGACCGGCTACGCTCCTCCCGGGAGCGGGGGGCCGTCGCGATTGTGAAGGCTGGTAGGCTGGGCTAGGAGCGTGCCGCAAACTCGGGGAGTTCCTGCTTGATCAGAATAGCGCCGCATGTTGCCTGGAGCTGCCAGGAGGGTGAGCTTGCGCTATTCGACGAGCGCGACGGCAGCTATCACGCGCTCAACGAGACGGGAGCTGCCATCTGGCGCGCGATCGATGCAGGCTGCGATCGACGGAGCATCGGGATTGAGCTGGCTCTTCGGTTCGACGCGCCGCGCGCCACAATCGAGTCGAGTATCGAGGAGTTCATCGTCGCGGCTTGTGAAAAGGGACTATTGGAGGAGACTCCTTGAGCGCGATTGCCGGCGCGGTATTCACCGATGGTCGCGATGTTTCCGAGACCCGGCTGGCCCAGATGGCCGAAGCTGCGGTGCCGCGGGGATTCGATGGCGTCAGCCGGTGGTACGACGGCCCGGCCGGACTGATCCGCTTCCACCATGCCACCACGCCCGAGGCGGTGGGCGAAGTTCAGCCGCTCGCCGGACCTTCGGGCGCAGTGATCGCGTTCGACGGCCGGCTCGATAACCGCGCCGCGCTGATCGGCCTGCTCGGCGAACGTGGCAAGGCGCTGGCCGCGGCGCCCGACGTCGATATCGTCCTTGCGCTGTTCGAGGCGCGCGGCGAGCAACTCCTCAACGACCTGGTCGGTGACTGGGCCTTCGCGATCTGGCAGCCCGAAGCGCGCCGTCTTTTCTGCGGCCGCTCGCAGGGCGGCTGGCGACCGTTCCTTTGGACCTATGACGGCAAGACTTTCGGCTTCGCCACAGAGCCTCGCACCCTTGTCGTAGGCCTGGGGCTGGAGCGACGTCTCAACGAAGGCGCAATCGGTGAAATGGTGTCGGCGCGTTTCGTCAGCGATACCGACACCTTCTGGGGCGGCATCCAGCGTCTCGGGCAGGGCGGTGCGCTTGTGCTCGAAAATGGCCGGGTCCGGACCTGGCACTGGCATCAGGGGCCATTCGAGGATTTCAGCCGCCGCTCCGAAGCCGATCATGTCGAGCGCTTCCGTGAACTGCTCGATCAGGCGCTGATCGCATCGATGCGCAGCAACACGGGCGTGACGGGGCATCTTTCCGGCGGGCTCGATTCGTCGACCGTTATTGCCCGGCTTACCGAACTGTATCGCGCAGGCCAGGTTGATCGCCAGGTTGGCGCCGTATCCGCCCGCTTCCCGGGCGAAGTGCAGGACGAAACGAAATGGAGCAGTGCAGTCGAGGAGCATCTCGGCATCACTGCGCGAATCACGGCGCGCGACCCCTATAGCCTTGACGAGGCCAGGCAATGGACCGCGTCGAGCTATCAATTGCCATTGCGGCCCAACATCTACGACGCCATCACCGCGGGCGTCCGCATCCAGCGGACTGAGGGCGAACGCGTCCTGCTCACCGGGGAGGGCGGGGACGACTGGCTAGCCGGCAATTTCAGCTATCTTCCCGACATGCTGATGCGAGGCGACCTGTTCGGGCTGCTGCGCGAGGCACTCACCCAGTTCCCGGACGAGCGTCGCTACGTCGCCCTGCGCCGCACCGGCTTTCTCGCCAGTGCGCCGGTGTTCAGCGCTGCCTATCGTGAAAAGTTCGTTCGTCCGCACCTCGATTTCAGCACGCCTCTGCCCGATTTCATCCGGCCGGAATGGGCGCAGCGCATCGGGCTGACCGACCGGTGGCGCTCGACGCCGCCCGCCGTCGATCCGCCACTGTTTGCGCAGAAGCAGCGCTATGGCGTGTTCGTCCAGGCCCGCCGCCACATCAATCACGATCCGGTAATGGCCTATGCCGAAGGCAACGGCATCGAAATACGCAATCCGCTTCAGGACCAGCGGCTCACCCATTTCCTGATCGGCGTCTCGGGGCGCATGTTGCGACGGAACGGCGAGAAGAAATATCTGCTGCGCGAGGCGATGCGCGGCACCCTTCCCGAGCTGGTGCGCACCCGCCAGGACAAGGCGATCTTCATCACCGGCCTGATCGACGCGATCGCCGAGCGATTCCGCGAGTGCCCGCCGCAGCAGATGCTGCCCGTCAAGCTCGGCTGGGTCGATGGCGACAAGCTCGAAGCGATGTTCGCGCCGGCGCAGCAATGGCGCGACGCAGGGTCGCAGGGAAAGCTGACGCGCGCGCCGCTTGGGCCGGTCTGGTTCATCATCGCCATGGATATGTGGCTTCAGCACGCGTTCGGGCTATAGGGGCCGCCATGCTGACCGACACCACCATCGCCGCCCGCGCGGACAACAAGGTCGCCGCCGAGATCGGCGACGAAACCGTCATCCTCGACATCGAGAGCGGCTATTATTTCCAGCTCAACGTCACCGGCGCGCGAATCTGGAGCCTGCTCGAATCGCCGCTGTCGATCGGGGCGCTCTGCGAGAAGCTGCAGGCCGCGTTCGAGATCGACGCGGACACCTGCCGCAGCGAAGTGATCGCGTTCGTCGAAACGATGCTCGACAAGAAACTGGCGACGGTCAGCTAGATCGCGCGCGATAGACCCAGCAATTCACCGCGAACCGCGAATCCGCGAACGCGCCGGATGGACAGCTGATCGGCAACACCTCGTGCGGTCCCCATGACGGGAACACGACCAGGCTGTTCTGGTCGGGCGCGATGTTCGCGCCGCCGGCGTCGCCCGGCTTGGCGCCGATGCGGTGCAGCCGCAGAATACCGCCCTCGAACGCCTTGGGCTCGCGGTGAAAATAATAGACGCCGCTCAGCATCCGGTCGCCGCGCGCGGTGAGGCCGGTGCGGAATGTGTCGATATGCAGCGTGAAATGTGAAGCGTCGTTATGCGCTGCGAGTTCGAGCTCGATCTCGCTGATGTCGAACGGCGTGACGCGCAGCTCGGCGATCCATTGCGGGACCAGCGCGGCGATGGCGGCCCGGAGCAGCGGCTCGGTCGGCCCCAGGTCGCGCAGCACTTGCGCGTTGCGAATCTGGGTATCGACGATGCCGCCGGCCAGCGGTGCCGGACGGAAGCGCGCTTCGTTCTCCAGCGTCCAGTCCAGCAGCGCGCGATGCTCCTCCGCCGGCAGGAAATCGTGGATCACGCGATAGGGCATCATCGGGCCGAGCGGCGCCGGCGCCTGGGTCATGCCTGGAGCGACTTGTCGCGCAGATAGCGCAGTACAAAGGCTTCGTTGCGTGCGCCTGACTGGCGCCGCATCCGAATCGGCGGCACTTCGGCGTCGCTGCCGAGATGATCGAGCAGGTCGCGCACGCTGCCTTCATAGTCGGCGGCGATCTGCTCATAAGTGATCGGCCAGGCCGACGCGCCGATCGCCGCGAAATAGTTGCGCCAATGCGCGTGGCTGAAATCGGCCATCCCGACGAGCGCGTCGATCCGCCGGAAATCATATTCGGCGGTGCCCGATGCCGGTTGCTCGCCCATCGCAGGAATCTCCCGCCACAGCCCTGTCTGCGCCGCAGTCAACGAGGAGACGGCAAGCCGCACCCGGTCGCGCCGCGAGAGATGGACATAGCTCGAACTCGGTAGGATCGGTTCGAGCAATCCGGCGATATGGCGGTAATCCTCAGGGCTCAGATCCTCGGGCGGCACCTTGTCGAAGTCCGCGCCGAACCTCGCCGGTTCCAGCTCCATCGCCATATGCGCGATGTCGCGCCAGAACAGCTTGACCGCCAGCGTCCCGCTCGGATCGGTGCGGCGGCGATGGACCTCGCGGGCATGCTCGGCCAGCGTCTGCGTGCCCCATTGTTTGGCCAGTCCCGGGCGGAAGCCGCCGTGAAAATATTCGAGCGGACAGCCCAGCCCTCCGGCAAAGTAGAGAGCCTCGCCCAGCAGCGTGCTGCCCGAGCGGGGATGCGAGCACAGCAGCAGCGTGCGCTTCGGGGGACCCACCCATTCGGGATAGTCATGCTCTTCGGTCGTCAGGTCATAGGGCTTCCGGCGTACGGTCGGCTCGGCGGACATCTCAGCTTTCCAGTGTTTGGCGCAACAGCGCGACGGCCGCCGGCAACGCGCCATAATCTCTCGGACGGGTCAGGCGATAGCAAGGCGTGACGCGCGCGATCGCCACCAGCGCTGCAAATCCGTCATGCATCTCCTTGCCTGCCCGATCGGAAGGATTGAAGCGGATGCGCTGATGCGAGGCGCGGGTCGCCGCTTCGGCGCCGGATATCGGTGAAATGGAAGGCGCATTTCCTTCCCCCTGATCGAGAAAGACCAGCGCGCCAAGCGGCACCAGCGCGGTGTTGCTTTCATTGCCGGGCACGAACCGCATCTTGCCTGGATAGCCCGGCATCGGGACGCAGTGCGCATCGTCGAGTCGTAACGCCTGGCGTGAATCGGGCCAGACGCACATGCCGGTCGTGGCGGGTGCAACGGTCGGCGCGTCGCGGTGCCACAGGATCGAGATATCGTCGCTCAGCACGTCCCAGCCGGCGGACCCCAGCGCCGCAGAGGTCGTCGATTTGCCGGCGCCCGATTCCCCGAGCAGCAACAGCGCGTGGCCATCGATCGCAGCCGCGGCTGCGTGAATTGCACTCGCGCCGAACAGGATCGCGACACGCGGCAGCACGCGCCGGACGAACACGTCGAGCCAGGCTGGGTCGTCGGGGTCCTGCACGAAACAGCGTATCGTGCGGGCGGCTGGATCGATCAGGAAAGCCCCGTCAAATGACGAGGTCATCAGCCACGCCGAGCCGAGCATCCCGAGTTGAAGCTTGTAGCGCCCGTTCCAGCGGAACAGCACGCGATCCGCCACCGGAAGCTGGCCGCGCTCGATATCGAGCGCAAGCACAGTTTTGGGCTCGCCCGAATCCGCTCGCTCGGCCCGTAATTGGGCGAGCGATGAATTCGATGCGAGCCCTAAACCCCCGTAGCGATACCGGAATATCGCCCGGCCGTTTCAGCTATTGCTGTTGATGATGTCACCCGGGTTGGTGGACGTGACCGACTCGGTGGCCGAGACGGGCTCGAACGACTCAATCGCCGGCTTCACCCATGCTTCGCGCGTAACTGCCCCGGCAGAATCGACAGGAACAACGGTAGATTCTACTGAAGTCATCTTCTGAACTCCTTGAAATAACGGTCCTTGATACCCCATAGACTTCAATGTTGCAACGCAACGATATGGTATCGCGGGATTTATGCAATTTCCCCACGGTCAATGCCGCGAGCGTCGAGACTATCATATGGGGGATGACTGAGGGGTGCTCCCACAGAGGCAAAGCTAAGACACTCAGATCATCGACGAATTTTGCGTCGGGTGACTCAGTTGCGTCATTTGCAGCTCGCCTTTTCGATCCCTTTGGTGTGAGATCGCGTTCTCGAGATTTCAGCGATCCACGGCCGCCTGCGAGCGAAATGTGGTCGCCAGGCCGAACCTGAACCGATGTCCGATATTCAATCGCGCCTCAACCGCCGCGAATGTTTGCAACCTCTCACACCCGCTCCACCATGCTCACCGCATCCGCCGCGCGCAGTGCCGCGATCAACCGCGTCAGATGATGCAGGTCATGCACCTCCACATCGATCGTGTTGGTGTGAAATCCGGTGTCGCGGTTGTCGAGCCGCATGTTGACGATATTGGCCTTTTGCGCGCCGATGATCGTCGCGATCACGCCCAGCGCGCCGGGCTCATTCTTCACCTCGACCGAGATGCGGGCGGTTGCTCCCTCGGTCTTGTCGCCCCACGCGATGTCGACCCAGTCGGCGTCGTCGCTTTCGGCCAGGCGAGGGCAGTTGATCGTGTGGATTTCGATGCCCTCGTTCGGGCGGCGCAGGCCGACGATGCGGTCGCCCGGCACCGGATGGCAGCATTCGGCAAGGTCGAACGCGACCCCCGGTGTCAGCCCCTTGATCGAGATCGCGCTGGTCTGGATCGGCGCCGCGCGCGTCGTGGTGGTGCTGCCAGATCCCGGCATCAGCGCCTCCATTACCTCGGAATCGGTGAATCGCCGCCGCGCGATCGCCTCCATAAGCGCGGCTTCGTCGGGCAGCTTGAGACGCTTCAGTGCCGCGCCGATCGCGCCCGCGGCAAGCGGCGCGGGGAGATGCAACACGATCTCGTCATAGATCTTCCGCCCGAGCGCCTTGGTCTCCTCGCGCTCCTTGTGGCGTAGGTGCCGGCGGATCGCGGCGCGCGCCTTGCCGGTGATGGCGAAGCTCAGCCAGTTCGCCTGCGGCTCCTGCGCCTTGGAGCGCAGGATCTGCACCTGGTCGCCATTCTCGATGCTGGTCTTCAGCGGCACGACGCGACCGTTGATCTTCGCACCCACCGCCTGGTCGCCCAGATCGGTATGCACGGCATAGGCGAAATCGATCGGCGTCGCGCCCTTGGGCAGCTGGTGCAGCTCGCCCTTGGGGGTGAAGGCGAAGATCCGGTCCTGATACATCGCCATGCGCGTATGTTCGAGCAGCTCTTCCGGGCTCTCGGCATTGTCGAGGATCTCGACCAAGTCGCGGATCCAGCTCACCTGGGTCTCGGGCCGCACCTTGTCCTGCTTGTAGGCCCAGTGCGCGGCAAGGCCGAGCTCGGCCTCCTCATGCATTTCCTCGGTGCGGATCTGCACTTCGACGCGGGTATTGTCGGCATGGATGACCGATGTGTGGAGTGATCGGTAACCGTTGCGCTTGGGCGTCGATATATAATCCTTGAACCGCCCCGGCACCATCGGCCAGCGGCGGTGGATCACGCCCAGCGCCTGGTAACAGGCCTCCTCGCTCGGCACGATCGCGCGGAACGCCATGATGTCGGAGAGCTGCTCGAAGCTGATGTGCCGTTCGGCCATCTTCTTCCAGATCGAATAGGGGTGCTTCTCGCGGCCCGAGATGTCGGCGTCGATGCCGTGGCGGGAGAGCAGCAGCTTCAGCCCCGATCCGATCTTGGCGATGCGGTCCCCGCCGCCTTCCTTGAGCTGGGTGAGCCGCTTGTCGATCGAGGCATAAGCCTCGGGCTCGAGCTCCTTGAAGGCGAGCGTCTGCATCTCCTTCATGAACTCGTACATGCCGATCCGCTCGGCGAGCGGGGCATAGATGTCCATCGTTTCGCGCGCGATGCGGCGGCGCTTCTCGGGCTTCGGGATGTAATGGAGCGTCCGCATATTGTGCAGCCGGTCGGCCAGCTTGACCAGCAGCACGCGGATATCGTCCGACATGGCGAGCAGGAACTTGCGGAGATTCTCTGCCGCGCGCTCATTTTCGGTCTGCGCTTCGATCCTGGATAGCTTGGTGACGCCGTCGACCAGCCGCGCGACCGCTGGGCCGAACAGCTTCTCGATCTCCTCGATCGTCGCGACCGTATCCTCCACCGTATCGTGCAGGATCGCGGTGGCGATCGTCTCGTCGTCGAGATGCAGCTCGGTCAGGATGCCGGCCACCTCGATCGGATGACTGAAATAGGGGTCGCCCGAGGCGCGCTTCTGCGTGCCATGGGCATTGACCGAGAAGACATAGGCGCGGTTTAGCAACGCCTCGTCGGCTTGCGGGTCGTAATCGAGGACCCGGTCTACAAGTTCATATTGGCGCAGCACGCCTTAAGATGGGGCCGCGATGTGTTGCTTTGCAACATGTTCTTGTCGCCGCCGGCCCGGCCGGGCGACATAAAAAACTGGCCGCAGTCGTGAAACCGCGGCCAGAGGGGATCTTATTTCGCGCGGGCGTTGCACTTGGCGAGCGCGTCGGCGTCGAAGGCGGTGCCGCCGGCGGTGAATTCGCTCAGCGCTCCGGCGCGCTGCACGATCATCTGGCACACGATATTGTCGCGGGCGCTGGTCTTGTTTGCGGTGAAATTCGTGTCGCGCCATTTCCACATCACGTTGTTGGTGATGAAGCTGGTCTTGGTCGGCTGCGCGACGGGGGTGGCGGTGTAATAGCCGCCCGGGACCTGCGCGATGCCGGCCGTCGGGGACAGTGCCATGACGGAACCAGCGAGAGCGGCGGCGATTGAAAGCATGCGGGTCATTGTCTGTCCTCCTTGAAACCAGTTGCGAACCACCACTTAGTGCACTAAGTCTTAAGTTGCAACTCAAAACTTATATGTCATTCCCATGGCGGGCGATTTGGGTTACGCTCCATGGGTCGAGAGGAACGAGATGGGCGGTAAAATCCGTGAAGTACTGAGCGAGTGCAGCCTGCCTGCCGCGCTCGAGGCGATGGGCGAACGCTGGAGCTTCATGATCCTGCGGGCTGCCTTTAACGGCCTCCATCATTTCGAGGAGTTCCAGTCGGAGCTCGGCATTGCGCGCAACATCCTCGCCAACCGGCTCGCCCGTCTGGTCGAGCATGGCATCCTGACGCGCGAGGCGATGCCCGAGGATCGACGCAAGATCGAATATCGCCTGACCGAAAAGGGCGCGGCGCTGCTGCCGACGATGATCGCGCTGCGCCAATGGGGCGAACGCTGGGAAACCGGCATGCCCGCCACCCCGGTGCTGGTCGACGCGCGCGACATGCGCCCGATCGGCCCGATCGAAGTCCGCGCCTGGGACGGGCGCGTGCTGACCAAGCACGACCTGCTCTGGGCGCTCGCTGAGGATGTCGTGAACGAACCCGAAATGCGGGCTGCGGAATAGGCTAGCCCGGCAGCGTTTCCAGGAAAGCCCGGATCGGCGCGTCGATCGGGACCGGCTTTCCGGTCGGCAGGTGCACATTGACGATGACCATGTCGATCACCGTGTGCAGGTCGCCCGTCACGGCATGGCATAGCTCGAAACGCTGGGTCATGCTCGAATTGCCGACTCGTTCGATCCGCACATAGGCATGGAGCGAATCGCCGAACACGAACGGCTTCAGATAATCGATCTCGGTGCGGCGGACATGGAACTCGGTCTCGGTCCAGACCGGGCCGAGCGCGTCGCCGATCCCGGTCCAGTCCCAGAATTCCGTTGCCGCGACATCGGCATATTCGAGATAGCGCGAGTTGAAGACCACCTTCTGCCCGTCGATCTCGGCATAGCGGACCTTGAGACTGGTGGAGAAGGCAAAGCCGGGGCGGGTCATGCTGCGGCGATGGCCTGCGCCGCCGGCCCCGTCAATCCGGCGTCGACCCGCGCTCAGGCGGCGAGCCGGATCCGGTTTCGCCCGCCTGCCTTGGCCGCATACAGCGCGGTGTCCGCGGCGCGGAAGATGTCGTCGATCGTCGCGCCGGGGGTCAGTGATTCCAGGCCCATGCTCGCGGTGATGCGGACATCGGGCTCGATGCCGGGCACCGCGCGCTCCGACAGGGTCCGGCGGAGGCGTTCGCACACCGCGCTCGCCTCGATAATGGCCAGTCCGGAGAGAAGGATCCCGAATTCCTCCCCACCGATCCGCCCGATCGCATCGCCGGGGCGGAGATTCTCGCGCAACAGGTCGGCCAGCATCAGCAGCGCCGCATCACCCGCGACATGGCCATGAGTGTCGTTGACCTTCTTGAAATGGTCGAGGTCGAGCAGTGCCAGGGTCGCGGGATGGTCCGGCCGCACATGGTTCATCGCGTCCTTTACCTGCCGCCGGAACGCACCACGGTTGAGCAGGCCGGTCAGCGGATCGGTATTGGCGGCGCGCAGCAATTCGTCCTCGCGCATCTTCCGCCCGTCGAGATCGCGGATCACGCTGAACACGGCGGTGATCCTGCCCGATTCGTCGCGGACCGATCGCATGTTGGATTCGAACCAGGCGACTTCCCCATTGGCCTTGGTGGCGCGATATTCCACCGTGAACACCCGGGCGGGCGCGCCCAGCGCTTCGACATGCACGGCGCTCACTTTCTCGCGGTCTTCCGGATGCACCAGGATCGCGGCGTTCAGCCCGATGATCTCCTCGGGTTCGAAATAGCCGAGCTGGCGCACCGCCGGCGAGATGAAGCGGATCGTCCCGTCGGGCTCCAGCGTCATCATGATGTCCGTCGCGTTCTCCGCCATCAGCCGATAGCGGGTTTCGCTCTCGCTCAGCGCGGCGAGCAGCCGGTCGCGCTGCACCATGGTGGCGGCAACCGGCAGGGCCGTGAAGAACAGCACGACCATGTAGAATTGGAAGAATTGCAGCCGCCCGGCCTGGTCGGCGTGCATCAGCGCCATCGGGCCATGGCCGTTGGTGGTCAGCACGCCGCCGATCACCGCGACGATCAGGATGCCGACGGCCGCGCCGAAACGCTGGAACGCGAAGGTGCCGATCAGCAGCGGCACGATCGGCAGGAACAGCAGCGGCAGCGCGGTCTGGTAGAAGACCGGCACGCTCACCGCGATCAGCAGCCCGATCGCGCCGATCGCCTTGAGGGTGCCGCGCCTCGCATGGAACAAGGGCCAGTCGATGTCGCGGCGCGTCATCTGCATCGCCAGCGGCGCCGCGATCAGGCTGCCGATGCCGTGGCCGACGATCCAGTCGAACAGCGCCGGCAGGAATCCGATCGGCAGCAGCGAACTCGCCATCCACGCGCCGATCAGGCCGCTGGCAGTCGGCGCGAGGACCGCCACCGCGAGGACGAACTGCGCGATCGACCGCGAATCGTCCAGCTGGCTCCGGTCGACGCTCCAGCGCTTGAGCAGCAGCGCCGCGATCGCGCCCTCACCGACATTGACCAGGGCAAAGGGCAGCGCGACGACGGGGATGGGAGAGAAGCACAGCGATGCGCTCCAGGTACCAATGATCGCGGCGATGAGGATCGGCGTCCAGCGCCGCACCGGCGTGACGCAAAGCACCGCGATCAGCGGCGCGTTGGCCAGCCACAGCAAGGCGATCCCGCCGCTCAGCCGCGTGAGCAGGATCGCGCCAGACGCAAGCATGAAATAGCTCAGCCCGACGCCGATGGTCATGGCGGGTGAAGGGGCGGTGGGGGAAGCGCGGCCCATCCAACCGCTATAGGATCAAAGCCTTAAGCGCTGGTTAGGGGGAGTCAGCCGGGCGGCAGGTCGCCCTCGCCCGACTGGTCCCGTATCGCCGGATCGTCGGTCCGGTGTCCCCAGCGCACCAGCGACCAGGCACGCTCGTGGAGATGGAAGAGCGTGATCTTGGTGAACACCTCCGTGCCCGCGATCGCTCCCGCCAGCTTCGCGCTGCCGCTGAAGATCAGGCTCAGCACGAACGTGCCGATGCTGCCGACGGTGCGTCAGGACACCGCCTTGACGAAGGATCGCGGGTGGCTCTCGACGCCGCGGAGCAGGAACACGCGCTCAGCCGGTACGCGCCGGCGTGTTGACCCCCATGCTCTGCAGGTAGCGTTTCACGTTGCGTGCTGCCTGGCGCAGCCGCTGCTCGTTCTCGACCATCGCGATGCGGACATAACCCTCGCCGTTCTCGCCGTACCCGACGCCCGGCGCGACCGCGACCTTGGCATGGGTGAGCAACTGCTTGGAGAATTCCAGGCTGCCGAGATGGGCGAGCGCCGGCGGCAGCGGCGCCCAGGCGAACATCGAGGCG
>Ga0247737_1000783_pt1 | contig 13200 bp, 9 predicted proteins | sample UWRJL028104C2_FD_180937 | JGI IMG/M metagenome (GOLD analysis project Ga0247737, IMG submission 180937) | Plant litter microbial communities from Arlington Agricultural Research Station in Wisconsin, United States - UWRJ-L028-104C-2 | ecosystem: Environmental > Terrestrial > Plant litter >...
CCGCCGATGCCGATGCCGAGCAGCAGGCGAGCAATCAGCAGCACGACGAAGGACTGGCTGACCGCCGCGAGTCCGTCCGCCACGACGAGCAGAATCGACAGCGCGATGAGCACCACCCTGCGATCGACTCGGGACGTGAGTACCGTCACCACCGGTGCCGCAACAGCACCGGTCAGACCGGTGGCGACCACCATGAGGCCGGCCGTGCCGATACTCACGTGAAGGTCTGTTGCGATAGCGGGCAGCAGCCCGATGGGAAGGAATTCGGAGAGGACGAGCACGAACGAGCCGAGCGCTACAGAGAGCACACCCAACCAGCCGCGACGGTCTGGTGACGAGGTCATAGGTAGCTCAAAGCGCCGACCCGCTCAATCCATTCCTCAGTGACGAACTGAAACGCCGCGAGGCGAGAAGTGCGCGGGGCTGCCGGCACCTAGACAGCCGACCCTCTTCGGGCCAGTCTCGTGGCATGCGCGAGATCATCGTCACTCCCCTTGCCCCGAGCTCCCCAGCGTTCAGCCAGGGAATCCGGGCCGGCGGGCACGTCTACGTGTCCGGCACCGTCGGTGTCGACGTGAGCACGGGAAGCCTCGCCGGGCCGACCATCCAGGAGCAGACCCGCCAGGCGCTGGAGAACTGCCGGCACATCCTGGCCGCCGGCGGCGCGACCCTCGTGGACGTCGTCGAGGTGGGCGTCCTGCTGACCGACCCCGACGACTTCACGGGGATGAACGAGGCGTACGGCGCGGTCTTCACCACCGACCCACCGACCCGTTATGTGGCGAAGCTCGGCGCGGTGATCCCGGGCGTACTCGTGTCGATCCGGATGACGGCGATTCACGGCGCCTGAACAAAATAGCGCCCGGCCCATGGGCCGAGCGCGTCGATTGGTAGCGAGGGCGGGACTCGAACCCGCGACACCACGATTATGAGCCGTGTGCTCTAACCACCTGAGCTACCCCGCCGGGACGCATCCGGCGAACCGGGATACGAGAGCCCCCTGTGGGAATCGGACCCACTACCTCTTCCTTACCAAGGAAGTGCTCTACCAATGAGCTAAGGGGGCAAAATCAGCACACAGGTTTCCCCGCGGCCATTTTGGCACCGTTAGAGAATAGCATCCGCCGAGGGGTCCTTCTGACGCTGGCCGTCACACACCCCTCCCCCTCCTCTGAGTTGCATGTTCGAGTGGTTCTGAGCGCGGAATAACCACTCGAACGTGCAACTCACCACCTCTCGAGAACTGAGGGAAGGATCACGCGGGCGGGTCGAGCGCGAGGATCGTGCCCGGATCGGCGAAGTCGGGCAGCTCGACTCCCGGCAGCGCGAAAGCCCCGAAGGCCGGACCCGTCGTCGACAGGTGCAGCCGGCCAGCGGATGCCGAGGCCGCCACCTGCCCATAGAGCGTCTCCGGGCTGCCGGCCACGGCATCCGTCGCCAGGGTCACGTCGACGGCGGCGCGCGCCGCCACCACGAGCACCGATTCCTCGGCGGCCTCGCGCACGAAGACCAGCACGTCCTCGCCGACGTGCAGCCAGCGGATGCCGCCGCCGTTCAGCGCGGGATGCCCGGTGCGCAGGTGGATGAGCTCGGTGTACTCCGCGATGGTCTCGGCCGCGGCATCCACCCCGTCCCAGGGAATGGGGGTGCGCGAGTGTTCGCCATCGACACCGGTGAGCCCGAACTCGTCGCCGGCGAAGACGACGGGGATCCCCGGCAGCGTCACCGCGAGGCCGAACGCCACCGGTACGGTGCCCGGCAGCGCATGGGTGCGAAAGCGCGGGGTGTCGTGGGTGTCGAGCGCGTTCATGTTGTGCAGCCGCACCCGCCACGGGAAGGCGGCGGTGAAGCGCTCGTGCGCCTGGTAGAACTCCTGGCCGGTGTATGTCGGCACCCGCCCGAGCGCCATGCCGATGCCGCCGGGCGCGGGGCTGCCCGGTTCCGAGAGCCAGGCCCAGAGCGGACGGGTGAAGTTGGCGTAGGTCATCGCGCCGTGCCAAGAGTCGCCGTCGAAGTCGGGCGCCGCGTCGTTGGTCGACTCCCCGAGCAGAATCGTGTCGGGGTTCGCGTCGACCATCGTGTCGCGGATGATTCGGCGCACCTGCTGGTTGAGGTCCTGCTCCTGATAGCGCCCGGTCATGTTCGACACGTCGACCCGCCAGCCGTCGAGGGAGTACGGCGGGCGCAGCCAGCGCGACACCACCGAGTCGTGCCCGTGGATGAAGCGCCGGCGCAGCTCGTACGAGTTCCAGTTGAACTTGGGCAGGCTCGGCACGCCGAGCCAGGAGACGTAGTGTGCCTGCTCGGCATCGAGCCAGTAGTAGAACTCGCTCTCCGCGGCGCCCGGACTCAGATGGGATGCCCGAAACCACTCGTGCGCGTCCCCGCTGTGGTTGGAGGTGAGGTCTCCGATCACGCGCAGGCCGCGGTCGTGCGCCGCCTCGACCAGGCTGACCAGGGCGTCGTTGCCGCCGAGCAGTGGGTCCACCTCGTCGAAGGAGAGCGCGTCGTAGCGGTGGTTCGACTGGGCAGGGAAGACCGGTGTCAGGTAGATCATCGTGACGCCGAGCGAGATCAGGTGGTCGAGGTGCTGCTCTATGCCGAGCAGATCGCCGCCGTAGAACTGTCGCGGGGTGTCGGCACCGACGTAGATGACGTCGTCGGTCCATTGCGCCGGCGCCGCCCACTCCGGCAGCTCACGTCCGTCGGCGGCGGCAGAGCGTGCGAAGCGGTCGGGGAAGATCTGGTACATCACGGTCGAGGTCGCCCACTCCGGGGGTGCGGCCCAGGTCACCAGGCTGAAGTCCTCGACGTCGACCGTCTCGATCGAGTGCAGGCCGGTCGCGTTCAGCCAGAGCGGCTTGCCGTCCTCGAGCGTGATCAGAAAGCGGTAGCGGTGCACCGGATTCTCAATCTCGATCTCCGCCTCCCACCAGTCCCAGCCGTCGGCGGTGGCGACCTTCGTGGCGACCTGGAAGCGCGGCTCGTGGTCGGGGTTGGAGCGGGTGTGCACGGTGGCAACCGGTCCGAAGTCCGACGGGATCCGCACGCGCACCCGCACGCGATCGCCCAGCGCTGGGGCGGCCTCCGACACGTAGAGAGGGGAACCGTCGTGGTGCGGGGCGAGGGACATCCGCGTGTCTCCTAGTCGTCGGGATTCGCGGACATCCGTGTCCATTGAAGAAAAGCGTAGCCCCGGCGCACCCGTGCAACCGCTGTCATTCCCGCGCGGGTCATGCCATAGGGTTTTCTAATGGCTACAGGCAGCGAGTGGTGGCGGTCCGCCGTCATCTACCAGATCTATCCCCGCTCTTTCTCCGACGCACTGGGCGACGACGGCATCGGCGACCTCCCGGGGATCACCGAACGGTTGCCGGCCCTGAAAGACCTGGGGGTGGATGCCGTCTGGCTCTCCCCGTTCTACTCCAGCCCGCAGAAGGATGCGGGCTACGACGTCTCCGACTACTGCGACGTCGACCCGCTGTTCGGTACCCTCGCCGACTTCGACGTGTTCGAGAAACGGGCGCATGAGCTCGGCCTGCGCGTGATCGTCGACCTGGTGCCCAACCACACCTCCGACCAGCACCGCTGGTTCCAGGCTGCGCTGGCCTCGCCGGTGGGCAGCGTCGAGCGGGGGCACTACATGTTCCGCGACGGCACGGGCCCCGGCGGTGACCTGCCGCCGAACAACTGGGAGTCCGTCTTCGGCGGCCCGGCCTGGACCCGGGTGATCGAGCCCGACGGCACCCTCGGCCAGTGGTACCTGCACCTCTTCGACAGCTCACAGCCCGACCTCGACTGGACCGACCCGTGGGTGCGCGAGCAGTTCCGCGACATCCTGCGCTTCTGGCTCGACCGTGGCGTCGACGGCTTCCGGGTGGATGTCGCGCACGGCCTCATGAAGGCCCCCGGGTTGCCCGACTACACGCCGCCCGCCGACGGCGGAAGCATGGGTGGAGCGGGAGTGCCGCTCGACCTCATCGTCGACGAGAACGACCCCGTCACCGCGCCGTACTGGGCGCAGGACAGCGTGCACGAGATCTACCGCGACTGGCACCAGGTGCTCGAGGAGTACCCGGGCGACCGTGTGCTCTGCGCAGAGGCCTGGGTGGAGCCGCTGCGCAAGCTCGCCCGATGGGTGCGCCCCGACGAGATGCAGCAGGCCTTCAACTTCTCCTACCTCGAGACGCCGTGGGATGCCTCCGCGATCCGCCAGGTCATCGACACGTCGATCGACGCGTTCGCCAGCGTCGGCGCGCCGAGCACGTGGGTGCTCTCCAACCACGACGTCGTGCGGCACGCCACCCGACTGGCGCTCACGGCAGACAACCCTCAGGGTCACGGACTCGGCCCGCGCTCCGAGGGCATCCCCGACCGCGCCTTCGGCCTGCGCCGGGCTCGTGCCGCAACCGCCCTGATGCTTGCCCTCCCGGGCAGCGCCTACGTCTACCAGGGCGAGGAGCTCGGCCTCCCCGAGGTCATCGAACTGCCGGACGAGTCGCGACAGGATCCGACCTGGTTCCGCACCGCGGGCGAGCGCTACGGACGTGACGGATGCCGCGTGCCGATCCCGTGGGAGGCGGACTCCCCCTCCTACGGCTTCAGCACCGGCGCGAACAGCTGGCTGCCGCAGCCGGCCGACTGGGCCGAGTACGCCCGCGACCGGCAGACGGATGTCCCCGGCTCGACCCTCGAGCTCTACAAGCTGGCCCTCCGCCTCCGTCGCGACCACGACCTGGGTTTCGGCACGCTGGAGTGGCTGCACGACTTCTCCGGCGATGTGGTCGCCTTCCGCAGCAACGGCATCACCGTGATCGCCAACGCGGGGGCGACACCGGTCACACTGCCGGCGGGTGAGGTACTTCTGGCCTCCGAGGCCTTCGACGGCGCCGAGCTGCCGTCCGATGTGACCGTCTGGCTGCGCGCCGAATAGTGAGTTTCTGAGCGGCGGGTGCCCCGGGCATCCGCCGCTCTGCACGCGCGCTCGCACTCGCCACACTCTCGTGTCACACTTTCGCGTCACACTCTCGCGTCACACTCTCGTGGTGTTCGAAATGAAGGAACCGCGCGACTCCGCACCCGAGATCTCGGAGGTCGCCGCCGCACACACGGCAGCATTTCCTTCATTTCGCACCGTGCGGCGAGCAAGCCCCACCCGGGTGAGGTGACCGCCGGGTGAGGTGGCTGCCCGGCTCGACGCCCGGGTGACCGAGCGGCGCCGCACCCGAGACGGGGTGCGTGTGCGCGCTAGTTCGCGTTTGCCTTGAGCCAGGCGTACGGATCGATCGGGGTTCCGTCGAGGTGGATCTCGAGGTGGAGGTGAGCGCCGGTGGACGCACCGGTGCTGCCGACCTGCCCGACGATGGTGCCGACGGTGACCGCCTGGCCGGGCGCGACGCGCACCGAGCCAGAGAGCATGTGGGCGTACCCGCTCACGATGTGCTGGCCGTTGATGACGTGATCGATCCAGACGCTGTTGCCGTAGCTTCCGCCGGACTCGACCTTCGCCACGACGCCGTCGGCGATCGCCTGGATCTCCACTCCGACGCCTGGGGTGAAGTCGAGGCCCTCGTGGAAGGTGGTGCAGTATCCACAGCCGGAGACCTGACGACCGCCGAAGCCACTCGCGATGGGCACCGTCACCGGGAACGGCCACTGGATGGTGCCGTTCGGGTTGTTCGTGTACGAGCCGCCGGCGATGCCGGTGGCCGAGCGGGAGGCCAGCACGGGGATGATCTTGGGCTTCGGCAGCTCGACCGTGTACGAATCGCGGGCGGGAGCCGCGGCGACGACGGAGTCGGCCACCTGCATCTCCTGCGTGGGAGCGGCGACGGCGCGCTGCTCTACCTGCAGGGCGGAATCGTCTGCGGTGAAAACCGCACTCGCCGGAATGGAGGTCGAGACCATCAGGCCGCCGACGAACAGCATCGCCGCCACGGGCACGAGCTTCGCGAACAGGCCGCGTACGGACGGGCGACGGCGAGGGGCGGCGCTGCGGGGTGGAGCGGATGTCGCGGTGCGCTGGAGTCGCGCCTCACGCCGGGTGAGATGCTGCTGCTCGCCCGAGCCCGTGGCCGAGTCGAAACCGGTGTCTACGCGCCCCACCGTCTACCGAACTCCGGCGGACAGGAAATGCCGCGAGGTGCACGCAGCGTCACAGACGTAAACAGACATGACGGGTGCTCCTCAGGCGATCGGCCAGCCTAGGGGAGGCGGCCTTTATTCTTCGGCGATCTGCGCGGCTACCGGCGTGGGGCCAGGTAACAGATTCATAAAGGCTAGCGAGGATCCCGAGCAATTGCTACTTTCGCATGGAAATGTCCGGGCGCGGGGATCAGTTCGCGTTGGCCTTGAGCCAGGCGAAGGGGTCGACCGGAACACCGTCGACGTGAATTTCCAGGTGCAGGTGCGCGCCCGTCGAGTTGCCGGTGCTGCCGGTCTGGCCGACGATCTGGGTGACCGTGACGGCCTGCCCGACGACGACCCGCACCGACCCGGTGATCATGTGACCGTAGACGCTCTCGATCTTCTGGCCGTTGATCGTGTGTTCGATGGTGACGTGGTTTCCGAGGGCGGAGTGCGGATCGAGAACGACTTCGGTGACCACGCCGTCGGCGATCGCGCCCACCGGAGCACCCATGCCCGGGTCGAAGTCGACGCCGAGGTGGAACGTGGAGCAGAACCCGCAGCCGGCGACATGGCGCGGTCCGAAGCCGGTCGCGATCGGCACCTGCACGGGGAAGGGCCACTGGATGGTGCCGTTTGGATCGTTCGTGTACGACCAGTCGGTGGAATTGCTGGTGCGGAAGCGGTCGCGCGAGGTCTGCACCGTGTAGCTGTCGCGGGTGGGGGCCTCTGCCACCACGGTCTTGGCGTCGACGGCGGCCATCTTCTGCACTGCCGCGGCCGACGTGACCGAGGTCGGGTCGACATCCGCTGCGGAGGTCATGAATGCGTTGGCCGGCAGCGATGTCGCCACCAGGAGGGCGAGGGCGCCGAAGGCCGCGCTCACGCTGACCACCTTGGGCACGATGCGGCGCAGGCTGGGACGGCTGCGCTGCGCGCTGCGGTTTGCCGGGCGCTTCTGCGCTGCCGGGCGACCGGAGGCAGTCGGGCGAGCTGATGCGGTCGGGCGAGCTGATGCTGCGGCTCGGCGCGACGACGTCGGTGCGGCCGTCGGCGGCACGACGGTGGCCCGCGCTGCACCGGACGGTGTGGGCACGGCCGGCGCACTCATCGCGGCCATGCGTGCCGCGCGTCGCGTCGTCGGCTGTTCGCCCGACGGCGCGGGGACGACGGGTGTCGCGGCGGGCTCGGCCACTCGGGCTGCGGGCTCGGAACCGGTCGGCTCGGCCGCTCGGGCAGCAGGCTCGGTCGGGGCGGCGGTGAGCACGGCCAGGATGTCGGTCGCCGTCGACACGGTGTCGGGCACCGTCTCGATGCTGACGTCCTCGCGCGCGACGGGGACGGGACGCGACGTGCGCACCGTCTTCGGCGCAGCCTGGGCGGCCTGACGCAGCGAGCGACGGGTCGGGAGAGGCGCAGGGCCGGTGACCGGGGTCAGCCCCGCGGGCTCGACCACGATCGAGGCGTCGCCGCCCATGAGGTCGTTGATGTTCGGCTCGACCGCGCTCTCGGCGGTGCCGTTGTCAGAATCCAGACTCCAGTCGAAGGCCACTGCTACTTCACTCCGATCGGGGTCGTCTGGCGCAGAGCGCAGGCGAGCGATGGAGCAAAAATCACAGGGTTCCTTCGTGGACGGCGAGCAATGAATCCAAACCGCCCAACAGTGGAACGTTGGGGTGGATCAGCGTGAGTCTTTATAACGAACTCATAAAGCGTAGGTCAAATGACCCAGTCGGGCAAACCGAGGACACGACCGTGCACCCCATTCCCAGACTCAGGCGCCGAGACGCAACAGGATCTTCTCGAGTTCCGCGGCGACGGTCGGCTCGCCGGCCAGCACGAAAGCGGAGGTTGGCGGCGCACCGCGCAGACCGCTCACCCGGGCGCCGGCCTCGGTGGCGATGAGGGCACCGGCAGCCTGGTCCCAGGGGTTCAGCTCGCGCTCGAAGTACGCGTTAAGACGGCCCGACGCCACGGCGCACAGGTCGAGAGCCGCAGACCCCATCCGGCGGATATCGCGCACCTCGCCGATGAGTCCGGCGATCACCGCGGCCTGCTCCCGGCGCACCACGGCCCGGTACGAGAAACCGGTGCCGATGAGGGCCTGCGAGAGGTCGACAGGGGTGGCGACGCTCAGCCGCTGCTCGCCGAGATAGGCGCCGCCGCCGGCAGTCGCGGTGTAGACCTCACCGTTGGCGGGGTTGAGCACCACACCGGCGAGCGCGGTCCAGGCGGCCGGGTCGGGCTCACCGGCCACGACGGCGATGCTGATCGCGTAGTTCGGAAAGCCGTACAGGAAGTTGACCGTGCCGTCGATCGGATCGACCACCCAGGTCAGCCCGCTGGTGCCGGCCTCGGCGCCGGTCTCCTCCCCGAAGAAACCGTCGTCGGGCCGCTGCTCCCGCAGCCGCGCGCGGATGAGCGCCTCGGTCTCGCGGTCGGCCGCGGTCACGATGTCCTCGACGGATGATTTGCTCGCGGCCACCTCGACCCCCTCGGCACGACGTGCCGCAGCCAGCTCCCCGGCCTCGAGGGCGATCGCGAGGGCGATGGCCAGCAGCTCGTCGGTGCTGTTCGAATCGGTGCCGAGGTGTGACGTCATCCTGTGCTCCCTGCGTGAAGTGGGCCGGTTAACGCACGAGAGCCCGGTGCGTGACCGAGCCCTCGTGATGGTGGCAAGTGAGGGATTCGAACCCCCGAATGCGTAGCAGTCTGATTTACAGTCAGATCCCTTTGGCCGCTTGGGTAACTTGCCATCTTGCGCACCCTCGACGGGGTGACCCCCACGAACGTGCGGTTCAAGGATACAGGTTTCGCGGGCCAGGTTTGAACGCTCGGGTCAGCCGGCATCCCGCGCATAGCCGACCGCGTTGCGGGCGACGTCGGCGAGGTACTGGTCCGAGGCGTTGTAGGCGAGCACGGCGGTGCGCCATCCGCTCTCCGTGCCGAGGTCGCCACCCGCGCGACAGAGGTACGACGCGGCGGCGAGCACGGCGTCGTCGATGTTCTGCGGGTTCTGCACGCCATCGCTGTTCGCGTCGCCGTGCCAGTTGCGCCAGGCCTCGGGGATGAGCTGCATCGGGCCGACCGCGCGGTCGCCGCCCGGGTCACCGTCGATCTCGCCGCCGTCGGAGTCCGGCACGTGCGCGGTGCCGACGCCATCGAGGTTCACCCCGTAGATGGCGGGAACCGCATCGCCGTTCGCGGTGATGTGTCCGCCGAAAATCGTGCCGTGATGCGACTCGATCTCGCCCACACCGGCAAGCGTGTTCCAGCCGATGCCACAGGTCGGATTCGTGTGCTGCTTGTCGATGGCCGCACCCGCGTAGGCAGCGAGAGCGCGGCGCGGGATGCCGGTGGCCGCCGCGGTCTCGTCAAGCCAGCGGGCGTCGGCCAGGCCGGCGATCCCGGGCCCGGTCGGGGTGCGTGCGGCGGTGACGGGAGCGGCCGGGGCGTAGCGGGCGACGGGCTGCTGCTGGCCCGCGACATCCGTCACCGCCTGCCGGACGCGCTCGGGGAGGGCGAGAAAGGCGATCGCCGCAACCAGCGCCAGGCCCGTGACACCGGCTGCGGTGATGAGGGCGACGCGGGCGGCTTTTGGCATGGTTCCCCCATCATGCCTGGCCGCTCCCCTTAAACTGCTGGCATGGCTGATCCAACCTTTGACATCGTGAGCAAGGTCGACAAGATGGAGGCCGACAACGCCCTCCACCAGGCACAGAAGGAGATCGCTCAGCGCTACGACTTCAAGAACGTCGGCGCCGAGGTCGACTGGAGCGGTGAGAAGCTGCTGCTGAAGGCCTCCTCCGAAGACCGGGTGAAGGCAGTGCTCGAGGTGCTCGAGGCCAAGTTCATCAAGCGCGGCATCAGCCTGCGCAGCCTCGACGCCGGCGACCCGTACGCCTCCGGCAAGGAGTACCGCATCGAGGTCGGCCTGAAGAACGGCATCTCCTCGGAGGACGCGAAGAAGATCTCGAAGATCATCCGCGATGAGGCACCGAAGAGCGTCAAGTCGCAGATCCAGGGCGACGAGTTGCGGGTCACCTCGAAGAGCCGCGACGATCTGCAGGCGACGATGGCGTTGCTCAAGGGTTCCGACATCGATGTGGACCTGCAGTTCGTCAACTTCCGATGAGTCCGGTCGGTCGGGGCTAACGCGTGACGAGCGAGGGCGTCAACGTCACCTACGCGATCGTGGTGCTCGTGATCGACATCATCATCCGGGTGCTCGCGGTCATCTACGTGCCGCAGAACCGCAAGCCCCAGACGGCGACGGCCTGGTTGCTCGCCATCTTCCTGATCCCCTACGTGGGCATCATCCTGTTCCTGTTGGTCGGCAGCACGAAGCTGCCGAAGAAGCGTCGAGAGAAGCAGCGGGAGATCAACTCCTACATTCTCGAAACGACGGAGGGGATGGATCGGGTCACCCGCGACGCGACCTTCCCGACCTGGTTGCAGCCGATCGTCGAGCTGAACCGCACCCTCGGCTCGATGCCGTTGGTGGGCGGTAATACCGCGAAGTTCTACACCGAGTACGAGGAGTCGCTCGCGGCGATGACCGAGGCGATCGGTACCGCCGAGCGCTACGTGCACGTCGAGTTCTACCTCGTCTCGTGGGACTCGACCACTGCCCCGTTCTTCGACGCGATGGAGGCGGCGGTGAAGCGCGGGGTGACCGTGCGCGTGCTGCTCGACCACATCGCCTCCGTGCGGTCGCCGCACTACCGTCGCACCATAAAAAAGCTCACCGCGATCGGTACCCAGTGGCGCCTGATGCTGCCGGTGCAGCCGTTGAAGGGCAAGTACCAGCGCCCCGACCTGCGCAATCACCGCAAGCTGGTCGTGATCGACGGTGAGGAGGCCTTCACCGGCTCGCAGAATCTCGTGGATTCCAGCTATAACAAGCGCGGCAACATCCGTCGCGGTCTGCACTGGAAAGACCTGATGGTGCGCTTCGAGGGGCCGATCGTGGCGGGCATCAACGCGCTGTTCGTAACCGACTGGTACAGCGAGACCAACGAGCTGTTGCTGCGGGAGACGCCGACCGAGACGCGGCCGAAACTGCCCCATGCTCTGGATGCCCAGGTGGTGCCGAGCGGGCCCGGTTTCGACCTGGAGAACAACCTGCGTCTGTTCAACGCCCTGGTGTACAGCGCCCAGCACAAGGTGATCATCACGAGTCCGTACTTCGTGCCGGACGACTCGATGCTGTACGCCATCACCAATGCCGCATATCGCGGCCTCGACGTGCAGCTGTTCGCCTCGGAGGTCGCCGACCAGGCGGTCGTCTACCACGCCCAGCGCAGCTACTACGAGGCACTGTTGCGAGCCGGAGTGCGGATCTGGCTGTTCCGCGCACCGACGCTGCTGCACGCGAAACACTTCACCATCGACGACGATGTCGCCGTCGTGGGTTCGAGCAACATGGACATGCGCTCGTTCAGTCTCGACTTCGAGATCTCGATCATGCTGCACGGCCGCGATGCGGTGAACCGGCTGCGCGAGATCGAGCAGAGCTACCGCGAGAACAGCATCGAGGTGACTCTCGACGAATGGCTTACCCGACCGCTGCGCTCCAAGGTGCTCGATAACACTGCCCGCCTCACCGCGGCGGTGCAGTAGACCCCTGCCCGCTGGTCGAGTAGCGCACGCGCCTACCCGCTGGTCGAGTAGCGCACGCGCTCTGGCGCGTTCGCGTATCGAGGCCTATTGGCGCTCACTCTGTCGCTTCGTCGATGACAGCTATTGCCGAAGGGCCTCGATACGGCTGCTCCTTCGTCGCGGCCTACTCGACCACCGAGGTCAGGCGTTTGAGATCTCCACCATCTCGTCGCGCGGCACGACCTTGATGCGGGTGCGACCGGCGGCGGCGCCCAGGGCGAGCTCGAACTCGTCGAGCCTGTGCCAGCCGTCGAGCGTGGTGAAGTCCACCCCGCGACCGCGCAGCAGTTCGACGATCGACTCCTCGTCGGGCTCGGCCGGGCTCCACCAGCTCGCCTCGTCGTTGACGAGGTGCTTGATGGTCTCCATCGCGTCGCTCTTGGTATGGCCGATCAGACCGACCGGCCCGCGCTTGATCCACCCGGTCGCATAGACGCCGTACAGCTGCTCGTCCTGATCGTTCAGCACCTGACCTTCGCGGTTCGGGATGACGCCGCGCTTCTCATCGAACGGGATGCCGTCCAGCGGCGAGCCGAAGTATCCAACCGCACGGTAGAAGGCCTGTACCGGGATCTCACGGATCTCACCGGTGCCGACGACACCGCCCTCGCCGTCTGGCCGCGTGCGCTCGTAACGGATCGCCTCCACCGCATCCGTTCCCACCAGTTCCAGCGGGTTGGCGAAGAAGTGCAGGTGCAGGCGACGCGACGCGGTGCCGGTCTCGCGCGCACGCCACTGGTTCAGCACCTTGTCGATCACGAAGACCTGCTTGTTGCTGGCGATCGCCGCCTTCGATGCCTCGTCGTAGTCGAAGTCCTCGTCGTAGACGATCATGTCGACGTCACGCAGCTCACCGAGCTCGCGCAGCTCGAGCGGTGAGAACTTCACCTGGGCCGGCCCGCGGCGTCCGAAGACGTGCACATCGGTGATCGGAGAATGCTTGAGGCCCTCGTACACGTTGTCGGGGATCTCGGTCGGCAGCAGATCCTCCGCGTGCTTCGCGAGCATGCGGGCGGCATCCAGCGCCACGTTGCCGTTGCCCAGCACGGCGACCTCTCGCGCGTCGAGCGGCCAGGTGCGCGGCACGTCAGGGTGCCCGTCGTACCAGCTCACGAAGTCCGCGGCTCCGAAGCTGCCCTCGAGCTCGATGCCGGGGATCACCAGCGGCGCATCCCGGATGGCGCCGGTCGAGAAGATCACCGCGTGATAGTGCTTCTTCAGGTCGGCGAGCGTGATGTCGCGCCCGAAGTCGACGTTGCCGAACAGGCGGATGTGGCCCGAGTCGAGAACATCCCGCAGCGCCGTGATGATGCCCTTGATGCGCGGGTGGTCGGGGGCCACGCCGTACCGCACCAACCCGTAGGGTGCCGGCAGCTGCTCGAACAGGTCGATCGAGACGTCGAAGTGCTTCTC
>Ga0247737_1000784_pt1 | contig 13200 bp, 12 predicted proteins | sample UWRJL028104C2_FD_180937 | JGI IMG/M metagenome (GOLD analysis project Ga0247737, IMG submission 180937) | Plant litter microbial communities from Arlington Agricultural Research Station in Wisconsin, United States - UWRJ-L028-104C-2 | ecosystem: Environmental > Terrestrial > Plant litter >...
TAATCGAGATAGCTCGAACGCATCTCATCGACGATCGAGATCGGTGAAATATCGGAAGGGTCGGCGAGGACGGTCTCGTCGGTCAAGTTTCAAGGCTTTCGGAAATGAAGTGTGTCTGTTGGATGACGGTCTAGCGGGGCCGACCGCATTTGTCACGCGCGTGCATGACCCGCGTGCGCGCGTACGCACGCGTGAGAGGCTTCAAATCCGACTTGTGCGATCGGGGTTTTGTGGGGCCTATTGCGACTGTTCAAGGGGAGAGCCGATGCGTGCATGGCGACCGATCCTGGCAATGCTGTTGCCGATACTGGCTGGATGTCAGCCACCGCCGCATGACATTATCGCTACCATCAAGGGGAGCGACCTCGTGTTCGGCAGCAGCGACAGGGGGTTCTGGCCTTTCAAGAAGAAGGACAATGTCGAGACCGCGCAGGACATCGAGGTTCGCGATGGCGACCTCGTCGTGTGGCGGATCGAACGGGATGCGAACATTCCTGGCTGTGCGAGCGCCGTTCCAGTGCAATTTCCACTGACCTATAACCGGATACCCCGGTGTTACCGCGCGACCGTGCCCTCGCGCGGGCTTCGTCACGGGGTCGACTATGTCGTGACAAGCAGCAGCCCCGACAGCATTTCGGGAGGCTATGGGATGTTCCGTGTCCGCGACAGCGTCGACAATCTCTGATTGATCAGGGGGCGATCTCGGCGCCGTCCCAGGCGAAATGCCTGCCGGAGTCGGTGACCTTCAGACCGTCGATCACGTCGAGCAATTGAACTGCCGCCCGGGGCGGGGTGAGCAGGGTGCCCGGCGTGACGTTTCCTTGAAACGGACGCGACAGGTCGGTGTCGACCGTGCCCGGGTGCAGAGCGACGACGATCGAGCGATCGTTGCGACGCTTTTCTTCGATGGCGAGCGTGCGCACCATCATGTTGAGCGCTGCCTTTGACGTACGATAGCCGTACCAGCCGCCAAGCTTGTTGTCGGCGATGCTGCCGATCCGCGCGGACAGCACCGCGAAGACGGTGCGGCCGGTGCGCGGCATCAGCGGCAGGAAATGTTTCGCGACCAAAGCCGGGCCGATCGTGTTCACCGCGAAATTGCGGGCGAGCCATGCCGGGTCGAGTTCCTGCATCGCCTTTTCCGGGCCCTTCCCGTCCTCATGCAGCAGGCCGGTCGCGACGATGACGAGAGTCGGCGCAGGGCCCTTGGCGACAATGGCCGCGGCGGCAGCGATGCTTGCCTCGTCGGTCAGGTCAGTGGCGGTCACGCTGCGGGAAAAGGCGTGGACCGAGTCGAACGCGCCTTCTTCCTCCAGCGCCTCGCAGAGAGCGTGGCCGATGCCGCCCGATGCGCCGAAAACGACTGCGCTACCGCTCATGCGCGGGTGAAGCGCCAGTTGTCCGGCCCGCTCGACACTGCGTCGAAACGATAGCCGGCGCTGTCGAAGCCCTTCATCGACTCGGTGTCGGTGATGCGATGCTCGCACAGCCAGCGCGCCATCATCCCGCGCGCCTTCTTTGCGTGGAAGCTGACGAAGCGGGGGCCGTCCGGGCCGGGCTCGCGAAAATCGACATTGATCACGCGCAGACCCGTCAGCCTGTCGGCGACGGCGTGGAAATATTCCTGGCTGGCAAGGTTGAGCACCACGCCCGATCCTTCCGCCTCGGCGTCATCGCGCACCGCCTGTGCTATGCGATCGCCCCACCAGTCATAGAGGCTCTTGCGGCGCGGCGCCCAGCGCGTGCCCATTTCCAGCCGGTAAGGCCGCATCGCGTCGAGCGGGCGGAGCAGGCCGTACAGACCGGAGAGCATGCGCACATGATCCTGCGCAAAGGCCACGCCCGATTCGTCGAGGGTGTAGGCCTCGAGTCCGAGATAGACGTCGCCGGCAAAGGCGTAGAGCGCGGGGCGTTCGGGCTGGGCGTCGAAACCAGCGAAACGGTCGGCGTTCAGCTTGGCGAGCTTCTTCGAGATGTCCATCAGGTCGGCGAGACGCTTCTGGCTCAGATTGGCGGCCGACGCCGCAAGCGAACTCGCTTCCACGGCGAAACGCGGCACGGTGGGCTCGACCGGCGGCAAAGGCCGTTCATAGTCGAGGGTTTTGGCGGGGGACAGAAGGGCAATCACTCACCGCGCCTAGTCGCTGCGCCGCGCGAAAGTCAAAGGGGTCGGGATACGGAGCGTTAAAGCAGCGTTCAGCGCATGAATGCGAACCGCTTGGGCGATCCGTCCGCTTGAACCATGGTGCCCCCCCGATTAGAGGCGTCTGGAATTGAACGGACGTCCATCCGCTTAGGAGTTTTTCTTGATGAAGCTGCTTCCGAACGTTGCCCTGGCCCTGATGCTGTCGCTTGGCGCCACCGCCATGGTTGCCACACCCGCAACCGCACAGAAAAAGAAGGACGACAAAGCGGATGCCGGCGCACCGAAGCTGTCCGCGAGCCCGGCCTTCGGCAAGGCGGCACAGGAGGTCAAGAAGGCGCTCGACGCCAAGGATTATGCGACGGCAGAAGCAAAGCTCGCCATCGCCGATCCGCTCGCGACCACCGATGACGACCGTTATTTCGCGAACATCTTCCGCCTGAACATCGCGAGCGAAAAGAAGGACAATGCGACGCTTGCCACGGCGCTGGACGCGCTGATCGTGAACCCGAAGACGCCGGCGGCCGATCTTCCCGCCTATAATTATGTGCGCGGAACGCTCGCGCTCGAGGCGAAGCAGAACGAGCCGGCCATTTCCTTCCTGCTGAAGGCGCGCGAGCTCGGTTATGCCAAGTCGGATCTCTCGGTATCGCTGGCGCAGGCCTATGGCGCGACCAACCGGACCAAGGACGCGATCGCGGAGCTCGACAAGGCTGTCGCGGCCGAGACGGCAGCGGGCCGGGCGGCGCCTGAATCCTGGTATGCCTATGCAGTAAGCAACAGCTATGCCGGGCGGGACATTCCGACCGCCGAGGCGTGGCTCGTCCGCCAGCTCAAGGCTTATCCGAAGGTCGCCACCTGGCGCACCGCGGTCAACAATTTCCGCAAGGTGACCGACCCAACCAACACCAAGTTCACCAAGGCCCAGAAGCTCGACTTGTATCGCACGATGCGCAGCACCAAGGTGCTGAGCGATCCGAACGATTATTATGGTTATGTGCAGGCCGCGCTGGATTCGGGCCTGCCGTGGGAGTCCGCTGCGGTAATCGACGAGGGTCGCGCTTCGGGCAAGATCCCGTCGGGCGACGCCGATATCGCGCGCGTCTACGCGGCGGCCCAGGCGGCGATGAAGTCGGAAGTGTCGGCCGCCAGCGCTGCCGGCAAGTCTAAGCCAAGCGTCGCCGGCGACATCTATTATGCCGCGGGCGACTATACGAAGGCAGCCGAAAGCTACACTGCTGCGGCCAGCCAGGCCGGTGCCGACGCCAGCGCGACCAACCTGCACCTTGGCATGGCGTTGGCCAACCAGGGCCGCAAGGACGAGGCCAAGGCTGCCTTCGCCAAGGTCAGCACCGCGCCATTGTCCGATATCGCACGCCTGTGGACGATCTGGCTGGACTCGCCGCCGCTGGCGTGATTCACACGAACTGAGAGCGCGACCGCCAGCGCCGTATTTGGAGAGTTCCGGGAATGAAGACGATTTCGACGATGGCGCTGGCGGCGCTGCTGACGGGTGGTGTGGCCTTGCCGTTCGCGGCGACCGCGGCAGGCAAGAAGGAACAACCGCAGCCGGACAGTCCGACGAACTTTGTCCTGTCCAAGCAGGTACGGGATTCTGCGGCGGCGGCGACGCTGGCGCTGAAGGCCAATGACCTGGCTGGTGCAGAAGGTGCGATCTCGACGATCGAGCGCAGCGCGAGCAACGACAGCGAGCGCTATATCGGGCGAACCCTGCGGGTCAGGCTGTTGAGCGCGTCGCCGGTTACCGTCCAGAGCCAGACGGCGATGGTAAAGCCGATGACCGAGCTGATCGCCGATCCGCGCACGTCGAAGGACGACGCGTCGCGCTATAATTATACGCTCGGCGATTTCGCCTATGCGCGAAAGGATTATGCCAAGGCGGTGCAATTCTATCGCCAGGCGCGCGAGAACGGCATTAGCGACGACGAACTGAATCTGCAGATCGTTCGCGCCAACATGGAAGGTGGCCAGGTTTCCGCTGGCGCGGCGGAGCTCGATTCGATCATCGCGGCGCAGGTCGCGGCGGGCAAGAAGCCGCCGGAAAGCTGGTATCGCTTCGCGACGCAGCGTCTCAGGATGAAAAAGGCGCCGGAAACGGCGGCGTGGACGGGCAAGTGGCTCGGTGCCTATGGCACCAAGGCGAACTGGCATGACGCGATCGCGATCAACGGCTTCAAGGACGAGGACGAGACCAAGCTGACGGCGGCCGAGCGCAAGGACCGCGATACGAGGTTCGTCGACCTGTTCCGGCTGATGCGGGTGACCAAGAGCCTGGCGGGCCAGAAGGAATATCTGGAATATGCCCGGCGCGCGAACAATCTCGGCCTGAAGGACGAGGTGAAGGCCGTCATCGAGGAAGGGCGCGCATCCGGTGCGATCCTGCCTAAGGATCCGGAAGCCACCCGGTTGCTCGGTGCCGCGCCCGCCAAGGGCAAGCCGGCCCCGGCCGCCGGCCCGACCGAAGCCGCCGCGCGCAAGGCGGCCAATGGCGAGGCGGCGGCGCAGGTGGGTAATATGAGCATCGGCAAGGGCAATTATGCCAAGGCAGTCGAGATGTATGATCTCGCGCTCGAGAAGACCGTGAAGGATGCTGACGATGTACGCCTGCACCGCGGGATCGCGCTGGCGCTTGCCGGCGACAAGGAGCGCGCGCGCGCGGATCTTGCCGCGGTGACCACCGCGCCCGATAGCGACACGGCGACGCTGTGGAAGATCTGGCTGGATAATCCGCCGGCAGCCTGACTCATGCGCCAAGGAATTGAAAAGGGGGCGACGATGTCGCCCCTTTTTTTGTCAGTCCTGTCGCACCGGGATGCCCGGCAGGGTCTTGGCGGTGCGGATGGTCAGCGACGTCTTCACGCTCGCCACGTTCGGGGCGGGCGTCAGGTGAGTCGTCAAGATTTCCTGGAAGCTCTTCAGGTCGGTCGCCACGATCTTCAGGATGAAATCGATCTCGCCGTTGAGCATGTGACATTCGCGGATTTCGGGTATCTGCGCGACATGATCCTCGAACGCGGCAAGATCATGCTCGGCCTGGCTGCGAAGGCTGACCATTGCGAACACGGTGATCGGGTAACCGAGAGTCGCGGCATCGAGTTCAGCGTGGTAGCCGCGAATCGCACCGGCTTCCTCCAGCGTACGGACCCGGCGCAGGCAGGGCGGGGCGGTCAAACCCACCCGTTCCGCCAGATCGACATTCGTCATCCGGCCATCATCCTGCAGCAAACCCAGAATCCGCCGGTCGATCGAATCAAACGCCATTACGCAAAGCTCCCCGCCGGCTCTGTCTTTCTGGCGAGCGGCCGTCGTTCAGCATAAGATAATTGCGGGCGAACGCAATTGTCCCACATTGCTACGTACCAAAAACAGCTGTTCCACTAGCGAGTCTGCCCGGTTAAGAAATTCTTACGGCGCGGCCATCGCGATCGGTTGGGGGTTACGTCCTTTTGCGCTTCGACGACAGTCTCGAAACGGTTCTCTCGGCAGACATGTCGACGCCGTTCGGCGCGCAATCCGCATGGCGGCAACTGGTCGATCTGATCAGCCGCCGCCGTGTCCCGCCCGGTATCAGCGCGATCGCGAAACTCAAGGCGATTCGGCAACATGTGCCTGCGGCGATTCGCGCGGCGAGCGCGCGCGGGGTGGCCGTTGCCGATCCGCCGGCCGCGCTCGTCCAGCTGTTTGCCGACGACGAGCTGATCATCGCCGCACCGGTGCTGCGCACCGCGCGGCTGCGCGCGGATGAATGGATCGGCATGCTGTCGGGCATGTCGCCTGCCGCACGCTCGATCCTGCGCCATCGCCGCGACCTGCCACCAGCGGTGAGCCGCGCGCTGCAAAGCTTTGGCAGCGTCGATTTCGTATTGCCCGCCGGATCCTCCGTACCGGTGGAGGCGCCGCCGATCGACGTCGAAGAGGTCGGGACGATCGACGCCGAGGCCGAACCCACCGCGGCGGTAGAGGCAGAGGCCGAGCTGAGCCAGATCGAGGAAGTGGTGGTCGAGTCTCAGCTGTCGGCCGAGGGCGACTCCGCGGCTGTCGACTCGATCGACTGGACCCAAGTACTCGGCCCGCTCGCCGTTGCGGAGCCGGAACCCGTGACGGTGATCGTGCCGGAGCCGGTTGCTGCCGCGCCGATGATCGAGATGTCGGAGCTTCAGGCGGAAGCAGCCGTCGAACCGGCCATCACTATTCCACCCGAACTGACCTTCTTCTCGTTCGCCAGCATTGCACGCGGATTGCCGGTCGTCGCGGAGGCGCTACGCCACAGCGAGGCTGAGGCAGAGCAATCAGCGGCGATCGAGCCAGCGGAAAGTGCGGAGCTGCCCGAGGCGGCCGAGACTGGTGAAACCATCGAGGCGGAAGATGTGCTCGACGCTCTGGACGTAGCCGGCGCGCGTGACGCGATCGAGACGGACGAGGTTTCCGAGGTTCATGCGGCCCCGGAGGCTGAAAGCCCCGAGGTCGAGCAGGCCGCCGAGGTCGAGGAAGAGGCGACGGTTTCGGAATCGGGTGCCGAGGTGATCCAGTTCGCCACGCTGCAGCCGCCGCCAGCCGAAGCATCGAGCGGTATGTTTCAGATCGCCGAGCTGGTCGCCCGAATCGACGCTTATCAACGCCAGCGTGACGAAACGCCTTCGGCGCCGATTTTCCGGGAACTCCAGTCCGAGTTGTTCGAGTTCGAATCGATCCAGGCGCAGAGCTTCCGGTTCGAGACGGACGCGTCGGGAACTGTCCGGTGGATCGAAGGCGCGGAGCGCGCGCCGCTGATCGGGCTCTCGCTCGATCTCGCGGGGGCGCCTGGGGGATCGCGGGTGGACGGGGCCGTGGCCGGGGCGTTCCGCCGCCGGGCCGGCTTCGCCAATGCGCGCCTGATCGTCGAGGGCGAGTCCGATGCTGCCGGGCAATGGCGGATCACTGGCATTCCGGTGTTCGACCGTGAAAGCGGACGATTCACCGGGTATCGCGGGACGGCGCGTCGCCCCCGTCCCGACGAGACCGCCGACCCGACCCCAAACCCGATCCGCAATCCCGCATCCGACGCGCTGCGTCAGCTGGTTCACGAGTTGCGCACGCCGACGAATGCGATCGCCGGCTTTGCCGAAATGATCGAATCGCAAATGCTCGGCCCGGTGCCGCATGCCTATCGCATGCAGGCTGCGGATATCCGCAGCCAGGCGGGCAGCCTGCTGACGGCGATCGACGATATCGACATGGCGGCGCGAATCGAATCCAAGGCGCTGGACCTGCGCGCGGACGAAGTGCCCCTGTTGCCCTTGCTCGAGCGGGTCGCGAGCGATCTGCTGCCGCTGGCGACGCTCCGCGGCACGATGATCGACATCTATGCCGGGGACAGCGACCTGGCGATCGCGGCGGACGACCGGGCGGTCGAGCGGCTGATCGCAAGGCTGATGGCGACGTTGGTGGCGTCGGGTGGCCGAGGAGAGCGGATTGGCATCGCCGCGACCCTCGAGGCCGACTCCATGGTCGCGGTCGTGTTCGACCGCCCGGCCGCGCTGGCCGCTTATGCCGGCGACAGCCTGTTGATGATCGACGCCGAGACCGAGGCCAACCGTGAGGGAGCGCCATTGCTCGGCACCGGCTTCGCGCTGCGACTGGTCCGCAATCTGGCCACCGAGCTGCGCGGCGCGCTTTTCATTGGCGACAAGGCCTTGACTTTGCGGCTCCCGGCCGCCGTTATCGAAAGCGTGGAGCAGGTTTCTTCAAGCTGATCGTGGACCGATCCACGCCTTTGCCGGGCGCGGTGCCGGGGTACCGCGTTCGCCCGCCGACCGCCGCCGATCTGATCGTCTGGCCCGATGATTTCGGCACGCGATTCACGATCTTCGTCGATACCGAGGAAGAGTTCGACTGGGACGCACCGCTCGACCGGGATAGCCATGCCCTGTCGCATGTCACCGCCATCCCCGCGGCGCATCGCCGCTTTGCCGAGCGCGGCGTGCCGTTGACCTATATGGTCGACTATCCGATCGCGACCGATCCGGTAGCCGTCGACATGTTGCGCGAGGTGCTGGGCGATGGCGTGTCGGCGATCGGCACGCAGCTCCACCCATGGGTCAACCCGCCGTTCGACGAAGCGCTGACGCCGGCCAACAGCTTTGCCGGCAATCTTCCCGAGGCGCTTGAGGGGGCGAAGATCGATGCGCTGACCGATGCGATCACCGCCGCTTTCGGCACCGCGCCGCGCGCCTATCGTGCCGGGCGCTACGGAATAGGCCCGGCGACGCTGGGGCTACTCGCGGCACGGGGCTATGCGCTCGATAGCTCGATGCGCTCGGCCTATCGTTACAGCGGCGAGGGTGGGCCGGATTTCGGGGCAGTACCTAATCACGCCTTTCGAACCGGTGCGATGATCGAACTGCCGCTGACCACCGTGTTCACCGGCGTCGCGCGGCGCGGCGGCATCGGCCTCTACAATCTATTGGGCAAGCTGCCCAAGGGGCGCGGCCTGTTCGCCCGCGCCCGTCTCCTCTCCCGTGTGGCTTTGACGCCCGAGGAAATGCCGTTGGCCGATGCGCTGGAGGCAGTCGCGGTGGCGGTGGGCGAGGGGGTGCGCGTACTCAACTTCTCCTTTCACTCGCCCTCCGTGGCGCCGGGGCATACGCCCTATGTCCGCGACGCGGCCGACCTTGCCGCCTTCCATCACTGGTGGGACATGATTCTCGCCGATCTCGAGCGGCGCGGCGTAGCGGCGGTGTCGCTTGGCGCACTCATCGACGCGGCGGCCTTGCCACCGGAGCGGCGCCTCCGCTAACGAGCGGCTTGGTGGGGCCTGTAGCTCAACTGGTTAGAGCTGCCCGCTCATAACGGGTAGGTTGCGGGTTCAAGTCCTGCCGGGCCCACCAAATTCCCGCAGGTTTCAGGGCGGGGGGTGATTCATGAACAATCGAGTGGCGATCGTGACGGGCGCGGGAAGCGGCATCGGCCGTGCGGTCGCGCTTGCGCTGGGCGAGGCAGGATGGCGCGTGGTGTTGGCCGGGCGGCGACGCGAGGCGCTTGATGAGACGGCCGCGCTCGGAGACGGATCGACGCTCGCGGTGCCCTGCGACGTGGCGGATGCGGCGTCGGTGGATGCGCTGTTCGATGCAGCGGTCGAGGTATTCGGGCGAATCGATCTGTTGTTCAACAACGCCGGCGTGTCCGCGCCGCCGGTGCCGCTCGACGAACTGGAGGTCGACGCGATTCGCTCGCTGCTGGACATCAACGTCTTCGGCAGCTTCCTGTGCGCGCGCGCCGCGATGCGCGTGATGAAGCGCCAGTCGCCACAGGGCGGGCGGATCATCAACAACGGGTCGATCTCGGCGGACCGCCCGCGCCCGAATTCCGCGCCCTATACCGCCAGCAAGCACGCCATCACCGGCCTGACCAAGTCGATCGTGCTCGACGGCCGTGCCCATGGCATCGCGGCAGGGCAGATCGACATCGGCAATGCCGTGACCGACATGAGCGCCGCGATGGGGCAGGGCGTGCCACAGCCGGACGGCAGCATCCGCGCCGAACCGAGGATGGACGTCGGCCATGTCGCCCGCGCCGTCGTCCAGATGGCGGCGCTGCCGCTCGATGCGAACATCCCGTTCATGACGATCATGGCGACCAATATGCCATTGTTCGGCCGAGGGTGACCAAGCGGCCTTGCGTCGCACCCCGGTCCCGCCTAAGCGACCCATCCGTCGGGGAGTGGCGCAGTCCGGTAGCGCGCCTGCTTTGGGAGCAGGATGTCGCAGGTTCGAATCCTGTCTCCCCGACCATTTTCTCCGGAATGGATTGCTGCGGCGCTCGGCGCGCCGTTAGGATGCCGTCGTGAAGACGGTCCCCGGCATCCCCCCGCGCCTTGCCATGAACATCGTCGCCGGAATGTCGGTCGCCGGGCTGATGCTGCCCGAGGCCGTCGCCTATGCCGGGATCGCCGGATTGGCGCCGGGGCGCGCGATCCTCGCGGCTATCGCAGGAGGCGCAGCCTATGCGATCCTGGGCCGCAGCCGTTTCGCGATCATCGGGCCGACCTCGTCCTCCGCCGCGATCCTCGCGGCCGCGCTGGCGACCCTGCCCGGCAGCCCGGCCGAGCGCGGGGCGATGGCGACGATGATGGTTGCGATGGTCGGGGCGATGTTCGCGTTAATCGCCCTGTTCCGACTCGGCGGTCTTTCGGGATTCATCGCTCGCCCGGTGCTCCGCGGTTTCGCCTTCGGCCTGGCGATCAACATCATCATCCGCCAGTTGCCGCATCTGCTCGGACTGGAACTGGCATCGTCGTCCACGCTGACGCTGCTGATAGACGTTCTGGCGAATCTCGGCCGGGCCAATGGCGCGAGTGTGGCGATCGGCGTGGTATCGCTCGGGTTGCTGATCGGGTTGCGCGCGACGACCAGGCTGCCCGCCGCGCTGATCGTGCTGCTGCTCGGCGTCGCGGCGTCGCATCTGATCGACCTGCCTGGCGTGGGCGTGGCGGTGGTGGGGCCGATCGCCTTCGACATGACCTCCTGGAGGCTGCCGGATCTCGGATTCGCGGGATGGTCTCATCTCGCGCAACTCGCCGCGCCGTTGACCTTGATCCTGCTTGCCGAAAGCTGGGGCACGGTGCGCGCGCTGGCCTTGCGGAACGGCGATTCGCTGGCGGCCGATCGCGAATTCGGCGCACTTGCCGGGGCAAACCTGTTGTCGGCAATGGTTCACGGCATGCCGGTCGGCGCTGGCTTCTCTGCGGCCGCAGCCAATGAATCGGCGGGGGGGACGAGCCGGATCGCCGCGGTGGCGACGGTGGTGGCGCTGGCGGCCGCGGCGTCATTCGCCGGACCAGCGATCGAGGCGCTGCCCGCGCCGCTGCTCGCGGCGGTGGTGATCGCGGCGCTGACGCACGCCTTGTCGCCGGCGCCACTTACCCGGCTGTTCCGGCTCGATCGCGACCAGTGGATCGCGCTCGCCGCCGTCGCGGGCGTCATCCTGCTCGGGGTGCTCGACGGCATGCTGATCGCGGTGGCGCTGTCGATTGGAGCGCTGCTCTACCGGCTGTCGCACCCCGCCGTCAGCGAGCTCGGCCGGCTGGGCGACAGCCACAATTTCGTCGACCGGTCACGCCACGCAGACGCGCGGGCGGTAGCGGGCGTGGCGATCTTCCGCCCCAATGCGCCGCTGTTCTTCGCCAACGCCGAACAATCGCTCGGCAGCATCGCGACAAGGGCCATGGCGCGTCCAGGGGGCACCGATGTCGTGCTGAGCCTGGAGGAGAGCGACGATCTCGACAGCACGGCGCTGGAGGCGATCGCCGAATTCGAGAAGCAGCTGAACGCGAAGGGGCTGTCGCTGCATCTCGCGCGGGCGCATGACCGGGTGCGTGACGTGCTGGCCGCCGCCGGGCTCGACCGGTTGGCGCGGGGCGCGTCGTTCAGCGTAGCGGATGCTGTCCGCGTGGTCGAAGAAAAGCGCGAGGCCCGTCAGTGAGTCGTGGCTGCCGGTCCGGTCTTGCGCGGGATGAGGTGAAGCACCGCCACGATGACGCCGCCGACGATCATGCCGACCACCGCTGACCCGATCGCGCCGACCACCCATTCGACGAGCCCCTGCGCCACCGGCGAGGCATGACCAACGGCCTCGGCCGCGTCGTGCAGCCCGTGCGAGATCACGCCAAGCCCGAATTCCTCCAGCCCGTGCACGATGAACCCGCCGCCTACCCAAGCCATCGCCGCGACGCCGAGCGTCGACAGGCCTTCGAGCAGGATCGGCATCGCCTTGACCAGCCCGCGGCCAAAGGCGCGGACACCCGCCGGTTTCCGCTGGGCGAGGTGAAGGCCGATATCGTCCATCTTCACGATCAGGCCGACCACGCCGTACACGCCGACCGTGATGGCGATGCCCACGGCGGCCAGCACGAATCCCTGCATCCAGACCGAGCTTTCCGGAATGTCCGAAAGCGCGATGACCATGATTTCGGCAGACAGGATGAAATCGGTACGGATGGCGCCGCCGACCTGGCGCTTTTCCAGTTCCGTCGCGTCGTGGATTTCGGCGACTTCGGCCGCATGGCTGGTGCCGGTGACCGCTTCGAAGATCTTTTCGGTCGCCTCGAAACAGAGATAGGCGCCGCCGATCATCAGCAGCGGCGTGATCGCCCAGGGTGCGAAGCTGCTCAGCAGCAGGGCGGCGGGCAAAAGGAACAGCAGCTTGTTACGCAGCGAGCCGGCCGCGATCTTGGCGATGATCGGCAATTCGCGATCGGGGGTCAGGCCGACGACATAGCGCGGCGTGACGGCAGTATCGTCGATCACCACGCCGGCTGCCTTCACGCCCGCCCGGCCGGCGGCCGCGGCAACGTCGTCCACCGATGTCGCCGCCAGCTTCGCGATCATCGCGATATCGTCGAGCAGCGCTACAAGGCCTCCGGGCATTCGATCTGTTCCTTTGTGAGTAGCGCAGTTGGTATCGCATTCGACGTGAAGCGCCAGAGGGTCGGGTAGCGCGATACCGAGATTCCGCGTTTCCTCGCTTCTTTCCAGCATCCTGTGGCGCGTTTTGGTGAGATCGTCGCCCTCGATCGGCTTGATCGGGGCGGGGGCGGGCGCCGCGCCGGCAGCGAAACATCCGGGGTAATGCCGGTGCATAGAAGCTTTCCTGTGCCGATGCCTCCAGACCTGCTATGCACTGCGGCGCAACGTCGCCTGCGACGGATATCGGGCGTCACGCTCACCCTTTGTCCCTATCGAGCTTCACGCCGGACCGCGCCATTGTGCGCGATCCGCTTTCTACCGTTTGAACTGGATACCATCATGATCACCGGCACCGTAAAATTCTTCAATGCCGACAAGGGCTATGGCTTCATTGCGCCTGAAGGCGGCGGCGACGACGCCTTCGTTCACATCAGCGCCGTCGAGCGCGCCGGCATGCATACGCTGGATAAGGATCAGCGCGTTTCCTACGAACTCGAGAAAGACCAGCGCGGCAAGATGTCCGCCGTCAATCTCCAGTCGGCATAAGCGCTTCGGGGCGAACGGCGTCCCCGGTCTTCGACCTTGTGTCGAGGG
>Ga0247737_1000786_pt1 | contig 13187 bp, 14 predicted proteins | sample UWRJL028104C2_FD_180937 | JGI IMG/M metagenome (GOLD analysis project Ga0247737, IMG submission 180937) | Plant litter microbial communities from Arlington Agricultural Research Station in Wisconsin, United States - UWRJ-L028-104C-2 | ecosystem: Environmental > Terrestrial > Plant litter >...
ACGGTAGAGCCATGTTTGCTGGTTTTCATGTCTAGGAGCTGTAAATGCTGTTCCAGACAGCTTTTCTGCATACAAGCCATATGGTGGTTTCTGCGGTGAGTTTGTCCCTACGGGCAAAGCACCCTCTATTGCTTCGGATCTAAACATGTCAGTGAAAACCCGACTTGCAAATAAGTCTTTTGGTGGCTTACTCATGGTACGAACCAAAGCCGTTTTGGTATTTATATTTCTCCGGTGTTGAGAATTTGGTAACAGGCATGATGATACGTTATGAGAGGTATGTGATTCTTGTCACCAAAGGTTTCGTTGAAGTGACACTGAGAGGATTTAAATGGTTGCCAACTGGAGTGGAGAGCTTTGAAATGTTCGGCATAAAGAGCTGATCCTTGTAGGTGAGGGGGAAATCATGAACGGAATTTATTCCGCCCCCACAATCTGTGATTGCGGCACGGCATATCCTTGCACGTGACCCCTTGGAGAGCCATATTTAATAGAAAGCATATAAATTACACCAAAATTCGCGGGAATCGAAAATTCTCATCAGATATTCAGCATATGGGTTAAATGAAGAGATAATTTTGTGGCTACTAATTAGAGCCGATAAACTTTTAATTATTTCGAATCTAGATAGTTAGTGCTTCATTAGTGAATTTTTGTATCTATATAGCTACAAGTTGAAACTAGTCAGACAATGCTAGTTGAGGGGGGGAGGCGTACTCTTCGCATGATAATTTACTATAATTTACCCAGGTTTCGTCATTCAATACCCACACAGAATGTATAACAATCATTTGGAGTGACACTGAAGTTATTGTGCTCCCTTCTCATCACAAGAGCTTTACCCTACAGCAAATCAACATATAAAAATAGAAGAGATGATGACGGAAGCTCCGGAACAAAACTATTGCGCCTCAGAAAATAGCACTGTAGTAAAATTTAAATTCAATTATACATAGTAACTATTAAATACATAGTAACAATACATAAGTTTTACTTGATGCTAGCATCTGTCTCTTGTTCAAACATATCTAATATCGGTAGGTCGTGCTTGAGAACCAGGAGTGAGCAGGGGCTATCTTCTTCCTTTTGTCAATTCTGGATTAGAAGCTAAGCTGAACGTGAAAACAAACCTTTATCGTTAGGTCAGGAAGCCGCTTGACTTGAAAGATGGCAACTTTCTAGCTCTTGGAACGTGTGTTATTCAATCTATTTCCCTACCAATCATTTAATTGAGTTGAATAATCCTCTTCTATGGGCTGTAGTGTACTCTTGGTTAATCTGCGATTCTATATGCTCTACAAATATTCATCTCATTCCCTAACCGTAAGATAGATTGTAATCTTTGGCTATCATGACCATTATTATCTGCTGCGAAGATTCTTGGTTATACTACCAATCATTTCTTCATTCATTAATAGCTACTTATGTCCCTTTGGTCATGAAATCTTCTGATAAGCTCATGTCTTGTGCTTTTCAAGTGTGTTGAGCCTTTGTTGTATTCTAGTGTCACCTAACTTGCCTACTAGAGGCTGCTCCAGAAATCCTCAATCAGTTGGGTAATCTTCGAAACCCGTTCTCTAACAAGTCCATGTCCAACCTGGGGAAGTACAACAACATTCTGCATTCCAACATCGTGTAAATCTTGGATGCCACATACATCATCCAGCTCTCCTATGATACATAAATACTTAATGCTCGATTTTGCTGCTTTTACAAACTCAGCATGCTTGTCCAAGACTCCACCGTCTCTAAAAATGGCGACTACACTCGCCGCGTGGCCTTCATGCTCCTTCATTTGCCAGTCTCGAACTGCCTCGGCTACTACCTCTCCTCGTCCAACTCTCTCCTCCCAATCCGAAGGAACAATCAATTTGCCATCTTCTAAGAATTCTATAATCCACGCCTGCGCCTGCTCCTCTAAATTTTCACCGCCACGTAAGTAAAGTCTCTGGGATTCATCAAATTGTGTCTCACGCATCAGACCCGCGGGAGCAACTAGCACCATTGAAGCAACACGTTCAGGTTTCGCAGCGGCAAAGCTCGCTGTGGTCGACCCGCCAAACGAATAGCCAACAAAATGGGCATCGTTCCACTTAAGCTGCAGCATCAACGCCTCTAGTAACGCATGAAAGAGTGCTGGGTCATGAGGCACCAGCGGTGTGTCCGTAAGCCCATGGCCCCATAAGTCAACGAGTACACAATGTGCACCTGGGAAACGCGAAGACAGCGCGCTTGCTAGTGGCTGCAAGCCTATTGCGGGCGTTTGCACACCGTGCACAAAAAGAACGCGAGATACTGGCGTTCTGCTGTCTGTGGGCGGAGGACGCGAGGGTAGCAGCTCGTAATAGGCAGCTCTGCCATTCTGAGTTTGTAGATATGATGCTTGCGGGAGCAGGCTACCAAATTTCGCGACAAAAGCGGCTTCAGTTGGAGCATTGATTGGCAACAGCTTGTCGTCGGGTTTCGCTGTCCCGGGACGAGGTAGCACGATTGCACCGTTTGGCATCTTCTTGTCAATTTGTAAACCAAATCTACTTTGTAAGCGCTTGAAGGCGTTATAGATAGTATGAGAAATTCACAGAGGATTTCAAGATCAAAATCACGACCAAATTATTCAGCAAAGCAAAAAGTGGATCACCAACCGAGGTCTTTCTGGTTGAGATATTTTAAATTTCTGGACATTCTTGATTCCGAAGCTCTTCGGCTACACCTATTTGCCAGTAAAGGAGAGCGATTAGTTGCCCAGAGTTTCAAGATATTTCGTCGTAAGTCATGCAAAATTAAAGCATTATACAATTGATATATAAGAAATGATTGCTGCACGTGCAATTTATTATTCAGCCCCGTCAAAAGTGGCGGATGATTTTGACACTGTACAATTAGTTGATTTCATGTTTCCTCTTCCTCCATTGTCTCATCTACCATTCATATTTTTGGACGCAATCTTGACGCAGATCACTTAATTCAAGGTGGATCTCTTTCTTCGAAATTTTATCGTTCCAGTCTGCTAACAATTTCACGACATCATTAAGATTCATATTTTGTGTGGCTATCTATCAGTAAACAGAATTGGGATATTAGAGATCGACAAACCATGGTAGTAGCAAAATAAAAAATGGTAGGAAAAACGCAAAAGCTACTATTACTCCACCTTCCAAGGTGCAGCACTAGCCGTTGACCAGGTGCAACAAAATCGAGATAGGTCATTGATTATAGGAGCACCTCGTCTCTTCACCGCGAATGGAGAAACACTAGGTTGTCAAAATCGCGTTCCGTCAAGGTATCACCGCGTCTGTAGCTGCTCACGAGCTCTGCATACATGCGTTCTGCAGCGGCCATAAGCTGTTCACCTCCAGCCTCATCTCCTTCAGCTAGCTTGAACTTTGCTATTTTGTATTTCGTTCGGCATATCTCTGGATTATAGAACCCGTGTGTCTCGAATCCCGTTAAAGCTTGCTCAAAATAGACACTTTTCGACAAAATCAGCACAGAAAAGGACATTCATTAGATTTTCATACCTTGCAGTTTCTGTTTGACCAACCCTGGCATGATAATCTGCAAGTCGGCAACAGATCTGGCTAGTCCTGTACCCGTTGTTGCCAATCGCAGGTATGAAATTTGCCAGTGCTTCCACGTACAAATCACGGCTCTCCTCACTTTTGCCTTGTGCTCTTTTGATATCACCCAGAGCCTGAAGTACAACGCCTCGTCTGTAGTGTGCGTACGTAAGTCAGTAAACGTTCTCCATCACAAAGGTGGACTGCATGACATACACGAACGAGGAATCGGGCTGTTTATATACCCTCCTCCTAAATGCAAGTATTTCCTCTATAGATCGCTCGGCCTGCTCGAGACGCCCAAGTGCAATCATTGAATATGCCTCATGAACTCTTGGAAAGATAGCAATATCGTCTTCGCCCATTGCCTCAGAGGGGAGAGGTTCATTTCGGAGAGCCTTTGAATTTGCGCAATGCTCCAATGCCTCTTCATGTCTATTGTTGATCATCATTGCTTGACCGAGTTCTCCTTCTGCAGTCGAAAGCATAATTCTCGAATGTTCGGACATCATCTGAGCGTGTAACTGAGTCCGCACTTCTAAATGTTCAGTTGCATATTGAAGGATTTTCTCCGGTGAATCGTTCGTAGCAGCTCCTAGAGATGCATGGCAGAAAAGAACGTCAGCGAGTATGCTTAGCATCGTTTCAGGTCGTTCGCGACAGATTCTCAGAGCTAGAGCGAGAATAGGTCGAGCCGCCTTATGATTGCCACGTTCCACAAGGTACCTGGAGTGGGTCAGCGACCAGAGTGTATTACATAGAGTGCTTAGATCAGCCTACCACCCGTTTACCTGCAATAGTTGTGCTAGTTGTTTCTTGGTCTCCAAATTTTGCAGAAAGGAACTTGAAATCCCATATGTGGTGGCTAGGCGCATGACATGGGGGCTTAACTTTCCTCGCAGCTCCCAGAGTTGGACATCATGAGTAAATGCCGACTCTCCTGGCCGCCAGGCATTGAAAATCAACGATACAACATTACAAAGAATTACCATCTTACGAGAATGGTCCATGAGAGTCGATGATATGTCTTGGACAAGCCTGTGCATCTCAAGTTCGCCTTCCTTTTGGTGCCTCTTTATCAAAGATGATGCTAATAGATCAGTACGGGCTGCCAGATACATCGGCTCTGTTGTAGGGAACCCTGGCACTAGTCCTCCCGGCAGATTGTCCTTTAGGATGAACTCCTGGATATTTTCAGGATCTAGGAATGTTAGGATATCAAGAAGTGTTTTTGCAGGTGGAGACAGTTTATCAAGTGCCCAAATTGTTAGAAGAGAATGCTGCGAGTCACCAGTCGGCATTAACGCTAAATCTGAGAGGCTATGGAGAGTGTGCTGAGTCTCCCGTTCATAAAACTCTAAGAATTCTTTGAACGTCATTTGCCACCTGCTGATGAGAGCTGCAATCTGCAGAAGAGCTATTGGCATGCCGCCAAACCTTCTGGAGAGCAACTTTGAGATCTCCTTGTCTTGTGAGCTGCTGATGCCCATAGTTGTCAGAGTTCGAAGGAGAGAAGCACCAGTAGCATCGTCCAAGCCCGCGAGGTCAATGCCGGTGCTTCGATACATTTGTGTTTTTGCAATTGGATCACGGCTTGTGATGAGCACCGCACCGCTGCTCGAACCTGGCCAGAAGTCACGCAAGACCTCCGTATCATCGACATTGTCAAAAATAATAAGCCATGTCGCTTCGCGAGCTTCATTCACCTGCTCATCGCCCTCCGTTCCCTCATACTTCAGGGGGTGTGAAAGCCACTTCAACGCAACATCTCTACACACTACCAAGTCAGCTGCGTCTGTTGCGTCGACTAGGCCGAGCTTTACTGCTATCTGACCAAAGCTCTCGGCTATCTTTTCCTGGTTCTCGGCCTGTACAAAGAAAATGGCGTCGAAACGTTCTTGCCGGGATAGCCCATAGTTAATTGCTATTTGTGTTTTCCCAATACCTCCGATCCCACACAACGCAAACGATTTTAGACCCACCTCACGGCCCTCGGATACAGAAGGGAGGAGGACCTTATCAATCTGCAACAGCACGTCATCCCTACCGACAAAAGACGGATTTTTCATCTCGTTTTTGAGAGCATAGCACGGTAATCGAGGCTTTTTCGCACGAGGAATAAACTCCGTCAACAATGGGATGACTTCAAGGCTAGAGATCTCCGTTGACCCATGTGCAGCGTTTGCACTGTCCTTACGTGCACCTAGATATAATTTTATTGGTCGTGACATATCTAGAGTTGATAAGGAATGTGTAGAAATGTTTAATTACCTTCTCGATTACTCTCACTCCCGTCGACCGTGCTTTCCCATGATTGAGGTTGCTGCGGAGCGTTATGATCTTGTCCTGGAAGCTGGGGTCTGGGCATTCTTATTGTAGTTGCAGGATTTCTATTCATTGCAGAGGACACCATAGCCTTGAGTTCTGAAATTATTAAGCCACCGGTGGAAATGTTCTGTATCTCATCATGGTCAGCTTCGACGCCAATTAACTTTTCGTACCTTAAAGATGTTTTCGCGAGTGATTCATCAACAATCTGTGGAGAATCAGAGAGTCAGCCATGTTACTGGATGATCAAGATATCCAAAACACACGAATTATGGATAAGTGGGTGGTTCTCACAATCTTCCTCTCGGACGTAAACCACCGACCAGGAATTTTGGTTTTCTTTTTTTCGAAAGCCGACACTATAGGGACGTCAATCTCTGCCTCTTTGAAATCCTTAGAGAGATTGGCGACGAGGTGAGCCTCTAATTCGGCCCGTACAAGAATAATCTTGGAGGTGATCGAACAGGATCGAAGCAGGGGCGTCAGCTTCTGCCACTGCTCGCGCTGCATATTGGTTGGATTAGGGGTCCCAAGGAAGGCGACTCCAGACTGCATGTGGCGCAGATTCTTTGAAATGGGCTCGTGGTAACGATTTTGAGCGTAAAGTTGCACCAGGGTCTAGAGGTATTAATGACACTCTGCCAAAGACATTGAAACCAACCTTTTTTAAGACAATACCGCCAAGTCCAGAACACAAAAAGATCATCGGAACCTGTGAAATCTATTTCTTCAATACTCAGTCAAGACTATCTCTAAATTACCCTCAGGCTATGTTCAAGTCTGCTAGATTGCTAGAGGAGAGGCTGACTCTACTTGGAGAACTCATCAATGTTTCGAAAAGAGTCTGTCCATTTTGTATCAAGGCACTCCAGATAGACCCAATGCTTTGGGAAATCTCATATTCATAACGGTATATATTGGCAGCAGGTGCGATGGAAGAGAGGCTGCTCGCTGGCCAAGATTCCTCCGATTTAATTTTGCGGAAAGGAACATCGGGGATGAGGATGATACTACCAATGATTAGTCACGATCGGGGGTCCAAATTTGACTTTACCTGATATTTGGTGGATCAATCCTTCTTCGCCCATCATTAAGGAGGGTGAGTGGACTGGATGCTTGTTGGTAGATTGCACGTGATGCCATCATTCATGTCTCAAGATTGAATTTTATCTAAGCTTGGGGTTTCCTGAAACTTTATGGTTTTTGTGAGGATGAAGCCTGAGGCAGCTCGTATCATCTTACCGTACGAACCAATCGGCGATGTCAATAACTTTTACTTGGGCCACAAGGCTCTCACAGTCAAAGATCATTTCAACATAGGGGCATTGTTCACTGTTAAAGAAGTTTCATTTTTAGGCAGCTATTCCTCTCAGTCTACTATCATAGAGCAGCCTTGGTTGTCTTATCTGCATTGCTTGGGGCTACGAAAGTGAGTGCTGCAAGAGCAAGGGCATCGGTTGCAATCCTAAGTGTGGGCTGAAGGGCAGGTGCAAAGAATGGAGAATGGTTGCTAGCTATCAAACTTGGAATATTTCCTTGCTTTTCTGCTTCGTCCCACAATGCTTCATCAATCGCACCTATGTGCCAGTATGCGTACGGTGTTTTGAAAGGCGCAGCTAGCACTGAGAAATCCTCAGCATCCTCAGTCCTCTCTTGATCTACCGTGTTGAATGACTTTGCAAAGGTATGTCGTATGAGCTTGATGATCTCAGGGTTGTTGCTTGTGGTGTGTGCTCGGACTGTCTCATTAATGCTCGGATCGATTAAACATCCAGCCAATTTACACTCCTCGTTTACCACTCGATGAATTGCAAGTTTCACCTGCTTGCGGATCTTCTTGCTATAGGTTTGAAGGTCGACCTTGATATCGACATAGGATCGTAGATCATCCTCCTTCCGACCAGCTTGGAAATCCCAAAAGGATAAAGATGCATACTCTCCTTTTGGAACTTCTTCTGCCACGATACTGTTGAGCTTGAGGACAATCTGACATGCTAGTACCGTCGGGTTTTTCACATTTTGCGGGTTTAGATGTGGTCCAGGTACTCCATATACTCGTATGTCGATCGAATCTGCGTGCACGAGAAGATCGCCTTCCCGTATCGCAATCGTGCCAACCCTCCTGGGTACAATATGTTGACCGAGGACGATATTCGGTCGAGGGACCTTGTTGTAAAGTCCATCATCAACCATTGCCTGTGCTCCTCCAGTGCGCTCCTCATTGGGCTGAAAAATAGTAACAATCGTTCCACTCCATTCCTCTTTCGCAGATTTCAACAATGCGGCTATTGCCAGAAGACTTGCAACATGCATATCATGCCCACAGGCATGCATTACAGGTCGTCTTATTCCGTATTCATCGTTTTGGTATTTCTTGCTTGCATAAGACAGACCTGTTTGCTCAAGTACCGGAAGAGCGTCCATCTCGGCGCGAAGAAGGACAACTTTACCTGGCCCATTGCGGAGGACTCCAGAAACTCCATGTCCACCAATTTTTTCTTGGACTTCATATCCAATCTTTTTCAGGTATGATGCTGCAATTGTAGCGGTGCGATCCTCTTGGCGGGAGAGATCAGGATGTTGGTGAATGTCACGGTAGATATCTTCAAAAGGGGCGAGATCCGGCCGATGTCGTTGGACTATCGATGAGAGGTCCGAATTATTGTACTCCATTTCGTTGCTGAATACTTATGAGAGAATTTTAGAAAGATGGGTTTTAGATTTCTCAGAATTGGCTTTCAGCCTTACCTATATACCATGTGCCAGCAAACGTGACTATGATAAGGAAAGCCTGTCTAAGATACTTTTTACTGCGAAACATGACTCTTCGGGATTTCCCGCGTTTTCAACTGCAAATTTGTTGACAAAATGTGAGCATTGGGATACTCAAGCCATGTCCAGACGTTGACAACGTTGGAATGTGGGGGAGCGAGCTGACCCTGAACACAAATCCCAAAGCTGCGCTGCTTTAATCAGAGCTACCTCAGAGCCTCATGAAGTGAGGCCGACCAAAATGTTCTATTGTCATTGGAAGCCTCGTAATAATTAGACTTGTGCGGGCTGCTCGATCTTTGGTTGGAAATGGCGTTGCACGACATCTAATTACTGCCAGAATTGGTCGCACGGCTCCTAGAGGGCGTCTCTAAAGAACCGACCCAATCTATATCAATATTTAATCAGCACCACATTTCCGGGCAGCCTCCAAGAGAGAAGAGAGTTAAGCTTCGGCATTGCAGCCTTCCAAGATCATAACAGCTAGGCCAGCTAATAAGGAGTCATTATCGGGGATTCCGAACCCTCACATACAACCAACAACGAGTATTCGAACATCCATAGTTACCTCTGAATCAAAACCTTCACCATGGTAAACATGACATCGAATTCAACTGAAACACTTTTCTACGAAAACGGGTTTCCAGCAGGAGTTGGCACAAATCCCATTGCTAAGAGACAGCCTTGGCGTGAGATTCTCACAAATGGATATCATTCATCAGCCTTGGCAGATGCTTTTTGCAAAGAAAAGGCTACTTATGTCGGCCTGACAGGCACAGATTTTCCTGTGAAGACGACTCCGTGGCAACCCGATGCACCCAAGTTAGAGGACAGTGGTAGTGTCAAGGAAAGACGAGACGGCTGTGGGCAGATTCGCCTCCTTGAAGAATTGGATGCGAAGAGCCGCAAGTGAAGGTACGTTCGCAGCAATGTATATTCAGATACACAATAAGACTTAATCAAAACAAAGCTTTCAGGATTCCTATCTTGCTCGACAAGCCGATCCGACCCTGACGTTGCGTCTTACAGCACGGGGATATGGGAATAATTTGGCACAGTTGGTTTTCACGACACTGTTTATCATGCGGGATATATTTATTGGGACAGTCGCTTAAAGCATTGACACAGTTATTTACTTTGTTGTACTTCCTTGTACCCTTTTCGGAAAATTGAAATGTTCATTTCCTTGCAAGACACTCTTTACACTTGAATTGTTGTTCAATAGGAATCCACACGTGTACCAAAAATCACTCATAGTTTATCATCTGCCTCTGACAAAAAAACTGCAACACGTACTTCAACACTCTCTCGCGGCTTGGTCCCAGTGTTGAAAGGGCTTGCCCCGTGCGGAGGATAATCTAAGCCTCGTAAGCAGTGTAACTCGAAACGCGAAAGTGATGGACATACCAGCGGTTTGGCGGTCTCCCTCGGGTGTCCACGAGAGGAACAATATGACTTCGTCAGCCTCCTGGTTGGAGATCCAGTGCCATTTGTGGTATTCGCGATAGATCAAAAAGAAATGTTTCTCTACCTTATCTGGCAATACCTTATCTACTTCCACCAAATCAGGTTTCTTAATTGATCTTCTGTCACACAAAATCAATGGAGCATTTTCGACTCGGAACAGCGGACGCCAGACACTGCGGCTCCATTTAGTTTCTATCATCAAATACAGGAAGGATGCTTTACTTAACAAAAACCACTTTCTGTTTGCCCGATCGTACCGCTTCGATTTCTTCAGCCAGAAGATGCATTTCTAGACGATCGTGTCCGCCATCAGTTGAGAAATCTATACACTTCAATACCCGTCACTTCCCTGTCTAGGGATCTCTCGTCACTGACCACAATGCGTAGTTTCTCCAACCGGAAGAGCATTGAATCGGATGTGCTTCACGTCTAGAAGCGGGACGGAGGAGGGTGCGTTGCGGCGAAACTATGATCTTTGATTAATTATGGACAACTTGCAAAGAACTCGGCCTTACTCTCCAGTCAAAACAGATAACTCTGTCGGTCTTGAATTCCTTCTTTACCAGATCCAATGTCTCGTTCAAGTAACAATCTACAACACTATTGCTTTCTGGGGCTATTTCAAAGTGATCAGCCTTCAAGTCGCATCTTGAAGTATGCTTGATAAACTTGAAACCACATCCCTGCAATGTAAAGCTTTGCTCTTTGCCGCGGACATCTTCAACTGACACTGTTTTGTCTTCTAGGACGCAATTTGTGCGCACTTCAGAACTTTTGGTAGGAAAGCCGTAGAGCTCGTAAGGTTGTTCTTCATGGTAAAGTGGAAGGTCCGCAAGAAACCCGACGGTGGCAAGCATTTTGACCGCTGCACTTAATGGTGTTAAGGATATCTTTGGATAAAGTGAAGCCACCTCGTTTTCAATTCCAGACACATCCTCTTATCTAGAGGGTGTCGTAGAGCCTCTTCAAAACCATCCAGTTATCTCGCTGCCTCACCCATCTCGCCTAACCCTGCCCGGGTGTGGTATCCCACATAGAGCCTTTCTTTGAATTTGTATGTATGCTAAGATAAAGCCAAAGGTTTGTGTAGCCTTATGTCTTGTCTTTGAAAGCCAAAACTTGTGAAATAGGGCCGCTATAGCAGAAGGGCTAGCAAATGAACAACATGAACTTCAAAAACGATCAGTCAAATTGGAAGTCTTGGTGTGGTAATTTTCCTACTGACATGCTGCATAACCATGGTCGATCTGAGCCATAAGCAATTTCTGAATCAACCCTCATTTGCCAGAGTAGGTCAGCTGAGATGAAGAGTATTGTGGTGTGGACAGCCATCAATCCAGTCATGAATATTACGCGGTAGAGATCGGTAAATATCGGTAGAGATCTTCTAACTGAAATTTTTACCCTGATCCAAACTATGAGAGCGGATGTGACGGATATTGACGGATGCCCATCTGTAGTTTCCAGGAAGCTTCCACAAAGCTTCCAAAACACACGCAACAGATTCGAATGCCTTTCTATAGGCTATAATAATAATCTGAAGAGTTTGGACTCTCTTACAGGAGACCTGTACAGATAGTGGTGGGCACGGAGTTTCGGCGTGGTTTTTTTAATAGATTTCTAATGGGGGGAGTAAAGACTTAAAGTATTCAAGCAATAACGTGACATAGCTGGTTACAATCAATAAAAGGCGCGATGTCAAACAATTTCAATCAAATGTCTGTCGACCATAGTGAGTTTACTCCTCCTGATGCCGCCATGGCGGTATTGACTCCCAGAAACACATGATTGCCGATATACCCAAAACTGGAGCGAGAACTATGAAACATACCCATATACTCAGATTCCCCGTACCAAACTCCTTGAAATTCATTCCAAAAAGTGAAGTAGTCATTGACAAGGGAAGGAAGAAAAATGCTAATAAGCTGAGTCTATGAAGCCCGTCGGCTTTTCTTAAAGCAGTTTGTGACTCTTTCAACTGCACCCTGTCTCGTAGATGGCCCATATTCTCCAAGCTCCGTGTAGACAATATTTCTGTCTGTTGAACTAGATGCTCATAGTCTAGATTCAGATCAGAAATAGTGTCATCGATGATTTGTCGAAGGGCTTTGTCTTTTGCCCTTGGCCAAGTTGGATCTCCACGAACTCGCAAACAGCCCAGCGCGGAACGTGTGTTTTCTATACGCTCATCGAGAATGTTCTTGATATATTTCAGGTTCTCTGAAGCTAGCATCTCTTCGCCATCTGGGCACTTAATTGCTTCATTGATCTGAGTTTGAATCATATTGAGAAACTGATTCTCAGCACACGCCGCGAAAATAAATAGCTCACACAACGCATACAAAGCATCAGCAAGCATGATTTCCCCCCTACGCTCGTGCTTCAAGAAAGACCCATATTGATCGGGGAGTAAGGCAAAGCTCTGGGCTGTTTCTTCGACGTCTTCGCACCGTGGTCGCAATCGTTGGGGTTGAACTTGTGACTGTGCTATTGAGGAAGTAGGAGTCAACTCCAACGCAACCTTGTGTCGGTGGTGAATGACTGGGAGGCAAAATCCTAGAATATCTGGTAGCAATGACTGGTTATTCTTCCATTCATCTCGGGGAATGTCTCTCAGATTCCGCCCGCTATCAAGACATATTATAGCTAGCTAAGACTTAGTTCTAATGCCCATAAATTGAGTTTTGAGACATAATATAGAATAAATACCTGTCCAATGTTTCCCTCTCTTCTTTACACAGAAAGATATGTCCTGCTCAATTGCACATATGGTCCCGTTGTGCACAGAATATTTTCGAATGATCGAATCACCTGCTCGCCCCCTTCCCAAAATTGTGTTTTGATAATTCTCTAGGATACTTGCACTTCTTTTTCGTTCTTCGATGATCTCACCAGGCCGAAGTGGAGTCTTACGTGTGCAAATAGTAGTTACTCGTAGACGCACATTGTTCTTAGAGGTGGAAGGTAAGCCAGGCAAATCGTAATACCTTTTGTTTTGCAAGAAATCTAGATTCCGACGAAAGAACTCTGGATCAAGACGAAAGTGTGAGCCGAGTAATCGAG
>Ga0247737_1000788_pt1 | contig 13170 bp, 14 predicted proteins | sample UWRJL028104C2_FD_180937 | JGI IMG/M metagenome (GOLD analysis project Ga0247737, IMG submission 180937) | Plant litter microbial communities from Arlington Agricultural Research Station in Wisconsin, United States - UWRJ-L028-104C-2 | ecosystem: Environmental > Terrestrial > Plant litter >...
TCGGACCGGATCGCAGCGCAGGCTGGTCATTCGACCACGGCCATCCCGCAATGGATCCTGCGGCCCGACTGGGCGAGCTTCGCTGCCTGGCAGGGCTCGTCCTTCTTCTACCGTATCGGTTCGCTCGTCGAGAGCTGGCGGCTGGCGAAGGTGCTCGCGATCATGATGATCGGCCTCTGGACAGGCCGGCGGTTGATCGACGGCACGCTCTTTGCTGACCGAGCGCGCCTGCGCCGGGTTATGTTGTGGGGCCTCGCGCTCGGCCTGCCGGCGAATTTCCTGATGGCGGCAATGGGCGGGATCGAGGGGCCTTATGGCTGGCGCGTCGCGCTGGCGGAAACCGGCTACGCCCTCGGCGTAGTGCCGCTTGCGCTCGCTTATGCCGCCGCCTTCCTGCTCGCCTGGCCGCGACGATCCGGCCTGCTTGGCATTTTCGCGCCGGTCGGCAGGATGGCGCTGACCAATTATCTTAGCCAGTCGGTCATGGGAGTCCTGATCTTCCACGGCATCGGCCTTGGCCTTGGCGCGAGCCTGGCCCCGAGCTGGTTCATCCTGCTCGCAATTCTGCTGTTCGCCGGGCAGATCCTGTTCTCGCGCGCCTGGCTTGCACGGTTCGGGCAAGGGCCAATGGAAAAACTCTGGCGCTGGATGACCTATGGCGGCTCGGCGACGGCGCGCGTACGTAGCGCGCAAAGGAGACCTTCATGACCGACCTGTCCGATTTCCCGATCACGAAACGCTGGCCGGCGCAGCATCCCGATCGCATCCAGCTCTATTCGCTGCCCACGCCGAACGGCGTGAAGGCGTCGATCATGCTCGAGGAAACCGGGCTGGCCTATGAGCCGCACCTCGTCGATTTCGCGAAGAACGACCAGAAATCGCCGGAATTCGTCTCGCTCAACCCCAATGGCAAGATACCGGCGATGATCGATCCCAACGGACCCGGCGGGAAACCGCTTGGCCTGTTCGAAAGCGGCGCGATCCTGCTCTATCTCGCGGGCAAGACCGGCAAGTTCATCCCCAACAATCCCACGGGCCGCTGGGAGGCCACTCAATGGGTGATGTTCCAGATGGGCGGCGTCGGGCCGATGTTCGGTCAGCTCGGCTTCTTCAACAAATTCGCTGGGAAGGACTGGGAGGACAAGCGCCCGCTTGGCCGTTACGTCGATGAATCGAAGCGACTGCTTGGTGTGATGGACGGCGCGCTGGCTGGGCGCGACTGGTTCCTCGGAGACGACTACACCATCGCCGACATCTCGATGCTCGGCTGGGTACGCAACCTGATCGGCTTTTACGAAGCGCGCGAGCTGGTCGGATTCGAGGATTTCAGGAATGTCGCCGCCTGGCTCGAACGCGGTCTGGCACGCCCGGCGGTGCAGCGCGGCCTGACCATCCCTGCAAAGCCAGCCTGACCCGGTACCACGCCCTGCACAGCCCATCATGACGTAGGGTGGCGCGTGGAAAAGTTTGTTCCCCTCTCGTTCTTTTTTCGCTAAGGCCTCGCACATGGCGAAACCCCAGAAACGCTATGTCTGCCAGGCCTGTGGATCGGTCGCGAATCGCTGGGCGGGGCAGTGCGCCGACTGCGCTGAATGGAATACGCTGGTGGAGGAAGTCGGCGGCACCGTCACGCCGTTCCAGGCCAAGCATAACCTCCAGTCCGGCGGCCGCTCCGTCACGATGGTCGGCCTCGATGCCGACATCGCGCTGCCCGAACGCATGCCGAGCGGCATCGCCGAACTCGATCGCGCGCTGGGTGGCGGTTTCGTGGAGGGCTCCGCCACCCTGATCGGTGGTGATCCAGGCATCGGCAAGTCGACCCTGCTGCTCCAGGCGGCCGCGAAGATGGCGCTGGCCGGCCTGCCGGTCGCCTATGTGTCGGGCGAAGAGGCGGCTGATCAGGTCCGCCTGCGCGCTCGCCGTCTGGGGCTGGGCAACGCACCCGTGCAACTCGCCGCGGCGACATCGACCCGCGATATCCTGACGACGCTCGGGCAGGGCAGGGCGCCGGCGCTGCTGGTGATCGATTCGATCCAGACCATGCATTCGGACCTGATCGAGGGCGCACCCGGCACGGTCAGCCAGGTGCGAGCGTCGGCGCAGGAACTGATCCGGTTCGCGAAGGAACGCGGCACCGCCGTGGTGCTGGTCGGCCATGTCACCAAGGACGGCAGCATCGCCGGCCCGCGTGTGCTCGAGCACATGGTCGATACCGTGCTGAGCTTCGAAGGCGAACGCAGCCATCAATATCGCATCCTCCGCGCGATCAAGAACCGCTTTGGCGGTACCGACGAGATCGGCGTGTTCGCGATGGTGGCGGAGGGGCTGGCCGAAATCGCCAACCCGAGCGCCCTGTTCCTCACCCAGCGCGACGAAGGCGTGACCGGCACCACTGTTTTTCCCGCGCTGGAGGGCACGCGCCCGGTGCTGGTCGAGATCCAGGCGCTGGTCGTGCGCCTCGCCAGCGGCGCCACGCCCCGGCGCGCGGTGGTCGGCTGGGATTCGGGCCGGCTGGCGATGGTGCTGGCGGTGCTGGAGGCGCGGTGCGGCCTCAGCTTCTCCTCCTGCGAGGTTTATCTCAACATCGCCGGTGGATACCGCGTTCAGGATCCTGCGGCTGACCTGGCCGTGGCGGCGGCACTGGTCTCGGCCCTGTCCGAGCGCCCGGTGCCCCCCGATGCCGTCGCCTTCGGCGAGATCGCGCTGTCGGGCGAGATTCGGCCTGTCGCGCACGGCGCGCTCCGGCTCAAGGAATCGGGCAAGCTAGGCTTCGAGCGCGCTCTCGTGCCGGCCGCGATCACCAGCGAGAAGACGTCGCTCAAGCTCTCGGGATTCCGCACGCTTGGTCAGTTCGTTGACCATATGCTGGGGCGCGGCTAGCCACGGTGCAAATCGTCGCCACATAGGCGGTCAACCAAAACCCCGTTCGCGCTGAGTAGGGGCTGAGCTTGTCGAAGACCCGTATCGAAGCGCCCTCGCTTGGGCCACTGTCCTTCGATACGCCGTTTCGACAAGCTCAACGGCTACTCAGGACGAACGGAATGGGCAGGTAACGGACGCTGATGGGACTGACAGCACTCGACATCCTCGTACTGATCGCGGTCGGCGGGGCCGCTATTCTCGGCCTGATGCGGGGCTTCGTGACCGAGATCCTCTCGCTATTCGCGTGGGTCGCGATCGTGTTCGCGCTCAAGCTGTTCCACAGCCCGCTCACCCAGGTGCTGTCCGGGTCCGTCGGCACGCTCACCGGCGCTGCGGTGCTGTCTTTCGCGATCATAACGGGCGTCACCTATTTTGGCGGACGCGCAGTGGCCAACGCGCTGGGCTCGCGCACCCGCGATTCGGTTGTGGGGCCGGTGGATCGCGCGCTCGGCTTCGGCTTCGGCGCGCTGAAGGGCCTGATCCTTGCCAGCCTGGGTTTCCTTCTCGTCGCGCTGATGACCGATACGATGAGCGGCGGCCCGACGCATCGCCCCGAATGGCTGACCACGGCCCGGACCTATCCGCTGCTCAATACGACCAGCGCGAGCATCGCCGATTTCGTCGATCGCCGGCGCAAGGGCAAACCAGTGTTCGGCCAGGCGAACAATATGAGCATGCCCGCCAATGTCAGCGAGGTGCGGCCATGAACGCCCCACTCTACAATGCCGAAATCCTGCGCCTCGCCGCCACCATCCCGCATCATGATCGGCTGCCCGATCCGATGGGCAGCTCGGAAAAGCGCTCGCCGATCTGCGGCAGTCGCGTGACCGTCGATATCAATGTCGACGATCAGGGCCGAGTCAGCGAGGCCGGCCTGCTGGTGCGCGCCTGTGCGCTGGGCCAGGCGTCCTCCTCGCTGATGGGCGCCAGCGTGATCGGCAAGTCGCCGGAGGAACTCGCCGCCGCCCGCGACGCATTGACGGCGTGGCTGGCAGGCGAGGGGCCGTTGCCCGACTGGCCGGGCTTCGACCTGTTCACCCCGGCGCTACCGCACAGTGCGCGGCACGCCTCCATCCGCCTCGCGTTCGAGGCCGCGGCCGAAGCCGCCGAAGCGGCGCGCACGAGGTTCCACGCATGAGCGAAACGCTGCTGTTCGACGCCGTCGTCCTGCTCGGCGCCGGCCTTGTCTTCGTGCTGATCTTTCGCCGATTCGGGCTCGGCGCGACCCTGGGCTATCTCGTCGCGGGCGCCGTCGTTGGCCCGCAGGCGCTCGGTCTGGTCGGCGGTGCCGAATCGAAGATCAGCGTGGCCGAACTCGGCATCACGCTGCTCCTGTTCATCGTTGGGCTGGAACTCAATCCGCAGCGGCTGTGGCAACTGAAGAAAGAGATTTTCGGGCTGGGCCTGATGCAGGTCGTACTGTGCGGCGTCGCGGTCTCGGCCGTGGTGTGGGGCATCGCGCAGTTCTCGCTCGCGGCCGCACTTGCGCTCGGCCTGCCGCTCGCGCTTTCCTCGACCGCGCAGGTGTTGCCGATGCTTCAATCGGCCGGCCGCCTGCGCACGCCCTTTGGGGAACGAGCCTTTTCGATCCTGCTGTTCCAGGATCTGTCGATCGTCCCGTTGATCACCATCATTGCGGTGCTGTCGCGCAATCCGGCCGACGCAGCCGGCCCGCCCGGCTGGCAGCTATTCCTCTACACCATGCTCGCGGTTGCCGGCCTGGTGCTGATCGGGCGTTATGCGCTGCGTCCCCTCTTCCGGACCATCGGCAATCTCGGCGAGCGCGAGATGTTCGTGTTTGCCGGTCTGTTCACCGTCATCGCTGCAGCGGCGCTGATGGAGGCGCTCCATCTGTCGACCGCGCTCGGCGCGTTCGTCGCAGGCGTGATGCTCGCCGACAGCCCGTACCGGCACGAACTCGAGGCCGATGTCGAGCCGTTCCGCTCGATCCTGCTCGGCCTGTTCTTCCTCGCAGTCGGCATGATGCTCGATCTCCATGCCATCGCCGAGCGGCCCTTCTTCGTGGTCGGCATGGCACTCGCGCTGATCACCACCAAGCTCGTGATCATTATGTGCATCGCCCTGCTGTTCAAGATGACATGGCGTGGCGCGCTCGCGCTCGGCCTGCTGCTCAGCCAGGGCGGCGAGTTCGGTTTCGTGCTGTTTGCCCAGGCGCAGAACGCGATGCTGATCGAACCCTCCGCGGCAAGCCTGTTCGGTGCGATCGTCACGCTGTCCATGGCGACGACGCCGTTCCTGATGAAAGCGACCGAGCGTATCCGCACCGAGCCCGAGACTGATGGCGGCACTCGCGAAGGGCCGATGTCGGACGGCGCCAACGCGCTGATCATCGGTTACGGGCGTTTCGGCCAGACGGTCGGACAGATGCTGATCGCGCAGGGCGTGCCGGTCACCTTGATCGATACCGATATCGAGATGATCGATGTCGCCGGCAGTTTCGGCGCCAAGGTTTATTATGGCGACGGCACGCGGCTCGACATGCTGCGCCAGGCAGGCGGCGCCGATGCCGAGTTGATCCTGTTCTGCACCGATGGCGACCAGATCACGCCCGAAATGATCGAGGCCGTGCATGAAGCTTTCCCTGACGCGGCGATTTTCGTGCGCGCTTACGACCGGCGCTCGCTGATCAAGCTCAAGGGTGCGCCGGTCCGCGGCGTCGTGCGCGAAGTACTCGAATCCGCGATCAAGATGGCACGCATGGCGCTGTCGAGCCTGGGCGTCGACGATGAGGAGATCGCCCGCACCGAGGACATGTATCGCGCACGCGACAAGGAACGGCTCAAGGCCCAGGTGGAGGCCGGGGACCTGCGCGCCGCGGTCGACCGGGTCATCACGCAGCCCTTGCGTGGTGCGGAAGACGCCGGGTGAAGAACCGATCGCTCGTCGCGCGGCTCGGTTTTGCCCTGGCGGGCTGGAAGGCCGCCTGGAAACGCGAGCGGAGCTTCCGAACCCAGACATGGTGTGCGCTGCTCGCCTTCATCGCGCTGTTCATGCTCCAGCCGCCACCGATCTGGTGGGCGTTCGTCGCCCTTGCCTGCGCGGTGGTGCTCGCGCTGGAGCTCGTCAACAGCGCACTGGAGGCGTTGATCGACCTGCTCCATCCAGAGGTCCATCCCGAGATCAAGATCATCAAGGACATGCTTGCCGGGGCCGTGCTGGCGGTCAGCTGTGCGGCGCTGTTCGGGGCGATCATCCTCGGAACGAGCTATGTCTGGGCACAATTGCTGTCGCTGGAAAGCTGAAGGAACCGCGATGAACCCGATCGTCCTTTTCGCGGCCCTGTCAGGCGCGCTCGCGGTCGCCGCCGGTGCGTTCGGCGCCCATGGGGCAAATGGGCCGGCGGTCGATTGGCTCAAGACCGGCGCGCAATATCAATTGCTCCATGCCATCGCGGCGCTCGCCATATTGCGGCTCGATGCCAAAGGCCCGGCAATCCTGTTCCTCGCCGGCGGCGCGATTTTCGCTGGAACGCTGTATCTGATGGCGCTGGGTCTGCCGCGCTGGCTCGGGGCGATCACACCGATCGGCGGCACGCTGCTCATCGCGGGCTGGCTATGGCTCGCCTGGCTGGCCGCGCGCAAAGCCTAGCCACCGCGCGTTCGATTCAGTCCTATCGAGCGGCGAGCGCAGGACAGCGGCGCTAAAAATCGCCTCATGGCGGTCCGGCTGACGGCCCGCCTGTGGGACGCAAAGCGTGATGCGCTCGCGCTCTTCGCCTGAAATGATGCCGTCGCCGTCACTGTCGATGCACGGAAAGGCAGCTAGTCGAGCCCCCAGCATTTCGTCCCCGGTGAGATAGCCATCGGCATTCCTGTCTTCCAGGCGGAAATCGTCCGCGATCTCACGTCTCAGGCGCTCTATCTCATCGCGTGGTGCCGGCAGGTCGGACAGTTTGCCGTCACCCATCGCCGTCCATTCGGACTGGCTGAGCCGGCCGTCGCGATCGATATCGAAGGCGTGGATGACGGCGTTCACCGCCCCCTCGCATCCGGCCCGCGTCGAGCAGGATGGCGGGGCCAGCTGCGCGGCCAGTATGAGGACCAGGAGCATATTTTCCTCGGCAGCATCAGGGGTGGCGAACGCGCATTCATTTCCCTGCCGAAACAATTAACCATGAGCTGGTAGGGAAGGTCCATGGCAGCATCCAGGTGCACCCTTTGCAAGCGTGATGTCGACCGAGCGTCGATGAGCCGTTGCCGCGACAATCGCTGCCCGTCGCGCGGACGCAGCACGCGCGGCTCGCCCAGCGTTCTGGTAGGCGGGGGTATCGGCGTGCTGATCCTCGGGGCGATCGTTGGGGGCGGCTGGTTGCTCGCCGCGCCGGCGGGCAAGGCCGGGGAGGGCGCCGAAGCCGTCACGCCTCAGGGCCGGGCAGAGGCGTCGCGTCGGGCCATCAACGGCGCGGGCAGCAACGTCGTCAAGTGGCTCGATGGTCTTATCTCCGCGCCGAAGGCGCAGGCCGACGAGCGACCCGCCACTGTGCAGGACAGTTCGACGCCGGATCCGCGTGCGGGAACGCGCGTGATGAATTTCTCCTGTTCCGGCACGATGCCCGCCAGCCGCTCGCGTATCTGCACCGACTGGACGCTTGCCACGGTCGATTACAACCTGTCGCTATTCTACCGGTCCGCGCTCGGCCGGGCGAAGAATCCCGAGGCGCTTCGCCGGGCGAATGCGGCGTGGCTGGTCCGGCTCGACAAGCTCGGCGCCGACACGGACGAATTGATCCGGTTCTACGCCGACTGGCGGGACGACATCGCGACGTTCTGACCGCGCTTATCCGTTCCCGGCAGTGTCCAGGAACGCGGCGACGTCTTTCAGATCCACCGATTTGTCGAGGAAGGTCTGACCGATTCCGTGTGCGAGCAGGAAGGGCAGGGTACCCGCATCCATCTTCTTGTCGTGGAGCATGTGCCCGACCAGCGTGCTGCTCCCGGCATCGATGCCCGCCGCCGCGACGGTGTCGGGCAGGCCGACGGCACGCAGATGCGCGGCTACACGTTCAGCATCCTGGCCGGGCGCCAGGCCCCGTGCCGCGGAATAGCCAAATGCCAAAGCCATGCCGGCGCCGACGGCCTCGCCATGGAGCAGCCGATCGGAAAAGCCCGCCTCCGCTTCCAGCGCATGGCCGAACGTGTGGCCGAGATTGAGCAGCGCGCGCACCCCGGTCGTCTCGCGCTCGTCGGCGGCGACGATGCGAGCCTTTGCCGCCACCGAATGCGCGATGGCATGTTCGCGCGCCGCGGGGTCGCCCGCCAGCAATGCCGCCGCATTTGCTTCGCACCATTCGAAAAAGGCGAAATCGTCGATCAGCCCGTATTTCACCACCTCGGCATAGCCGGCGCGGACCTGGCGTAGCGGCAGTGTGTCGAGCACTTGCGGGTCGATCAGCACGATAGCGGGTTGGTGGAAGGCCCCGATCAGATTCTTGCCGGCACGCGCGTTGATCGCGGTCTTGCCGCCGACCGAGGAATCGACCTGTGCCAGCAAGGTTGTGGGAATCTGCACGAATCCGCAGCCGCGCTTCACGATCGCGGTGGCGAAGCCGACCAGATCACCAATCACGCCGCCGCCCAGCGCGATCACATGGTCGCCGCGCTCGACACCGAGGTCGAGCAGCCGGTCGGTCAGTTGCTCGAGCGTCGCCCAGCTCTTCGATCCTTCGCCGGACGACAATATGATCGCTTCGCTCGCGACCCCCGCAGCCGTCAGCGAAGCCTGCAGGGTCGCGAGATGCGGCAGGACATTCTCGTCGGTGACGATCGCCATGGTCCGCCCGCGCGACAGCGGCGCGAGATACGCTCCCGCCCGTGCCAGCAACCCATCCTCGATCACCACCTCATAGCTGCGCGCGCCGAGGGACACGGTGATACTGGTCATGGGGCGATGGCTTTCAGGATCGAGTTCACGGTCGTTTCGTGTGGCGCGTGATGGCTCGGCACACGGATATCGGCCAGCGCGTAGATCGGATTGCGCACCTTGGCCAGTTCGTCGAGCACCTCGCGCGGATCGCGATTGCGCAGCAGCGGCCGCGTATCGCGGCGACCCACCCGGTCGGCCAGCACGGCGGGATTCGCGTCGAGCCAGATCGACAGTGCCTGTTTCAGGATCAGGGTGCGGGTGTCGTCGTTGATGAACGCGCCGCCGCCGGTGGCGATCACCTTCGGGGTGCCGTCGATCAGTCGGGCGATGACGCGGCGTTCGCCGTCGCGGAAATGCGCTTCGCCGAATCGCTCGAAGATCTCCGCGATAGACATGCCGGCGGCGGCCTCGATTTCCGAATCGGCATCGACGAAGGGCAGCCTCAGGCGCGCCGCGAGACGACGGCCGACGGTGGATTTGCCCGCGCCCATCAGCCCGACAAGGACAATCGGTAGGCCGGTCCAGTCCGGGATAAGGGGGTGTCTTTGCAACATGGAAGCGGGGGCTATACAGCGAGCCCGCGTCTCGGGCAAAAGGCCGCGCGCAGTAGAATTTCTCACGCCCGTGTTAATGTGTCTGTACAAGGTTCGCTCATGTCCCGTCCGCTGATAGCGCTCATCGTCATCCTGGTCGTCGTGGTTGGGGGACTGTTCGTCCTGGCCGGACGTACGAACGAGAAGCCGCTGACCCGCGTCGAGAAGGTAGTACCGCTTGCGAATCTCTCGAACTAGCGTCGCGCTTGGCGCGATTGCGGCGGTACTTGTCGGCGTCGGGCTTCCCGCGCTGGTCCCCGCTCTAGGTCAGGACAAGCCCGAATCGCTGCTGCCACCCGGCTTTGGCGATCCCGTCGCGGCGCCTGCGCCGACACCCGCTCCCGGACCCGCCAAGCCGCCACCTCCGACGCAGCTCCTGCCGGTGGCGCCCATACCGGAGGACGGCGCCCTTCCGACCCCCACGGCGTCGGCTACCCCGGATGTGCCGGTGCCGATCGATCCGGCCGTGCTCGCGAAGTACGACATGCCGGACTATGCACGCCGGTCGCTTGCATTGGTCGGTCCGGTCGGCCCCGATGGCGGGGGGCTGGGCCCACGCGCCTTCGGCAATGCCGACGGTCATTATCTCGAAACGCTGATGCGCCGTCTCGATGTGCCGATCGCGTCGCGCTGGTTGTCGATCGCGCTCCGACGGGCTCTGGTTTCTCGCGTCGATACGCCGCGCGGCATCAATGGCGCCGATTTCGCTGCCGAGCGTGCCTGGCTGTTGCTACGCATGGGCGAATCGGTTTCGGCGCGCGCCGTCGTGCAGAGCGTCGATGGCGACAATTACACTCCCAAACTCTACGAGATCGCGATGCAGGCCGCGCTGGCGACCGGCGACCCCGGTTCGTTATGCCCCGTCGTCGACGGCGGCGCCCTGCTGCGGCGTGAGCGCGGCTGGGTCGTGGCGCAGGCGATCTGTGCAGGCCTTGCCGGTGAGCCACGCAAGGCCCAGTCGCTCATCGTATCGGCGCGGAACTCCGGCCTGGCCGGCGGGATCGACTTGCTGCTTGCCCAGAAGATCGCCGGCAACGGCGCGCGCGGCCAACAGGCGGTGACGATCGAATGGGACAGTGTCGACCGCCTGACCGCCTGGCGTTACGGGCTCGCTACGGCAGCTGCCGTTGAGATACCGGAGCCGTTGTTCGCCACCGTCTCTCCCAACGTCCAGTCCTGGCGCGCGCAATCCCCCGCGCTTGGTCCCCGCATGAGGGTGGCGCCCGCCGAGCAGGCCGCAGTGCGCGGCGTCTTCTCAAGTGCGGCGCTGGTCGACCTCTATGGCGCGATCGATGACGAGGACGATCAGTCGCTCGCCGAGAGCGGCATCGCCCGCGACCTGCGCAATGCCTATTCCGCCGCTGAAATGCAGGGGCGGCTCGATGCGCTGAAGCAACTCTGGGACGAACCCAAGACGGCCGACGCACGCTTCGCGCGCCTGATCCTGACCGCCCGCGCCGCGGCGCGGATTCCAGCCGGCACGCAAGGCGCGGACGCAGATCGGATCGTCGCCTCGATGCTGACCGCCGGAATCGATCGCGGCGCGATGCGCTGGCGGGCGAGCGTACCCGCTGGCGGCGATGCCTGGGCGATGCTGGCACTCGCCGATCCCGCGCCGCTCTCGTCCACCTGGTCGGAGGTCAACCGCTATACGGGCGCGAACGATTCGAGCGGCCTGAAGAAACGCCTGTTCTTCGCCGGCATGGCCGGGCTTGGTCGATTGTCCGCCGACGATGTCGAGCGTGGCGCCCGGTCACTCGACGTGACGATCGGTCTCGACAACGCCTGGACCAGGGCGCTTGCCCGTGCCGCGCAGGGCCGCGAGCCTGGCACGGTGCTCGTGCTGGCCGCTATCGGCATGCAGACCCCGTTGTGGCGAGGCGTGCCGCCCGAGGGGCTCTACCATATCGTCGTCGCCCTCAGGGCGGTGGGGCTGCAGGCGGAGGCACGGATGATCGCCGCCGAGGCCCTGGCGCGGCTTTGACCGGCGCGCCCGGCCCGGGCAATGACCGCGCGCTGATCGAGCGCTTCCTCGAAATGATGGCCGCTGAAGCCGGGGCCGCGAAGAACACCATTGCCGCCTATCGCAGCGACCTGGCGCTTGCCTCGGATTTCCTCGTCGGCGGCCTCGCCGCGGCCTCGACCGGGGATCTCGCCCGTCTCGGCGGCGAATGGCTCGAGCTTTCACGGTCAAGCGTCGCGCGCAAATCGGCCGCGCTCCGTCGTTTCTTCGCCTTTCTCGCGGACGAAGGCCACCGTGCCGACGATCCTGGCGCTGCCTTGCCCCGGCCGGGGGCGCAGCGGCCGTTACCAAAAGTGCTCAGCCATGACGATGTCGACCGGCTGTTCGCGGCGATCGCTGCCCGTATCGACCGAGTGCCGCCCGATCCCAACGATCTGCGGCTCGCCGCGCTGGTCGAGCTGCTCTACGGATCGGGCCTGCGCGCGACCGAACTGGTCTCGCTCCCGCGCAACGCCATCGCGCCCGACCGACCTTATCTGATCCTGCGCGGCAAGGGCGGGCGCGAGCGGCTGGTGCCGATCTCGGATCGCGCGCGCGCCGCGGTTGCCGCATGGCGCGCTCATGTCGCGACGGATCGCCCATGGCTTTTCCCCTCGGGCAAGAGCTTCCTGTCGCGCGTGCGGCTCTACCAGTTGCTCAAGGGGCTCGCCGCCGAAGCCGGCATCCCGCCCGACCGGGTGAGCCCGCACGTCCTGCGTCATGCCTTCGCGACTCACCTGCTCGCGGGCGGCGCGGATCTGCGCGCGCTTCAGTCGATGCTGGGCCATGCCGACATCGCCACGACCGAAATCTACACCCATGTCGACGCCAGCCGGCTGGTCGAGCTGGTCAATACCCGCCATCCTCTCGTTGACGTGAAGAGGCGCGGGGCCTAACCGACGCGACCGATGGCAAGCTTCCTCGATTTCGAGAAACCGATCGCCGAGCTTCAGGGCCGGATCGACCAACTCCGTGAGACCGCAGCCGATGGCGCGGTCGATATCGATTCGGAGGTCGGCAAGCTCCAGGCAAAATCCGACAAGCTCCTGCGCGACACCTATTCCAGATTGACTCCGTGGCAGAAGACGCTCGTCGCCCGTCACGGCGAGCGCCCGCACTTCAAGGATTATGTCGCGGGGCTGTTCGACGATTTCATGCCGCTCGCCGGCGACCGGGCATTCGGCGACGATCAGGCGATCCTCGGCGGCTTCGCGAACTTCCGTGGCCGCAAGGTCATGGTGATCGGCCATGAAAAGGGCGACGATACCGCCAGCCGCCTCCGTCATAATTTCGGGATGGGCAAGCCGGAGGGTTATCGCAAGGCGATCCGCCTGATGCAGCTCGCCGACCGCTTCGGGCTGCCGGTACTCACTTTGGTCGATACCTCCGGCGCCTTTCCCGGCGTCCAGGCTGAGGAACGCGGCCAGGCCGAGGCCATCGCCCGCTCGACCGAGCAATGCCTCGCGCTCGGCGTGCCGCTGATCTCGGCCGTGGTGGGTGAGGGCGGCTCGGGCGGGGCGATCGCGCTCGCCGCAGGCAACAAGGTGCTGATGTTCGAGCATGCGGTCTATTCGGTGATCTCACCCGAGGGCTGCGCCTCGATCCTGTGGCGCACCGCTGACAAGGCGCCCGAGGCGGCCGAGGCGATGAAGGTCACCGCGCAGGATCTAAAGGAACTGGGCGTGATCGACACGATCGTGCCGGAACCGCTGGGCGGCGCGCACCGCGATCCCGCGCTGGCGATCGCCAATCTCAGCGATGCGCTCGACC